>TARA_R100000306_G_scaffold7103_4_pt1 | contig 170818 bp, 165 predicted proteins | sample TARA_R100000306 | Tara Oceans TARA_R100000306 (sample SAMEA2620824) | marine metagenome | biome: marine biome (ENVO:00000447); feature: mesopelagic zone (ENVO:00000213); material: "saline water (ENVO:00002010), including plankton (ENVO:xxxxxxxx)" | depth 1000 m | reverse complement strand
TTCTTTAAGACCCGATCTATTTATTTAGGTCGGGTCTTTTTTTTTAATGAATTAGGATTTTCTAGCTTGCTGCCGATAGCGGGATCGCTTTTGCCATCATTATGCCCAAAGCCACAAGGGGTATCAGGGAATCGCCGCCCGCCCTCTTTGAGTTCGGGCAAGCCTTCTTTAAGCCTTTACTAGCAATAGTGAAGGCCTTTTTTTTGGACCAGAACCGAGTAATCTATGTTAACGCGGATAGGTGGTGGTGCAAACCCTCCAAAGTTTGAATGGTAACCACCTCCTTCCTAAGATACAATTTAAACTGACCACAGGAATGTGCTTGCGCCGCTCGACACTACTATACACCTTCCTTAATGTCCAATCTAAATTATTGGGTTGGACCTTTTTTTTGACCAGAACCGAGTAATCTACGTTACCACGGATAGGTGGTGGCACGGCAATCCCATCTTTAATTTGACCGCGGGACAGAAAATGTTCCGTGCCGTTCGGATACCAAAAGCAACTTCTTTAAGACCCGATCTATTTATTTAGGTCGGGTCTTTTTTTTTTTATGAATTAGGATTTTCTAGCTTCCTGCCGATAGCGGGATCGTTTTTGCCATCATTATGGCCAAAGCCACAAGGGGTATCAGGGAATCGCCGCCCGCCCTCTTTGAGTTCGGGTAAAACTGTTTTATGCCCTGTAGGTATCTGCATCTTTTCTCTTTTAGATAAGGTATGATAGTAATCATTTCTATAAACAGTATCTCGTATCTTTGGAAGAAATTGCTTAAGCGTACTGAAAAATGTCGGAAACTATAAATCATCCATTTGAAATTGATTTCCTGGACCATGTTGCTATTCGAGTTAGCGATATGGAAGTGTCTGTGCGTTGGTATGAACGCGTGTTAGGTTTAAAGAAATACCAATTTGATGCTTGGGGTACATATCCAATTTTTATGATGGCAGGCAAAACAGGAATTGCTATTTTCCCTACTGATGTTAATGAGACAGATTCTAATTTTAGAAAAAATAGTGGGGTGAAAATAGATCATTTTGCTTTTAACGTTACAAAGATTGCCTTTGAAGGTGCAAAAAAACATTTTGTAGCTTTAGGATTAAAGTATTCAACTGAAGACCATCACTATTTTCAGTCAATCTATACTAACGACCCTGACGGTCATACAGTGGAGTTGACAACCTTGGTAGTACCTGAAAGCGAATTCTACATACGTTAATATTAAATACCATTAGCATTCGAGAGACACATATTGTCAGGAACTTAAAAAATCCTATGCGAATTCAGGAATACGCAGTGGGTGTTTTTGGTTATTGCCCCACAAAATCAGCACTAAAAAAGATACTGAAAAAAGGTTTTCTAACCGTAAATACTACTGTAGCAACTACGGCAACTATTGTGTCTGGCGGTGAAACAATCTGTTTAAGTATCCCAAATGAAATAAATAAGCACAAGAAATTGATTTTTGAACTTGCTGTAATTTTCGAAGACCAGTATCTTGCCGTTATACGAAAACCCCCAGGAATTCTGGTGAGCGGAAATAGCTTTAAAACGGTTTCAAATGCATTGATTCAAAACCTTAAATCTAGCTCGTTAACGGATGCTACACAACCACAACCCGTTCATCGATTAGATTATGCCACTACGGGTTTGCTTCTAATTGGTAAGACAGCGTCTAGTATTCGAACCCTGAATGCTTTATTTAAACATAAAGAAGTAAAAAAACAGTATTACGCCATAACCATTGGAAAGATGAATTCGAAAAGTACAGTGAGTTTACCAGTTGATGGTAAGAAGGCCATTTCTGAGTACGAAGTACTTAAAACGGTTCATTCAAATCGATTTCAACTACTGAATTTGGTACTTCTTAAACCAGTTACGGGCAGACGGCATCAATTACGGATCCACATGGCGAATATGGGGAACCCTATTTTAGGAGATATAAAATATAGCTCCACAGACCAACTTTTGAAAGGAAAAGGGATGTATTTACATGCGTGTTCTCTCGAATTCATACATCCGTTTACGGAAGAAAGAATGACCTTCACAGATAAACTCCCAAAACGTTTTCAGAAAATATTTCCAGAAGCGCTATAAGTAAAAGTTGAAACGTACTTTTGCAACAGGGATAGAGCGGTTATCCTTTTTGTGCCTCGGCGTTGCGCAAAAAGATAGAAGCGAAAGCCCGGCTGTTGCCAAAATGCTATGAAAGAACAATCTGATTTTGAAGAAAAGTTAAATGCTGCAACCCACGGATTCGGTTTTTTGTTGAGTCTAGTCGGTTTTGCACTTCTTTTTGTTTTTAATACCTACGAAAGCATTCAAGGATTATGGGGTATTGTGTTGTACGGAACTTCTCTTTCTATACTTTATTTGGCGTCTACTCTGTACCATTACACCAAGAACGAACGCAAAAAGTTGTTTTACAGAAAGTTAGACCACATTAGTATTTATCTGCTGATAGCTGGCACCTATTCACCTGTAGTATTGATTGCGCTTGCCGATAGCCTAGGTTGGACGCTTTTTTGGCTTGTTTGGGGCATCGCTTTGTTGGGAACTATTTTAAAAATATTCTTTACTGGAAAATTTGAAATAATCTCGCTATTGCTTTATTTGGTGATGGGTTGGTTGATTGTATTCGACTTTTCTTCGTTACGGGAAGCAGTAACTCCAGAAGGGTTGTGGTTGCTCATGGGAGGCGGTATGGCATATACGGTGGGAATTGTTTTTTATGCCGTCCATAAAATACCGTACAACCATGTAATTTGGCATTTCTTTGTGTTGGCTGGGAGTGTTTTACACTACCTATTTATATTTACTGAGGTTATTTAGATAAAATACGCAATCACTACGGCGATACACACCGCGACCATTTTTGAGAGGTTAAAGCTATGGTTTTTAGAACTTTCAAACAAAATAGTAGTAGATACATGTAGAAAGATACCAATGGCAACGGCATTGATTTCGTTGCTATAGGTTGTCATTATTGGAAGCGTTTCCATTAGATAACTTCCCAATGGGGTCATGAGCGCGAATAGTATTAAAAAAATCAGGGTCGTGCTTTGGCGATATCCTGCTTTAGAGAAAAATAATGCCAAAATAATAGTAATCGGGATTTTATGCACGATGACGCCGTACAACATTGCTGTATTTTCTGTAAGAGGCACGCCTTCAATAATTGCATGAAGCGATAAACTAAGAAATAAAAGTAGCGGAAACGTCTTGGTTTCTGAATGCAGATGAACGTGCCCGTGTTCTGCACCTTTTGAAAAGAAATCGAGTACAATTTGCAGCAAGATTCCTATCATAATAAAGAGGCCGATGTGTTCTGAGGGTCCCTCAAAAACTTCTGGAAGCAACTCGAATAGGGTAGTGGCCAACAAAAATGCGCCACTAAATGCGAGTAAAATAGGAAGCTGCGTGAGTTCCTTTTTCTTAAAAAGCAAGGCCACAGCATACCCGAAAATCACCGATATAAAAAGTGCGATGTAGGTCATTAGCTAAAAATAAGAATTAAACGTTCGGAAGTTTCTTGATGAAAAGGGGCTAATTTATAATCTCCAAAACAGTGTTTTAATGTAACATCTGCTTGCTCGAAATATTTTTTAAAATCTGACAGCGTAAGTGCTTTCACTCGCTCTACAAAAGTGAAAGGAGTGTCATTATCTTGAAAACTGATTTCTTTAAAAATATATCCGTTTTCAACATATCGTTTAATTTGGAAGGTAATTCCCTGTACAGTTTTAATTTCTTCAGGTACTAAATTTTTAATTATAAAATCGGAGTTCATAAAATCGATGACACCGTGACCGTTGGCTTTCAACTCTTTTTTGATAGCGCGAACTGTCCGTAAGTTATCTTCTTCTTCTTCAAAATAACCGAAGCTTGTAAACAAATTGAAAACTGCATCGAATTGCTGTGGATATGGCACACACATGTCATGTACTCCAAATTTCAGTGTTTCTGTTTCATATTGCTTGGCATATGCGATACTCGCAGCAGACAAATCGATTCCCGTTACGGTAAACCCCATATTGTTGAGTGAAATGGAGTGTCTCCCTTTACCGCAAGCCAAATCAAGGATGTGGCTGCCTTTCTCTAGTTTTAAGAATGTTGTAAGCCGTTTCATAAATGCTTCTGCTTCTTCGTGGCCACGATCTTTGTATAAGATGTGGTAATATGGTGTATCGAACCAAGAGGCATACCATTGACTGACGTTTTCTTTTTGCATATCTCAATTTTGCACTGCTAAAATACTGTATTTTTGTGCTGCGTTAAAGGAAGAAATCGTTTAAATGCTATCACGCACGCTACAAGTACGTTTGCTTTTTTCATGTCTTTTTTTAAAATTTGAGTTGAGACACTAAATAGTTATCCGCCTGCATAGGCACTACATATGGAAAAAAACTTTAAAATGGTTGCCAAGACCCTGTATGGGTTAGAAGAGCTTTTGGCACAAGAACTAAGACAATTAGGAGCTTCCAATATTGAAATAGGGACGCGTAATGTTGCTTTTGAAGGTGATACGGGTTTTATGTACAAAGTTAATCTCTGTAGCAGGACTGCCATTAAAGTACTAAAACCAATTACAGCTTTTAATATCTTCACGGAAGATGACCTGTATAAAAAGGTATACGATATCCCTTGGGAAAACTATATGGAAGCCGACGGAACCCTAGCGGTAGATGCTACGGTTTATTCTGAAGTATTCACACATTCTCAATATATTTCATTAAAAACAAAAGATGCGATTGTAGATCGTTTTCGTGATAAAGCGGGTGAGCGGCCAGATGTAGACCTAGACCATCCTACACTTCGAATTAATATTCATATAGACCGAAACATTTGTACCGTATCTCTGGATAGTTCTGGAGCTTCGTTACACAAACGCGGATATAAAATCGAAAACACATTGGCACCCATAAATGAGGTGTTGGCAGCGGGAATGATTATGTTGACCGGATGGAACGGACAGTGTGACTTTATGGACCCCATGTGTGGAAGTGGGACCATTGCAACCGAAGCTGCGATGATTGCCTGTAACATACCGCCAAACCTTAATCGAGATGAATTTGGTTTTGAAACCTGGCCAGATTTTGATGTGGACTTATACGAAACGATTGAAAACGCGGCACTGAAGAAAATAAAGGATTTTTATTTTAAGATTTATGCTTCAGATAAAGATGCCTTCGCACTTCGTAAGGCGACTGCAAATATTAACAACGCCAACCTTTCAGAATTTATCGAGGTAAAAGAGCAAGATTTTTTCCAAAGTAAAAAGGAAACCGAGCGTCCTATGTTTGTGGTCTTTAATCCGCCCTACGACGAACGCCTCTCTGTAGACGATATTGATGCTTTTTATGCGGAAATAGGAAATACCTTAAAACGCGGGTATCCCGGAACCCAAGCTTGGATGATCACCAGCAATATGGAGGCTCTGAAAAGTGTAGGATTGCGACCATCGCGAAAAATCAAACTATACAATGGTAAGCTAGAAAGCAAGTTCGTGCGGTATGAAATGTACGAGGGGAGTAGGAAGGCGAAGAAACAGTAAATCAGTATGCAGTAAGTCGGTATGCAGTGAATCAATGGTAATACTGTTATTTTTTATAAAGTGGAATTAGATACGAAATCGTATAACCATACCCCACGCCAAATTGGCTAAAGTCGTAGGTTCGGTTAAAGCCTGGAATTATCAGGTTATCGAAGTTTTCAGGGCGGTCTTCAGTGATTTTACGCTTCAGTTGGAGATTAATGGAGAGATACAAGTTGTTCATTACTTCCGTTTTTATTCCCACAATCAATTCAGCCCAATGCGCTGTAAGTCCGTTAAATTCGACATTGACATCACGTGGTGTCGTAGCAAAGGCCGGATTGCTAGTGTAGATATCATACTGATCTAATTCTTGCGAAAAAGTTGAAAACCCGTAGCGGAGTCCGCCAAAAATAGCATTGTTCATTCCCAACCAGTTATTGTACGCATTTAAGTCGGCACCAATTTTAATATAGCTTCCAGTAGTAATAGAACGAAGACCATCTTCATCCCACACCCGATCGCTCGTTCCCAGCTCTGCTGCGGCGTAGATCTTTTTGGTGAGTCTGTAGTCGCCATTTACCTCAAACCCCGTAAAACCCTCTTCAAAGGCTGTTCTGGCTAGTTTTGAGATATCTATCCCAACGCGAATTCCGTATTTCTGACTTTTCGGAACACTATCTACGATCGCCGTAGTGGCCGATTCTGTAATTTGTTCTTGCGCCCATGTTGAAATTGACGCAAGCAATAGGCTAAAACCTAATAGAAAGGTGTGCTTCAATTTCATCTGTAATTTCATTTTGTAATACTTGGAAAGAGGTAATCCAATTATCGGAGTCGTCTTCCACTTCAGCAGCAAAATTGCTGTAAATTGTTTTAAATCCGCATGCCCGATTCACATACAATTCTTCTCGTTGATAAGTAAATAGTAAGTTATCAGCATTTGTGGTGGTTTCGTCATCATCATCATTCAGTGTAAAAATAAGCTGCGTACTATCGAATTCTGTATCTAAGGGAATGGCAATCGAATCTGTTGCTTCTGAAGTTCGAAACACAAAAGTGCTATCAGAATTGTTCTTTCGAATCACCAGATTGGTCACGCTTTTTCCTTGTAGTGGGTTCGCGTTGTCTTTAAACGTGATGATGAGTAGGGGAGTGACAGCGGTAAGCGGATCGCAAATATCGTCGCGCGTACATCCGGCAACCATGCTGATTACCAAAAAAAGGATAGTGCTAATTTTTACAAAGGCTTTCAAGCGTTTCTTTTTTCTAAAAGTACAACATTTTCTACGTGATGAGTCTGCGGAAACATATCTACGGGTTGTACTCGAGTTACTTTATACTGCTCGTCTAAAATGGCTAAATCTCTCGCTTGGGTGGCACTGTTGCAACTCACATATACAATTTTAGCTGCGGAAAGTTCCAACAATTGGGCTACCACATCCTTGTGCATCCCATCTCGCGGTGGATCTGTAATCACCACATCGGCTTTGCCATACGTATTGATAAATTCTTGGTTAAATACATTTTTCATGTCTCCTACCAAAAATTCAACGTTTTCGATACCGTTTAATTGCGCATTTTCTTTTGCCGCGGTAATCGCATCGGGAACCGCTTCAACTCCGATTACTTTTTTTGCTTTTTTAGCCACAAATTGCGCGATGGTTCCTGTACCCGTATAAAGGTCGTATACCAATTCATTCCCGGTAAGCCCAGCAAAATCTCGTGTAATCTTGTAGAGTTCATAGGCTTGCTCGCTATTGGTCTGGTAAAACGATTTTGCATTGATTTTAAACTTAAGGCCTTCCATTTCCTCAAAAATATGGTCGCGTCCCGTATGGCAAATCACTTCTTGATCGTAGATGGTATCATTTCCCTTGTTGTTGATCACATATTGTAAGGAGCTAATATCAGGAAATTTCAACTGAATTGCATCCAAGAGTGCCGTTCTTTTCTGTTCGTGGTCTTGATATAGTTGAACCACCACCATGATCTCACCAATACTGGTCGTTCTAATCATTAAAGTGCGAAGTAAACCTTCTTGTTTTCTGGTATTTAAGAACGCCATTTCAAGACGTTCGCCCTCTGCCTTTACAAAATCACGAATGGCATTGCTAGGGTCTCGCTGTAAGTAGCATTTATTAAGGTCTAAAATTTTATCCCACATGCCTGGAATATGGAACCCTAAAGCATTTTTGTTTTCTATTTGAACATCGCTATCTATTTGTTCTCTGGTAAGCCATTTGTTATCGCTAAAAGAAAACTCCATTTTATTACGGTAGAAATACTCTTCGGCGGAGCCTAGAATAGGTGAAACTGTTGGCAACTCAACACCCCCTAGGCGTTTTAGGTTGTTTTCAACTTCTTTCTGCTTGTAGAATAATTGATGTTCATACCCCAGGTGTTGCCATTTACAGCCACCACAGGTTCCAAAATGCTCACATTTGGGAGTAACACGTTTATCTGAAAGTTTCAAAAAAGAAATGGCAGAACCCTCGTAAAAAGATTTTCGTTTTTTGTGGGTTTGAACATCTACCACATCGCCAGGAACGGCATTATTTATAAATACCACACGACCATCTGCTGCTTTAGCCACAGCCTTACCTTTTGCACCCGCATCAATCACTTCTAGACCTTCTAGAATAATTCTTTTATTTCGTCTCGCCATAGCCGCAAAAGTAGTGTGTTTCAATTAAAATTCTGTCTTATTTTTAGTAATTTGCGCCCAAGGATGATTTCTCTCCTCCGCTGAGTTTTCGTCCCGATAGTGATCGGGATTCGATAGCATAAAGGTACAGTAGGAATTTTTGAACGTTTCACTTAAATTTTTAAATGTTATGTCAGTAACACAACAATCCTTGTCGCAACAGGCGATAGACTTAGAGAATGAATATGGAGCACACAACTACCACCCACTTCCGGTAGTTTTACAACGCGGAGAAGGTGTACATGTTTGGGATGTGGAAGGAAAAAAATACTACGATTTTCTTTCTGCCTACAGTGCCGTAAATCAGGGGCATTGCCATCCAAAAATTGTAAATGCGATGCATGAGCAGGCAAAGACGCTATCATTAACTTCTCGAGCTTTTTATAATGATATTTTAGGTAAATACGAGAAATACGCTAGTGAATATTTCAACTTCGATAAGTTGCTGCCTATGAATACGGGAGCTGAAGCGGTTGAAACTGCTTTAAAGATTTGTAGACGATGGGCGTACGAAGTAAAGGGTATCCCAGAAAATGAAGCGGACATAGTTGTTTGTGAAAACAATTTCCACGGAAGAACGACCACGATCATTTCATTTAGTAATGATCCAGTTGCTAGAGATAATTTCGGACCTTATACTAAGGGTTTTATAAAAATTGAATACGATAATCTTTCTGCTTTAGAGAAAATCCTAGAAAACAATAAGAATATTGCAGGTTTCTTGGTAGAGCCCATTCAAGGGGAGGCGGGTGTTTATGTGCCTTCGGAGGGTTATTTAGAAAAGGCCAAAGCGCTCTGTGAAAAGCATAATGTTTTATTTATTGCTGACGAAGTACAAACAGGTATAGCTAGAACTGGCCGATTGTTGGCTACCTGCGGTAATTGTAATTGTGAGAACAAGGATTGTAGCGGCACACCAGAGGTGAAGCCAGACATACTGATTTTAGGAAAAGCATTAAGTGGCGGGGCATATCCAGTTTCTGCGGTACTGGCCAACGACCCGATTATGAAGGTAATTACTCCTGGCTCTCATGGTTCTACATTTGGAGGTAATCCGATTGCAGCTGCTGTCGCCATGGCCGCATTAGAAGTTGTGAGGGAGGAGCGGCTTGCAGAAAATGCATTTGCCTTAGGGAAATTGTTTAGAGAAAAGATGAATGATTATATTGAAACGAGCACAATTTGCAAATTGGTACGAGGAAAAGGGTTGCTGAACGCGATCGTTATAAACGACAGTGAAGACGGTGATACCGCTTGGAATATCTGTTTACGTCTTCGGGACAATGGGCTCTTAGCCAAACCAACCCATGGGAACATTATCAGATTTGCACCTCCTTTGGTAATGACGGAAGCACAACTTCTAGCGTGTGTTTCGATTATTACTGAAACATTGAAGGAATTCGAAAAATAGTATATTTTGAATGATAGAAATAAAAAAAAATGCGGCTTTCGGGCCGCATTTTTTTGTTGTTGTGATTTGGATTTCGATTATTCGAGTCCGTATTGTTCCATGATTTCTTGATTCATATTCATGATTCCATCCGTTCCGAGTGTTGAGAACAAATAGATGGTGTAGCATAGGTAAATTACATTCAGTATAATACCGATGATTGCTAAAATCTTACCTGTTTTAACATTCTGATATCCCGAGTATTGTTCTGGGTTCGCCATATAAAGGGTCGTTGCCTTATTAGCCATTACCATTGCTATAATTCCGAAAATTAAACCGAGGACTCCGTAACAGCAGCAGGTTACGATAGATATGATGCCAAAAACAAGTATGAGCGTTGCATTGGGTAATTTTTGTTGTTCCATAATTAGAGATTGTTGGTTAATTTATTAATTGAGAAGCATTAAATATACTAAAAAACTAAGCGAGCTTACAAGTATTTATTCATTTTAAGAGCATAACTGATAACAATGATTAGTATGTTCAAAGCAATGAGGAAAATTTTTATTCTATTTGCCAACCGGAATTTAACAAATAGATTTAGCAATAAGAAGCCAGCTAAAAGAAGAAGCGAATAAATAGCTGGGTATATTTTAAATGCCGCTATAAATTCGCCTTTAAATAATAAAGCTGTGGCACGTTGAATGCCACAGCCTAAACAGTCTATCCCGAAGAGTTGCTTATTTAAACAAGGCAACATAAAATCCTCCAGGCCCTTATTAAACATAAGAGAAATTATCTTTTATTATGTACTAAAGCTTTATAGTCTACAGATACATTTTCATCAGTAGCTAATTTTATCAAATAAACACCATCTGCAAGAGTAGCGGTATTCATTGTAAAACTAGGAGTCTTTCCGATGTTGGTTTGTGTCTGAACCAATTTTCCTGTCATATCAAACATATGAGCATACTTAATGTTGTATGTTTCTGGATTTGAAACTTCCAATTGCCCTAATGTGTTGTTTTGGAAAAACTTCACATTCTGCTTCACTTCAGCCAGTATATCAGCTTGAGATTGTGCAGAACGACCATCTGTAATTCGGTGCTCATCGTCTAATGGTGGGTCTACTACGTAAGGACCACCTTTAAAAACGATATAGAAACGATCTTTGTATTCTCCAGCGTTCAACAATAAGGAAGCAGTATAGCCGCCTGTGATTTGCTGATAACTATTGTTTTCAGTATCAAACAAGAATGCCTCAGCTGTAAAATTATCTTCTTGTACCACTTCTACCACGATAGACGTTTGTCTGTCTAATGTAATGGCATATGGTACCATTTTTTCAATTGCAAAAGGAACTGTTTGTATTACAAATTGGTCGATAGTACCTTGTTCATTTGGGTCTTCATTCGGAGCCACTTCAACAGGGAAGTAAGCGTCAGCAAATACGGCGTCCATCGGGTGACGGGCGTCTAAACCACGATCGTAATAATCGGTACTCGTTGCATGAAAATTCAATAATAAATCTCTAAAATGTGAATTTTCGAAATAGGTATAAATTCTCAATGAAGATAAGCCGGCGGTCGTTGTTGTAGGGTCTGGGTCAGTTCCTGGGTCTGTCCAAGCTGTTCCTCCATTTCCTGGAGTTCTAAATACAGAGGTGCCAGGTGCTTCTCTTATAAATCTTCTATATTGATTTTTTATAAAAACCTCATTTGTAGACATATCTCCAGTTTGCGTATTTATGGTCTGAAAATAGAACCCTTGTCCTACAGGCGCAAACCGTCGTACGTAGTTAGCTCCCATATCTCCAGTTGGAGTCGTCGGGTTTCCTGCACTATCATAATTTAAAAAAGGCGCTTGTACAGCACTTCCTGGGCTAGTTCCGTCTGGATCACTCGGTCCAGGGATGTATGTTGCAAATCCGCCTTTGTTGTCGACATAAAAATGTGAGTCGATGGTCCGATCTTCATCCCAAAATAAAAACGACTCAATTTCACTGTTTTCTAAATTGTCCGTTCCAGGTGCATCACCTTCTTGAGTGTCGTAAAACAATCTGTTGAGATCTAATGCTGAAGGATACGGATTTCCAGTTAATACTTGCTCCATATCACTGCCAGTTACAGGAATGGTGGTGAATGTAATGGTACCATTATTAGGTCTTCCTCTAAAATCGTATACAAAATCATGGTTACTGGGTGCGCCATTTCGGTTTACACCTTTCATAATAAATCCTTGTCCGGCAGGAACCGCGGTTGCTTCTCTAAAACGAATCCAAGGAGCTGTAGAACCTACACCTCTTGTATGCACCCAACGAGTTGAAATTTCAAGCTCGTTTGTAGCTGTGTCAAAATTTCCGCCTTCTCTGTTTGTAGTGGTTAAGGTTTGATCGGCATCAGTTACACTCAATGGAGCAGAATAATCTGATGCTAGCGGATTATAAATAGGAGTATGTAATGATAAAATACCAAAATTGGTATTTCCAGCACCCGGAGTTGATGAAGGTGAAATAACATCCCCAACCGGTGAAGCAAAAAACCCAGTGTCCCATTTATCACTGCCTGGATTTTCACGATATATGGAGAGATATCCAGATCCTGAATTTAGGCCATTGGAATCACCTTGGATTAATTGCGCATTATTTCTAAGGTAAATACTCGCTCTTTTATCTGCGTCTACAGTGTTTTCTGAAAGATTTACATCATCTTCGACGAAAATGTACTGATCGTTCACATAAATAAAAGAATCTGAGTCGTCACTTGTTGCGGGTGTACCATTATCATTGGGGGCAACATACAGTTGGGCTATAGACATAGCCGAAACTAACAGCATAGCTGGTAATAGTAGTAGGTGTTTCATAATTTGGTTTTTTCAGTGTGAATGAGGGGACATTACACACTATTCCGCGATAAAAATAAAAATAATTTTCAAATTACCATAAGATTCCTGCAATAATCGTAAAAAATTAAATGTTAGCACATTATGTTTTGTCATTTATGTTTTAAAAAATAAAGGTTTAATTTTGTTCTCTATGAATATAGGAGATACGGTTTCGGCCATAGATGATGCAATTTCTGGCACTATAAAGGCCCTAGATGGTAAATCTGTTGTTGTTGAAACATCTGATGGCTTTGAAATGGAATTTCAACGTAGTGAATTAGTGGTTGAAGGAACTTCACTTAAAAGAATGGTACGCCATCAGGATATTTCAGCAAACATTTCAGAAAAACAAGAGAAAAAAAGGCCAAAGCCCGAAAGAAAGAAAACGAAAGGGAGAACGATTCCCCCTATGGAAGTAGATCTTCACATCCATCAGTTAACGGGTGCCACCCATTTATCTAATTACGATATGTTAACCATTCAATTAGATACCGCCAAACGACAATTAGAATTTGCCATCGCCAAACGCATACAAAATGTAGTATTTATTCACGGTGTAGGAGCAGGGGTTCTAAAAACAGAACTGGAATATTTATTTAAAAAATACGATCAGGTAACTTTTTATGATGCCGATTACCGAAAATATGGTGCTGGCGCGACCCATGTGTATATTCTACAAAATGTAAAAGACTAATTTAAAATTACTAGAATTCTGGCGTAATCGTTACAGTACCAGAAAAAATAGCACCGATACTACCAAATGGAATACTTTCTTGTGTAATCTGTTCTTCACCATTGGTAAGCACGACATTGTTTACAAATAAATCGATATCGCTAGATGTACTATAGGAATGTTCAATGTAGGTCTCAATGATGGTCTGGACGCTCACATCAGGGTTTAAGTAGTCAGCCCCAACATTCTCATCGGTGATGTCATTCCGGGGGTCTAAATCCATGTTTGTATCTTCCTCTCTCGTTAAAACACCATCATTATCATCGTCAGGATCGAGATAATCTGGAATTGTATCTCCATCAGAATCCATCGGATTTTCAGGATCATCGCCAATTTCAAAGGCAGTAGGAACATTGTCACCGTCATCGTCAAAATCGAAAAAGTCTAACAATCCGTCTAAATCTGTGTCTAATTGGCTTTCAGTGTCTTCGTCTATACCATCTCCGTCGTCACGCAAAGCAACTACGAACAAGGTTGCCGTGCCATCGTCTCCAATAAAATCTTGCAATACAGTTGGGGAGGTTGGCGGAATGCTATTACAAAAATACGCTGCGGTAGGAGCAACATCAAACGTTCTGTAGTTCAATGCGTTTTCAGAACCATTAAGTTGAAAATTTAACGTATCTCCTACATTGAATATAGAATCTTGCGAGCTAAGTTTTAACGAAATGCTCTCATTACTTTCACTGTTGATTTTGAAAAACACATAACTTCCTGGACCACCGCAATTCTGCAGCGAAGCATCATCAAAATCGAAGCTAGTGACTATAACGTCGCCATCATCACAAGCCATTAGGACCAAAAGAAGTAATAATATTGAAAGTATTTTTCTCATAAACATAGTTGTTTGGTAGGGTAAAGGAACATATTTCTTTGCAATTTAGCACTACTTAATTTTATATAAAAATGTATTTTTGCCACTATGAAGAAAGTGTATTTTGATAGTGCTGCTACTACGCAGTTGCGAAGCGAAGTGATACGATGTATCTCAGAAGTTTTAAAAACAGAATATGGCAACCCGTCTTCTACGCACGCTTACGGGAGATCTGCCAAATCGCTCCTTGAAAATGCGCGCAAAGAAATCGCCAAACATCTTAATGTATCTGCATCAGAGATTATTTTTACTTCTGGCGGAACTGAAGCCGATAACCTAATACTCAACAGTTGCGTAAGGGATCTAGGTGTCACTAGAATTATTTCTAGTAAAATAGAGCACCATGCCGTATTATATGCAATCAAACTGCTTCAAGAAAAATACGATGTTTCTGTAGACTATGTGAAATTAGACGAGTGTGGCCATATAGATTATGACCATCTTGAAGAATTATTGAAATCGTCTGATAAAAAAACACTGGTAAGTCTAATGCACGTGAACAATGAAGTGGGGAATGTGCTAGAAATAGATAAGGTTGCTAAATTATGCCTACAAAACGATGCTTTATTTCATAGTGATACCGTACAATCTGTAGGACATTATGAAGTTGATTTTAGTGAAACTCCTATTCATTTTGCAGCTGTGGCGGCCCATAAGTTCCACGGACCGAAAGGAGCTGGATTTGCATTTATTCGAAAAAACACCGGATTGCAGCCCCTTATAGTGGGTGGAGCGCAGGAGCGCGGATTGCGAGCGGGAACCGAAGCAGTTTACGCGATTGCGGGTATGGCAGAAGCACTAAAAATTTCCTATCAAAATTTAACGAAAGAACGCGCTTATATAACCGAACTTAAAGATTACTTTAAAGACCAGTTGGTTACACATATAAAAGGTGTAAAATTTAATGGATCTTGCGATGATAATGAGCGTAGCACTTATACCTTGCTAAATGTCTGTTTGCCCATACCTCCTGAAAAATCGATGATGCTTTTGTTTCAACTCGATTTAAATGGTATAGCTTGTTCTAAAGGAAGCGCCTGCCAAAGTGGAAGCACAAAAGGTTCTCACGTACTTACCGAAATTTTAGCCGAAGAAGATTTAAGTAAACCTTCTATTCGCTTTTCCTTTTCAAGTTTCAATACAAAAGAAGAGGTAGACTATGTAATCGAGGTGTTAAAAACGTTCATTAACGGATAACTTTTTTTACTTTTTTTCTCTGCTGAAATTTAATACCTTCGGAACACTTAAAATTCGGCACAATGGGAACGATACAACTAGCTACTACAGAGTTTAACGAATATTACAAGGGATATATAGATTTGGCTATTCATTTGCCACTGCTACAAGGTCTGGCAGATGGAATGCTTGAAACCCATAGTTTTTTTGAAGGTTTGCCTAGGGATAAACATGATTTTCGCTATGCAGAAGGTAAATGGACTCCCAAAGAAATTCTACTGCATCTAATCGATACGGAACGTGTGTTTGCCTACCGTGCCTTACAGTTTGCTAGAGCTGAAAATGTAGAGATTAGGGGCTTCGATCAAGATGAATTTGCTGCCAATAGCAATGCCAATTTGAGAACGATGGAAGAATTGCTCGATGAATACATTGCCGTACGCACCGCAAACATCGTATTGTTTACATCTTTTACTGAAGAAACCATGCAACGCATGGGTATTGCCAGTAATTCTCCGCTTTCTGTCCGTGCGGCGGGATATATTATTTGTGGCCATGAAAAACATCATATCGCTGTTATTAATGAGCGTTACCTTTAAATGAAGGTTTTTCTACTACTATAAATACTTATATATGGCTATAGGTATTGATAATCCCTTAACAAACTTTAATATAAGCTTAGTACCATTTTCTTTGGGTTGGGCCTTTAGACACGTATATTAATACTAGTTAAATTATTAATTCAAAAAGAAAGAAAGATTATGGATAAGAGGATAGCAATATTAGCAACAGACGGATTTGAAGAAAGTGAATTGAAGTCTCCTAAAGAAGCGATGGAGAAAGAAGGTTTTACAGTCGATATCGTAAGTGAAAATTTAGGGTCGATTAAAGCATGGAGCGATGGAAATTGGTCTAACAATTATCAGGTTGACAAAACAATAGACAACGCTTCAGCAAAAGATTATAACGCACTGGTTTTACCAGGTGGTGTTATTAATCCAGATAAGTTGAGAAGAAATGAAGATGCACTATTATTTGTGCGCGACTTTTTTAAACAAGAGAAACCAGTGGCAGCAATCTGCCATGCACCATGGACGCTTATTTCGGCAGATGTAGTGAAAGGACGAAAAATGACTTCTTTCCATTCTATCAAAGATGATTTGATTAACGCCGGTGCCAACTGGGTAGATGAAGAAGTAGTTGTAGACTCCGGATTTGTAACTAGTAGAAATCCAGACGACTTACCCGCTTTCAATTCAAAGTTAATTGAAGAAATTAAAGAAGGTAAGCACGAAGAACAACACGCATAATTAGATTTGTGTGGAAAGAAAAAGAGGCCTATTGGCCTCTTTTTTTATAATTTATATTCAAAATAAGTTATTCTTCTTCATCAAGCTGACGCTTTGCGTCCAGATCCTGAATAGGCTCTTGGTAGTCTCCATCATCATAATCATCTTCTTCAAAATTTGCCATACTTGTAACCAGCTTACTGCTCACCTTCACTAGGTAAACGGTATCTTCGGTACGTACTTCAACGGCTTCAACCGTTTCATTTTGAGCATTTTTAAAAGTGATAATATGGTCGTCGTCGTAACCGTCAGGATATTTTTCTACCAGCATTGAAAGAATCTCTGGCGTAAGTTTTCTAAAATCTACTATAACACGTCTCATTGTGGGTTTGGGTTGATGGTTTGTTCAAACTAATTGTATGCGTTTCTCGAATTCTTGCAAGGTAAAAGTAAAACGTTTCCGATGAAATCTAAATTATTTTTTTAAAATTTTTATAATATTCAAATGCCTTATAAATTAGTGAGTTGGGCACTTGTTTGTCGATCTCGTGGGATCCAAAATTTTTCAAGAGCACAAAATTTACGACACCATCCACATTTTTCTTATCGAACTTTAATAATTCTATGATTTGTTCTATATCAGCTTTGCTGAATTTTTCCTTCGGAAAATGGCGCAATATATGGGCAGTAGTTTCTGAAAGTTTTGTTTTCGGAAATCCGGTTAATTCGCTAGAAATATAATTAGCTAAAATTAAACCTATTGCGATAGCCTCTCCATGTAGGAGTGTTTTTATATCATTCGATTCCAAACAATACGATTCGATAGCGTGCCCCAGGGTATGTCCGTAGTTTAACGTTTTTCGAAGTCCTTTTTCTGTAGGGTCGGCGACCACCACATCATTTTTTATTTCAATCGATTCCCAAATAGCATCTTCGATAAGTTCCGGACGATCTGGCTTGAACGGTTTTAAAGTTTCCCAATACACTTCCGAAGCAATAAGTCCGTGTTTTAGCATTTCCGCATAACCAGATGTCATTTGGTTTGTTGGCAACGTTTCTAAAAATGAACTATCCACAAATACCGCCAACGGATCTTTAATAATACCTATCTGATTTTTTAGATGTCCTAAATCTACGCCGTTTTTGCCACCCACTGCAGCATCTACCATGGCTAGGAGGGAAGTGGGGATGTTTATAAACTCAATGCCTCTTTTAAAAGTACACGCTACAAATCCGCCCAAATCGGTCACTACCCCGCCACCAATATTTATAAGCAGGCTATTTCTATCTGCGCCTTGTTCACTGAGTTGTTTCCAAACTTTTTGGCAGGTGTCTATGGTTTTAAATTGTTCCCCGGCAGGAAGGTTGATATGCTGTATGGATATGGAAGTGCTTACTAATTTTAAAAGTGCCGGCACACAATGCAATGTAGTATTGGTATCTGCCAGTATAAAGATTCTAGACGGTTTTAGAATACTAATAGAATTGTTTAAGGCATCCCAACAGCCATCTCCAAAATAAATAGTGCCTCTTTTCTTTTTAATTACTTTCATATCTTGTTAGGTAGCATCTGCCCTCCATCAAATTTTAATAGAAGCAAATTTCGGATGGTAAATCTAATTATATTTGCGCAGATTTATTCTTCTATATGGTGACAAATACACTTTTCAATAATACAGAAACAGCTTTTAAGTTAAAAAGTGATTCTGAACTTGAACGCGCCTATTTTCTGTTCAAAATGATAGCAAACGAACCTTTGGTTAAAATAGGAACCGCTGCAACTCGTTTTGCTTTGAATTTGCACCTACCGGTGGAAGGATTGATACGATCTACTGTATTCGATCATTTCTGTGCTGGCGTGAATGAAGAAGACTGCTTGCCAACAGTAGATAATTTGTACGATGCAGGCGTTTATTCGGTGCTTGATTATTCGGTTGAAGGGAAAGCAGAAGAGAATCAATTTGATGCCACCTTGGCTAAGATTATTGAACTTACCAAGTTTGCTGAAAATAAAGAAGCAATGCCTTTTTCTGTGTTTAAGCCAACAGGATTGGGTCGTTTCAAGATTTGGGAAAAGGTATCTGCCAATAGTGCTCTTACTGAAACAGAAAAGGGAGAGTGGCAACGAATCCGAAAAAGATACGACGAGGTGTGCAAGGTAGCGCATGATTGCTCCATTTCGTTGCTCATAGACGGTGAAGAATCCTGGATGCAAGCTGCTGCAGATACGTTGTGCGAGGAGATGATGGAGAAATACAACAAGGAAACCCCCATTGTTTACAATACGTTACAATGCTACCGTTGGGACCGACTAGCGTATCTGAAAGAAGCACATAAAAGGGCAAAATTAAAGGGCTATAAACTCGGATTTAAAGTGGTGCGTGGTGCTTACATGGAAAAGGAAAACGATCGTGCTGAAGAAAAAGGCTATAAGTCGCCCATTTGTGAGAGCAAACAAGCTACAGACGATAATTTTAATGAGGTGATGCAATACATCTTAGACAATTTGGAAGATATTTCGCTATTTCTGGGAACCCATAATGAAGCGAGTAGTTACTTGGCAATCGAAATTATTGCAGCAAAAGGACTTTTAAAGAATGACAACCGAATTTGGTTTGGCCAACTGTACGGTATGAGCGACCACATCAGTTTTAATTTAGCAGATGAAGGTTTTAATGTGGCAAAGTACATACCCTTCGGACCGGTAAAAGATGTGATGCCATATCTAATTAGACGAGCAGAAGAGAATACTTCGGTAGCAGGGCAAACAAGCCGTGAGCTTACCTTGCTGAAACGAGAGCGAGAGCGCAGAAAAATATAATTGAAGCGCTGTGAGGCATCGTTTTTTTAGTTTTCAGCAACCTCTAGTATAGTTGCAACTTTCTCACAATTTTGGATTCGCAGACGCACTTCTTTGGTTTTTGCAACACCATCGATAAGATAAATCTTACACGAGTCTAAACTTCGATCGGTCTCAGAGAAATCTACATCACCGTTTTTTAATATTTCATGTACAGAGGCCGTGTCAATTTGTGCGCGTTGCATGAACTCTTCAGCCGTAGCGGTATACTCAATTTTTTTTGAACGGATATTTTTAAGCGTACGCGAATCGAAGCCATAATCGCAGCTTGCTTTTTTTCCGCCGAGGAAAAAGAACAAGATAATGAGGCCAACTACAAATCCGGCACCATAATACGCAACACGTTGTACTAATTTCATTTAGGAAAGAAAAGTTTTAATAAATCAATAAGTTGATATCACTATATGACATATCGAACCAATCTGCAACCGCTTTGTTGGTGAGTATGCCACGGTAAAAGTACAAACCATTCCGCAGACCACTGTCAAATCGGATCGCATTTTCGAGTCCGCCATTGTCAGCAATATCCAGCAAATAAGGCGTAAAGATATTACTGATAGAAATTGATGCTGTTTTTGGGTATCTAGCAGGAATGTTTGGGACACCGTAGTGTATCACGCCATTTGAGATGTGAGTTGGACTGTCATGTGAAGTAACCTCTGTGGTCTCAAAACAACCGCCCATATCTACACTCACATCGATGATCACGGCTCCTTTTTTCATGTTTTCTACCATTGTTTTAGTAACTATAATAGGAGATCGGTTTTTACCACGAACCGCACCAATGGCTACATCACAGCGTCTCAGGGCTTTCATTAAATTTTTTGGTTGAATCGTTGAAGTATACAGAGGTCTGCCCACATTAGCCTGTAGGTTTCGGAGTTTGGTAAGGGAACTATCAAAAACTTTAACGCTGGCACCAAGACCTAATGCCGAACGAATTGCAAACTCTCCTACAGTTCCAGCTCCAATAACTACTACTTCAATTGGCGGAACACCACTAATGTTTCCAAAGAGCAAACCATTACTTTTTTTAGCATTCACCATGAGCTCTGCGGCAATAAGTACAGATGCGGTACCTGCAATTTCACTTAATGCTTTTACAGCAGGATAGCTATGGTCTTCATCTTTGATAAATTCGAAACCGATTGCGGTAATTTTCTTTTTTGAAAGGGTATCAAAGTAGGATTTTTGCCGTGTCTTTAACTGCAATGCAGAAATGAGGACCGTTTTGGGTTTCATGAGTTCAAGTTCCTCCAGCGTTGGAGGTTCCACTTTTAAAATAATCGGACAACCGAAAATTTCTTTCGTATCTCTTGAAATTTTAGCTCCTGCTTCACTGTAATCACTATCGCTAAAACCAGCTTCCACACCGGCATCGCTTTCAACTAAAACTCTGTGCCCATGGGCGATGAGCGCGCCAACAGCATCTGGTGTTAGGCAAATACGTTTTTCTTGAAAATAGGTTTCTTTAGGAAGCCCAATAAAAAGCTCTCCCTTTTGTTTAGTAACTTCTAGCTTCTCTTCCTGCGGAAGCAATTGAGCTTTGGTAAAAGGGGAGGAGGGTTGTTTCATGATAAAATGGTTGGTACACCGAAGTTACAGAATTTAATTTTGAATACCGAAGGCCAAATATGGAAAATTAGTGTTCGTATTCATTAATGCCATAAAGAAGTTCCTTTAGCTTGCTGCCATTAATTTCGATGGGGCGGTACGCCGTGTTGAATTTTTCAATTGACAGATTTATATTTTCTTTCATCTTTGTGTATTCACGAGGTATTTTAGAAGCGCACTGAACTTCATTTTCGTAGCTACTCAACATGATTCCGAATTTCTCATAGAATTTGGTGCCTTGGTCTATAAAAGCATTGTATTGTGTTATGAACTGCAATAAACGGTCTATAGGAAACTGAAGGTTAATTTGCATGTTTCTGACCTGGGAGGGTTGATTTCCAGCTTCGATTGCATCATTCATCGTACCCAAATATTGACTCAAATCGGAACGGATGTCGCTCCATTCGTCGTTCTCTCTGCATGTTTTAAGGTTCGTTTTATATTTGATGGGGCGTGTATAATCTTTAAATAATTGCTCTAACTCGGCCATAATGGCTTCATTGTTTTTTTGTAGAAATGCAGTTTCAAAATAAATTGTATTAAGGTCGTTATGCATCCGTAGCGTGAAGTCTAATATACATTCTACGTTTTGCAAGCGCATCTCTTTTTCTGTTTTAGAGGTTTCATTATTTGTGAATAGAGAAACAAATGAATGGACAACAGCAGTATAAATGTTATCGCCTAGCAATGATGATAAGTTGAAACCCATTTTTTTATCTTTTTTCTCGCTTAGCAACATTTGCACTTCACGAAAATCTTCGTATTGATTGGGGTTCGCCATTTTATTTATGTCGTTTAATGTGCTTACCGAGGCGAAATGATGGTCGAGCGCTAATGTCTTGTCATATAATATTTTGATGATTTGAAGGCCTTTCAAGTAGCGTATCTTAGCAATATCAGATTCGTACCGACTTTCTATTTTAGCAACTTGATTGTTGATGTCATCCTTTTTTAAAAGTAGCTGAACTATTTTTTTTGTACGGGTAGTTTTTTGAAGAGACAAGTAGATTTGTGAACGTAAGAGCTCTTTAGGAGCTATTTCGTTATAGAATTTAGTTGAACGATTCGATATTTCTATATTCATTTCATTCAGCAGACGGGCAATAACTTCATTAGCATTTTCATTTCCCAGCATTGTAGTAGAACATAGTAGGAGTGTAATTATCGTTTTTAAGTGGAAAATACGCTTCATGTTATTCTAAATTGAATGTAATGATAAAGAGGTCGTTCGTCACTTTAATAGGGTAGGTTCCTGGTGAAATGAACAAACTGGAGTTTTTAGATTGAAGACGATTTATGATAGATTGGTTGAGGGGGATTCTTTCTGGAATTTCAAATTCGTATTCTTTTGATTTCTCCCATAAAGAAGAAGTAGTATTAAAAATATTCTGAAAATCTTTTTCTGAAAGCTTGCTGCGATGTACTTTAAAAGACAATGTATTCTCATTGATTAAAATGAGGGAAGAATTGGCCACGGTACGATTGTTTTCATTGTCTATCGAGCACAATCCGTGTTTCCCATCACAATGGAAACCGTTGAAAGACGCATTGACGCTAGTGCTATTCGATTGTTGTGCAATGCAGATTGTGCCAATACACAAAAGTATGGTGACGAAGAATGGTTTCATAATCAATTGATTTAGATGGGAAGTCGACTATGTCTTTAAAACAGCGTAGGATTGTAAAATCGACTACGTTATTCTTCAATTTTAAAGCCTCTGGCTTTCAGGCCTTCAAGTAGGCCAGGAGTATGACCAGCTCCATAAATAATAGCAATCTTGTCACGGGTTTCAATATCAATTCGATTTAGGACAATATTATTTCTGAAATCTTGGAGAACATCATTTCTAATAGATTTTGAGACCTTATATTTCGGACAGGTAGTCTCTTCGGTAAACTTTGTCTCAAAATCGCATGGAGCTAAAATAATTTCACCATAATTATTTTCATAATATGTTATCAATTCCTCTAAAGTACTATCTACATTATCAGATTGATTAGCTGGAACTCCAAGATCTGAGTAGTCAGGTTGGTCTATGAGTTCCTTTTTAAACTTTATTTTATATTTTTTTCCCCATACTGAATCCATGATGTTTTTGTATCCAGAACTTGGCACTGGATTTCCACTAAACTTTCTGAATTTTCTAAGCAGTGAATCTTTGGCTCCTTCGGCCTTGACCCTTTCAGTATAGAAATAGAAATTTAGTGCTGCCAGTGAATCGATTTTATATTTTAGATCATCGTAGTATAATTGTGTTCCTATATGATGTGTGGGTAACAATATTATTTTTTTGGAATCTGATTCCGAAAAATGCAATTTTGCTTCATCGTCATATATACCCAAGGCTTCAAAACCTGCATTGAAAAGCATGCTCTGACAACTGAATAATAGAAAAAAGATCGAAAATAAAATTAGATGCTTCATATGCTTTTTTTTTTGACATTACTCTTATTAGAAAATAAACATGAACGTTTTAGGATAAGTAATTTAGTTAATTTTTTCAGATTTCGACCCTATTACGTTCATGTTGAATAGATTAAATTCTAATTAATATTTGGTCACAGTATAATTATTAGAATTATATCAATAATCGCTTGCAGTATCTGAGCTCCACCGCTACTTCCAAACACCTGATTTAAATGGCACCACAGCTGCCACCATTTACATTTATCGGTACCACGAACCAAAGAGTTGTTATACAGTAAATCAGAATTTCCGCCAAATAGCGCAATCTCAGCATCCATGACACTTTTAGAATTATTCTTGATGTAATTATCGACATATATCAGCGCTCTTCCATATGTCTTGTAATCTGCTTTTTCTAGTAGCTGTTGGGTAGAATAGTTCGCATTTAAAGATTGATACGCTTTTTGCAATAGAGCTTCACCTTCTACGGGTATGGGAGGTAATGTATGGTTTGGTGGTTTTACCACTCCATAGAATACTTTATCCTTAAATTCTTTGTAGCTATCACCTCTTGTAAAGGCAGGACGCACAATATTCACAAAATCAACATAGCTTTGTTTAAGGGCAACTTTAACAGATTCCTTCGTGTAATTTTTCTGAGCAACACCCGTAAGTGAACCCATAAATAAAAGGATTAGTAGTATTTGTTTTATTTTTTTCATAATACAGTATTTAAAAACACCTACTCTTGCGCTTTTCGGTTGTCGCGGCCTGATTTAGGTGCTAGGGCGGGAGCACCGAAACAAACCGAACATTCTAAAAAAATGAGTATCTTTACTATAGAAATAAACTTAGTTTGTTTCACACACACTGTGAGAGCTCCTACCTAGTAGGGGCTTTCTCTTTTTTCGTTGGTTTCTCTGTGTCAGGCAATAGGGTTTAAGAACGTTACAAATTAAAACCGACCCAATCTATTATGGTCAACTCCCCAGTTAGTAAAAAATAGACTGGGCGGTTTTGTTTTTTACAGTACTAAATTGTTGATAATTAGTGTTTAAAACAAGGAAGACAACTGCGATTTCAAGAATTTCCTACCCTTAATTCTTGAATTTAGACCAAGTAAAGAATACTTATAATGTTGATATACAGTATTTTACTGTTTTTAGCAACTACCGCTTTCTAGATCAGTCATTTTCCCGTCATAATTTTGCTACATTTATGTAGGGGAAATCTCTTCTCGTCAACCAGCAATGACATGAAGTACTACATTATTATTTTAATCTTGTTTTTTAGCGGACGCTGTGTAGCGCAGGATCTAGACCAATCGTATTTAAATACTTTGGGAGATGAACCATTATTAGCTTTGTACGATAAACATTATGGAGATTCTATTGCCTTAGAGAAAATTGCCCGGACGTATCTCGATCGGGCCAGGAAGCAAAAAGACACCATTAAAATGGCGCGTGGCTACGATCGCCTGGCGCGTACGTTTCACCCCGAAAAAAACATTGCGTTTGCGGATAGTGTTATTTATTTGACGAAAAATTTTGAACATAGGACTTATCCGGCAATGGGATATTTTTTAAAAGCTTACTGGCACCAAGAACTAGGAAATTTTAACGATTATTATATAAATACCGTAAAAGGATATAATAAAGCAATTTTAAATGAAAACGTTGTTTTACAAACTTATGCAGCAAATACATTAGTATTTTATAAGGCTGTTTGGGGCGACGCTCTGGATGCACTGCATTTACAAAAAGAAACTCACAATTTAATTTTGTCTGATTATTATCGTCATAGAGTTAGCAGAGAATCTAGAAAGACTAAAAAATTTAACATTGATAGTTTAATCTTAATTGATCTAGCCGCCTCATATCGAAATTTTGCTCATGCCTACATAAATTTAGACTCTTTAGATTCCGCAAAACACTACAATAAATTATTTCGTAAAACAGTAGATGATTTTGGACCCATTCTAGGTGAAAGTTTCATTGCATGGAATCAAGCTACCAGATTGGAAATTCTTTATAATGAGAAAAAGTATAGTCAAGGCATAGAACTTGGGAATTCTTATTTAAAAAATGATTCAATTTCTAAAAGATTGAAGCTTAGAGATATTTTGATTTATCTAGGCTTATCTCAATATCAACTAAATCAAAAAAAAGCAGGTATTCGGAATCTTGAAAGAGTAGATTCAATCTTTGAAGAAAAAGGTATGAAGGATTTTTTTCCATACGAAAGGCTAATTTACAATACGCTTTTATCCGAAAGCAAGAAAAGTGGTAATCTATCAGAACAAATAAAGTATTTAAATAAACTTTTAGTAGTGGACAGCGTATTAAAAAGTAGATATTCCTTTTTTGAATCAAATTTTATTGAACAATTTGAAAGACCTAAACTATTAGCAGAAAAAGAGGAATTGATATCAAAACTTCAGAAAGAAGCGACTATCCCAGATCCTAAATTGTATATGGCTCTCGCGGCCTTAGTGGTTTCTCTTTGTGTACTATTTTATTATTTCCGTAAGCGTTTAGTATACAAAAAACGTTTTGAGGAATTATTAGTCATACAAACGAAGAATCTTGTTCTAAACAGAGATAGACATCAATATCAAAATGAATTGTCGGCCTCAGTAATTGGAGAAATAATGGATAAACTGCAAGACTTCGAATCAAATCACGGTTTTTTGAAACAGAATATTACGCTAAACAGTCTTGCCAAGTATTGCAAAACAAATTCAAATTATCTATCAAGAGTAATAAATTTAAAAATAGAGAAAAACTTTTCTCAATACTTGCATGAACTTAGAATTGCGTATGCTATGAATTGTATATTAAATGACGAAATCATGAGAAAATATACCATAAAGGCGATAGCAGCTGAATGTGGATATAAGAATGCAGAGTCTTTTTCAAAAGCTTTTTATAAAATCAATGGAATCTATCCGTCGTATTATATAAAGAAGATTGAAAGAGGAAAAAAATTATCTAAATAGGTCAGTTATCTGCTCCCATATAGTTTGTTTTCTACCTAATTCCTCCTCGAATTGAGCCAAATCGTTTCCGCGAATTTTTGAAAAAAGCTTTGCTCGAATTAAATAAACTAAAGGAACTATAATCATCATTAATGGTAAGATGTAAATCAGTTCAATTTCGTCAGGACTGGTATTTTGATTTATAACTGCCCATAGCTGAAATGAATACATGGCAATAGGCACCAATATAATCCAATGCCACCAATGTTTACAGGTGAAAAACCATAGAAGCAGAAGATATAGCGGAACAATTTTGCTTACTAAAAACCAAACATACGAGTTGATTGAAAAATATGCTGTTTCAAATGTAAAATAAGAAGTTTCCCAAACTTTTGTGTCGTTTGGGAAACTTTCATATGCATAAAAAATAAAAGGTGTTATTGCAATCAGCAATACAATTACCCCTCCAAGATATAAGGATCTATTACCCTTGGTTTGGGGCTTGGATTTTTGTGGCGTCAACTTGCTGTTCTGTGTTGTCATCTTCGATGCTTTCTGGGGTACAAGATACAAATAAGGTTGCACCAAAGATTGCAGCTACGAATAGGTAATTTTTAAGTTTCATAATACTAGTTTTTTGTGAGGTTTATAGTACAAACTTATCACGAAAAAACACAAGTATTACTCCTAATATCGCCGTATCTTAGTAGGTTACGCTTTAGGCAAAAAAAAGCATGCTCAAAAGTTGTGCGATTTGGGGCAAAATCATTTAAGTACGGGGTTCCTATTATGTATTTAACTACAGTCTTTAGTTCATTGGCTACCTATATATACGGTTCTACTTCCATTTTGGTTTTTTGTTAGTTTTATCATAGTGTTGCCCTCAGGCAACAATCTTTCAATTTTGTTGGGCCACTCGATAAAACACCAATGACCAGATTCAAAATACTCATCGATTCCTATATCTAAAGCTTCTTCATCATTTTCTATCCGGTAACAGTCGAAGTGGTATAAGGTGTCATTCTCAAGCAAATACTCATTCACTATTGAAAAGGTAGGACTCTTTAATGGTTCCTGGACCCCCAACTGTCTCGCCATCACATTAATAAGTGTTGTTTTTCCAACACCCATGTCTCCATAAAATAGCAGCGTTTTCGTGTCGGCTGCAGCTAATAACTTACCAGCTATTTCCGGTAAATCTTGAAGTGTGAAGGTGATCTCCATATTTTTAGATACAAGCGAATATATATTATTTTAACGATAATAGACAAAAAAAGTCGATGAAATTCAACTAATGAAGTAAATTCCTACAAATAAAATGCTAGAATATTCTATTTAGGGTCTAATACGGCAAACGGTATCACCATTTCTTCTAACGAAACACCACCATGCTGGTACGTGTTTCTGTAATAACTCACATAATGGTTATAGTTGTTAGGGTATGCAAAAAACAGATCTCCTTTGGCGAAGATAAAAGAGCTGCTCATGTTTATTGCAGGTAAATGAATGGTTTTAGGGTCTTTTGCAGCTAACACGTCCTTATCTTCGTACGTTAGGCTCTTGCCGGTTTTGTAACGCAAGTTTAAGCTCGTGTTTTTGTCGCCTATCACCTTACTCGGATTCTTTACATTAATCGTACCGTGGTCTGTAGTAATGATTAATTTAAACCCTAAATCTGACGCTTGGTTTATAATTTCCATTAACGGGCTGTTCTTAAACCAACTCTGGGTGAGCGATCGATACGACTTGTCTGTAGAGGCCAATTCTTTGATAACCTCCATTTCAGTTTTAGAGTGCGATAACATATCAACAAAATTGTACACCACCGCGATCAGGTCTTCATCTTTGTGGCTTTTGAAATTTTCTGAAAGTCGCTTTCCCTGCTTCAGACTGGAAATTTTGTGGTAACTCCAAGACAAGCTCTTACCTAGTCGCTTTAGTTGTGCTTCCAAAAATTGTTTCTCGTAAAGGTTTTTACCCCCTTCATCAGTATCGTTTAGCCAATAGTCTGGATGTAGTTTTTCCATGTCACTTGGCATCAGCCCAGAAAAGATTGCATTACGGGCATATTGGGTTGCGGTTGGTAAGATGCTGTAAAACAACTCTTCCTTTTTCTTTTTGTAACTATTGTTTAAAAATGGCTCAAACGCTTTCCATTGATCATAGCGTAAATTATCTACCACAATTAATAGGGTAGGTGTGTTTTCCAATTCTGGTAAGATTTTGTCCTTAAACAAGGTGTGCGACATGGTAGGTGCATCTGCCTTATGGTCGAACCATGATGGATAGTTCTTGTCTATAAATTTGCAAAACTGCGTGTTGGCTTCAACTTTTTGGGACTCTAAGATTTCAAACATTCCAGAATCTTCTATCGATTCGAGCTCTAATTCCCAGTAAACCAGTTTTTGGTAGAGTTCTGCCCAACCTTCATAGCTATTAATCATAGACATGTCCATCGCTATCTTTCTGAACTCTTGCTGATAGTTAGAGGTTGTTTTTTCTGAAACGAGCCTAGAATGGTCTAAATTCTTTTTTAAACTGAGTAAAATCTGGTTCGGATTTACAGGTTTAATCAAGTAATCAGCAATCTTACTGCCAATGGCCTCTTCCATAATGTACTCTTCTTCACTTTTGGTAATCATGACCACGGGCAACGATGCTTGCTTTTCCTTTAGTTCGGCCAATGTTTCTAAGCCAGTAAGCCCGGGCATGTTTTCATCTAGAAAAACAATATCGAATGCTTCATTTTCAATTTCCTCCAAAGCCTCGGTTCCACTTTTGGCGGTAGTTACTTTATAATTCTTTTTTTCTAGGAAAATGATATGGGGTTTCAATAAATCGATTTCGTCGTCTACCCAAAGTACTTTTATGTCGTTCATATATGTATATTTGTCGTTTAAATCCTTGCGCTGTGCAAGAGATTGCTAAGTTTGTGTTGTATGATGTAAGCGGAGGGGCACAAGTAGTATTTATAACACCAAAATTACCTTGCAAGTATCTCAAAAAAGCTAATTAAAGGTTAAAGTTTGAAGTCAAGAAATAAACTCAAAATTATAAACGATCCTATCTACGGGTTTATTACGGTTCCGTCTGAATTAATCTTCGAACTGATCGAGCATCGTTATTTTCAACGTTTGCGTAGAATCTCGCAAATGGGGATGAGCTATCTGGTGTATCCAGGGGCCCACCATACACGTTTCCACCACGCCTTGGGGGCTATGTTTTTGATGCAAAAAGCAGTGCGGGTGTTGCGTTCTAAAAATACCGAAATTTCTGATGAAGAGGAACATGCCCTCTATATCGCTATTTTGCTACACGACATAGGCCATGGGCCATTTAGCCATGCTATGGAGCACAGTATTGTTGAAAACGTTTCACACGAGCATATTTCGCTGTTGATGATGGAAGTTCTGAACAATGAGTTTAATGGAGCGCTCACCCTGGCAATCACCATCTTCAAAAACAACTACCATAAATCGTTTTTGCACCAGTTAGTGTCTGGGCAATTAGACATGGACCGCCTAGATTACCTGAAAAGAGATAGTTTTTATACCGGTGTATCTGAAGGTTCGGTAAATGCTGAACGGCTTATCACCATGTTGCATGTAAAAAATGACAAGTTGGTGGTAGAAGAAAAGGGTATCTATTCAGTAGAAAAATTTATCGTTGCCAGAAGGCTTATGTATTGGCAAGTGTACCTACATAAAACAAGTCTTGTGGCAGAACAGCTATTAGTGCGACTGCTCAAACGTGCCAAAGAGCTATCTGAAGATGGAGTGGTTTTGCCGGCAAGCGAATCATTATCTTTTTTCTTGAAGAACCACATAGCAAAGGAGGATTTCTCTACGGAAATATTAGACACCTTCGCCAAATTAGACGACTACGATATTATTTCGGCCATGAAAGCATGGTCTACCAACGAAGATTTCGTGTTGGGAGAACTCTCTAGAATGCTACTAAACCGGGATTTGTTGAAGATAAAACTTAAGAATAAGCCTATTTCCGAAGAAAAAGTACAACAGAAAATTGAAATAGTAGCAAATAAGCACAATCTCACTGTACACGAAGCAACGTATTTTGTTTTTTCGGGTCTAATAGAGAATCAAGCGTATAATATGGAGATAGATACCATAAACCTGATTACGAAGGCAGGAAAAGTGGTAGATGTGGCCAAGGCCAGCGACCAACTGAACATTGAAGCCTTGTCAAAAAAAGTAGTGAAATATTATCTCTGTTATCCAAAAGCGCATTAGCGTTCGTTTTTTTATATTTGCAACACTTGAAACCTACAAATGAAATTTAAAGCCAGCCAGATTGCAGGAATTTTAAACGGCGAAGTAGAAGGTGATGAAGACGTCGAAGTTTCTAAACTATCCAAGATTGAAGAAGGTTCCCAAGGAAGTCTGACTTTTCTTGCCAACCCAAAATACACATCTTATATCTACACTACGCAGGCTTCTGTGACGATTGTAGGTTCCGATTTTGTTGCTGAAAATGAACTTTCCACAACGCTTATACGTGTAGAAGATGCGTACAAGGCATTTTCTACACTTCTAGAATATTACAACCAAGTAAAAATGAACAAGACAGGGATTGAACAACCTGTTTTTATCGCTGAAAGTGCTTCGTACCCAGATGACATTTATTTGGGTGCGTTTAGTTATTTAGGTGAAAATGTAACCGTGGGAGCGAATGCTAAAATCTATCCGAACGTTTACATTGGCGATAATGTTACCTTAGGTGATAATGTAATTGTGTTTGCGGGAGCAAAAATCTATTCTGAAACAATCATTGGTAATAACTGTGTGATACACAGCGGGGTTATTGTAGGAGCCGATGGTTTTGGGTTTACACCAAACGAAATAGGCGAGTACACCAAAGTACCCCAAACTGGAAATGTAATTATTGCTGACAACGTAGATGTGGGTGCGGGAACAACGATAGATCGCGCTACCTTAGGGTCTACCGTGATAAAAAAAGGAGTGAAGTTAGACAACCAAATACAAATTGCCCATAACGTAGAAATAGGCGAAAATACGGTGATTGCTGCCCAAACTGGAATCGCGGGTTCTACCAAAATAGGTAAGAACTGCCAAATTGGTGGACAAGTAGGTATCGTAGGCCATATTACGATTGGAGACAATGTTCGAATTCAGGCGCAGAGCGGTATCGGCAGAAATGTGAAAGACAACGAAACCTTACAAGGGTCTCCAGCACTTAATTACGGCGATTTCAACAAAAGTTATGTACATTTCAAAAATTTACCGACGATCATTCAACGTTTTAACAGCTTAGAAAAAAAATCAAATAATGACTGATTGCAATGTAGCTAAACAACAGACCATCGCCAAGGAGATTGCACTCACTGGCGTTGGACTTCATACAGGTAAGGAAGTTACCTTAACCTTTAAGCCCGCCCCTGAAAATCATGGGTATACCTTTGTTCGCGTAGACCTAGAAGGAAAACCAGTGATCGAGGCAGATGCCAGTTATGTTGTAAATACCCAGCGTGGTACCAACTTAGAGAAAAGAGGCGTGAAAATTCAAACTTCTGAACATGTTTTGGCTGCTTTGGTCGGGATGGAAGTTGATAATTGTATCATTGAACTGAATGCTTCTGAGCCTCCTATTATGGATGGTTCTTCAAAATATTTTGTAGCGGCCATAGAAAAAGCGGGAATCGTACAGCAAGAGGCGCCACGTAATGAGTTTGTGGTAACCGAAGTAATCTCTTATATCGATGAAGAGTCTGGAAGTGAAATCACGGTGATACCGTCAGATGAATATCAGGTGACTACCATGGTCGATTTTGGCACCAAGGTATTGGGTACGCAAAATGCTTCATTAAAGCACCTTTCAGAATTTAAAGATGAAATAGCCGATGCCAGAACCTTTAGCTTTCTACATGAAATCGAAATGTTGTTAGATCATGGGCTCATACAAGGGGGCGATTTAAATAACGCCATTGTTTATGTAGACAAAGAGTTGTCTCCAGAAACCATGGAAAAACTTCGGGGTGCTTTCAAAAAAGATAAAATTTCAGTAAAACCCAACGGAATACTAGATAACCTTACGCTGCATTACCCCAATGAAGCGGCACGACATAAGTTATTAGATGTAATTGGCGATTTAGCTTTGGTGGGTACGCGCATTCGCGGAAAAGTAATTGCCAACAAGCCCGGACATTATGTGAACACTCAGTTTGCAAAAAAATTGTCGCAACAAATAAAACTTGAAAAACGGAACAAAATCCCGAAATTCAATCCGCATGCAGAACCCGTAAAAGATGTAAATGCCATTATGGATATGCTACCACATAGACCTCCGTTCTTGTTGGTAGATAAAATTCTGGAATTGAGCGACACCCAGGTAATCGGTCTCAAGAATGTTACCATGAACGAGCCCTTTTTTGTGGGTCATTTTCCGGGTGCTCCAGTAATGCCAGGCGTATTAATTGTTGAAGCCATGGCACAAACAGGAGGAATCTTAGCGCTTAGTACGGTACCAGATCCTGAAAATTATCTTACATTTTTTATGAAAATAAATAATGTGAAGTTTAAACAACAGGTAAATCCGGGAGACACCTTATTTTTTAAGTTAGAGCTTATTTCGCCTATTCGAAGAGGTATTGTGCACATGCAAGGAAATGCATATGCAAATGATAAATTAGTAACCGAAGCCGAATTAATGGCTCAAATAGTAAAAACAAAGAACATATGAACCAACCGTTAGCGTATGTACATCCAGGTGCGAAAATCGCGAAAAATGTAGTGATAGAGCCATTTACCACCATTCATAATAATGTGGTGATTGGGGAGGGCACATGGATTGGTTCTAATGTCACAATCATGGAAGGGGCCCGAATAGGTAAAAATTGTAATATTTTTCCGGGCGCTGTAATTTCTGCGATTCCGCAAGATTTAAAATTTCAGGATGAAGAAACCACTGCCGAAATTGGTGATAATACGACCATTCGAGAGTATGTAACCGTGAATAGGGGTACTGTAGATCGTGGAAAAACGGTTATTGGTAACAACTGCCTTATCATGGCGTACTGTCACATTGCGCACGATTGTTTTGTGGGCGATAATTGTATTTTTTCGAACAATAGCACGCTAGCGGGGCATATTACCGTTGGAAATCATGTAGTTTTAGCAGGCATGACGGCCGTACATCAATTTTGTATGATTGGCAACCACGCGTTTGTAACGGGGGGGTCTTTGGTGCGAAAAGATGTACCACCATTTGTAAAAGCTGCTAGAGAACCACTTTCGTATGTTGGAATCAATTCTATCGGGTTGCGCAGAAGAGGGTTCGATACTACAAAAATTCAAGAAATACAGAATATCTATAGAATTCTATATCAAAAAACATATAATAATACCCAGGCTTCAGAAATTATTGAAGCTGAAATGGAAGCAACCCCAGAACGTGATGAAATCCTCCAGTTTATCAAAAACTCAAAACGAGGTATCATGAAAGGGTATTTTCAGAATTAAAGAAAAGCTGAAATCGAAGCCAAAACCTTAGACAAATGTCAGGTTAAGCGCCCGCCAGAACGAAGTAGGGTTGGCAGTCGAAATCTAAGTAATAATTTTAACTAAATAATGCTGTCAGCCAGCATAAATAGAGCCCTTAAATAGGCTCAGCATAAAGAAATATTGAACTATGGCATCAACATCAGACATCAGAAAAGGATTGTGCATTCACTACAATCATGACATTTATAAAATCATTGAATTTTTACACGTAAAGCCAGGGAAAGGACCGGCGTTTGTGCGTACCAAGTTGAAAAGTGTCACTACTGGTAAGGTAATAGACAATACCTTTTCTGCTGGGCATAAAATTGACGACGTACGTGTAGAGACGCATAAATTTCAGTTCTTGTATCAAGAAGGTGAATTCTATCACTTTATGAATACCGAAGATTATACACAAATTCGTTTAATGAAAGACGCTTTAGACACGCCAGAATTGATGAAAGAAGGCGAGGTTGTAACCGTACTAATTAATACCGAAGACAATGCACCGCTTTCTGTAGACATGCCCGCCCACGTTATTTTAGAAGTAACCGCCACAGAGCCTGGAGTAAAAGGAAACACGGCCACGAACGCAACAAAACCAGCCACGGTAGAAACCGGGGCAGAGGTAAATGTTCCTTTGTTTATCAATGAAGGCGACAAAATCAGAATCGATACCGAGAAAGGGCAGTATCAGGAACGAATTAAAGAGTAATTATAAATGTATAAGTATATATTTGGGTTAGCAATCACCCTTTTTTTTGTTGGGTGTAGTTCAGATGATGATTCAGGTGATAACAATGACATTTCTACTGTTAGCATCATTGAAATTACAGAAATCACGAATAATTCCGCTACGGTTATTATTTCGGCACAAGGTTCAGGTATTTCTGCTAAAGGTGTAGTTTGGGGGACAGATACGAACCCTACACTTGAAAACTCAGAGAGCACGAACAATGGTTCATCTTCAGGAGGTTTCAACGTAACCCTTTCGAGTTTAGCTTCAGAAACCCAATATTTTGTAAGGGGTTATGTTTTAGAATCTGGAGTTCCTTTGTATAGCCAGGAAAAATCATTTACAACAAATGCGTTGTGTATTGGCGGGAAAATTTTTGAAGGAAACGTGACTTTAAATAGTCAGTCGGACATAGACACTTTTGGAGCTAATCAATATTGCGAGATAACGGGAACATTACAATTATTTGGATCCACCTATAACTTAACAGATCCTATTGTTGATTTAACTCCACTTGACCAACTAAATAAAGTCGGAGGTATTTATGCTTATGAATGTGAATTCTTAGAAAATTTAAATGGGCTTGAGAATATTACCTCCAATGTTCGATTTATTGCCATTGCAAATAATAAATCTTTAAAAAACATCAATGCCCTGTCAAATATCAACACATGTGAGTTTGCGATTAGTGTGACTGAAAACGAAAGTTTACTAAATGTTGATGGATTTCAAGGATTAAATTCAATTGGCACTGAAATAATTATAACGAGAAATTTAAATTTACTTAATATTGATGGTCTTTCAAATACAGCTACCGTTGGAGGTAACGTTAAAATATCTGAAAACGCTAAATTAAAAAATTTAGATGGACTTATATCCTTAGCCAATTTACCAGATGGGTTTATAAAATTAGATGATAATCTGAGTCTTACAGATATTGATGGCTTATCAAATTTAGAATCGGTATCTAATTCTGTAGACGTTAGGGACAATGGTAGCCTTCTTAATATTAATGGTTTCTCAAAATTGAAATCTATAGGCGGAACTCTTGAAATTCGTGGAAATACAACTCTTACAAGCCTAGAAGGACTTAATGCATTAACTGAAATTGATAGGATAGATATTACCGGTAATATGAACCTTCAAAATTTAGATGGTTTATCCGGTTTAACATCAGTAATAGATATTACTTTTGATAGCAATTCTTCTCTAACTAATCTAAATGGATTATCAAATCTCACAGAGATTCTAGGTGAATTTAGAATTAGAACTAGTGGAATTGAAAATTTCAGCGGTTTAAATAAAATTGAGTACGTACGTGAGTTTATTGCTTCTAACAATATCCAATTAACTAATCTACTTGGTTTAGAAAGTCTAATTAATGTAAAGAAAATCAATATATCATCAAACATTAATCTAACTGATTTTTGTGCTCTAAGTAATTTAGTAATAAATGGAGTTATAGAAGATGTATTTTATGTTGACTACAACGCCTACAACCCTACAGAGCAAGATATCATTGATGGAAATTGTAGCTTATAATGTTGGCTTCCATTTCCTTTGACTAAAATTATCCCTTCATACCCATAATTGTGTAGGGATTTTTTATATTTGGTAACCAATTTTTTTAGATGAAATTCAACCCCCAACAAACATTACAAGACATTGCTACAATCTTAGATTGTGACTTTGTGGGCGATGCAGATTTCCCAGTGTTGGGTATGAATGAGATACATGTGGTGCAACCGGGCGATATAGTTTTTGTAGACCATCCGAAGTACTATGACAAGGCATTACAGTCGCCAGCCACCATCATCCTGATCAATAAAGTAGTAGACTGCCCCAAAGGAAAAGCACTTTTGGTGAGTGATGACCCTTTTCGCGACTTTAATAAACTTACCAATCATTTCAACCCCTTCCAAATGGCGAGAGCTGTAATTGCAGACTCAGCCAAAATTGGGAAAAACACGGTGATCCAACCCAATGTATTTATTGGTAATAATGTGACGATTGGTGATGGTTGTTTGATACACCCAAACGTAACGATTTACGATAATACTACAATTGGAAACAATGTAACCATACATGCAGGCACGGTGTTAGGTTCGGATGCATTTTATTATAAAAACCGTCCAGAAAAATTCGATAAACTACTAAGTGGCGGACATGTGGTGATTGCAGACCATGTAGATATCGGAGCTTTATGTACAATCGACAAGGGAGTTACGGCTGCAACCACCATCGGGGAGGGCACTAAACTAGACAATCAAGTACATGTTGGGCACGATACCGTAATAGGAAAGCGTTGCTTAATTGCTTCGCAGGTAGGAATCGCTGGTTGCGTACTTATTGAAGATTTTGTCACTATTTGGGGGCAGGTAGGTATTACAAGCGGCGTGACCATAGGTGAAAAAGCGATTATTTCGGCACAGAGTGGAGTTAGTAAATCTTTGCCAGGGCACAAATCGTATTTTGGAACTCCTGCAGACGATTTTAGAAAAAAATATAAAGAATTAGCTTCTATCAGATTAATTCCAGATATTATTGAAAAATTAGATAATTTATAATGAGTAACAACGCAAAAAAAATAGTAAGAGCCTTTTATCTGTCTGACTTACTAAAAGATGAAACGGTCTTAAAAACATTTTTTCATAAGGATGTTGAATTAATTTGGAACAGTACCGATGGGCTTTCCATTCTTAATTACGACGATTTAAACACCTTTTTTACTGAAGTACGACGTACTTATTATGATCTAAGAGCAGAGGTAAGTCATATGCTTGAAGATGACGGACATGTCACGATTCGTTACAAGTACTATATCCGAACCATGGAAAATCCAGATGAGGAACTCGGCATTGCCCATTTCATCTGTATTTGGGAAGTGAAAGATGGTAAATTATATCGAGGGTGGCAGGTAAGTCAACCTGTAACCGACAAAGACGATACTACCGAATCATACGAACGAGTTAAGGTGTGATTTCTTTTTAAATGCCAACGCAAACAGCTATCTTTGCAGGCGTAAAATTCAAGAAAATTAGTCGTTAATCATAGTAATAGACAATAACAGCAATGAGCGTTTTAGTAAATAAAGATTCAAAAATAATTGTACAGGGCTTTACAGGAAGTGAAGGAACTTTCCACGCAGGTCAAATGATAGAATACGGAACCAATGTCGTAGGTGGTGTAACCCCTGGAAAAGGCGGACAAACACACTTAGACAAGCCTGTGTTCAATACAGTTTCTGAAGCAGTAGAAAAAGTGGGGGCAGATACATCTATTTTGTTTGTTCCACCGGCATTTGCTGCAGACGCCATCATGGAAGCCGCAGATGCAGGCATAAAAGTAATTATTTGTATTACTGAAGGAATTCCTGTGGGCGATATGATTAAAGCTGCTCATTATATTAAAGATAGAGACTGCCGTTTAATTGGCCCTAACTGTCCGGGTGTGATTACCCCGGGTGAAGCAAAAGTGGGGATTATGCCTGGCTTTGTTTTCAAAAAAGGAAAAGTTGGAGTGGTGTCTAAATCTGGTACATTAACCTATGAAGCCGCAGACCAAGTGGTAAAACAAGGGTTGGGAATCACTACGGCCATCGGTATTGGTGGAGATCCAATTATTGGGACCACCACAAAAGAAGCGGTAGAATTGCTTATTAACGATCCAGAGACAGAAGCTGTGGTAATGATAGGTGAAATTGGCGGACAACTAGAGGCTGATGCAGCACACTGGTACAAAGCAAGTGGTAGCAAGAAACCGGTAGTAGGATTTATTGCTGGTGAAACTGCGCCTGCTGGTAGAACCATGGGGCATGCAGGAGCCATCGTTGGTGGAAGTGACGATACAGCACAAGCAAAGAAAAAAATCATGAGAGAATGTGGTATTCACGTGGTAGATTCTCCGGCTGAGATTGGTAAAAAAGTAGCCGAAGTATTGGGGTAAGCATAAATTTCTGCTGAAAAGCTTATCGCAATAGAAATATAGATAAGCGACCCATTATTTTAAACGAAATAAATAGTTCTAGCCCTGCATAATCGCAGGGCTTTTTTTATATTTGAGAGATAACTAAATCAACTCATTTAAATCAAACGCTCGGGTTTAGAGCCATCCATAGATATGAAATTACTTGAAGGAAAAACAGCAATTATCACTGGCGGAAGTCGTGGTATCGGTAAAGGAATCGTAGAAGTTTTTGCGCAGCACGGTGCAAATGTTGCATTTACATACAATTCGAGTGCAGAAGCTGCAGAAGCCCTGGCGGCCGAGCTCTCTAAAGATGGCGTTACCGTAAAAGCGTATCAGAGTAATGCTGCGAGTTTTGATGAATCACAACAATTAGCGGCAGATGTTTTAGAAGACTTTGGAAGTATCGATATTTTAGTGAACAACGCTGGAATTACGAAAGATAATTTGCTCATGCGTATTTCCGAAGAAGATTTCGACAAGGTGATTGAAGTAAACTTAAAGTCTGTCTTTAACATGACCAAGGCCGTACAGCGTACTATGCTTAAACAACGCAAGGGTTCAATTATTAATATGAGTTCTGTGGTAGGAGTAAAGGGAAATGCCGGACAAACCAACTATGCGGCTTCAAAAGCAGGGATTCTCGGATTTACAAAGTCGGTAGCCTTAGAGTTGGGTTCACGGGACATTCGTTGCAATGCGATTGCACCTGGGTTTATAGAAACTGAAATGACAGGAAAGTTAGACGAAGCTACGGTACAATCGTGGCGAGATGCCATTCCGTTGAAACGTGGTGGCAGCCCGGAAGATATTGCCAATATGTGTGTTTTCTTGGGAAGTGATATGTCTAGCTATGTAACTGGCCAAGTACTAAATGTAGATGGGGGGATGCTTACGTAATGCTGTTAGACGGTTTTAGAAGTATTCAAATTTGTATAACTGACCCATTCAGAAACCGGAAAACGTAAATCGTACTTAAATGTCGCCAGAAACCATTTTGTATATAGTTGTATCGGGTGTGATTGCCTTCGCACTAGCTGTTTTTATGTACGGCTATAAGTCGAAATACCGCACATCACTTCGCTGGATTTTTGGCACACTTCGGTTTATCACCCTCTTCTCAATTTTATTGCTCCTTATCAACCCAAAGTTTAAGAGTGAAACTTACACCATTGAAAAGCCACAATTACCTATTCTGGTAGACAATTCGGCTTCTATTTCAGAATTAGAACAATCAGAAAACGGCTTAGCAGCCTTAAATCGATTGAGAACCAATCCCGCGTTAAACGAAAGGTTTGATATTTCAATTTTTAACTTCGGAAATGACCTAGAAGCAAACGACTCTATCACTTTCAACCAAAAAAATACGAACATCGCCAAAGCATTGGCAACGACAAATGGGTTGTTTAAAGACCAGGTAGCACCAACTGTACTGATTTCAGATGGAAATCAGACCTTAGGTTCAGATTATGAGTTTTCTTCGGCATCATTCGCAAACCAAATTTACCCTGTGGTTTTAGGCGATAGTACGAAGTATTCAGACTTGCGTGTAGCACAGCTCAACACCAACCGCTATGCATTCTTAAAAAATCAATTTCCCGTAGAGACCATCTTGGTGTATAGCGGTTCAGAAACGGTAACTTCACAATTTGTGATTACCCAAGGTGCGGCAACGGTATATCGTGAAAGTGTAACCTTTTCAGAACAAGACAATACCAAGACCATATCGTTAACGCTACCAGCTTCGCGTGTAGGTCTACAAACGTATACTGCACAAATCCTCCCTTTGGAAGACGAAAAAAATACGGTAAACAACAGCAAACGATTTGCGGTAGAAGTTATAGACGAGGCTACCAATGTGCTTGTGGTAAGTGCGATGGTACATCCCGACTTAGGAGCCTTAAAGAAATCGATTGAAACCAACGAACAGCGTAAAGTGCGATTGGTGAAGCCAGCCGAAGCGCTTTCGTTACTAAACGATTACCAATTGGTGGTTCTGTACCAACCCAACCGAAGCTTTGCAAGTGTGTATACTGAAATTGATAAACTCAAAAAAAACACCTTACTCATTACGGGCGATAATACCGATTGGAGCTTTTTGAATAGTGCACAGCCAGTATTTCAAAAGGAGATAACGCGCCAACGTGAAAACGCAGCTGCGCTATTGAACGTGAATTATGGCACCTTTGCAGTAGATGATATTGGTTTTAACGATTTCCCACCTTTACCTACCACATTTGGTGCGCTTTCGGTCACTACAACACACGAAACGTTGTTGTTTCAATCTATTGCGGGAATCGATACCCAGAATCCGTTGTTGGCAACAGCCGAATTAAATGGAAAACGGGATGCTATTTGGGATGTTGAAGGGATTTGGAAATGGCGCGCTCAAAGTTTTCTCCAAGCCAATAGCTTTCAGGAATTCGATGATTTTATGGGGAAACTGGTGCAATATTTGGCATCTACGAAGCGGAAGAGCAGGCTAGAGGTGAGCAATGAGTCATTTTACTACAACAATGCGCCAATTAAAATTTCGGCACAATACTTCGATAAAAACTATGTTTTCGACAATCGTGCTTCGTTGAGTATTTCAGTGATACATGAAGAAAGTAAAAACCGTACGGTTTTTCCAATGTTGTTGAAAAATAACTTTTACGAAGTAGACGTCAATAGTTTGCCAGCCGGCACCTACAATTATACGGTTTCCGTAGCAAACGAATCGATTGCAAGAAGCGGCAACTTTACGATACTCGATTTTAACGTAGAACAACAATTTGGCAATGCCAATGTTTCAAAACTCAACCGTGTTGCAAGTCAAACTGGGGGATCACTTTATTTTTCAGATCAAATCGATGCGTTGATCGAAACCTTAACAGCAGACGATCGGTATCAATCCATTCAAAAAAGCGAAGAAAAAGTAGTACCTTTAATCGATTGGAAATACTTGCTCATTCTAATCGTTCTTGCCTTGAGCACCGAATGGTTTATCAGAAAATACAACGGACTTATATAACTTAAAAAAAATACCTCATGGAAAAATTACCCAAAATTGGAATCCCAATTATTATTATCGTTATTATATTAATCATTGTAGTTGCAAAATCTGCAGTTACCATAGATTCAGGAGAAGCCGGAGTTTTATACAAAACGTTCGACAATGGTGTTGTGACAGATGAACCTCCGCTAGGTGAGGGTTTTCACCTTATCGCCCCTTGGAACAAAGTATATGTATACGAGGTGCGACAACAAGAACTTTTTGAGAAAATGAAGGTACTTTCCTCAAACGGACTGGAAATTCAAATTGATGCCTCTGCATGGTATCAACCTGTCTATGGCGACTTAGGAAACCTGCACCAGTCTATTGGTACAGATTACTTACAGCGTGTCATTCAGCCTGCCATAAGAAGTGCGGCACGTAGCGTTGTGGGTCGGTATACGCCTGAGCAGTTGTATAGTAGTAAGCGTGATGCCATTCAAGATGAAATTTTTGAAGAAACGAAAACGATACTAGAAAAGCAAAATGTGCAGCTCAACGAAGTATTGGTACGCGATGTGACGCTTCCGAATACAATTAAAGACGCAATTGAGCGTAAACTGCGACAAGAACAAGAGTCGTTAGAGTACGAATTTAGACTGGTAACGGCCTCTAAAGAAGCTGAAAAGGTTCGAATTGAAGCACAAGGAAAGGCAGACGCCAATAAAATATTAAGTGCTTCGCTTACCGATAAAATCTTACAAGACAAGGGTATTGACGCAACGCTGAAATTAGCTGAGTCTCCCAATGCCAAAGTAGTCGTGGTTGGTTCTGGTGAAAGCGGATTGCCATTGATTCTAGGAAATAACTAGGCAAAATTAAACCACAAAAAAACTCCTTTAGCGTAAAAAAGTTAAAGGAGTTTTTTTTGTTTGTGCCCTTGCATCTTTACAAATTCCTGTCTGGCTCCCTACGCTTGTCGTATTTGATGTCGCTTAACACAGACGATTTGATACCGATAAAGAAATACCAAGCCGTATTACGCGCCCCGATAGGCGTCCAATTAAAACTCATTTGCCAGCTTTCTAAGTCTCGTTGAAACCGTAGTTGGGTGAGTGTAACCCCTTTGTTGGTAAAATCGTACCCACTAGAAGCACCTACGCGCCATCTTGGAGAAAGTTCCAAATTAGTGCTGAACATTAACGACTGGGAGGTAATCTCGTTCTGGCGCTGTTGGTTACCGTAAGTTATGGTGTATGCTAGACGCAAGTCCCATGGGATATCAAAATTATACCAAGGTTTATCGGTATTGTCTTCATTCTCATCGTCATCTTTGTACAAATTCCCTTTGCCAATATCTTGCGCGTCACCAAACAAATCGTCTGGCCGTCCACCATTCGCAAAGGTTTCGTCTTCAATTCGGTTGGTGATGTCAGGATCGTCGTTCCGTTCAAAATCTTTACTCGAAAAGCTATAGTTTATACTTACGTTAGCGTTGGTTAACCTAAACAGGCTACCACCGTTTTCTATATTGAACTGATCTACACGTCTGTTGCTATTATCCAAAGCATACGGATCTAACGAACCGTTAAAATTTACATCCATTCGATTCACCACAGGGATACTCCCTGTAAACCGTAAGGGACTCCATGGCAAGGAGTCTCCAGCCAAATTATACGCGGTACTGAAGTTTAGGTTGTTCAGCAATACTACTTTTTTGGGTTCGGTGGCCGTTGTATCGGTATCACGTACTTTTGCTTCAAGGGTGTTGCTCAATGACAACCCGATATTACTGGAATAGGTTCGACCAGGGGCGCCATACAGCGTATTTTCAAATCTGGAAAATTGAACTACTTCAGCAGCGACATCAGGATCGGCAGTAGGTACCTGCAACTCTTCGTAGTATTGATCGAATGACGGATTGATATTATAACTCACATTAGGTCGAACTACATGGCGTAATGCCTGTATTTTCTTGTCTTCGCCTAGGTTGAAAGTTCCGTAGACTGTGGTTCCTATACTAGTTGAAAAATTATAAGTGAAATATCGGTCAAAACCTTTAATGGTATCTGTAACAATTGCTCCCACATCATTGTTAGCGGTGGCATCGTACCGCCTGTTTATCGTGTTTCCCACCCACGTTTCACGTAAGTTGGTACTGGCGCTGGCACTGAAATAATCGAATAATTTAAAGTTGGTACTCACCGGAATGTTATGTTGTGCCCCTAAAATAGCAGAATCGAACATTTCAGGTTTAAAAAACAGCGAATCTACCGTGGTAAAGCGGTTTTCAGCAGACAGGTCGTACTGCAGATTAATATTTTTAATAATTCCTTTTTTAACACCTTCCTTGGGGGCAAAAGGGAACACTCTAGACACACTCGCGTTCACGTTGGGAAGTGACATATTGATTTCTTGGGTGTTGGTGTTTTGGGTATGGGTTCCGGCCACCGTAAAATTCACCTGGGGCTCGGTCTCAAATGTTTTTGAATAAGACACAGAACTGCTCAACGTATTTACGAGTCCGCTGGCATTATTGGTCTGGTTAATCGATTGACGGAAGTAACGACTACTACCCAGGTTTACAGAGGCGCCAAAACGGGAACTCGGATTCGCTTTGGCGTCCTGGTTATGGTTCCAACGAATATTGTACACAGAAGATTGGCTAAAGTCGGGAAAGCCCCGTTCACTATTTATCAAGCTTTCATAGCGAACGTTAAAATTTCCGCGGAACTTATAGAGCAGGGCATACGCCACTTCACCCCGAAGTCCGAAACTACCATTTGTGTAGTAATCGCCCAGCACAGCAAGATCTACGTAGTCGTTAATTGCAAAATAGTATCCGCCATTCTGGAAAAAGAACCCGCGTTCGTTGGTATCACCAATAGAAGGGATGATAAATCCAGACGCCCGATCTTCGGTAAGCGGAAAATAGGCAAACGGTAGCCCTACAGGCGTTGGTACATTGGCAATGTACATATTGGTAAGCCCTGTAACGATTTTTTTCTTCGGAACAAATTTGGCTTTTCGTGTATAAAAGTAATATTCAGGATCGTCTAGGTTGGTAGAAGTGGTAAAACGCACATTTTTTAGGTACACCACAGAATCATTCTCCTTTTTGGTCACTTCGGCCAATACGTTGAAACCATTTTGATCCGTACGCGAATTATAGACGATGGCTTTTTCGGTTTTGGTATTAAAAACAATAGAATCTGGCTCTACACGGTTTTGCGCTTGTACAAAAATGGGGCGTTGCGAATAAGTACCCGCGCTGTCTATTCCTTTGGCAAATACTTCATTTTTATTGTAGTCTAAAACGATCAATCCCGCATCAATACGCATGTCGCCATATACGATGTAGGCTTTGTTGTACATATAGATTTTTTGGTTCACCTGATCCATAAAGATGTAGTCCTCACCGTAGTAATCTACCACATCGGTTAATAGTTCCGGTTTCTTTTGCAGCGTGTCGTTTTTCACGGTATCTGCCACTACCTCACTACGTTCTGTTATGATAGGTTGAAGATTTACAGTAGTGGTATCACCTTCAACTTCAGTATTTTCGGGTAAATTGACCTCTTTTTTTGGAGGAATATCTTGTGCATACAAAAATGCACTGTTTATAAACAGTACAATGTAGATAAGTATGTGAAAACGCCTTGTTGTATGCAACACAGGGAACCTATTATGTATTAACTTTGGTGTAGTTTTTGAATGTTCAAAAGTAAGCATATTTTTTTGCCTACTATTTTATAAAATATCAAATTTCAACACGCGTTACTATATTATGAAAATGAAACATCTCGTATTTATTTTTTTAGCCTTAGCAAGCTATCACAATTATGCCTTTACGACCATCAATAATGATGCCCCACCAAAAAAATTCATCGTGGTGCTCGATGCAGGCCATGGGGGACATGATTCTGGAAATCGTGGCAATGGTTTTTATGAAAAAGACATTGTTTTAGACGTAACGTTACAAGTTGGGAAATTGTTAGAAAAACATCCTGACATTAAAGTAGTGTATACACGAAAAACAGATGTTTTTATAGACTTGTACAGGCGAGGCCCTATTGCGAACGAAGTTGATGCCGATATTTTTGTGTCTATCCATTGCGATTCGCATAACTCACAAGCGTATGGTATTGGAACTTTTGTGATGGGGGTTGACAAATCGGGTAAGAATATGGAAACCGCCAAAAAAGAGAACGAGGTGATTTTCTTAGAAGAAAACTACGAAGAAAATTATGCTGGGTTCGATCCAAATTCACCAGAGTCGTTGATTGGCCTTACCTTGATGCAAGAAGAGTACCTGGATCAGAGTATATTATTGGCAAGCCTCATACAAAGTAATATCGTAAATAATCTAAAACGTAAAGATCGAAGTGTGCGTTCGGCACCGTTTTGGGTCTTACATAGTTCGTATATGCCAAGCGTGCTGGTAGAATTGGGTTTTTTGACAAATAATTCTGAAGGACCTTATGTAAATTCAAAAAAGGGGAGAAGCGAGCTCGCTAGCGAAATTGCCAAAGGAATTCTCGCCTATAAAAATAGCATTGCCCTAGCAACCGAAGGTGCCAAAAATCCTGTAATTACAGAAGAGGAAATAGACAAAGCTATCGAAACCACCGAAGAACGTATTTATGATAAGGTTGATTTTCGTGTGCAATTGGCAGCTTCTTCCAAAAGGATAGATACCAAACCCTCTAATTTTAAGGGTTTGAAAGATGTAGACAGAGAGAAAGAAGACGGCTTGTTCAAATATTACTACGGAAAAACCTCCGACTATAATAAAATTCAGCTCATGCGAACTTTCGCCCAAGAAAAAGGCTACGCTTCCTGCTATATCGTTGCCTTTGAAAATGGAAAAAAGAAAAAACTTTCGGAAGTGTTAAATAGTCAGGATAAATAGAAGTTATTTTTCTAACTTTGTTTTTAACTAAAACCATACATTTTTGAGACTTTCACGAGAAGTAAAGACAGGAATCCTCGCCATTGGCGCTATATTACTCTTCATATTCGGATATAGTTATCTTAAGGGGACCAATCTATTGGAAAAAAATAGAACCTTCTTCGTGAAATATGAAAATGTAGAAGGCCTCGCCAAAGGAGCACCCGTAACGATTAACGGATTGAAAGTTGGGAAGATACAAAGCATCGATTTTGGTGAAGAGCGCGGCAAGTTAGTCGTAGAATTTACCGTAGAGCGTGACTTCGATTTCTCAAAAAATAGCATTGTTCGAATTTATAGCACCGGTTTAATAGGAGGGAAGGCCCTTGGTATTTTCCCTATCTATGATGACTCCGGGATTGCCGAATCAGGCGATTTCCTCTCGGGTGAAGTGCAACCAGGGATGTTAGACGAATTCAGTAAAACCCTAGCCCCACTTGAACAAAAATTAGAAGCCACGTTGGGTGTGGTAGACTCCTTATTGATATCTTTTGTAGACATTATCGATGAAGACACGCGTACCGATCTTAAAAATGCCATCTCCAACCTTTCTGTAGCCACAAAGAACTTTGGTAGCCTTACCGGAAAAGCAGACCAATTGCTAGGAAGAAACGGTGAGAAATTAGACAGAACTTTCACCAACTTAGACAATACCGCGGCCAATTTTGCAAAATTATCCGATTCGCTTGCTAGAATCGAATTAGGTCCAATGGTTCAAAATCTTGAAGATGCAACTGCTGGACTTAAACAAGTGGTAGACCGTGTAAACAGCAATGAAGGCAGTGTTGGAAAACTGCTGAATGACGATCAGGTGTATGAAAACCTAGAAGGCGCAACGAAACAACTAGAAGAACTATTGCAGGATTTAAAACTGAACCCAAAACGCTATGTGCATTTTTCGGTCTTCGGAAAGCGCGATAAAGGGTACGAACCTCCTGCAGATCCAGAAAAGTAAACCATGCAATATATTCCTAACATCTTGTTTTTGGTAGCCTTGGCTGCTGGCATCGGGTATTTCACAATAAATATTCGAAAGGTTATCCGTAACATCAAATTAGGTCAAGAAGTTGACGCGAGCGACCACACCAAAGAACGTTGGGGAAACGTAGTGCGCATCGCATTGGGCCAAAGTAAAATGGTAGTGCGCCCCGTTGCGGGGTTGTTGCACATCGTAGTGTACGTAGGCTTTATCATCATCAATATTGAAGTGCTCGAAATCATTATCGATGGTCTCTTCGGAACGCATCGCGTACTAGCTTTTCTCGGACCAGTATACGATTTCTTGATTGGTTCTTTTGAAATATTAGCGCTTTTGGTACTGTTAGGGGTCATATTTTTCTGGACCCGCCGAAACATCCAAAAAATAAGACGTTTCTGGGCAAACGAAATGAAAGGCTGGCCAAAAAATGATGCCAACTATATTTTATATTTTGAAATGGTGCTCATGGTACTGTTTCTTACCATGAATGGGGCAGATTTAGCCCTGCAACAGGGAGTCGCCTCAGGTGCTTACACCAGCGAAGCGGCAAGCCATTACATCACAGCAGGATCCTTTCCCGTAAGCCAATACATTGCTCCCCTTTTTGAAGGAATGGCCGAAGGCACCTTGATACTTATTGAGCGCAGTGCATGGTGGTTGCATATCCTAGGTATCCTAATTTTCTTGAACTATTTATATTTCAGCAAGCATTTACACATCATATTAGCATTTCCGAATGTATACTACGGAAGGGTGCGTCCGCAAGGGCAATTCAAAAATCTAGATTCTGTTACTAATGAAGTAAAGTTGATGATGGACCCAACTGCCGACCCCTACGCGGCACCAGCAGAAGGAGCAGAAGCACCAGCTAAATTCGGAGCTAGCGACGTGATGGATCTCAACAGAATCCAGTTGTTGAACGCTTATACCTGTACCGAATGTGGTCGCTGTACCAGCGAATGCCCCGCCAACCAAACAGGAAAGAAATTATCACCGCGTAAAATCATGATGGACACACGCGACCGTCTTGAGGAAGTCGGTAAAAACATTGAAGCCAACGGGACATTTAAAGAAGATGGCAAGCAGCTGTTAGACGATTATATTACACGTGAAGAGTTGTGGGCTTGTACTACCTGTAATGCCTGCGTAGAGGCGTGCCCAGTTAGTATCGACCCATTGAGCATTATTATGGACATGCGCCAGTATTTGGTGATGGAACAGTCTGCTGCTCCCAACGAGTTAAATGTAACCATGAGCAATATTGAAAACAATAGCGCACCATGGCCTTTTAACCAGATGGACCGATTGAACTGGAAGGATGAGGGGTAACATTTTTATGGCAATCACTTTTTGCTGGTTGTGCTATACAGCCCAGGCACAAATTGGTTATCAAAAAGATTCGCTCCAAATAAAAGTGTATACTGAAATTGAATATAAGGGAGACAGACCCTTAAAAATCAAAGTGGTAAAAGTGTTTTGTGATTATTGCAATGAGAAACAAATTCAGTTTTTATCACAAGAAGCATGGACCATCTCGTATCAAAATAGATATGGGTACAGAGAAAAAATTAAAAATGGAAAGGCGAAGTTAGCCCATTACATTCGAGTGAATAAAGAAGATTTTAAAAAGATACAATGAAGACCGAAGATGTAAATAAGATATTACGTGAAACCAATGTAGATGGTGAAAGTGTGAGCCCAATGCTCCCAGAAGATGTGAAAAACTATCTCATAGATATTGATGGAACCATTACCGAAGATGTGCCAAATGAGCAACCAGAACGCATGGCAACCTGCGAACCTTTTCCAGATGCGCTTAAAACATTGAATAGATGGTACGACGATGGGCATATTATCTGCTTCTTTACATCAAGAACCGAAGACCACAGAAATGTTACGGAAACTTGGTTGAAAAAACACGGATTTAAATACCATTCCTTACTTATGGGCAAGCCAAGAGGAGGAAACTACCATTGGGTAGACAACCATTTGGTGAAAGCTACGCGATACAAAGGGAAATTTACCGATTTGGTTGAAAAAGAAGTGACCATTCAAGTATTTGAAGATTAAAATAATAACATGAGCGAAACAATCACAGTGCCAACCATGGCAGAATATATGGCCCAAGGCAAGCAACCTGAAGTACTTTTTTGGGTAGGTTGCGCAGGAAGTTTTGACGATCGCGCCAAAAAGATTACCAAAGCCTTCGTAAAACTATTGCACAATGCAAAAGTAGATTTTGCTGTCCTGGGAACTGAAGAAGGTTGTACGGGAGACCCTGCAAAGCGTGCTGGGAATGAGTTTTTATTCCAGATGCAAGCCATGATGAATATTGAAGTACTAAATGGCTACGAAATTAAAAAAATCGTAACTGCTTGTCCGCACTGCTTCAACACCCTTAAAAATGAATATCCAGGGCTCGGAGGAAACTACGAGGTTGTGCACCATACCCAATTTTTAAAGTCGCTGTTAAATGAAGGCAGGCTAAAGGTAGAAGGTGGTAAATTTAAAGGCAAACGTATTACTTTTCACGATCCGTGTTACTTAGGACGCGCAAACAACGAGTACGAAGCACCGCGAGAGTTATTAGAAAAACTAGAAGTGGAGCTGAACGAGATGAAACGCTGCAAGTCGCGCGGACTCTGCTGTGGGGCTGGTGGCGCCCAAATGTTCAAAGAACCAGAACCAGGTGCTAAAGACATTAATATTGAGCGAACCGAAGAAGCATTGGGTACCAAACCCGATATCATTGCAGCAGGTTGCCCATTTTGCAATACCATGCTTACCGATGGTGTAAAAAATGCTGAAAAAGAAGATAGCGTAGCGGTCATGGATGTAGCCGAAATGATTGCTAGCGCACAAGATTTATAATTAGAGCGATAGATGTTAGTAGATTTTGATACCCTTCCTCCCGAATCCAGAATTTGGATTTACCAAAGCAATCGTAAGCTCAGTGACGACGAAGTTGCTGTTTTTTCAGATCGTACAGCAGATTTCTTAAAACAATGGACGGCCCATGGCGCCAATTTAGAAGCTGCATTCGAGATAAAACACAACCGATTTATAGTGCTGGGTCTCAATCAGACCAATGCTTCGGCTTCCGGTTGCAGTATTGATGCATCTGTACATTTCATACAGCAGTTAGAGCAACAATTCGAAATCGATTTACTCGATAAAATGAATGTGACTTTCTACAACGGCGAATTTATTGCGCATAAGTCGTTAGCCGATTTCAAAAAAATGGCCAAAGCACGTTCCGTCTCACCAAACACGGTGGTTTTCAACAATTTGGTAAACACCAAAGAAGAATATCTCGAAAACTGGGAAGTTCCTGCAAAAGAAAGCTGGCACAGCAGGTTTTTAGCATAGTTTTTGTACATTTAAATGCTATGAGAAGACTGCTTACTACCGCGCTTATTTCCGTACTGTTCAGTTCCGTGAATGCGCAACAAATAAATCCATTATTAGTTGAAAACGACCTTATAAACCAACAAAAATGGGTAGATAGTATCTACGGAAATATGTCGCTACAAGAAAAAGTAGGACAGTTGTTCATGGTCGATATCTACTCTAGCGATCCTCCCGCTAAAGTAAATAAAGTGAAGTCACTTATTGAAAACCAATATATTGGCGGCGTTATCTTTTCGAAAGGGGGACCCAAGCAACAGGCTAAGTTAAACAACGAATTTCAGGAACTTTCAGGAATCCCGCTTATGATGGCGATGGATGCCGAATGGGGGCTGGCAATGCGTCTTGATTCTACCTATGCTTTTCCGTGGAATATGACACTTGGTGCTATACAGGATAACCAAATTGTGGAGAAAGTCGGGAAACGCATTGGCGAACATGTAAGACGACTTGGGATGCACATAAATTTCGGTCCGGTGGTAGATATCAACACCAATCCCAAAAATCCAATTATTGGGAATCGCTCGTTTGGGGAAGACAAAGTGAATGTCACCGAAAAAGCCATGGCATTTATGAAGGGTATGCAAAGTGCTGGTATTATGGCCAATGCAAAACATTTTCCGGGGCATGGCGATACCGATAGCGACAGCCATAAGACGTTACCCACCATTCATTTTTCCAAAGAACGCATAGATAGTATTGAGCTTTATCCTTACAAAAGACTGATTGAAGCAGGATTGGGAAGTGTTATGGTAGCACACCTTAACATCCCATCTCTCGAAGCTCGTAACGGCTATCCTTCGTCTATTTCAGAAACCATTGTGACCGATATCTTGCAACGTGAATTGGGCTTTAATGGCCTTATTTTTACAGATGCGTTGAGTATGAAAGGAGCTTCCAATTTCAAAGAGCCGGGAGAAATCGATTTAGCTGCGTTTATGGCAGGAAATGATGTACTACTTATTTCAGAAAACATTCCGAAGGCCCACCAATTATTGGTGAATGCTTTTCGGGAAGGCACCATTACCGAAGCACGCTTGGCACATTCAGTAAAGAAAATACTGTATGCAAAATACAAGCTCGGCCTGAATATGTATGAACCTGTTTCTTCTGAAAATTTAATTGAAGATTTAAATAGTCCGTGGGATGATGCTTTGTACGAAGAAGCCATGGAAAATGCGCTTACCGTGGTGAAAAATCAAAATAATGTTTTGCCTATCACAGACCTTCAGCAAAAGAAAATTGCCTATATAAATTTTGGAGATGATTCTGGGGCGGCTTTCTTAGAGCAACTACGACAATATGCTGAAATAGATTGGGTTAAGGCAAATGGGTTAAATGATTACGTTAAGAAGTTAGAAAATTATAATTATGTGATTATCGGTTTCCATCGCTCTAATGAAAATCCGTGGAAATCGTATGAATTCACCGAAAAGGAACTAGTTTGGATTTATGAAATCGCCAGAACCAATACGGTGATTCTCGATGTATTTACAAGACCTTACGCACTATTAGACTTAAAAACCACCACCAACTTTGAAGGAATTATTTGTTCGTATCAGAACAGCGAAATGTCTCAACAGTTATCGGCCCAGCTCATTTTTGGAGCCAGGGGAGCTTCTGGAAGGCTGCCGGTAAGTATAGGGGAAGAATTTCCCGTGCATACTTCAGTAGAAACAAAACCGATACGTCGTTTGCAATACGGTACGCCAGAAAGCGTCGGATTGAGCAGTAAAAAATTGAAGAAAATTGATACCATGGCTTGGTCTGGGCTTTGGGGCGATATGATGCCCGGAGCACAAATATTGATTGCCCGTAAAGGAAAAGTGGTCTATAACAAGCAGTTTGGGCACCATACACAACAAAAAAAGAATCGGGTAGAGGCAAACGATGTCTACGATGTTGCCTCTCTAACTAAAATATTGGCCACCCTACCGATGATTATGGAATTGGTAGATCGTGGTGTGCTCACCATGGATACCAAACTATCTGAAATGTTGCCCGAATATAAAAACTCTAACAAGGCAAATATCACCTTGCAACAAATGTTGTCGCATGTGGCACGGTTAAAGGCATGGATACCATTCTATGCACACACATTAGATTCTGTAACAAAGCAGCCTTCTGCCAAGTATTACAAGAAGAATCCGAATGAAGAATTTAATGTCCAAGTAGCTGAAGGGCTATACATGCGAAGAGATTACAAGGATAGCATATTCGAAATCATTAGAAAAAGTGATCTTAGACCACGTAGCGGTTATAAATACAGCGATTTACCGTATTATATTTTGAAAAAATATTTAGAAGATTTTTATGGTTCTCCGCTCGATATCATTGTACAACGCAATTTGTATGAGTCGCTTGGGGCAAATCATACTACCTACAATCCGCTTTCCAAATTTACCAAGGCCGACATTGTACCTACCGAAGAAGATAATTACTTTAGAATGCAGAAAGTACAGGGCTTTGTACACGACCAAGGCGCAGCAATGGTAGACGGAGTGGGTGGTCACGCAGGACTTTTCAGCAATGCAAACGATATTGCTAAAATCATGCAACTATATCTTTGGAAAGGTTTTTACGGGGGTAAACGCTATATCAAACCCGAAACATTAGATTTGTTCAACACCTGCAATTATTGCAGTGAAGACGTTCGTAGAGGCGTTGGTTTCGACAAACCCCAATTGGGAGAAAGTGGCCCTACTTGTGGCTGTGTTTCAATGACAAGTTTTGGCCATAGCGGATTTACCGGCACGTTTACTTGGGCAGATCCGGAAGAAGATATTGTGTATGTTTTTCTTTCAAACCGTACCTATCCATCCGCAGATAATAGAAAACTTATCGGAAGTAACCTGCGAAGCAACATTCAAGAAGTTATTTATCAAGCCATTCAATACGAACCAGAGTATACTATTCAAACCGCACAAAAATGAAAATAGCCATTGTTTGTTACCCAACCTTCGGAGGAAGCGGTGTTGTAGCCACAGAATTAGGCTTAGCCCTTGCTGAGAAAGGACATGAGGTGCATTTTATTACGTATAAACAACCGGTCAGACTCGAACTATTGTCACAAAACATTCACTTTCATGAAGTGTCTGTTCCCGATTACCCGCTCTTCCATTATCAACCTTACGAATTGGCACTTTCCAGTAAGTTGGTTGATATGGTAAAATTATACCGTATAGAAGTATTACATGTACATTATGCGATTCCGCATGCATATGCAGGGTATATGGCGAAGAAAATGCTGTTGGCAGAAGGTGTTTCCATTCCTATGGTGACTACCTTGCACGGTACCGACATTACGTTGGTAGGTAACCATCCATTTTATAAACCTGCGGTTACCTTCAGTATTAATAAAAGTGACATGGTTACTTCTGTTTCTGAAAGCTTAAAAGATGATACCAATCGGCTTTTTGATATTTCTACGGAAATAGAAGTGGTTCCCAATTTTATCGATATTGAAAAATATACAAATCCGTATACCGATTGCCAGCGGGATTTGATGGCCGAAAAGAATGAATTTATCATTACACACATCAGTAATCTGAGGGAGGTAAAACGTGTTCGGGACGTGATTGAAATCTTCGACCGCATTCAGAAAAAAATACCCGCAAAGCTTATTATGGTAGGCGAGGGGCCTGAAAAAGTGGCTTGTGAGCGTTTATGCCGTGAAAAAGGAATAGAAAACAAAGTAAAATTCTTGGGCAACAGTAGCGAAATAGACAAAATTTTATGTTTTAGCGATTTGTTCTTGCTTCCTTCGGAAAAGGAAAGCTTCGGACTCGCAGCTTTGGAAGCGATGGCAAGTGGAGTACCGGTGATTTCTAGTAATACGGGCGGACTGCCAGAAGTGAATGAACACGGCGTAAGTGGTTATTTAAGCGATGTGGGCGCTATAGACGATATGGCAGCCAATGCGTTGTCAATTTTAAGCAGTCCTGAAGAACTTGCGAAGTTTAAGAAAAACGCAAAAGAAACAGCTCGAAAGTTCGATACTGCTAACATTGTTCCGCTCTATGAAGATATTTACTCAAAAGCAATTAGTTATGTTTCATAAAAAATCGTTTCTAATAATACTTCCAATTGTCTTTCTGTTGTTAAGCTGCGGAAACAAAAGCACTGTTTCAGGTGATCCTTCATTAGGTGAAATTCCAAAAGGAGCCCAAGAAATGGCTTTTGAAACACTTTTTAGTTCTAGCCAAAGCGGTTTAAAAGAACCTACCCAAGAGGTACTAAACTCTGGAGATGGGTTAAAAAATGTATTTGCAATCATTAACAGCAAGCGCAAACCAGGAATCCCAATTCCTGACGTTAATTTTGACACGCATGAAGTTTTTGTTTTTAGTCCAGGTCAGGTAAGCCACGGTGTTCCAAGTCCGAAAGTTCAGCGTATGCTGCAATTTGAAAATAAAATAGTAGTACAATTAGAGCCCGTTGAACAAAACGAAAATGGTTATGCCACTACGGTAATTTCAGAACCTTGTGTGATTGTAGCATTTAAGAAAACTTCGCTCCCTGTCGTTGTAGAGACAACAGGCATGAAAAACTAAGCAAATTTTTCTTTTAAAAATGCCATGGCATTGCCATGAAGCACGCGTTCTACAATATGTTCGGCACTTATCTGGTTAAAAGGTTCCAGCTTTCCTTTGTGGTTATCGAGATACGCCTGCGCATGGTGTAGCATTTCTTCACCTAAATCTTTAATGTTCTCTGCAGTCCAAAGACCTTTAATCGGGTTTACAATGCCGTCAAAATCGCTGCCAATGGTTTGGATTCCCCAACAGAACAGCCCTTCATTGTTCAGTACTTCGGCGACGTGCTCGACTTGGCGCCAAACCAAAAGCGACTTTTTCTTTAGTTGCTTTCTTTTATTAGGAAAGTATATTTTTGAAGCATTGATGGCCTTTTTACTTCCAATACGACGCTCGTCTAACTGGATTCCGAAGATTCCATTGCTTTTTGCGATACGAACCAATTCATCGTCATAAAAATTGATATCAATATTGTTGAAATATTGTGCTCTATCAGGATAATCTGTTACATCCCACTGTACAATAGATCGATGTCCGTTAGCCGCACCATGACTGGCAATTACAGGGATGTTGTCATCTTTGTATTTTGTGTCTAGCAAGTCGTAATATACTTTTCTAGAAGTGGTACTCATATGTTTAATGTCTAACGGGATTCGGGGTCCGTTGGTATCTGAAAGAAGCTGGTCTATAACTTCCAAGCCCAGATCTGTTATCCCAGAATTTAATCCCCTATTCTGATTGTCTTTTAGGGCACCAATGCTGATGCTTCGCGCATGGCCGCACAATTCGTTATAAAAATGATGGGCAAATGTTATAAAAACAGGTTTGTGTTTCCAATCTTTTACTGTTTTGAGATTTTTCAGTACTTCATCACGGTTAGCAGTATCGGTATTCATTTCCAGACCTGTATTCAAGGCATGCCCGCCTTCGATTGAAAGAATAATGTTGATGATTTTTTTTGAGTTCGTCTCCTGTGCTTGGTTCTTTTCTATTTCAGCAAAACTATTCACAAGCCGGTACGTATAGAACACACCATCAATTTTTTGCACTTGGTTGTGCAATTGCCTGTAAAATGCATATTCACTCTCTAAATCTTCAAAATAATCGCGATGTCGTAACACTTGGTCTATTCTACTTTGGCTAACGCTGGCAGCGAGATTTACCAGTACGTCTGTAAGGCCTTTCCAACCAAAAATGCGTTTGCTTAAAAAATGTTTTTCGAAAGGATATAAACTTACAATTACCACTTTGGTCTTTGCCCGGGCCAATGCCGTCATGTCTGTTTGGGTAAACTTGGTGAGCGTCACCAATCGATTGGTGAACTTTTCGAGGACTGTGGGCGGACTGTAATGCCAAATAGAATTTTTTCGTCCTTCGTCTAATTCATTCTGTTTTGGAGGTTCGTACTTAAAACTTTTACTGTACGGTTTCAATGAAGGGTGGCAGTGAATGTCTACGTAATGCGTGTCCATGATTGCTGCAATTAGTTAGCACCTTAAAAATGAGGCTTTTATTTTAAATTACAAAGAGGGTTTTTCCTGTTTTTTCCCGTGTTGTACCCCATAAAAAAAGAGCGATTCAAAAGAACCGCTCTCCGTATAATTTAATATTTCAACTTAAAACTGGTAACGAACACCAAGGGCAATATCGAAATCTACATCATCATTCACATCGCCAAAGCCAAACTCAGGTCTAAAATCGAGCGAAAGTAATAGCGGGAAATCAAAATCGTATTCTATCCCGATGTCACCTGCCGCATATACATACGTCTCGCTATCGTCGAATCCAGGGGGTACATTGTCAAAATCTACCTGTGCAATTCCTCCACCAGCACCCACGTACCAATTAAATCCGCCGTCAATATTCCACACCCATTGATACAAACCAGTAAGTCTAAAAGCATCAAAGTTATTAGAACTCCGCCATCCAAGATCAAATTCGAGTCTATTTTTCTCGTTCAAATAGCGTTGGTAGCTTACTTCTGTTCCAAATCCATCACTGTCTCCCAAACGAAGTCCAATGGCATTTTTTTCTTCCTGTGCGTTGGCCGAAATTGCAAATCCGATCAAAGCGATACTACATAAAATTAGTTTTTTCATGCTATAAATTGTTAGGGTTATACCACAAACCTAAGCTTTATTTTTCTTCAAAATAGTTAATAGAATGTTAGTGTTTTGCGTCATAAACATTGTGGCAATCATTCCAACAGCTTATTTTTACATATCATGGACGAACGTTTACAACAGTTGGCTGCACAATTAGACGGTGCCTTACATTTCGATAGGCTACACAAGGCGCTCTATGCTACCGATGCTTCTGTTTATCGAAAAACTCCTTTGGCTGTAGCTTTTCCTAAAACGGTAAACGATATTAAAAAACTTATCAAATTTGCTGCAGACGAAGGTACTTCTCTCATACCAAGAACGGCGGGCACTTCGCTAGCAGGACAATGCGTCGGAGATGGCATCGTGGTTGATGTTTCAAAACACTTTACACAGATTATTTCAGTAGATGAAAAAGCTAGAACCGTAAAGGTACAGCCCGGAGTAGTGCGAGACGAATTGAACACATTTTTAGAGCCTTATGGCCTGTTTTTCGGTCCGAACACCTCTACCAGCAATCGTTGCATGATTGGCGGCATGGTGGGTAACAATAGCAGTGGAACGACGTCGATCAAATATGGTGTTACTCGTGACAAAGTGTTAGCGCTTAAAACGGTGCTTTCCAATGGTGAAGAAGTATCATTTTCTGCCATTTCTGAAGCAACTTTGAAGCAAAAATGTGCTACGGAAACTTTAGAGGGTGCTATTTATACAATGCTTTACAGTGAACTTTCTTCGGAAACGACCCGAGCCGAGATTCAGGCGCAATTCCCGAAACCTGAAATTCATAGAAGAAACACGGGTTATGCAGTTGATGCGCTACTCGATACGGAAGTTTTTGGGACCACTGAAACGCCTCTGAACCTCTGTAACTTGCTCTGCGGAAGTGAGGGAACCCTTGCGTTTACTACGGAAATTACCTTACAATTAGACGTGCTTCCTCCAAGAGAGCGTGCCATTGTTGCCGCACATTACCACACGATTGAAGCATGCCTAGACGATGTAAACCACGTCATGCAACATCCCTTGTTTACTTGTGAAATGATGGATGATGTGATTTTAGATTGTACCAAGTACAACAAAAAATATGAGCCGTATCGCTTTTTTGTTGAAGGAGCGCCAAAAGCACTCTTGTTGTTAGAATTAAGGGCAGATACTGCTGCTGCGTTGCTGCCACAGATAGCAGCGCTGCAGGCAACGTTAAATGATACGGCACAAAGTTATGCCGCACCAGTCCTAACGGGAAAAGAAATTGATATGGCTATGGAGTTACGGAAAGCCGGACTCGGACTGTTGGGGAACATGGTAGGCGACCAGAAAGCCGTCGCGTGCATAGAAGATACTGCTGTTGCCTTACCAGATCTTCCTAGTTATATCAGGGAGTTTTCGACCATCATGGAAAAATACGACCAAAAAGTGGTCTATTATGCCCACGCGGGAGCGGGAGAGCTACACCTCCGTCCCATACTTAACTTAAAATCGGATGAGGGAGTTGAATTATTCCGCAATATCACAACTGACGTTGCACAACTCACTAAAAAGTACCGCGGCTCCTTCTCTGGAGAACATGGTGATGGCATTGTGCGTGCAGAATTTCTAGAAATGCAGATCGGTACCGAGAATTTTGAACTGTTACGACGGATTAAAAAATGTTTCGACCCAAATAACATCTTTAATCCCGGCAAAATCACTAATGCATGGCCTATGGATAAAAGCCTTCGCACCGATTATCAGAAACAGGAGATATCTACCAAACTAAGTTTTGACGATTCGAAAGGCATCGTACGATTGGCTGAGAAATGTAATGGTAGTGGCGACTGTCGGAAGTCTGAGCATGCTGGCGGAATGATGTGCCCTAGCTATCAGGCTACCAAAAATGAAAAAGACACCACCAGGGCAAGAGCTAACATGCTGCGTGAAGTCCTTACCCAAAATGACAGAAATAATAAATTCGATTCTGAAGCGCTCAAAGAAGTATTCGATTTGTGCATCGGTTGTAAAGCCTGTGCCAGCGAATGTCCAAGCAATGTTGATATGGCCACTGCAAAATCTGAATTTCTCTACCAATACCGAAAGACCCACAAAGCCAGTAAAGCTGACCTGCTCGTTGCTAAAAGTACACACTACAATAAGTTAGGTTCTCGTTTTCCGAAATTGGTCAACTTTATGTTTCAGAATAGCATCACCTCAAAATATATTAAGAAAAGAGGTAATATTTCAGAAAAAAGAACAATGCCCAAGATTTCAAGCAAAAGTTTCAGTAAAGAATATAAAACAGTTAAAAATCAGATTGATAGAGAAAATATTGTTTTATTGTTTATTGATGAATTTAGTAATTATCTTGAAGTTGAAATCGCAACTGATGCACATACATTACTTACTGCTTTAGGGTATCAGGTAAAGGTCATAGATTCGCTAGATAGCGCCAGGGCCATGTTGTCTAAAGGTTTTTTAGACGAAGCCAAAATTGAAATTGATACTAATATTTCATACTTAAAGGAAAAGGTAACCGCTAAGTGTCCCTTAATCGGTATTGAACCTTCGGCTATTCTAGGTTTTCGGGATGAATATCTGCGCTTAGCAGAGGATACTGATGCTGCAAAACAGATTGCAGCTAACACCTTTTTGATAGAAGAATTTTTAGCTTCGGAATTTCAAAAAGGAACTATTACACCTGATCAGTTTACAGTGGAAGCCAAAAAGGTGAAAATCCATGTGCATTGCCATCAGAAGGCACTGAGCAACCAAAAGGTGACCTTCGATATACTGAACATCCCAAAAAATTATACGCCTACCCTAATTCCTTCAGGATGTTGTGGCATGGCAGGGAGTTTCGGCTATGAAAAAGAACATTATGAAGTGAGCATGAAGATAGGAGAGTTGAAGTTGTTCCCCAGCATTCGAAAAACACCTGAAACCGTACTTATCGCTGCAAATGGGACTAGTTGTAGGCACCAAATTAGCGACGGCACAAACCGTAATGCCCTGCACCCGGTCACCATTTTGGCACGAGCACTAAAGACTAACTAAGCTTTAGTAATTGTTGGAATGCAGAAAGCACTTCGGTCGTCGACTTTTTATCAGATTGTTCAGCTTTCATCATACTATTCAGCGTAAACTTTTCTGGGTTGTATTGATACAGTCGCCAACTCTCGTTATGATATTCTAACGCAGTTAAATTTTCAATCCAATCGCCACTATTTAGATACACACATTTCCCTTTTTGATTAGCAACACTTCGCATAGCGGGCTCGTGAATATGTCCGCACACTACATAGTGATAGCCATTTTCAATCGCCAATTCAGAGGCTGTGGTTTCAAAATCTGAGATAAACTTTACGGCGCTTTTTACCGAGTTTTTTATTTTTTTAGAAAGTGAGTACTTTTCTTTTCCGAAGAAATTCAACACCAAGTTGATAAACCGATTGAGTAAGATCAAAACATCGTAGCCCCATCCACCTAGTTTTGCAATCCATTTGGCATGCTGAATCGAGGCATCAAAGACATCTCCATGAAAAAACCACGCTTTTTTACCATCTAAGTTGAGCACTAGTTTATCTAGAATTTGAATATTCCCCATCTTGGTTTCACTAAACCGCCTCATTTTTTCATCGTGGTTTCCCGTGATGTAGTATACTTGAGTGCCCTTTGTTGCAAGCGCCAATATTTTTTTAATTACCTGAAGATGCGCTTTGGGGAAATACCGTTTTCTAAATTGCCATATATCTATAATATCGCCATTCAGTATCAGTTTTTTAGGCTTAACAGAATTCAGATAATGCAAGACCTCTTTAGCATGGCAACCGTAGGTGCCCAAATGAAGGTCTGATACTACCACAATGTCTACTTTTCGTTTCAATAGGTCTACTTTTAAAATGCAAAGTTGAATCGTTTATTTCCGTTGTACATTATGTGAATGTTATCGTTATTTAACCAAAATTATACGTTGTTTAAAACCTTGTTGATAACGATATCTTTATTTTTAGGTTCGGTTGGAAAGATTTACATTTGTTGAAAACCGAACTATGGCTGGAAATACCTTCGGAACCCTTTTTAAACTGACTACCTTTGGGGAGTCGCATGGTCCTGCCATCGGAGGGATTATCGATGGTTGTCCAGCAGGATTAGAAATTGATTTTGATGCAATTACTGCGGAAATGCAACGCCGAAAACCAGGCCAATCTGCAATTGTAACCCAACGTAAGGAAACAGATTCGGTACAATTTCTCTCCGGAATTTTTGAAGGTAAAACTACAGGAACTCCTATCGGATTTACGATTCAGAACACAGACCAGAAGTCGAAAGACTATTCGCATATCAAAGATACCTATAGACCGTCTCATGCCGATTTCACATTCGATAAGAAATATGGGCATCGGGATTATCGCGGTGGGGGTCGCTCCTCGGCTCGCGAAACAGCGTGTAGGGTAGTGGCAGGAGCCATTGCAAAACAATTGCTTAACGATATCAAGATAACCGCGTATGTTTCTTCCGTAGGTGAACTTTCGCTCGACAAACCATACACTGATTTAGATTTTTCTGAAATCGAAAAAAACCCAGTACGGACTGCAGATAAAGAGATGGCTGTTACCATGGAAAATCATATCAAAGCCATAAAAAAACAAGGTGATACCATTGGCGGTACCATAAGTTGTGTGATTCAGCAAGTTCCTATTGGCCTCGGAGAGCCAGTGTTCGATAAATTACATGCGCAATTGGGCAAGGCCATGCTGTCGATCAATGCGGTAAAAGGATTTGAATATGGCAGCGGATTTCAAGGTACGAAGTTACGTGGCAGCGAACATAACGATCGTTTTAATCCTGACGGAAGCACACAAACCAATCATAGTGGCGGCGTACAAGGTGGTATAAGTAATGGAGCAAATATTTATTTTAATGTGGCTTTTAAACCCGTAGCCACCATTATCCAGTCGCAAGAAACCATAAATAGTCAGGGAGAAATCGTAGAAATGATGGGGAAAGGAAGACATGATCCTTGCGTAGTGCCGAGAGCGGTACCTATTGTAGAGGCAATGGCAGCCCTTGTTATAGCCGATTTTTGGTTACTGAATAAATTGTCTAAATTGTGATTTCAAAAAAATAATTAAATTTCGCTTTGCGCGAACATCCGTATGAAAAAACTAGCACTACATTGGCAAATCTTATTAGGAATGGCACTTGGGGTAATTTTCGCCCTTATCATGACCAATTTTTCATGGGGTGACGATTTCATAGCCGATTGGATTAAGCCTTTTGGAACAATTTTTATCAAATCACTAAAGTTAATTGCGGTACCACTTATCCTAGCATCATTAATCAAAGGAGTATCAGATTTGAAAGATATCTCTAGCTTATCAAAAATGGGGTTGCGAACTATTATCACCTATGTAATGACCACCATCATTGCGGTAACAATAGGTTTGGGTGTGGTAAATGCAGTGAAACCAGGTGCCACGATCGGTGAAGACACACGCGATGAACTGGTTGAAGCCTACGGTGGAGAAGCACAAAAGCGACAGGAAGCGGCGAAGATGCAAAAGGAGGCCGGACCATTACAGGCTTTGGTAGACATTGTGCCCGATAATATTATTGGTGCTTCTGCCGACAACAGAAACATGTTACAAGTCATTTTCTTTGCTATTTTCTTCGGAATAGGGATGATCTTAATTCCAGAAAAAACAGCTGCTCCCGTAAAAGGATTTATTGATGGCTTTAATGAAGTCATTTTAAAAATGATCGATTTAATCATGCTCGCTGCACCTTATGGTGTGTTTGCCCTTTTGGCCGCTCTTGTGGTGGAAGCGCCGAGCGCAGACCTTTTTGCAGCGCTTGGCATGTACGCGCTCTGTGTGGTTTTAGGGTTGGCACTCATGATTGGTGTCTACCTGATGCTGGTATGGATATTTACCAAAAAATCACCCCGTTTTTTCTTAAATGGAATGGGGCCTGCACAACTTTTGGCATTTTCAACAAGTAGTAGTGCTGCAACGCTACCCGTAACCATGGAACGTGTTGAAGAACACATAGGTGTTAAAAAGGAAGTTACGAGTTTTGTATTGCCTATCGGTGCAACTATAAATATGGATGGTACAAGCCTTTACCAAGCCGTGGCAGCCGTATTTATTGCACAAGCATTTGGAATGGATTTATCGCTTTCTACGCAATTGGGAATTATTGCCACCGCGACGCTCGCGTCAATCGGTTCTGCTGCAGTTCCAGGCGCAGGAATGGTGATGCTAGTTATTGTACTGGCACAAGCCGGTATTCCAGAGGCTGGCCTGGCACTAATTTTTGCTGTAGATAGACCACTAGATATGTGTAGAACGGTTGTGAATGTTACAGGTGACGGTGCCGTATCGATGATGGTGGCCAAATCGCAAGGCAAACTTGGCGAACCGCATGTGAAAGATTGGGATGACGACTACCATCCTGAAGTAAAAGCATAATAATTACTCCTGTCAATTCATGAATTTCGAGGGTTAATTCCTTGAATTTAAGTCGGTTGTTTCTGTTTTTTTGACTGTGTTTTGTACTTTTAATATTGCATATGAGGTGCATTTCAACTCCCCATGTTTTTTATAAACATGGAACATAGATATTTGATTCTCTTCGTAATCTCCCTTTTGGTTTATTCGGAAATTGGCTTTTGCCAAGTAGGTATTGGTACTGTTACACCTTCGCCATCATCGGCCTTAGACATAAGCGCAACTGCTGATGGCGGGATAAGCTATAAAGGAATGTTGCTACCACGTGTACCAACAATAGCAAATAGAAACACGATTACACCTAACACAACAACAGACAGGGGGTTGCTCATCTTTTACGGAGCAAGCAATTGTCTACAGATTTGGAATGGAACGGCTTGGGAAAATATACATTGTTTAAATGAAATTACCTTTGGCGGATTCGCACAAAATTTCGATTTAAACACTACATGGGGATATACTTCTGATGTTGCTTTCTTTGATAACGGCATTGATGGGTTTTTCGGAATTACGGATGCTTCAAACAGTATTTTTAGCAACTTAACCACGCTTACCAATAATTTTCTTGGAATTAGAGACCTTGATGATGAGGGGAATGGCACCACGGGATTGGCTACCATTACCTTTAACAGTATTGATGTTTCCTCAGCATTGGGGGGAACCAGCGTAGCATTCGATTGGGAATACTTTCGATTGGATACAGGCGATAACGCCTATTATCAATTTGTGATAGACGGCATTCCCCAAACACAGGTGCAGTTTATCAATCCGACCACAGGAGATCAGTCAGATGATGGTAGCGTGGTAGTGCTTATTCCTGGCGGGACTACTACGGTTCAGCTAATTTTACAATTTGAGCAGAACGGACAAGATGATGTATTCGGTTTTGACAATTTCAGAATATTTGAAAACTAACCTTTCCAGCTTATTTAGTTGACTGCCATATTTATCTATAATTTCTTTGATGTGGCCATTCAGTATGCTATTTTTGGATATCACCAAAATTAGTACGATGAACGTTTGCTTTATAATGTACCCCTGGGAAGAAATGGATCCTGAAAATGATTCAACCCTGGCTATGATTCAAGAATTTGCCAAAAGAGGCCACGGCCTTGCTATTACAACACCTGCAAACCTTACGATACGCGATAGTGTTGCATTTGGATTTTCCCGTTGTCTTAAGCGTATGGAAAAAGTACCTAACAAACTAACTTCGTTTCATAACAAAGCCGAATTCTACGACGAAATGTTACCCATGGCAGGTTTTGATGTAATTGTACTGCGTAGCAATCCGCCGCTGGATATGATCATGCTTAACTTTTTAGACAGTATAAAAGATGATGTGTTCATTTTAAATGATTTAGACGGAATACGTCGTGCAAACAATAAGTTATATACTGCAGTTTTTGAAGATGAAAATAATGAATTTATCCCAAGGACCCACGTAACAAAAAATAAAGAATATTTAAAGAAAACCATCAAGGAAGGTCCAGACCGTATGATTCTCAAGCCATTGAATGGGTATGGTGGTTCTGGTGTAATTTTAATTGAAAAGCGGGCGATGAAAAGTATCAATTCGTTGCTCGATTTCTATATTGATAACAAGGATGGTACTTCTAATTATGTAATCCTACAAGATTATATTGAAGGTGCAGACAAAGGGGATGTGCGTATTCTACTGTTGAATGGGCAACCTATAGGAGCTATGGCGCGAGTACCGGGAGAAGAAGACCACAGAAGCAATGTTTCTGCGGGTGGTTCGGTACAAAAACACTCGCTCACCAAGCAAGAGAAGGAGCTTTGCCGAAAAATAGGCCCGAAATTGGTAAAAGATGGTCTCTATTTCTGCGGAATTGATGTTATTGGCGGTATGTTGGTTGAAGTGAACGTAATGTCGCCAGGCGGGATTACCTACATCAACAAAGTGTATAAAACGAGGTTGCAGGAAAAAATCATCGATTTTGTTGAAGACAAAGTCCAAGAGCGGGTGAATGCCTTTGAGCGTAGAACTAAACTTCGCAAGCATGTAAGTGATGCCTAGAAGCCACTTGTTATAATATTTCCGAGGTATGCAACGATTATCCATTTCAGAAATCATACAAAAAATACAGAACAAAGAACCATTCGAAGCGGTGGCCGAAGACTACTCGTTTACCCTAAAGATTGAAAAATATGTTCACTATGTCTGTGGTGCGGTACACGACGGACATCAGTTTAGGAAAGAGTTATGGAGTAACTGCTTGCACACTGAATACGAACGATGGTTTGAGGAAGATCCGTGTACCAAAGAATTTGTAAAAACGCATCCTATTGTCATCGCAGGATGTGATAGTCGGTTCGAATACGACCTAAACCGCGATCCAGAAAATGCTATATATGAAGACGCTTGGGGAAAAAAGCTTTGGAAAGAACCCCTTAATCCAATTCATAAAAAATTAAGCTTGGAAAAGCATACTGCATTTTATAGCGTGGTACATGCGCTAATTTCAAAGTTGGAAGAACTATTTGGTATGGTTGTAGTTTACGACATGCACAGCTATAATTGGCGACGATGGGATAGGGAAGTGCCTGTAATCAACTTAGGAACATCGAATATAGATAACAAACGCTTTGGTGCTTCGGTAGAGGAGTGGCGGCAATCGTTATCTGAACTTAATTTGCCGAACGACATAGAAAGTACATCGAAAATAAATGACACCTTTCAGGGGAACGGTTATTTCTTAAAATATATCACCCAGAACTTTAAAAATACCTTAGTTTTGGCTACCGAATTCAAAAAAATCTATTGCGATGAATTGAGGGAAATTATATTTCCCGAGGTAGTTTCAGCTATAGAACAACAATTACAACAGCGCCTTACTGCGCATGCGACTAAATTTTATAAGACCTATAAAAACTAATCATGGCAATTGCCGAAGCGCTCATACACCAACATCCCAACCTGTTTAAAATTGATGATAATCTGAACCATTTAGTTCAGAAGATCGAATTGCTTAATTATATCAATCCGATAAACATTGAAGCCGAAAAGCGTAAGTTCTTTTCGTCTAAATATAACATCAACCCTGTATTCCACTATCGGAAAATCGATTTTGATGCCCACCAGCTACAACAGCAATTGTTTTCGCAGCAAATAGATAGTATAAAAGACGAGGTTTCCCGAAATTTTTACCGTGATGTGATTTATGATTATTCTGGGCTGATTCAATGTATAGAAACCATAGGGAAAGGTCAGAAATTTTATTATAATGCGCTAAAATCGTTTGGAACACCTACCGAAAAAGATGTTGCGAATGCGCAGTTTATCCTTCATTTTAAAGATGAAGAATACGACAGCGAGATGTTTCCGGTTTTTAGTGCAGAAGAAGCAGCCAATTACTTTGTAGAATTTACCAAAAAGTACGATTTTCAATTCACAATAAAATTTTCTACCAAGATTTCGGCTGCTGCCATGGTGCAGAACAATACACAAACGCTTTTATTGAAGAAAAACCATCGGTTTAGCGCCAACCAACTAAAGGTGTTGGCAAACCATGAAATTGGGGTACACATGGTGACCACCTTTAACGGAATGAACCAATCGTTGAAAATCTTCCATAACGGATTTCCGAAGAACACAGAAACACAGGAAGGTTTGGCGGTTTTCAGTGAATACATGAGTGGTTGCCTAACCCTTCACCGACTCAAAGAATTGGCGTATCGAGTAATGGCTGCAGATAGTTTGCGCAAAGGATTTAATTTTTGTGATACGTTCGATTTGCTTCACAACCAATACAAACTGAATAGGGAAGAAGCTTATAATATCTCGCTGCGTGCCCATCGCGGTGGAGGTTTCACCAAAGATTATATGTACCTCACGGGGTTAAAGCAGGTCTATGATGCTTTCTATAAAAAAGAAAAATTAGAACCGCTTATGGCTGGTAAAGTTTCGTTTGAACATGCACCTATTGTTACGAAATGGCAAGAAGAAGGATTGGCTACCAAAAATCGCTATCATAACTTTGCATTTGCCGCTAATAACAACGCAAATAGAACGCTCGATTTTATTCTTCAGAATTTAAAGTAAACTATAATAAATACCCTATAGAGGGTATTTACCATGATAACTTTTTTCTATTTATTTACAGAAAGTAAGTTTATAAATCTTAGATCTAGAATCTATAAAAATTTCCTATGAAAAATATATTCTCAATTATTGCCCTTCTCTTATTTGTTTATACCAATGCTCAAATCACAAAGAAAGACTATTACGAGTCTTTTAAAAATCAAGAAATTAGAAATCACGCACCGAAAGTACATACGCTAATCACTACAGATGATATGAATACGAAAGGTATAAGGTCTGTGAAATCAGACTGTGGAGCTTACTTAGATAAGCAATCGAATTCGTTCACCTTAGTAAATAAAAATAACTGCGATGCCGATTTATGGCTAGAAGATTTAGAAGATGCATTTAATCCTAGGCCCTTTACTTTTATGTTTACGTTTACGCTAGATGATGATTTTGTAGCACAAGAAAAAAAGTGGCCCTTACAAATGCTATTAGCTACAAGCCCTTCTAAGACCATTTTTTTAGGGGTAGATGTTAATGGTAAGTTTTATCTTTCTTATAATAATGGAGAAGAATACGTTGATCTTGTAACGGTTTCGAAAGCCGATAAAGTTCATATGGATAAAGAAAACACCATCGAATTTACTTGGTTTCCTGAAGGTTACTATTACTATAAGTTAAACTCATTTGAACAGTGGAGTTTTGAGTTACCAGAAGACAAGCAAAAAATACCCTTTACAGGTTTGAGCAATAGAATTAGTTATACTTCAAACGTCGACATTAGTTTATTAGCATTGTTTTCTTACACCAATCGTTTTGAGCCTATTTTTTATGAGGATGTAGATGTATTGAAAGAGGTTACAGAGTATTCTGTACAAGAGGATTCAGATGATTATTTGCTCAAAAAATATTATAAAGATGGAACGTTAAGCGCAATCGCACTTAAAAGTGATAATAAGCTTACAATTGAAAGTTATTATGAAAATGGAGAGAAGAATGAATCTGTAGAATTAATAGATGGAAAAGGTTCGAGATACATTTATAATGAAATGGGTTTTATTATTAAAGTAATTGATTATGAAAATTTCGAGCCTGTAGGCGAACGATAACATACAATTGATAACATAATTTCTATAAAAACTTCGAACGAAGCTCGGGCGTCGGTATCATACAGCTTTCTTTTTTACCATACCAACGGTAGCGGTTCTTGGCAACATAGTCGTATACCCAATTTCTTATAAATTTCGGCACAATCACAAAAGCATACAGTAGGGGATACCCACCACCCAAATGGCGGGCGATTTTTAGTGCGGCAGTCGATTTTGTATATGCTTTATCTCCTGAAACTAAAATGATTGAGTCGGTTTCTGCAGGATCGATTCCGTGTTTTTTAATGAGCGTTTGGCCGGGCGCTTCTTGCAAAGCAGCAAAACGAAATACATCGTTGGTATCGCGCTTAATCACAAAAGTCACCGAACTATTGCAGAGATTGCAAACGCCATCGAACAAGATTATTTTATGTTGTTTCTGTTGGTTCATAAAAATCACATCAAATTTTGACTTCGGCTTCGTGTTGCTACCATGATTGCCATATAAACGTTCGGGGGGTATTTTAATTTTGTGTTAGGAATACCAGTCTTTAATAAACCAAACTACCTACATCCAGCTTCCAGCTTACAGCCTCCATGCCACCCAAACTTTGCTTGACACAAAGCATGATTCATACTTTTTCCAGCTCTTCCAAACTTACATTCGTAGTAAACATACCGTAATTCACGATTGCCTTTTTCTTTTCAATGATATCAATCGTCCCAATCGCCCTGCCGTCTATCATACGTACCCTGTCACCAATTTTTAGCGGTACTTGTGGTTTCTTCGGGGGTTCCTTCTTACTTTCTGCCTTCTCCTTTTTCTTTTCTTTCCGAATTACAGCTACCTTTTGCTCAACTTCCTGCTTGATTTCGTGTTTTTTCTTTTTGACTTCCTTCTTTTTCTTCGGACTCAATTTTTTACGTTTGCTATTCTCGGTCATCACCAACTTGAACAATTCATCCAACAACGCTCTTTTCTGCTTGTTGTTGAAGTATTTTTCGGCCAGGCTGTCGAACCTTCTCCCCAGCGTGATCAGTTTTTGGTTTGCATCATACAACTCTTGGTAGCTTTCCAATTTTTCTTGCACTTTCGCATTCACCATCTCCAATTGCTTGCTTTCTTGGCGTGCCTTTTCTGCGGAAGTTTCTAACGTTTCAGACGTTTTCCGAAGTTTTGAGCGTTCCTTCTGTAAATTAGCAATGGTCTTGTCGAACCGAATTTTACCGCGTTCAATCTTTTTCTTCGACTTGTTTATCAAGCTATACGGAATACCATTTTTTTGTGCTACTTCAAACGTAAACGAACTACCGGCTTCGCCCATTTGTAATTTGTAAACAGGCGCCAAGGTCTTGCTATCAAACTGCATATTGGCATTCACCGCATGCGGCAACTCATTGGCCAATAATTTCAGATTTGCATAATGTGTCGTAATTATCCCAAAGGCTTCACGCTCATAAAACACCTCCAAAAAAGTCTCTGCCAAAGCACCGCCTAATTCGGGATCACTTCCTGTTCCGAATTCATCTATTAAAAAAAGCGTGTTTTTGTTGCACTTTTTCAAGAATTGGTTCATCTTTTTCAAGCGATAGCTGTAGGTGCTTAAATGGTTTTCAATCGATTGGTTATCTCCAATATCGGTTAGCACCCGATCAAAAAAGAAAAATTCACTGCTAGGGTCTACCGGCAGTAGGAGTCCGCTCTGCAACATCACTTGTAACAAGCCTACCGTTTTTAAAGTGATACTTTTTCCACCGGCATTTGGTCCTGAGATCACAATAATTCGTTTGTCATGGTGTAATTCTATAGACTGCGGATAGGTTTTCTCTTTGCGTTTTTTGTTAGAAACCAACAATAAAGGATGGTACGCATCTATCAGTGTAATTTGACGGTCTTCGGTAAGCCTTGGCAATACAGCGTCTATAGATACCGCATAACGCGCTTTTGCATAAATGGTATCAATTTGCGTGGTGTAATGCTGATACGAAGCTAAGTGGTGTTGGTACGGTCGTACAAATTCGGTAAGTGCTTTTAAAATCTTCTTGATTTCTTCGCGTTCTTCGTAAATTAAATTGCTGAGTTCGTTAGCGTACTCCAACGTTTCTTGGGGTTCAATATAGACAATACTCCCAGTTTTAGACTGCCCCAGAACGGCACCTTTTATTTTTTTACGGTGCATGGCTTTTACCGCTAAAACCCTGCGATTTTCTACAACTGTTTCTCTAATTTCATCCAAATAATCTGAACCTGCATAGCGATTTAACGCTTTGGTGAACGACGAGTTGATTTGAGACTTCACCACCTGTAATCTACGGCGAATAGTACCCAGTTCTTGGGATGCATCATCTTTTACTTCGCCATACTTATCGAAAATCTTTTTTATTTCTTCTGAAATGGCCGGGGTAAAGTCAATTTCTTCTGAAAAAAGATGCAACTGCACATAGAACTCTTCAAACTTTTTAAAGAATTTTAGTAATGTCTGGGTTGTTTCTGAAAGGGATAACAACTTTCTAAAGCTGAAACTTTCCAACGTACTATTTTCAATCTCTAGAAGTTGCAACTCTTTCTGAATGGGTTCAAAGCCATGGTTCGGAATCGGTGCATCACTGCCAAACGAGGCCGTGAATTCTTTTACCCGTTGTAGTGAAGGCAATATGGATGCTGTATCGGGAAAAGGGATTAAGCCCAACACCATTTTGTTACCGGGTTCGGTGATACAAAATTCTGACACCTGTGCCAATACTTTCGGGAATTCTAGATCTTCTAATGTTTTATGATGAATCTTTACCATAGTGTTCGCAAGAGCTGCGAAGTTTTATAAGCCAATTTTTTCTTAAACGCTTCGGAAACAGCCAAAGTGTCTTTAATTTTACAACAAAAGTACGCATAATGGAGATAAAAATTGAAGCGAGTTGGAAGTCTGTTCTCAGCCAAGAGTTCGAGAAAACCTATTTCCGAGAGCTCATTCAATTTGTAAAAGATGCATATCAGAACAATAGATGCTTTCCGCCAGGAAAACAGATTTTTGCTGCATTCGATCACACGCCCTTTCATGATGTGAAGGTGGTGATTCTAGGTCAAGATCCATATCATGGTCCCGGACAAGCAAACGGACTTTGTTTTTCGGTCGCTGATGGGGTCACGAAACCACCCTCGCTTCAAAATATTTTTAGAGAAATAAGCGATGATGTGCAAACCGAAGCACCCGAACACGGTAACTTAGAGCGCTGGGCAAATCAAGGGGTACTTCTGTTGAATGCGACCCTTACAGTTCAGGCCCACCAAGCTGGGAGCCATCAAAATAAAGGGTGGGAGCAATTTACTGATGCCGTAATTGAAGCACTTTCTAAGGAACGTACAGGGCTCGTTTTCTTACTTTGGGGTGGATACGCAAAGAAAAAAGGGCGTAAAATAGACGATAGCAAGCATTTAGTACTTTCAAGTGGTCACCCATCCCCACTAAGTGCCAACAGGGGCTATTGGTTTGGGAACAAACATTTCAGTAAAACCAACGAATATTTAGTACAACAAAACAAACAACCAATAACTTGGTAAACGGAATGAAATTTGATTTATACTATACTATGAAAAAATCACAACCTCTCTTACTCGTAATTGCGCTGTCGTTGGCATTTATGGCGTGCGGTCAGCAAGGTCCGATACTAAAACCAGAAGCCGATAGTTATCAAATTGACCACAATAAAAACATCATTGTTTTAAATATTGATGCTATCGATGACATCACGGCATCGTTAACAACACTTCAGTTAGAAGAAGAATATAAATTTGAAACGGCCACAGATGGGCTTACCAATACAGAACGGTACCAAGTTGAAAATAGCCAAGGCACAACATACCAATTGTTTGTGACCAAGTCGCCAATCTTAGCCATACAAGTAAAAGACTCGCTCACCAAGCATCCTAAAGTGCTGGGGCATTTTAGATATTACGATGCCGACACCACTTTTACGAGCACCATTGGGATGGATCTGCGTGGAAATTTATCACTTACCTATCCCAAAAAATCATTCAACATTGAGTTTTATACCGATAGTGTTTCAAAAGGAAAAAAAGAAGTCGATTTTAAAGATCTGCGGAAAGAGGACGATTGGATTTTAGATGGTCTGTACAATGAACCGCTGTTGTTGCGGGCATATACCTCGCAAAAGCTATGGAAAGACATCCACACGCCTTGGTATGCTGAAGAAGAGCCAAAAGCACGTGCAACGGTAGATGGGTTTTATGTAGACCTGTTTGTAAACAACGAATATAGGGGAGTGTACCTGCTTTCAGAAAAAATAAAGCGTTCGTTGCTAAAACTAAAGAAATTTAAAGGCGATACCGTAAGAGGAGAGCTTTTTAAAGCGGGGTATTACGACCCGGGCACTTCATTTAAAGTGGCTCCAGATTTTAAAAACTCCTTACCAACTTGGGCTGGTTGGGAAATGGAATACCCCTATGAAGATTATACCGCGCACTATAACAATCTGCATGAAGCCATAACCTTTGTTGCATCGAGTAATGATTCAGCGTTTGAGCAAAAATTACCGACATACTTCAACGTAGATAACTTGGTCGATTATTTTTTATTTATCAATACCATCCGCGCTACCGACAACTTGGGAAAAAATTTCTACTTAGCTAAATACAATACCGATACGCCCTATTTTATAGTGCCATGGGATATGGACGGAGTGTTGGGTACGATCCAAGCTGGAAAAAGAATTCCAACAACAGATGATATTTTGAGCAATAACCTATTTAATAGGATGCTTGAAAATAAAAATTTGAAAAATAAAATGAACCAGCGCTGGCAAGAATTGCGAGCAGGAGCCTTTCAGTCTGAAAGTTTGGCAATGCGAATTGAAAAGAGGTACCAGAAGCTGGCTTCTACTAAAATGTACGAGCGGGATGCTCTGGCATGGGATATAAACCATGACGCCGAACATCTTGAATATATGTTAGATTGGTTGAAAAAGCGACTTACGTATTTAGATACGTATTTTACCGAAAAATAACTGGGTTCGGTTTTACTCTTCGTGCACTTCGTGCTCTGAGTCGTTGCAGCTAAACTGAAGTAACAAGAAATTCGTTACAAGCAAGCTCCCCAAAATGATGAAAAATATTGTCATAATCTTACTTTTATACTTGTAAGATGTACAACTTAGTGTAGGGTTGCGTAAAAGGTTAAAAAAAATATAAAATTAGCGAAGTAGCTGTTCCAACGGCACTTTCTCTTCAATAAGGTCTAATTGTTCCAACTTATTTTGAACACGGGTCACCTGGGCAGACGTGAGTTGTTGCTGGCTCCATTCGGTTAGTCCTAACCATTCTTGCACATCTTCTAATTTCTGCTGGTACCGATTGCTGATCATTTTGTCAATCCCAGGAATGTCTTTAAACTGGGTCGTAGTTCTATTTATAATTTCTAAAATAGTGTTGATGCTGTAGGCGTCCTCTTTTAAAACTTCGTCCCGAACCGCAATTACAAAACATGGCCATGGAGTGGGGCAGGTGCCTATTCGTTTAAAAGGACCGTTGTCTACATACGGTTTTGTAGTAAATTTTTCCCACATGAAATAATCGCCAACCCCCTTTGGTAGGCCTTCTAGAGCGCCATCTAAATTTTTTATGACCTCAAAATCAATATCTTCTTCCAGGTTCCAACCTTCGCGTTCGGCATTTACATACGCCATTAGGTGCGAACCAGAACCGTATCTGCTAATGGCTGCTTTGGTTCCTTTTAAGTCTGAAACCGTCTCGTAGTCTGAGTTTTTAGCGACATGAATCCCCCAGATAAGAGGCGAATCTATAAATCCTTGTACAATTTTTGAAGGGTTGCCTTGTATAATATCCCTGATAATACCTTCGGTTAAGATAACCGCCATATCAATTTCGCCAGCACGCAACGCCTTGCACATTTGTCCAGTTCCGCCATGATAATCTTCCCAACGCAAATTGATCCCTTGTTTTTGGTATTCTTTGTCGCGCAGGGTTAAGTACCAAGGCAGGTTAAAATGTTCGGGTACGCCCCCGATTTTAAAGTTCTTCATTCGTAAGGATGTCTAATGTTTTTTGAATCAATGTATCAATGGTTTGCTGCGGATCGCTACTAAAGTTGCCATTGGCCCTATTGGCGAGTATGGCATTTAACGAAATAGCACGATGCCCCAATAATTTGGCCATCCCATAGATTCCCGAGGTTTCCATTTCTAAATTGGTTATTTTCTTATCGTTGTACTGAAACGACTGTAGCTTGTCGTTTAATTCTGCATTTTCAAGTTTATAACGTAAAATACGCCCCTGCGGACCGTAAAATCCAACATTGGTTGCTGTGGTTCCGCTACGGAAGGTGGGTTCTGAAAATAGGCGCAATAACGTTTCATCTGCAGCTACAACATACGGACTCGATTTCAGTAGGCTCCAATTCATATGTGCTATAAATGCTTCGGAAAATGGAGTGTCTAGAAAATCTGTCTCTCCATAAAAATGAAGCAAACTGTCAAGACCAATAGCTGTTTCAGATACTAAAAAACTATCCAATTCAATATCTGGCTGAATTCCCCCAGAAGTGCCAATACGAATAATATTCAGCTGTGTGAGCGAATCTTTTACTGTTTTGGTTTCAAAATCGATATTCACCAAGGCATCTAACTCGTTCATAACAATATCAATATTGTCGGTGCCGATACCTGTAGAAATTACGGTAAGTCGTTTACCGTTGTAAGTGCCTGTATGTGTCTTAAATTCTCTCTTGTGTACTGAAACTTCAATGGTTTCAAAATATTTTGAGACATTGCTAACGCGGTCTGGATCACCTACAGTAATTATGGTTGAAGCAATATCGCCCGGTTTTAAATGCAGGTGATAGATGCTACCATCTTCATTTAAAATTAATTCGCTTGGTGAAAAAGGTTTGTGCTTCAAAAGTATAATTCAATAATTGTATTTGTAAAAGTGCAGTGCTGCATCAACCTCCCACGCGTTTGGTTTTAAAGCCCTTTTCCTGTAAAAACTGCATAATTTTATCACGGAAATCGCCTTGTATGATAATTTCTTCGTTTTTAAAACTACCACCAACCCCTAACCAAGTTTTCAGCTCTTTTGCCAATTGCTTAAAATCAGAGCTTGCACCTGTATAGCCGGCTATAATTGTGATGGGTTTTCCCTTGCGTTTTTCATATTTACAAAGCAACGGGTCATCCTGCATCCAGATTGCATCATCAGAGGCATTGTCTGTAATCTCTTCAGGCACTTCATGGTCTGGAAATAAATTCTTTAACTGGTCTTTTAAGTCCATTACACTTATTCTTTTATGAGTCCGATCTCCACCAAACGCTGATGTAAAAACTCGCCTGCGGTGATATCAGGGAACGCTTTCGGGTGTTCTTCATCTACACATTCTGGTAGGCAATTTAGTTTCATATCGCTTCGGGGGTGCATAAAGAAAGGAATTGAATACCGTGGCGTGCCCCATTGTTCTTTTGGTGGATTCACAACGCGGTGTATGGTAGAGCGAAGTTTATTGTTGGTGTGTCGTTCTAGCATGTCCCCAACATTTATCACCAGTTCGTCTTCATTTGGTATGGCGTCAATCCACTCACCGTCTTTTCGCAACACTTGCAATCCACCTGTAGAGGCACCCATGAGGAGCGTAATCAGGTTAATGTCACCGTGTGCGCCTGCACGCACGGCTCCTTTAGGTTCTTCGGTAATAGGGGGGTAGTGTATGGGTCGTAAAATACTATTTCCGTTAGAAGCCCAATGGTCAAAATAATGTTCGTCAATTCCTATATACAGTGCTAGCGCGCGTAGCACATAAATTCCTGTTTTTTCTAGCATTCTGTAAGCTTCCATGCCGGTTTCATTGAAATCGGGCAGTTCGGCTACTTCTACATTTTCAGGATATTCATCTATTAATTGCGCATCGGCATCGGGTTCTTGCCCGAAATGCCAAAATTCTTTTAAATCGCCTTCTTTTTTGCCTTTTGCGTGCTCTTTTCCGAAGGAAACATAGCCACGTTGACCACCAAGGCCTTCAATTTCATACTTTTTCTTGGTTTCCAGTGGCAGGGCAAAGAATGCCTTTATTTCTTTATAAAGTGCTTCAACTAAGTCATCACTCAAAAAATGGTTTTTTAAAGAGACGAATCCTATTTCTTCATAGGCACTCCCAATAGCGTCTACAAACTTCTGTTTCTGCGAAGGGTCATCACTTAAAAAATCGGCTAAATCTACACTAGGAATATTATTCATGGCGGCATATTTTGTTACAAAGATACCAAAATACTGTTGTTTTTCCATTTCAAAAAAAAACCGACATCTAGGGAAACAGCCATTGAAATTTTCTACATTTGAGGCATACTAAATACTACAGATGAAATCGCAGACCGCCGCGCCCATATATTTTAAGTACGACCGAAAAGATATTGATGAAACTACGCTGGTTCAGTTGTACGAGCGTATGCTCAAGCCTCGCCTTATCGAAGAAAAGATGCTTATTTTACTCAGACAGGGTAAAATTTCTAAATGGTTTAGCGGGATTGGCCAAGAAGCTATTTCGGTAGGTATCACATCGGTTCTAGAACGCGAAGAATATATTTTACCAATGCATCGTAATTTAGGGGTGTTTACAACGCGAGAAATCCCGCTGCACCGTCTTTTTTCGCAATGGCAAGGAAAAGCCAATGGTTTTACTAAAGGCCGCGACCGTAGTTTCCATTTTGGAACACAAGAGTACAATATCGTTGGAATGATTTCACATTTAGGTCCGCAATTTGGCGTGGCCGACGGTATTGCATTAGGAAATGTGCTAAAAAAGAATAACCAGGTATGTGCTGTGTTTACAGGCGAAGGGGGAACAAGTGAAGGAGATATACACGAAGCGTTGAATGTGGCTTCGGTTTGGAAATTACCAGTGCTATTTTGTATTGAAAACAATGGCTACGGACTCTCAACTCCTACCGAAGAGCAATACAATTGCGAACATCTGGCAGATCGTGGCGTTGGCTATGGTATGGAAAGCCACATTATTGAAGGGAATAATATCTTGGAAGTGTACAGTAAAGTAAAATCTATTGTGGCAGACATGCGCGCAAATCCGCGTCCCGTTTTATTAGAGTTTAAAACCTTCAGAATGCGGGGCCATGAAGAAGCGAGTGGTACGAAGTATGTCCCAGACGATTTAATGGACACTTGGTCTGAGCGTGATCCGCTAGTGAATTTTGAGAACTATTTGATTTCCGAAGAACTACTTACAGAGACCAAAATAGAAACCCTGAAGACAACGATTATAAATGAAATAAACAATAATCTTGATATCGCGTTCGCGGAAGAGGCGATTGTCTCTACTGAAAGTATTGAGTTAAATGATGTGTTTAAACCATTTACATATCAAGAAGTTACGCCTAATTCTGAAACAGAAGAATTGCGTTTAATTGATGCTATTTCCCAAGGGTTGAAACAAGCCATGGAGCGCCATGACAATTCGGTTGTGATGGGGCAGGATATTGCTGAATACGGCGGCGTATTTAAAATTACGGAAGGTTTCTTGGATGCGTTCGGTAAAGAGCGTGTGCGCAATACTCCGATTTGTGAAAGCGCTATTGTATCTGCAGCAATGGGGTTATCTATCAATGGTTTTAAAGCTGTTATGGAGATGCAGTTTGCAGACTTTGTAACCTCAGGATTCAACCCGATCGTGAATTATTTGGCCAAGAGCCATTACCGATGGAATGAAAATGCAGATGTAGTAATCAGAATGCCCTGTGGGGCAGGAGTGGGGGCAGGACCTTTCCATAGCCAAACCAACGAAGCTTGGTTTACGCATACACCTGGATTAAAAGTGGTGTATCCAGCATTTCCATACGATGCGAAAGGGTTACTAGCTACCGCTGTTGAAGATCCCAATCCAGTGTTATTTTTTGAACACAAGGCACTCTATAGAAGCATACGGCAAGAAGTACCTACCAATTACTATACGTTACCCATAGGAAAAGCTGCGTTGTTGCAAGAAGGAGACGAGGCAACAGTAGTAACTTATGGTGCAGGAGTGCATTGGGCCTTGGCTACGTTAGATAAAATGTCTGTAGGGGTAGATCTTATCGATCTGAGAACGTTGGCACCCTTAGACACAGCTACGATTTATTCCTCAGTAAGAAAAACAGGTAAATTGATAATCCTTCAAGAAGACAGTTTATTTGGAGGCATAGCGAGTGATATCGCAGCATTGGTAGGCGAACATTGTTTTGAATCGCTAGATGCACCCATACGCAGAGTAGCAAGTATGGAAACTCCTATTCCTTTTGCTGCAAACCTTGAAAAACAGTACCTTCCAAATAGCCGATTTAAAGAAGAATTAGAGCGATTGCTTGCTTATTAATCCTTTAACATTTGCTGTTAAACTTACCACAAACATGTAAGGTAGCTGCATTTCCTGATGTATCTTAGTACTATTACTAATCAATAAAACACTAAACATTATGGTACGCTGGATTATTATTTTTCTCGTTATTGCACTAATTGCCGCAGTTTTCGGATTCGGAGGAATCGCTGAAGGAGCAGCTGACATTGCAAAAATTATTTTTTACATTTTTATAGTACTTCTTGTACTATCGTTACTCTCTAGACTTTTTAGAAGGTAATAAGTTGCCACACAATTATTAAAAATTATACAACCAAACTTAAACAGATGAAAAAAATCTTAATGCTAATGGTCTTGGCAGTAGCCGCATTCTCTTGCGGTACGCCAAAGACCGTAATACAATCGAAAAAGGTTATAAAGGGCTACTGGTCGCTAGACAATATAAGTTATAGTGAAGCTGGAACCTATAATGTAACCATCTTCAACGACACCTCGAAAGAATGTTTTGAAGGTAGTACATGGCGATTTATCCCCAACAACAATAGTGGTTTATATACTATCAATAACGGAGATTGCCCAACCCAGGGAGACAGGAACTTTATCTTTACCATCCAACAGATAGATGCAGAGACGGGGCTTTATGATTTCCTTTTAAAACCCACAATGAAATTAGGGAAGCCCGATAAAGATAACTCAGTAGGTTTCAGACTGCGACTCACACAGTTGAGCGAAAATAATATGCAGTGGGAACAGACAGTATCATTAGAAGGAAGTCCTTTTACAATCAGTATGAATTTTTCAAAAATTAATGAATAATATGAAAACAGTATATAAACAAATAGCAATGGTAGGACTAGCATTACTTACAATGGTAGTGTTTACAAATTGCGAAGCAACCCGAAATGCAAATAATTCACAGAAAGGTACCGTCATAGGTGCTGCAGGAGGTGCTATTTTAGGCGCCGTGCTTGGTAACAACATCGGTAAAGGTGGTAACGGCGAATTAGGTGCTGTTATCGGAGGTGTTGCAGGTGGAGCTGCAGGTGCAATTATTGGTAGACGTATGGACAAGCAAGCACAGGAAATTGAAACTGAAATCCCTGGTGCACAAGTAGAACGTGTTGACGACGGAATTGTAGTAACATTTGATGAAAATAGTGGTGTGTATTTTGACACCAACAAATACAACATCAATGCTGCTTCGCAAGCCACGTTAGACAAGTTAACAGGAGTGTTACGTGAATATCCAGATACCGATGTTTTAGTAATTGGGCATACCGATAGTACAGGTTCAGATAGCTATAACATGACGCTTTCTAAGCAAAGAGCACAGTCTGTAACCAACTATTTTACTAGTAAAGGCCTTGGTGCCGGTAGATTTACTACCAACTGGTACGGTGAGCAAAGTCCGGTAGCAGACAATAGTACTGCCGAAGGTCGTGCACAAAACCGTCGCGTGAACGTTGTAATCGTTCCGAACGAAAAGATGGTGCAAGACGCTGAAAACGAAGCAAACCAAGGATAATTTCCTTTTTCAAATTTTTATGGAATCCTGCTCTTATTATGAGAGCAGGATTTTTTTATTTCAAAAACTATCCCGTACTTTAAATATGCCTGAAACTTCAACGTACGATTTGATTATTCTAGGGGGCGGACTCGCGGGATTGTGCTGTGCCATTGCACTGGGGCAACACTATAAGGTTTTGTTGTTAGAAAAAGATTTGTTTCCGCAACATAAAGTTTGTGGCGAATATGTTTCTAATGAAGTGCTGCCTTATCTTCAATCGCTAGGAATCGATCCGATACAATTGGGTGCTAAAAAGATTACCGAATTAGAAATCACAACACATACGGGGAAACCGATTAGAACAAAGCTTCCATTAGGTGGTTTCGGCATTAGTAGATATGCGCTAGATGCTGAACTTTATAATCGTGCGACCCAATGCTGTGACGTTCACATTGAAACGGTCATGACAGTCGATTTTAACTCGGAAATTTTCACTGTTCAAACAAAGAATAAAAAAATATACAAAAGCACCTATGCGGTAGGTGCCTTCGGAAAGCGTTCTACAATCGACGTAGCTATGAAACGTGGGTTTATACAACAGAAATCACCTTGGCTCGCGGTAAAAGCCCATTATAGCTACTCTTTTGAAGATACTAAAGTAGCACTTCATAATTTTGAAGGAGGCTATTGCGGATTGTCAAAAGTAGAAACAGGAGCGGTTAATGCTTGTTATTTAACAACTTTTAAATCGTTTAAACAAGCGAACAGTATTGACGAATTTCAGAAGCAAGTCATGTCTGTGAATCCGCATTTAGCGCATTTCTTCAAACACGCTGAGCCACTATTTCCAGAGCCGCTTACGATAAGCCAGATTTCTTTCAGCAAAAAACCAGCTGTAGAAAACCACGTATTTATGATAGGTGATAGTGCCGGTCTTATACACCCGCTCTGCGGAAATGGAATGGCCATGGCTATTCATAGTGCAAAACTATTAGCCGATTTATTCTTAGAACATGGTGCAGGCGTTAATGCACGAAACAGCATAGAACAAGCGTACCGAGATACGTGGCAGCACCATTTTGGAAGCCGTTTAAAAACAGGCAGACGTATACAAAATGTACTTTTAAATCCAAGTCTTGCCAAAACAGCGTTTACAGCTGCAAAAACATTTCCAGGCCTTGTGCCAGCAATCATTAAGAAAACCCATGGTGACTTGGTAGTATGATCTATTTTTCGAACAAATATCGCTCTACCGAATCTGAAATACTAGATGATTTTGAATTGAAAGGTTCTGAAATGGAAGCCATGCTTACCGATTTAGACCGTGTAAACAAGCTGTTGGGAGGGCATCAGGTGACACTATCTGGAATTGAGAACTTGTTATATGAAGTTGACAAGGATCAAATCATTACAATTGTAGATATAGGTTGCGGCGATGGCGCTATCCTTCGGAAAGTAGCCCAGTGGGGAAATCGTCATAACTGGAAGCTATCCCTGATAGGAATTGATGCGAATCCGCATATTCTAAGAGAGGCACAGCAACGTTCCATAAAGTTTCAGAATATTTCCTTTGTTGAAAAATCAGTTTTTTCCACTACACCTTTAGTCGAAGCATATGACATCGCGTTGTGTACATTGTTCTTACATCACTTTGATAACGAACGGGTTACCAAAATACTTGAAAAATTAAGCCAAGAAGCGAAAGTTGGGGTAGTTGTAAACGACCTACAAAGGAACCGCCTTGCGTTTTGGTTATTTCGGCTTTTCAGTAGTATCTTTATAAAAACACGCATTGCGAGGCACGACGGATTGGTTTCTGTGGCGCGCGGTTTTAAACGCAACGAACTAGCATCGATTGCGAAGAAAATAACAAACAGTGAACACAACATACTTTTAAAATGGGCCTTTCGATGGCAATGGGTGCTAAAATCGAAACGATTAGACAATTCTAGAAAGAATTAAAAACAATAGAAACTATAAAAACAGCTGTAAAAATTACCGCCGTAGCCAAAGCGCTGCCACAGTTTACGAGAGAAACAAAAGAAATATTACCTTTTGTGGAGGCATGGTTAGAAGGACAAGATTCACGGTTTAAACGGAAAGTACTTAAGATTTTTGAAGGTGCCGGTGTAGACCGAAGGTATGCTATCATGGATGCACACGAAGTGTTTTTAAATACTTCGTTTGAAGAACGTAACGATATTTATGTCCGTGAGATGAAAAAACTGGGCAAACAAGCGTTTCAAAAAGCATTATTGAAAAGCAATTGGGAAGCCAACAGTATCGATTTCTTGATCACCGTAAGCTGTACAGGTATTATGATACCATCAGTAGATGCCTACTTGATAAACGACTTAAAAATGCGTCAAGATGTGGTTCGGTTGCCTGTTACTGAAATGGGCTGCGCTGCAGGAGTCAGCGGTATTATTTACGCAAAGAATTTTTTAAAAGCCAATCCGGGTAAACGCGCCGCCGTAATCGCATTAGAATCGCCTACAGCTACCTTTCAGCTCAACGATTACTCTATGGTGAACATCGTGAGTGCTGCAATTTTCGGAGACGGCGCAGCTTGTGTGCTGCTTTCATCAGAAGCGGAAGCTAACGGTCCTACTATTGTAGACGAGGCAATGTATCATTTTTATGACGCTACAAATATGATGGGCTTTAAATTAGTGAACACAGGGCTACAAATGGTACTCGATAAGGAAGTTCCGCAGAAAATAGCAGATCATTTCCCAGATATTGTACATCCATTTTTGGAGAAAAATGGCAAAACCATACACGACATTGACCATCTCATTTTTCATCCTGGAGGTAAAAAAATTGTACAAACAGTAGAAGACCTTTTCGGAGACTTGGGAAAAAATATAGACGACACAAAAGAAACGTTACGATTATACGGAAATATGAGCAGCGCTACCGTACTTTATGTGTTAGAGCGCTTTATGGACAAACAACTTGAAAAGGGCGAACTCGGACTCATGCTTAGTTTTGGTCCAGGGTTCTCGGCCCAACGGGTATTATTAGAATTTTAGAAGTGATAGAAACTAAAAAAACAGCAATCATTTTAGGCGGTAGTAGTGGCCTTGGTCTCGCTACAGCCCATAAGCTGGCACATACGGGTTATAACTTACTGTTGTTACATCGCGATAGAAAAAGTAATCTAGCTGCCTTTGATGCTGAAGTTGAAAAAATGCAGGCTAATAATGTCACCGTAAAAACTTTTAATCGAGACGCACTAAAAGCCGAAACGTTACAGGAAATTCTTGCAGAAATTGATCAACAGAGTATCTCGGTGCTGGTGCATAGCATTGCTAAAGGAAGTTTAAAATCGATGAACCAAGATGACCAATTGCTCACCAAAGCAGATATCGATATTACCATACATGCCATGGCAACCAGTTGGTGGGAGTGGAGTTCTGCACTAGTAAAACAAAATAAATTTTCACCAACTGCCAGAAATATAGCGTTTACCAGCGAAGGCAACACTAAAGTTTGGCCGGGATACGGAGCGGTTTCAGCAGCCAAAGCTACCTTAGAGGCGCTCATGAGACAGATGGCAATCGAACTCGCTCCCTTGGGAATTACAACCAATTGCATTCAGGCAGGCACTACAGAGACTCCGTCTTTTAAGATGATTCCTGGAAGCGAACAATTGGCAGCCATGGCGAAAAAGCGCAATCCTTTTGGGAGGTTAACGTTGCCAAAAGATGTGGCAAATGCGGTTTGGTTGTTATGCCAAGAAGAAGGAAAATGGATTAACGGAACGGTTTTAACCGTAGATGGAGGAGAAAGCCTGAGATAGTTATGAATCAATCTGAAATTTTAGCGAAACTACCCTATTCCAAACCCTTTTTGTTTGTAGATGAGTTGGTTTCAATTTCAGAAGATGGAATTGAAGGCGTCTATATTTTTAAGCCTTCTGAATTTTATTATGAAGGTCACTTTAAAGACCGTCCTGTGACCCCTGGTGTAATCCTTACCGAATGTATGGCTCAGATTGGTGTGGTATGTTTGGGAATCTTTTTATTGAAAAACGAACCTATTGAAGAACTACAAATTGCATTATCCAGTCATCAAATAGATTTTTACAAACCTGTGTTTCCAAAAGAGAAAATGACTGTTGTTTCTGAAAAAGTTTATTTTCGGTTTCAAAAATTGAAATGCAGTGTCAAAATGTTGAATGAAAAAAATGAATTGGTCGCCAAAGGAACCATTAGCGGCATGATAAACCACACTCCACATTAAAAAACGAGTCGTCATAACAGGGTTAGGAGTTGCTGCACCAAACGGTGTGGGCATTCCTGCATTTACGGAAGCCATCAAGGCTGGAACGTCTGGAATCAGGCACTTTCCTGAACTAGAATCGCTACAGTTCTCTTGTCAGTTGGGGGGAATTCCTCCTGTTTCCGAAGAAAAGAAAAGAGACTATTTTACCGAATTGCAGCTACGGAATTTTAACAGCAGCGGTATTTTATATGGCGTAATTGCAGGGATGGATGCCTTAGCTGATGCAAATATCGAATTTGGAGGAAACGAACCACTTTGGGATTTGGGCATCATTTTCGGAACGGGCACCAGCGGTGTCGATAAATTTAGAGAAGCCATTTATAAAGTAGACGACCATAAAGTGAGACGCTTGGGAAGTACCACCGTTGCCCAAACTATGGCAAGTGGTATCAGCGCGTATCTTGGCGGAAAGACTGGCGCAGCAAATAGGGTGACCACCAACTCATCTGCCTGTGCTACGGGAACCGAAGCGATCTTGATGGGGTATGAACATATTGCAAACGGCAATGCAACCCAAATGCTCTGCGGAAGTAGCAGTGACCACGGACCGTATGTTTGGGGCGGATTTGATGCCATGAAGGTGCTCACCTATAAACACAACCATGAACCCACAAAAGCTTCTAGACCCATAAGTGCCTCGGCCAGCGGATTTGTACCCGGAAGTGGGGCAGGAGCCTTGTTATTAGAATCTTTAGAAAGTGCCGAACAACGTGGCGCAACCATTTATGCAGAAGTATTGGGCGGACATGTAAATTCTGGCGGACAACGAAATGGTGGAAGTATGACCGCACCTAATAGCGAGGCAGTGAAGCGTTGTATTAGGTTAGCCGTAGAAAGTTCTGGGATTTTGCCTTCGGAAATAGACTATATAAACGGGCATCTTACTGCAACTGTTAAAGATCCCGTAGAAATCGAAAACTGGTGTGACGCACTTGGTCGGAGAGGGGCAGATTTTCCGTATATCAACTCGTTAAAAGGAATGGTGGGACATTGTTTAGCGGCCAGTGGTAGTGTAGAAGCGGTTTCTACAGTATTACAAATGAAACATGGCTTTGTGTTTCCGTCGGTAAATTGTGACGATACACATCCAGAAATCTCGAAGTTAATTGCTTCAGAATGTATTCCAAAGAAGAAAATTTCCGCAGAAATAAATACCGCAATAAAAGCAAGTTTCGGTTTTGGGGATGTAAATGCGTGTGTTATCTTTAGAAAAATTTAAAGCGAATGACCACAGAACAAATCTATGTAAAATTGCTGCCTATTGTAAAAACGTACCTTCCTGAAGACGTTGCGGCCGATGAAATAAACCCAGATAGTGATTTAACGGGCGAATTGAATATTAACTCGGCCCATTTGGTGGATATCGTTCTGGATGTTGAAGACGCGTTTGAAGTTGAATTTGCCAATGAAGATATGGAGTCGTTGCGCACTTTGAATGACGCCATTGCGATTATTCACAAAAAAATTTAGATGAATAGGCTACCCTTACCCGAGGTTACTCCCAAGGTATTGGCGGTTAAACTGACTGCAAAGGGAGAGCGTTCGGTACGCAGTGTGCATCCGTGGATATTTTCCGAAAGTGTCGTTAAAGTCAACAAAACAGGAGCTGCCGGAGATATCGCAATCATTTTTAGTCAATCGAAAAACAAAGCCTTAGGCGTTGGGCTGTATGACCCAGATTCGCCTATCCGCATCAAGATGGTTCACCATGGCGGTGGTGCTACCTTAGATGAACATTTCTTTCGAGATAAAATAAGTAGGGCATTTGCCTTGCGAGCCGAATTACTTGCTACCAAAACCAATAGTTACCGATTTATTTTCGGTGAAAATGATGGTTTTCCCGGGCTGATTGCTGATGTGTATGATACTGTTTTGGTGTTAAAGTTATATTCGGCTATTTGGCTTCCATTTCTTGCTACGATTACTGAAATTTTAATTGAAATTTCAACGGTTGAAACGGTTGTACTACGCTTGAGCAGAAGTCTACAGAAACAACAAGACTTTCCACTTCAGGATGGAACGGTGATTTTTGGAACCTTAGAAGATGAAACAATTGTATTTCAGGAACACGGCGTTTACTTCTCTGCTAACGTTATTAAAGGGCATAAAACAGGCTACTTTTTAGACCATAGAAACAATCGAAAACGGGTAGGGGAGCTATCTAAAGACAAAACAGTGCTGGATGTTTTTAGTTATGCCGGTGGATTTTCGGTACATGCGCTCGCCAATGGTGCAAAAGAAGTGACAAGTCTCGACATTAGTGAACAGGCACTTGAGCTCGCCAAAGAAAATGGCACATTAAATAAGAGTTCGGGTATCCATCGGACCATAGCAGGTGATGCCTTTGAAGTGATGAAACAACTTATCAACGAACAGAAACGTTTTGATGTGGTAGTGATTGATCCCCCCAGTTTTGCTAAACGGCAAAAGGAAATCCCTATGGCTGAAAAAAAGTATGCCCAACTGGCCAAATTAGGGGAGAAGCTAACTGCAAATAACGGACTTCTAGTGTTGGCCTCCTGTAGCGCTAGAATACCCGCCCAAGACTTTTTTGATATCAATAAAGAGGCGTTAAAGAAGCAAAACCGACAGTTTTCAATTCAGGACTTGACTGGGCACGATATAGACCATCCCATTACGTTTAAAGAAGGTGCCTATCTAAAATGTGGCTACTACCGCTTTAGAGATTGAATCTAGTATCGAAATACAAGGTAAAAGATTGTATCATTTTGAAAACATGGTAAGAAGCCTCAATTTATTCCTGTAAGATTCCTCGTCGCGTTGCTCTGTCGGAATGACAAGGGGGTTCAAAAAGGATTTTCACCATTTTGATTAAAACTTAGTTTTTCAAGTACATAGTGGTTTTAAAATACTTTCAATAGTACTATGTCATTTCGAACGCTTGCCTAGCCGGCTAGGCGGGTAGTGAGAAATCTCATGTAATTGAATAAGATTCATCGTTGCGTTGCTCTATAGACTGAATTTTTTTTTTTTTTAAATTTCATAGTCGGTATTTAAATTGTCTTAACATTCGCTGTTAAACACTGCTAATGTGCTTTGTAATATTTTTTAATAACGCTATATTAAAAATAAAACATTATGAAAAGAATAATAACCATACTCATTTTATTAGTAAGCACATCACTAATGGCTCAAGACCCTATACTTCAAGAAGGACGTGAAGCCTTAGAGGAACGAGCGGAAACAATTACCGATAAATATGTTGACGCACTAGGATTGCGTGCAGAACAAGAGTTGCTTTTCAGAAATAAAGTGGAAGAGTTCTTGATTCGTGAGCAGAAGATTAAGGAAGCAAGCAAAGGCGACGACATGCTGAATAAAATGGTGGCATTGCGACAAAATGAAATGGCCGAAATGGCTGATATTCTTACCCGTCTTCAGCTTCAAGAGTATAAAAAGGTAAGGCCTACGATTCAACCTTTGGCTAGGGTAAAACAATAAAACCGAAACCATTTAAAATAAAAAAAGCGCTATTTTTTAATAGCGCTTTTTTTATATCAGGTTACATCGATAGTTATTTTACAAAGTCTTCACCAGAGGTTGTTTTTTTAATGTTTGGAGCATCAGTGTGCATGGTTTTTTCAATCCCTGCAGAATCTACTCCAAAAAACTTTAATACATCTGGACCATTGCTAATCTGTTTCGTTTTATCGCCATGAATTGCAATGGGGTGAGATAACACTTCGTGGTTGTTCTGTAAAATTTTTAACCAGTCATCGGTACCATAATCTGACGTATCTTCTCCTTCTAACAAACGCTTATCGATTAAGTCGCCCACTTTACAATTAAGTGCCTCGGCAATTTCTGTCCATTGTGTATCACTCACTTTGGTTTTTGAAATATCCACAGCATTCAGTTTGTCGTCGATACCTTGCAAATAAGCAAGTGCATGTTTTCCTACGCGACTGCTGTGGCTATAAATTAATGTAAATTCTCTATCGTCTCTAGCGATAACTCCCATAGTTTCTTTTTTGGTTGGTTTGTTCATTAATTGCAATGGCTTAATGTGTTTGCATTTTCTCTTTTCGCTTGCGCAATTGCTTGGCAACTTCAGTGGCTGCTTTTGCGAGAGAAGATTCGAACGACCCGTTATTCGCTTGGGCAAAAAGGGTCGTGCCAGGCACATTAATACGTATTTCGGTGATCATACCCGTTTCTGGGCTGGTCGTGTTTTCTTTTTTGAAATAGACATCTGTATTCACGATGAACGTATATTTTGCCTCCAATTTCTCTAATTTCTCAGTAGCCATGGCTTCTAAGCGACTGCTGGCTGATACGTCTTTATACTCAAAGTTGATGTTCATAATAAAATAGATTTAGATTTAACTTTAAAGATACAATTCCGTTGATGGCCTTCCAAGTTTTTAGTATTATTTTGGCAAATGTTCTTGGGGAACTTCTGGTTCTGCCTGCGGAATATAAATAGAGGCTAAAATTCCGGATAGTAAGGAAACCCCAATTACCGCCAATGAAAGCCATTCTGGTATTTCAACATGATGTGAGATCAACATTTTTATCCCCACAAAACTTAGAATGGCAACCAGACTATAATTGATGTATCTGAATTTTTTCAGCATTCTTGAAATCAGGAAATACATAGATCGCAATCCTAAAATCGCTAAGATATTCGAGCTAAATACGATAAATGGGTCTGCTGTAATCGCAAGAATCGCAGGAATGCTGTCTAAAGCAAATAAAATATCCGTAAGCTCGATGATGAGCAATGCCACAAATAGGGGGGTAGCAGCACGAACGCCCATGCGGCGAATAAAAAAATTTTCGCCTTCAATCTTATTGGTTACCGGAAAGAATCGTCGTGTCCATTTGTAAAACTTTGAGTTTTTCGGGTCGAAATCGGTATCTGAAGAAGTCGCCATTTTATAGGCGGTATACAATAGAAACACTCCGAACACATAAATAATCCAATCGAATTTATTGATCAACGCTACGCCAAATAAAATCATCAGTGCCCGAAAAACGATGGCTCCCAGTATCCCCCAGAACAACACACGATGCTGGTATTTTGCAGGTATGGCAAACGAACTAAAAATAACGGCTATCACGAACACATTGTCTATACTTAACGACAGCTCGATAAGATATCCCGTCACATACTTTAAAACTGCGTTTTCAGGAGTGAGATTTGTGGGGTTTTCTACCATGCCTTGGGAGAACAACCAGTAGATGACTAAAGAAAAGAGTAGGGCAATACTCACCCATACTGTTGTAAAAATGGCAGCTTCCTTGGTTTTTATTTCATGCGCCTTCTTATTGAAAACGGCTAAATCTAAAAACAGCAATAATAAAACAAACGCGATAAAAATACCCCAAACCATAATTTAAATTTTCGGCAAAATTAAAGGGATAAAAAAGGAAACTATAATAGCATTATGTTAATTAATTGGGCAACCGTTAAAACTTTTTTAATTGTTTTTGTCCCGCTTCAATTCGTTGTAACTTTTAAAAAAAAGAAAAAACTATGCAAGAGAAACAAACACCTACAAAGTATGAAATTCATCCGCTCCTTAAAGGTCGTTGGAGCCCAAGGGCTTTTTTACAAAAAGCCATCACTGAGACAGAGATAAAAACTCTTTTAGAAGCAGGACGCTGGGCACCCAGTAGTAACAATCTGCAGCCCTGGCGTATTATTTGGGGTTTAAAAGGAAGTGATACCTACCAACGCATATTTGATTGTCTGGTCGATTTCAATCAAGATTGGGTAGAAGATACGCCCGCATTAATGCTTGGAGCCTATAAAAAAGATATGAAAGATGGCGAGAAGGAAAATTTTCACGCCCTACACGACTTAGGCTTATTTATGGGTAATGTTTGTGTTCAGGCCACCAGTATGGGTATCGCGGTACACCAAATGGCAGGTCTAGACCAGGATAAAGCAAAAGAAGAATTTGAATTCCCTGATAATTACCACGTAGCCACTGCTACTGCCATTGGCTATTATGGTGGAAACCCAGATACCTTGCCCGAAGATTTGCAGGATGAAGAAACTAAAATAATGCGCGAACGGAAGCCGCAGCGTGAATTTGCTTTCAACGGAAATTTTAAAAACTAAGAATATGAGTGAGAAAAATAAAAATAAAGAACATGCCGATTTTCAGTCGGCGTATAGAAGATCGTCAAACTTTTCAGGAACCGCATCGAATGATGAAAAACTAAAAGTTGCAGGCGACGGAGAAATAAAATTAACCAAAGACAACAAGATGATTTCAAAAGAAGAAAAACAAAAGATCGCCGATGCGATGGACAAGATGCAACAGAAATATGAAAATACAGACGAGCGTGTTTCTAGTAGAGAAGAAGAGGAATAACATTTTTTACAATCGTTAAAATTTTGACAATTAGCATGCTACCTCAATGCGAGTTTCAATTTTTTTCTATAGTTTTAGTGTCCTTTCACAAAAAAACTGATTCTTATGGAAAAGAAAAAACAAAAAAACCATGCCGATTTTCAAGATAATTATCGACGTTCCTCCAATTTCCGAAGCATCGTAAAAAAGGAAAAATTTGAAATTTCCGACCCTGGAAATGTAAAAATTGTAAAAGAGGAATAACGATAAATTAGCATTTATAAACCAAGCAGTATCCAATTCATGGGTGCTGCTTTTTTTTATGCCCAAATCTTAACAATGTTTAACTCCTAAAGACCATTTGCTAAACAGTTTTTAACAATTGGCTTCGATACCTTTACAAGAACCAAAAAAACAAAAAAGCTATGAAAGAGAACCAACCACTATTAACACCTATTAAATTAGGTGATTTAAAACTTCCCAATCGCGTTGTAATGGCCCCGATGACCAGAAGTAGGGCAAAAAACAAAGACAGCGCACCCACCAAAGATTTACATGTACCATATTATACCCAACGGGCTACCGCCGGACTCATCATTACAGAAGGTTCGCAAGTGTCTAAACGAGCGGTAGGGTATGTGTACACCGCAGGAATTCATTCTGAGGCGCAAATAGAAGGATGGAAAAAAGTAACTAAGTCGGTGCATGATGCAGGCGGACGAATATTTATCCAGTTATGGCATGTGGGCAGGATTTCCCATCCCGATTTCCACGATGGCGAATTACCTTGGGCGCCTTCGGCCATAAACCCAGAAGAAACTGTTTTTACACCCGACGGACAAAAAGAGACCGTCACGCCAAAGGCTATGACGTTAGAAGATATTGAAACCACAAAACAAGAATTTGTACAAGCTGCGAAGAATGCGGTAGAGGCAGGGTTTGACGGAATCGAAATCCATTCTTCTAACGGATATCTGTTTCACCAATTCTTTAGTAGTTTCAGTAATAAGCGAGACGATCAGTATGGTGGAAGCATCGAAAACAGGGCACGTTTCTTCTTTGAAGTATTAGATGCCGTTTCAGAAGTAATTCCGCAGCAAAAGATTGGCGCACGGTTCAACCCATCGTTACATGGTGTTTTCGGTATGGAGGTAACAGAAGATACCATCCCAACATTCGATTATATCATAAAAAAATTGAGTGACGATTATGACCTTGCATACATCCACTTGTCTGAGCCATTTACAGACGTGACCAATGTACCCCATGCAGAACCAGATATTGCGAAACGATATCGACCCATGTACAAGGGCAATCTTATGATTAATACCGGATTTACACAATCTACTGGAAATAAGGTCATCCGTGATGGCGATGCAGATATGGTTTCGTTCGCAAAGTTATATGTTTCAAATCCAGACCTCGTAGGACGTTTCCGTGAAGAAGCAGATACCAGTGGTTGGGACAAAGACACTTTTTATACCCAAGGAGAAGAAGGGTATCTAGATTATGAAGCTGAAACGAGAGAATTGATACCACAACAATAAATTGAATTACTAATTTCTGCACTGCGGAAAATTTAAACATAAAATACTATGAAAGACAGAGAAATAATGGGCGGATTTAGAACAATAAATCCAGCTACCGAAGAAGTGATTAAAGAATATACCTATATGACAGACGATGAGATGAACGATGCTGTGGAACGATGCCATGAAGCTTTTTTATCGTGGCGTTTCAAATCGTTTGAAGAGCGTGGCGCCATCATCAAAAAGATAGGGGAGGGCCTTATGGAGCGTCGTGAAGAATTTGCAAATTTGATGACCCAAGAGATGGGGAAAGTCATCAAGCAAGGGTTTCAAGAAGTGAAGTTATGCGCGGGAATCTGTGAGTATACGGCCGAAAATGGTCCCAAAGAATTAGCAGACGAAGAGCGTGAACTCCCTGAAGGTGGTAAAGGCGTTATTACGTATTCACCCATCGGGGTGATATATGGCATACAGCCATGGAATTTTCCTTGTTACCAAGCCATTCGATATGCTATTGTAAATCTAATGGCGGGTAATGGTGTGTTGCTAAAACATGCGCAGAGTTGTACGGGGTCTGGACTGCTCCTAAAAGAAATTTTTGAAGATGCAGGCCTGCCGAAGGATTTATTTACGGTGCTGATTATAGACCACCAGCAATCTGACGATATCATTGCGAACAAATTAGTGCGTGGTGTTACCCTCACCGGAAGCGATGGCGCTGGAAAGGTAGTTGCTCAAAAAGCAGCAGAGCACCTCAAGAAAACTGTGATGGAACTAGGAAGTAACGATGCCTATCTCGTTTTAGACGATGCAGACATCGCCATGGCAGCAGAAACTTGTGTTCAAGGGCGTATTTATAATAATGGTGAAACCTGCGTGGCCGCCAAACGTTTTGTGGTGGTTGAAAGTGTTTATGATGAATTCAAGGAAAAATTTGTAGCTGGTATGAAAGAAGTAAAAGCAGGCGACCCTACACAGCGTGAAACGGCAATGGGACCAATGGTTACTGCTGAAATGCGAGACAAATTGCACAAGCAGTTACAAGAAAGTGTAGAGAAAGGAGCTGAAATACTTACCGGAGGTGAAATTCCTGACGGGAAAGGATTTTTCTACCCGGCGACAGTCTTAGGGAATGTTCAACCGGGACAACCTGCTTATGAAGAAGAATTTTTTGGCCCAGTGGCTTCGTTAATCAAGGCGAAAGACAATGAAGACGCCATGCGGATTGCCAACGACAGCCGTTTTGGGCTGGGAGGTGGAATTTTCAGCAAAGATGAAGACAAAGCCATGAAATTAGCAAAAGAACATTTTGATACAGGAATGGTGTTTATTAACTCCTTCGGACTAGCACAGCCAAACATGCCGTTTGGTGGTGTGAAAGACTCAGGGTATGGGAGAGAACATGGCGGATTCGGAATTAAAGAATTTGTAAATATAAAAGCGGTGATGTCTTTAAACTAGCCAGAAAACAACGTGAAAATAGAAAAGCAGCCGTATTGGCTGCTTTTTTTTAGGTGATATCTAACTATCATCTTGAGATGCTATAATTTAAAAGTGAAATGATACGCAGTAGGGAGATGTTGCGTATCTTTAAAGAAAAAAAGATGTTCGGATTATTTAAGAAGAAAACGGAAGAAGAAAAATTACAAGCTGAATACGAGAAACTACAAAAAGAATCGTTTGAGCTGTCTAAAATCAACAGATCGCAAAGCGATGCAAAAGCAGCTGAGGCAGAAGCCGTGATGCAAAAAATTGAAGCCCTGCGGAAGAAGTAGCTTGTTACGAACGGTTCTTAGTTTGCTTTACATACCACAGAATCAGTATTGAAATAGCGCTACAAACTGAAAAGCCAATAAACAAGGGCCGGGTGCCTTGCGCCACAAACCTTCCGATGAACGTACTGATAGGTACCGCCATTAAGGTTGAAATCAATCCCGTAATAGCAGCGGCAATTCCTGCGATATGACCCACCGGTTGCATGGCCAATGCACGTAAATTTCCGAAGAGAAAACCGATACAGAAAAATTGAACTGCAAAAAAGGCCAACAGTATGTAAATATTGGGCTGGGCCGTATTGTAATAAATTAGGAGATAACCCACCGAAACCGCGAAAAAACCGAATAGGGCAGTGGTCACCATTTTTTCCATACCGAAGCGAACTACAAAAGTTCCATTCAAGAAAATAGCGATACCGATGGCAATGGCAAGTCCTGCGAAAATGTAAGGGAACTCAGATTCGAGTCCGTATTGGTTCTGAAAAATTTCTTGGGAAGCACTGAGGTACACCAAAAACGACCCCACTACAAAGCCAGAAATTAAGGTGTAACCCATGGTCGTTTTATATTTCACCGTTTCCTTAAACCCTGCCGTAATGCGTTTTACGGAAAAAGGAATTCGATTTTGAACGGCTAAAGTTTCTTCCTGCCGCCACCAAAACCAAAATGCTACGACCACGCTGATAGCTATTTGCACATAGAAAATCCCCTGCCAGTTGTAATGATTGAGGACAAATTGCCCTAATGCGGGTGCAACGATGGGTATGAGCAGAAATACCACCGTCACAAATGACATGATACGCGCCATATAATCGCCATCGAACAAATCCCGAATAATGGCAATACAAATAGTACGCGGTGCTGAGAGCCCGATACCTTGTAAAATACGCCCAGCGACCATCATTTCTAAACTTTCGGCATAGATACAGATAAAACTAGCAGCCACAAACAATGCAAAACCCAAATATACCGAAGGCTTCCGGCCCAGCGAATCAGATAGGGGACCGAAGAGCAAAGGCCCAACTCCGAGTCCGAGAAAAATCATGGTCACCAGCAACTGATTATCGGCTGCGGTCACGGTATTGATGGCAACGCCAATGATGTCGAGTGCGGGTAAAAGTGCGTCGATAGAAAGTGCGGTGACCGACATGAGGGCCGCCATGAGGGCGACAAATTCGAATTGGGAAGTGGCTAATTTTCGTTTCAAGAGGCGAAGGTACGGCATTTTAACCCGTCTGTACCGAACTTAACAATTCGTTAGTGTTGGTAATTGCTCACATAAAGCTCATAAAATGTTTAAAGTATTCTTAATTATCTTAAACATTTATGGTTAGCTCCGTATATTTAAACATTAAATACAACCAATTATGGAATATCTACTTATTGCGCTCAAGATTATTGTAGCGTTTAGCCTGTTAAATGTATGGCTCATTCAATATAATAAACCAACACGTTGGCGTGGAGGAGGTGCGCAAAACATTGTAGAAGAATTTAAAGTTTACGGACTCCCAGTGTGGATGTGTTACGTAGTAGGCTTTTTAAAAGTATCCTTGGCAATTGTACTTTTGGTATCTATATGGTTTCCGGCTTACGAAGATTACGCCGCTTTAGGACTCGCTATTTTGTTGTTGGGATCTATTCTGATGCACTTTAAAATTAAGGATCCTATGATGAAATCGTTTCCTGCTTTTTTATTCTTGCTGATGTGCCTTACCATTTACTTTTTGTAAGGATTAGGCAGGCGTCATCCAAAATTCATAAAACAGAAAAGCTGCCCAGAGATTGAGTACCAACATTAAAAAGGAAGGAAACGACTGTACAAATGAATCTCTGATCTTAAGGCGTACGCCAAATCCTAATAGCATCAAAACACTCAGTCCGATCGCAGCTGCCAATCCGATACCCGGATAAATAGTACCGGACAAAATTCCCAGAGCACCCAATATTTGTAACACGCCTGTACCTTGCCGTTGTGATTTGGTAAGACCAAAGCGAATGAACTCGGTTGCCATTTTAGGTGAATACAAACAATTGTAACCGTAAAACAGAAATGAGATTGCAAGAAGGAGTGATAGAACAAGGAGGTTGGTGGGCATTGTGTAAAGATACTGCTTTGGGAGTTGTATTTTCTATTTTATGCACTATTCGCAGACGAATGTCCTGTGGACATTTGGATGGGAATACACTACACAAGGAGGGAACAGAAAAAAACCTATTTTACATACTATTCGTAGACGAATGTCCTGTGGACATTTGGATGGGAATACGCTACACAAGGAGGGAATAGAAAAAGTCTATTTTACATAATACTAATTATGATACAAACATGTTATTTGGTTTGCGTGGGCGTGTTTCTATTTGTAAGTCATAATTAACCGTTATATAAATTTACTCACGACCATTGAATTATATAAATCTGTGTTCGTGATTACAAATCTGAGATTTGTAGTTGCCGCGCCCAACCGCTAGTCCCGAAAGCCTTCGGGATTGCCAACGCTTGGCCACACCAAAAAAAGCTTAACCTTTAGCTTTATATTATAATTTTATTATTCGGGGAAAATCCCTCTAGATTTTTTTCTACGCCATTCTGGCATGTGTTTCCGCAAAAGCTTAAAATTTCTCTATGAGTAAATTTCTAAGCACTTGCTCTATCTATTCTTCTGGATGAAGCTATTTTGTTTCGCCTCTAAGTATTATGTCAAATAGAAATTTGTGACTACGCTATTTTTTTCTTTCTATCTTTTTTGCTTGTCCAAAAAAGAAACAAAAAAAGACCCTCTTTACGAGGAATTTATGCTTCGCAAAACCAAAACTACAATCTAAATTTTCTCCAAGGCTTCGAAAATTCTAGACGATTTTAGTTTTCTATTCTGGCGTAAAGAGTTTTTGCCTTTTAGAAGTTTAAAATTGCTTGTTCAATTGATTATTTCTATTTCTTCTTTCAGAAACCATTTCATATCCATAACATTACTAGCAAATAATTCTGGATGAGTCGTATATGCTATTATTGCGAGGCTTTCCTTGGCTCTACTACATGTAACATAAAGCAACCTTAACGTTCGATCGACACTTGTCTCTTTGCCTTCTTGCATTCTTTGAAAGTCAGTCGCAGTATGTCCTTGAACACCAAGGAGTTTTTCAAAATTAAACAAATTTCCTCTTGCCTCATCATCGTCTAATATTACCATAACTCTTTCAAACTCTCGTCCCTTAACTCCTTGATGAGTGCCAAAGTTTGCCTCGTCCATAACATATTTGTTGTAAAGTGGAACTTGATCAAAAGTGGCTAAGAGTGCCTTATCCCAAGCATCAATCTCGACCTCTTTTTCTACTTCTTCTTCCTCTTGTTTCTCAGTTTCTTCGATAATTAATAGTTCTTCTTGAGTTCTATTCGCTATAGGAACCAAAGAATCTGGAATCACAAAAAGACTCGAGTCGGCAACATTATTCAGTATATCTAACAGTGTTGGAATATTGTCATCCCAAAGGCTAAATAACTTAATGACTGCCTCGTCAGCCTTGCTTATTAATTCACTTTGTTTTTTTGCTTTTTTGAGCATTTCTCTACTCATAAATGGAGATTTTTCTTTTACAATTCTAGCTATTTCAAATTTATCATCACTTTTCCATGCATTATATAATGGGAGAATTGTATTTGTGAAAAATCTCATTCCAGAAAGAGTGCCGTCCAAAGCTCCAGTTTTTAATCTAGTCGTATTATAAAGAGGGAGAAATAAATCATCAAAGCCCATCCTTCTAGCAGCCATATGGTGTTCAAGAGTCAATGCTTTTACCTTAGAATTATTTCCAAACCATTTGTTATCATTAGTAATCACGGCCATTTTTTGGGCTACTCTTTCTTCAACATCTTTTTTATCAGTACAAGGAATTTGAATTAAAAATAGTCTTACGAAACCTTCACCCTTATCTGTTCTAGGCTCTTGTTGTTGCCCGTCACCTTCTTCTCTTATTTTGTTTATAAGTTTTACGATTCTCTTTGGAGATCGATGATTGAGCTGCTTTTTTGGAGTTAACCACTCTGCAGGTATGTCCTTTTCCAATCTTTCCTTTCCATCCATATAAATGCGTTGCATCATATCTCCAATAATACCCAGAGTGAAATTATCTTTATGTTTTTTTTGGACATTAAAAAAGGACTCAATCAAATTCTTGTTTGTGTCTTGACTTTCATCGATTAGTAATACCGGATATTTTCCTATTAAAATATTTTGCATTAAGGTTTTATTATTCAAGAAAAAAGCACCTAGCTCAATTACCTCGCTATGGTTTAAAGAATCTTTACTGATGTTATCGCCATTAGGATTATAGACGAAAGCTTTTATGTTTTTAAGAACTAACAACCTTTTACTTTTTGATTCTATTTTTTTTGCTCTATTTATAAAAGTTTTATTTACACCTCTTGACCTACTCTGCATCTCCTGTAACTCGGCAATATCTCCCTTTAATTTTGTGTTCAGCCAATCTTTTATATCAGAAGTGAAATGTTTGATAAGATCCCATGTAAAACTATGAATAGTAGAAACACTAAATAATGGGTCGTAATTGATTCTACTTTTAATTTCATCACACGCAGCGTTTGTATATGTAATAATGGCAATTTTTTGGTTATTAAATTTTAAATGATCATTGTACTCCTTCTTTATATATTTAAGCACATTAATTAAGGTTCTAGTTTTTCCAGAACCAGCTCCCGCAAAAAGAAAAAAACTCTTTGGATTATTTAAATCCAAGTAAGATTGAATTTCCTTTTCAACTACATCATCTACATTTATATTCGAATTGTTTGCCATTATTTTTTAGAACTGTTGACCTATAGATAGTTTTTCTTCGAGCCAAATTAGTCCTTCTTCTATATACTTTGGTACTCCTAATTTATCTGGGGCAGCTAGAAAAAGTAGATCTAGAGCGAAAGCTGCTTTGTCTCCTGATGGACTATTTCTTAATGTATCATAAATATCTTTCTCAAAACTATCCACAGTACTATTATCTATAACTTTTTTGAATTTTTTTATTAATCTCAATCCTTTAATTGCTTTAAAGTATCCGATATTATCATATATAAGTGAGTCTTCAAAGCTGGTTGCATAAACATTTGTCTCTTTCTTATCCTTATCCACAGTGATTTTTTGAGGGATCTGAAATGCGACTCTAACAAGTTCATTTTCTGTTGATTTTGATTTAGAATCTAATTCCATAAGAGAATCTATTGATCTAATCTCCGGGACCCATTTCGAAATGGTACTATTACCTGTTTCATACCCCTTATTTTTTCTTGGTAAAACGGATTTTCTTTTATTTTTTGGGTCAATTGGATCAAGATCTGTTACTATAAGAGTTAATACCCCAAGGTCTTCTATCAAAGCCTTAAGTTTATGTGCATGACTTCCAGCGATTTCAACCAACGATATATATGACGTAGCTAAATTTTTATGATGGTGATTAATAAAATGTGGGATTAGCATTCTTTCCGCGGATCCTTCAATAAGTATAACCGCATCCGCAAAAAACAAGTCACAATGTGTAGTCTTTAAGTAGCGTATTGCAAACTTTGTTGTTGCAGTTTCATCACCAAAAGTTTTAGATAAATTAATTACTCTAGAAGTTGCTACATTTTGCTTAGTCGGTAGTATTCGCTTAAAGTATCTCAAGCAATCAAAGTCAACTTCATGCGCAATATGATTTGAGTGTGTACTTACAACTAATTGAGTTGTAAACTGCTTCTTTTCTCCTAATTTCTTATGCCCTCTCAGAATACCAAAGGCTTTATTTATGAAAACTTGTTGTACTTGAGCATGTAAATGAGCTTCGGGTTCTTCTATTAGAACCAAATGCAACGGCTCAAAAATCTCATCTTCATCGTTGTTTTTAGACTTTTTACCAACCTTCATCCACTCATCTCTAAACCTGATCAACTCAAATACCATTGATATTAAGTTTTGATATCCAAGGCCATTAGTTTGCTCAGGAAGAGAAAGCAATGTCTTTTTACCTTCTTCATCTTTCATTATCTCAAACTGAATTGCGGAATCATGATTAATTCCATCTAGTGGTGAAATCGAACTTGAAATTGTTATGTTCGGATTACCAAATCCTGGATAATTTAAATTACCTAATTCTTTTAAGGATGGTTCAAAACTTGCCTTTAATTTATCATCGAAAGCTTTTGTTGCACTATCAATTGCGTTCAAGGCTTCAAGATCATCTTCTGTTGGTTTATCCTCAGGACTGAGGTGTTGACTATAATAATCTCGAAACTGCGTTGATAATGGCTTCAATTTATTCTGCTGATCGTTTGAATCAGCAAATCCTCTTTGCGCATTTATTGTACTTATTTTTATAAGCCCTTTAAACGAGTTTTTATCAATCGCGACACTATTTAAGGATAGCGCTTGAGGTGTTGGTGTTTGATCTTTTAAGCTGCCGACTTTAGAAGGATCTAGGATATATGCATTAATTGTAAAAAGTTTTGAGAGTTTTGATTTATGATCCAAAAATGCCCACATATCTTTTGGCCACAATTCTAGTTCTCCCTTGGACTTTTTATTCAAATTCTTAGCGGCATCGTAATCACTTTTAAATTCTAAAAATAAACCTTCCAAATTTATTGGCTCATACCTTAATCGGATACCTAAAAGACCACCTTTCCAATCCAATGTTGGAATTAAGTGATGTACATAATGAACTTCTTTGTCACTTACATTTAACCATAAGTCAATTTGAGGTAGAAAATTAGCTAATGCATCTAATTGTTCTTCCCAATATTCATCGCTCTTATTTGTATCAACAAGCCAAGTTTTGGTTAGATTGTTAATTTCGAGCCAATTATTAAGAGTGAAATCTCTTGTTGTAAACTTATTTTTTTCAGTTAAAAAAAATGATAGTGAGTCCATTGCAGAAGTCTTACCACTATTATTTGGGCCAACAAAAATTGTTTGCTCTTTGCCAATGTCAATTCTACACGCTTGCAATTTTCTGAAATTTTGAATATCAATAAATTCTATTCTCATAGTTAATTTTTCTTTGTTGCACTAGAAATTTTGTCGCAAAATACTAATGCATAATTAGGATGAAATTCAAAAGAATATTTGAAAGATGTTTATTAGCTATAATAATCAGGGAGAATCTAAATATACAAAATATTAGGGTAAATAGTTCATTCCACACACTTTCCCCTTCCCTCCTACCTCGGATCGGGAAAAGAGTGTTCAATTTACAATTTTAAATAAACCTTAATTAAGAAGATGCCGAATTATAATTGCTTTATCTCAAAACAAAACAACCTCGCTAAAAAGCGGGGCAGCACAATCTAGTACACTTTTATATAGGATCAGAACTTCTATTTGCTTTTCAATTTGTCCAGCTTATTTTTATGATAGGCAGCACCACTGATTGCGAACGCCTTTTCACTGTACAAAATAGCATTTTTTAGATCTTCTTGAGACTCGTAATAATCAGACATAGAATCGTACCCATTGGCATTCTTCGGGAAATACTCGATCGCCATTTGTAAGAACGCTAGCGATTTTTCCGGCGCATTGGCCATAAACATATACCCCAGATTATTCAGTATTTCTTCCTCCGGATATACTTCATACCCTAAACGCCTAGAAAGCATTTCGAAACGCTTGTTAAACCCTTGTCTTAGTGCTGCTGCGGTTGCAGTGGGATCGGTTATTATATCCACCAATGTTCCGCTCATTTTATACCAGGAAAAAAGAAAACGCATGCCATCATAGGTAGAAATAAGCGGGATGGTGCCGTGATCTTCATTTTCATAATAGGTGTACTTAAATTGTAACGCACTATTGGTAGCTTCTGAAACTGTTTTTGAGAATCTATGTGTGGCACGCAAGCCTTCGGTGTTCATGGAAGTATCCTTTAGGAGCACATCAATATCTTTTTCAGTATCGGGTGGTAACGGATTTGAAATTGAAAGGAACAACGATCTGTTTTTGTACTTTTCACCAGATAATTTAGCTGTTACATCACGCGTAAGCACTTCATTATCCCACCATAAACTGGGGTCGATCGCTATGTAATTATTGAATAATTCAGGACGATTCAGCAGTGTATTCACCACTAGTAATCCGCCAAAGGAGTGGCCTACAAACGTTTTATTACTTGCCGTGGGATAGGTGGTGTCTATATACGGGATCAATTCCTGCGCGATAAAATCTGTAAACCGCTCCCCTCCTCCCGATTCTTTTACCCATTCTGAAGAACCACGAGCTTCTTTTACGTTGGTAGGTGTAAGATCTCTCGTTCTGTTTTTTGAATTTGCGATGCCTACTACGATCATTTCAGGAAGGGAGCCCGGTGATAATTGGTTGATCACAGCACATACCGAAAGAAAATGTACGCCCCCATCTAAGACATACACCACAGGGTACGTATTGGGATGATTTGTTGGTGCAGCAGCACTTTCGGGAACCTGAATCCAAATGGTTCGCTCCTCTTTAAGGATATTAGAATATATATTATCGGGTTGACCCAGCGTTACTACATGTTTCGATTGAGCCATGCTAACAGTATAACTTAGTAACATTAGCGTGAACAGGCTAAGTGATCTCAATTTCATAGGTGTAGGGTATTTATTAGGTGTGATGAAAGAATCATTTTAATGGTTGTATGTATACATGTTATGCTATATCAGATCGTAAACTCCATTTATAAAGTAAGATCCCTAACCTGCTTAGTACAAAGGAGAGCAACCCAAAAGTTATGGTGAGTAGCGATACTTTTAATCCTGCTGCAAAAAGATCGGGTCTTGTTTCACCAAGCGCTTCAGCCATATCAAATAGGGATATAATTCCCAATAAGGAGCCCAAACACCCAATAACGAGTGCTAATAAACTTGAGTCTACGGCCAAGCCGATCATTTTTTTTGAATGCGTTTCGTCTTTGGTTTTGCTTACAAAAGCCTTTACAATAAAAAATAGTGACAGTACCAGTAACACTAAAATAATATACATTACGGGTCCGCCTTCAGTTAATAATCTCATCGTTAGAAGTTTTAAAGTTGTTAATGATGATTCAAACATAAGATGAAACTTGCTTACTAAAGTGAGTTATGCGACTAACAACCAAATTAAGGTGCGATTCGACGCTACTGTTATAACCATTGTTAAATCTGTTATTCATCTACAAAAAGAACCCAGAAACAAAAAATCCGCTATTATTGTAGCAGTATAGGATATCAGTGAAGCTATCACCACACATAACAAAACCTCTAACCCGTACCCTACGGCATGTCCTATTTTGGAGTTTTATTTTAGTAGTATTCACCTCTGTTTTTGGAGTTGGTAATACTATCGACATGAATGTTTTTTACTTCTCACTCTTTTTAATGCCTGTTACCATAGGCACTACCTATGTTTCTATATACACCCTATTACCCGATTATTTAATTACAAAGCGCTACTTTTTATTTGCATTGTATAGTAGTTATACCTTGATCATTTCGATTTTTGGAGCTGTGTTTTCGATCTTTTTTGCACTGGCCTTTTTAACAGATTTTAAATTTGAAAAAATGACGGTGTTAAGCAAAAGCAGCGTGTTTATAATTACAAGTATTTGCCTGGTAGTTATTGTGGTTAGTGCGTTCAAGTTATTGAAATTAAACTTAAAACAGTCAAAGAACAACGCTGTGTTGGAAGCGAAGGTATTAGAAGCACAACTGAAATTTAAAGAACAGGAACTGAAGTTCCTCAAAATGCAAATCCACCCGCATTTTTTGTTCAACACCCTCAACACCATGTATGGTCTGGCTTTAAAAAAAGCAGAGCAAACACCCGATATGATCTTAAAGCTTTCTAATTTGTTAGATTATCTATTGTATCAGACGGAAAAACCGTTGGTTGCTATTTCAGAAGAAATTGAGCATATCAAAGATTATATAGCACTGGAAAAAATGCGTTTTAACGACACCTTAAACGTAACAATGGAGGTGAAACTAGCGTCAGATAATACGACCATTGCTCCTATGCTACTACTTTCATTTATAGAGAATAGTTTTAAGCATGGCAGCATTAAAAATGGTGTTTTACAGATCTCTATTGAAATTAAAGCAGATCTGGAGATGGTTCATTTCCGAATAAAAAATTCTAATTCTGACGATACTTCTTCTCATGGTGGTATCGGGTTAGAAAATAGTAAGAAGCGATTGGAGTTATTGTACCCGGATAAACACAAATTAGTTATAGACAATACTGAAGATGAATTTGTAGTGTCTTTACAATTAAAAACCACCCCTAATGGCTAGAAACCAGACTGTTTCTTGTTTGATTGTTGATGATGAGGCGATCGCCAGAGAGATCATTGAAACGCATGTGTCAAAAATAGAGAATGTGCATGTTGTGGCCAGTACCAGTAATGCTATGGAAGCTTTTAATCATATTAATAACAAACAAATCGATCTGGTGTTTTTGGATATTAATATGCCTGATATTTCTGGTATTTCGTTTGCAAAATCCATTAATAGCGAAATTAAAGTCATTTTCACAACAGCCTATAGAGACTATGCTGTAGAGGGTTTTGAACTGAAGGCGGTCGATTATTTACTCAAACCCATTTCTTTTGAACGTTTAAAGAAAGCCGTAGATACGTATTTTGAGAGCTACGGAAATGCAACAGCAATAGACTCTTCGAGAAATGAAGTTTCAGATTTTATGTTCGTACGATCCGATCGTAAGATGATCAAGATAGACTATGATACGATTATCTACATTGAAAGTTATAGTGATTACTTAAAGATCCATGTAGAAAACAACACCATTGTGACCAGGGAAACGATCACCGCCATTGAAGCAAAACTTCCAAAGCAGCAATTTTTAAGAATTCACCGTTCGTATATTATTTCTATACCTTACATTCAATCCTTTACGAACGAACATATTACCATACACAACCAATCACTCCCTATAAGTAGAACCTACAAGAAAAACGTGCTGCAGTTTCTCGAAAGTTTTTGATATGATGTAAGCCACCTATAATGAATGTACATGCAGCGCCAAATCAATCAATTTTGCCGAATAGCCATATTCATTATCGTACCAAGCAATCAATTTGAAGAAGTTCTTATTAAGTGCAATACCTGCTTCTGCATCAAAATTACAGGTATGCGTATCACTTCGAAAATCCATTGATACTACGGGAGCATCGGTAAACGACACAATTCCTTTGTAAGCATCTTTTGCAGCATCTTTAAATAGCTGTTTCACTTCAGCTTCTGTAGCAGCTTTTTGAGTTCGAACCGTTAAGTCAACAACAGATACATCAACCGTAGGTACCCTAAAGGCCATCCCTGTAAGTTTGCCTTTTAATGCGGGGATTACTTTGGTAACGGCAACGGCTGCACCTGTGGAAGAAGGAATGATATTAGCCAGGCCACTCCTGCCTAACCTATAATTTTTTCGGGAAGGTTGATCTACCGTAGTTTGCGTAGCCGTAAGCGCATGTACTGTGGTCATTAAGCCTTCTACTATCCCTAAATTATCATGAATTATTTTCGCCATGGGTGCCAAACAATTTGTGGTGCAGCTTGCGTTACTTACAATCGTATCTGTAGTGGTGACATCATGATGATTCACACCCATTACGAACATTGGCGCCGACTTAGATGGTGCAGAAATCACTACCTTTTTAGCTCCTGCCTTTAGGTGTGCATTTGCGGTGTCAAGTTCAGTAAAGATTCCTGTACATTCCAGTACTACATCAACTGATAAGTCGGCCCATGGTAGATTACTAGGGTCTCGTTCTGCTGAAACGTGTATAACAGAATCATTCACAATGAGTTTCCCATCTTCAACGGCAACGTTCCCTGGAAATTTTCCATGTACCGAATCATATTGTAATAAGTACGCAAGATGGTCTACATCTAATAAATCATTGATGGCAACTACCTGAATGTTTTTATTTCGAGCGGCAATTCTGAACGCGATCCTCCCGATGCGGCCAAAGCCGTTTATTGCAATTTTAAGCATATGTATTTTTTTTAAGTTTTTTTTATATTGAAGTTATGTCTGCTACGCGTAATAAACTTTCGTCTATTTTGTGGCCACCTCGTAATACTTCCCGAAGTGGAACAGAAACTATTTGGTTATGGTTAATACCCATCATATTATTGTATTCACCATTTAATAATGTGTCTACAGCAGCAACCCCTAGCCTACTTGCCAATACCCGGTCATAACAACTAGGCGCGCCTCCTCTTTGAATATGCCCTAAGACAGTTACTTTACACTCGTATTCTTCCAAATGTTCACGAATGTATTCGGCAAGTCCTAATATATTTTTCCCTATTTGATCTCCTTCTGCTACTACCACAATACTCGAGGATTTTCCTGACGCTTTACTACGCTTTAGTGAGGCTATTAATCGCTCTCTTCCCATATCCTGTTCAGGAATTAATATTTCTTCAGCACCTGCACCGACACCTGCATTGAGAGCTATGTCGCCGGCATCTCTACCCATAACCTCGACTAAAAAAAGGCGATTATGTGAAATAGCAGTATCTCTAATTTTATCGATAGCATTTACTACAGTATTTAGGGCCGTGTCGTACCCAATAGTGAAATCGGTACCATTTATATCATTATCTATAGTGCCTGGTATACCTACCACTGGAAAATTGAACTCTCCATGAAATATCAACGCTCCAGTGAATGTACCATCGCCACCAATCACTACAAGGGCGTCTATAGCATTGTTTTTTAAATTATTGAATGCTTTTTGTCGTCCCTCTTTAGTATGGAACGCTTTAGAACGTGCCGATTTTAAGAAAGTGCCGCCACGATTAATAATGTTTTTAACCGAACGGGCATCAAGGGGTTCAAAATCTCCTTCAATCAGCCCTTCATAACCTCTATAAATGCCTATGCAATCAATTTTATGATATGCACAAGCGCGTACCACAGCTCTAATTGCTGCGTTCATTCCTGGCGCATCCCCTCCACTTGTTAAAACTCCTATTTTTTTCATATGGGAACTTTCGATTATACTTCAGATAAGACGGACTAATATTTGCTTTGTGAATTGAATAGCTGACTGATCACATTTATATTGTTAGGGAGTCGTCCTACGTGCTGGAGTTTTAAGGCTGCTAGCTTGAGAGCTATCTCCAAACAAGATTGAAGCGGTTTTTCAATGACATAAGAATATAAAAAGCCGCTCCAAAAAGCATCTCCAGCGCCTGTGGCATCCATTACTTCATTTATTTGTTCTGCTGGCAACACGATGGTATTTTTTTGCGCTTCGGAAAGTTTCACACCATTGGCACCTAATGTCAGACAGACAACCTTTGCGCCGTGTTTATGGAAATAATTGAAAATTTCTTCGTGTGGCATATTTTTATCGAAATAGCGCTTCATATCGTCTTCACTCACCTTTATCAATGGATTTAACTTGCAATAGGATTCAATGGTCTTTTTAGCCTCTTCCCTATCGCTCCATATTTTTTTTGAATAATTTATGTCTATACTTAACTTACAACCCAAATTATAAGCTTCTTCTGCCTTCTCTAAAATAGTAGCTCTCGCTGGATTTTTGCTTAGCGCAAAACACGTTGTATGAAAAATTTTTACTCCTTTTAGTATTTCAGAAGGGAATTGCTCTCTAATGATTTGACTATCTGAAGCTCTATACGGGATAAAATCTGGCGTATCAGTCGCTCTAGAAATAAATATGGTACTAGTAGGTAAATTTGCTTCTCTTCTAACAAATGTTGTGTCTATATTAATTTCGCTAACACGGTGTAAAATATAATCTCCCAAGCCGTCATTACCAATTGTAGCAATAAGTCTTGGTTGTAACCCTAAGCGTGCTAAATTCATAGCAACGTTTGTTACAGAACCACCTAAATACCTATGATAGTCGCGTGTGTCTCTAATAGAAGTGTTTTTTTCGTGACCTATAAAATCTACCAGTGCTTCGCCCACACAAATAATATCGTTTTTCATAGCTGTTTTTATATTAAAAGCCGTTTGCCCTTACTGTACTGTGTTGCCAATACCTGCCCTGCTGCGCTCCAAGTACAAAGCTTAACTCCATTTGGTGTCCCCTTTTTTGTATTGAAATTTTCGTAAAAACCATACTCTTCTTTTACATTCAACATTTCAATAGCTGCGATGATTTCTTCTAAGGCATCGGGTAATTTTTCTGAAATAGCCATTCCATAAAATCCGTTTACCATCTGCCATGTGCCGCCGTTATGAAATTCGTAGGGATAGTTCCTAAACTCATATTTGCAGTTGAGTTCCAATAGCTTCCAATCTTCGTCATTCTGAAAAATAGGTTTCCAGAAAGCTGGTAATAACTGCAACTTTAATGATTTCCGAAGCTCTTCAGCATACATGATTTGATTTTCTCTAAATGATGCATCTCCTAATTCCAAAAGAATCGCTATAGAATTTCCGAAGGCATCAAACATGGTTTGATAGCCCGACGGATTAATAGAGGCCATCCAGTATGGTTTATGATTTAGCGATTTATAGGCCCTGGGATGGTATGGATGTAAGTTTTTTCCTTTTGTGTAATTAGCCTCTATAATTGTTTTAATAGCATCAATTTTTTCTGAAACGGCTTTAGAGGGTTGTATGGCCTGGTAACAGCGTAATGCCCATAAGCGAAGCACTTGGTCATAAAAAATATGCCCTTCGGTAATATACTCGTCTGCCCAATTTCCAGACCTGGGCACATATATGAGATGGTTGTTGTTGAATTCCCAGGCTTGTAAAAGTTGAAATCCTTTCTCTATATTGGTTTTCATTTCGGTAAAGAACTCTGTGTCATTTGTGCTCCAAGAATAGTTACAAACCCCTATAATAAACCAGGAAATAGTGTCTACCCTACCTGCCAGTCCGCCAAAACTCACCTCTGTTTCTTCGTTTTCTTTAAAATATACATTGGAAGGAATATGCCCCAGTTCATGTTGATGATTTGCGAGTGTGATTAAGGTATTTTTAAAATTTTGTACCAACTTCTCGTCGCCATCTAACAAAGCAGCCAAGCCACAAATTACACCATCCCGAGCCCAAATACGCTTGTAGTTTGAAACAGATTCTGCACTCGCTAAAAACCCATTTTCACTACTGGCTCTGTGCAATAATTCTATTGCTTTATTGTAAATGATTGATTTCATTTATTTAAGTACTTCGTATTTCTTATTCACTTTTATGAGCATTGTACAGAACGCTGCGATGATCAGTAATACACCGGCAAACGTGATTGCATTTCTAGGGTCGTTATCTAAAAAGTTTCTAAGAACGAAACCAAAGGACAGGTTTTGGAATATCATAGGTAAAACAATCATCATATTGATTATTCCCATATAAACGCCATAGCGTTCTTTTGGAATGTCTGCAACAACCATTAGATATGGAATTCCCATCATACTTGCCCAACCAATTCCAAATCCGGTAATAGCAAAAAAGAGCAACCCCTGTGTTTCAATTTGTGGAAATGCTAAAAATCCAATAGCCGCTAGAAGTAAACATACAATATGTACTTTTTTAGCGCTATATTTTTTAGCAAAACCTACCAATGCAAATGCCACTAAGAATGTAACAACATTATACCAACCATTCACCAAACCTGTCCAACTCACAGCCTGTTCGTAGGCCTCGGGGTTGCTAGCTGGGGTTGCGTTATATACTGACAATGCTACACTTTTTGAAGAATTTTGCCAGTAACAAAACAACGCGTACCATTGAAATAGATACACCAGAGCCAATTGCCACATTGTTTTAGGCATATCTTTGATTGCCGAAAATATTTCAATAAGTGGATGAAACAGCCCTCTTTTCTCAGCTTTCAAAGCTGCTAGTTCTTCTGGAGTTGGAGGAATTTCTTTAGTAGTTTTCATGCTCCAAAGAATGGATCCTATGGAACAAATTGCACCTAAGAAAAAGGATGCATATACCCAGGTTGGCAAAGATCCAGTGGTACCCAAAAAGATTAATGGAAATATGAACAATGAAACATTTGCTAATGTTTGCCCGAACCCAGTAAAAAAGCTTTGCATTTGAAAACCAATAGGATGTTGGTCTTTATCTAATTTATCTGCAATAAAAGCGCGATAAGGCTCCATAGCTGTGTTGTTACCTGCATCGAGAATCCATAATAAACCTGCTGCCATCCATAACGAACTACTAAATGGAAAGGCCAGTAATGCCAAACTGCACAAAATAGCCCCAACTAAGAAATACGGTTTTCTTCTGCCCAACCAGGGCACCCAGGTTTTATCACTTAAGGCACCTACCAAAGGTTGTACTAATAAACCTGTAACCGGACCTGCAAGATGCAAGATTGGTATCTGGTCTGCACTCGCACCTAAAAAATCGTAAATAGGTGTTACTGCACTTTGTTGTAAACCAAAACTGTATTGAATACCGAAAAATCCAACATTCATATTCAGTATTTGCCAAAAGCTTAACTTAGGTTTTTTTAACATCACCTACTTTTTTTGAATTAATAATGTAAGAAAAGTGTCAAAGTCTTGATTGTTCATGAATACCTTTCCCGAGTGGTCAACTACAGGTAAGGAAACATTCGAAGTGGAGAGACCGTTTTCTTTCATTTTATATAACATTTCCTGTAACCTGATTTCGTCTTTATCAATGTCATAGTAAACGAAACCAATATTATGGTCTTTTAAATAGGCTTTGGTTTCTAAGCAATAATGACAAGTATCACTACCGTAAATAATTAAATTCGGTGTATTAGAAGTAGTGTTATTACTTTCAAAACTTTGGCCAGACGCCATACTTGTAACACATAGAAAAAAAATGTACAGAAGTTTCATGTTTAAAAATTTAATTAAAAAGAGCCAATGAAGTGTTATTCTAGCATTGACTCTTTTAACATTAACACTAAATCAGTGTGGCTAATACTCTTTCCTATTAGAATTTATAGGCAACACCCATGGAAATTGATCTTCCAGGAACAGGGCGTACACGTAAATAATTTACTTGCCCTTCTGTAATGCTACCTTCTTCAGACTCTGTAATACCTAAGCTGTCAAATAAGTTATTAGCTGAAAGGTTTGCTGAAAGATTATTGGTTACTTCAAAATTGATAAAACTATTTACAATCGCAAATCCAGGCAGCACCAATTCATTACTATCTTGAGCGAAAGCTTTGCTCTGGCCTATTACACTTAATCCTACGCTATGCTGTTTATTGCCTCCAAAGCTGTAAGAAGGAACTAGGCTGTAAATAAAATCTGGCTGTCGTCTTGGGGTATTACCAGCATTGTCTCCAGAATCAATCTCTGCATTGGTGTAGGTAATAGTTCCGCGAACATTTAGATCGTTATAACGGTAGCTTCCTTCTATTTCTATACCTATAGATTTGTAGTCGTTTTCGATTATTTCTTGAGTGGTAGCTTCAAAGCCACCTTCTTCAATGGTTTTAGCATAAAATACAGTTGCATATACCGTTGCATTTTCAAAACCTCCTTTATACCCCACTTCTGCCTGATTGATAAAATCTAGTGCATTCACTTGGTCTCCATCAAGATAGTTTAAGCCCGCGAAAAGGATACGATCTGCCTTTGCTGATCCACCTCTACTATAACGCCCAAAGACTGCTTGATTATCTGTTAGCAAATAATTGGCACCGAGCGAGTATGAAACATAATCGTAGTCATAATTTACTATCGTAGGGTTTGCTAGATCAATAGACTGCACCGTTTGTTCGGCCAATGAAATATCACCATCGTTGTTTACGTCAACCTGAGAAGTTACAGGCCCTGCAAACGAACCATCTACTTGACCAAAATCGAAACGAACACTTCCATCAAAATTTAATTTTTCTGTTGCTTCAAAGCCAACGGCTAGAAAAGGAGCCGACGTATTGTATTGCGTATCGTAACTTCTCTGACAGCAATTTCCGAAGAAAGCTGCTCCATAACCAAAAAGTCCGTTGTCTGTGAGTCTATTTCCATCTGCATCGTTGGCATTTATTAATCTGGCATTATCACCATTTGCTTCTAACAAATAAGAGTTCCATAACCAAGACATCGATACATTTTGGAATCCTTTAAAATACCCTAATGTCACATTTACGTTTTCAAATTTCTTAGTGATACGTAAATCGTTCATGAAGTTATTGAAGTTATTCAATTGCGTATCAAACAATACAACAGGTGTTACGAGAGCACCATTTGGCACTAAACCACCATTTTGATAAGCCAGTGATTCAAATCCGTTTCCAGTTGCAAAATCTCCAGCAAGAAAGTCGCCTGCTGTTTGTACTGCTGAAGGAAATGGTGAGTTAAACCCTCCTTTATTCATAGAGAAACGTCCATTGTTTTTAATTCTCCACCCCTCTAACAATTCAAATGAAGCCTCTAATCCTAATGATGTACTTACAGGATGCATTCCATCTGTTATATTAGACCTTCTGCGTTCACCATTTTCTCCTAATCCTACACTCTGAGTCAAAAATGCCGTGTGTAAGGTTTGATTGTTTGCATCAAAATTTGGAATATCTTCAAAGTTTGGATCGGCATTTGTGCCAGTTACCTGTATCGGATTAGGGAGATAGGCAATTGCTCTGTCATTTAAATATTTACCATATAAACGTACATACCCTTTTTCAAATTCTTTGGTGATGTTTAATTTAAATTGTCCACCATTATTTGCGGTATAACCGGCATCGCGAATACCTTCACCTAGGCGGTAAAAACCTCCCATGTGAAAATAAAGGCCTTCTCCAATCGGAGCACCATATTCAAAATCTGTTCTAAAGTTTCCGTAATCTAGACCAAAATTGGTAGCTATAGAACCTCCTTCTCTTTTCCCAGTTTTGCTTATAAGGTTAATAATTGCACCCGGTGAGTTTGAAGATAACGTAGAGGCAGAACCACCACGTATAGCTTCAATTCTTGAAATATTAGCATCATATCGAGTAAAAATATCTGCTGTAGCAAATGCAATGTCACCAAATAACAATACAGGCAATCCATCTTCCTGCAGTTGCACATATTTAGATCCACCAGAAGATACCGGCACTCCACGAACAGCTATATTAGCATTACCTTCTCCACCCGATGATTCTGAGCGAATACCAGGAACGGTTCTGAAAATTTCAGCAGTTGTTCTTGGCGCAGATTCAACTATATCTGTAGGTTTTAATGAAGTGACCGAAACACTCGATTCTATTCGAGATTGAGGATTTGTTACTCCTGTTACAATTACAGTATCTAATGATTCTGCATCTTCACTCATACTAAAAGTGAGTGTAACATCACTTCCACTTACGGTCACACTCTCTTTAACATTAGTATAACCTATATAAGAAGCCGAAACTATATAAGATCCGTCTTCCACGTTAGAAATAGTAAAATTTCCATCAAAATCAGTAATTGCACCCTTGTTAGTTTGTTCGATAATAACATTAACGCCACTTAGAGGTACTCCTAATTCATCAGTAATTGTACCCGAAATCGTAGATTGCGCAATCATCAGGTTTGCTATAAAAAACATGAAGATTGTGAGGTACAAAGTAATAATCTTTGAATTTTTCATCTTTGTTGGTTTTACAAATTATTGAATTAATAATAAATCAAATGTAAAATGTAGAATTATGAAAAAATGTGATATTTTTAACGAAATCGTTTTCGAAATCAACGAAAACGTTTTCGTTACATATAATCTATATACAAAACATACATTTGTGAAACAAGTAACATTACAAGAAATAGCTGAAACGCTAGGTATATCAGTAGCCACTGCATCAAAAGCTCTAAAAGATTATCCAGATGTAAGCTCTAAGACGAAAGCTTTAGTAAAAGAACTTGCAGCTACCCTGAACTATCGACCTAATTCATTTGCGGTTAATTTAAGGACAAAACAATCCAAAACAATTGGATTGATTATCCCAGAATTAGTACATCATTTTTTTTCAAGTGTCATAAAGGGAATTATTAATGAAGCAGAAAAAAAGGGGTATTTGGTCATCATACTACAATCTAACGAATCACATGAACTTGAAAAAAAACAAATTGATCTCCTTTTAAGCAAGCGTGTAGACGGCATATTAATTTCACTAGCTAACGAAACAGCCACTTTCAAACACTTAAAAGCTGTTATTGAACAAAATATACCCTTGGTAATGTTCGATAAAATTGCGAAAGTGGTTCATTGTTCAAAAATAATTATTAACGACAGAAAAGCAGCATACACTGCGACTCAACATCTAATAGATACAGGACGTAAACGTATTGCACATTTTAGAGGGCCACTCTTACCACAAAATTCAATCGACCGATTTCTTGGATACAAAAAGGCGATAGAGGATAACAATCTGTTGTATGATCCTTCTTTAGTATACATATGTGAAGATATGTCATTTAATGAAGGTAAAAAGTATGTCCGCCAATTAGTAAAAGAACACCCGGATGTAGACGGTATTTTTATCAATACAGACTTAGTTGCAATAGGCGCTATTACAGAGTTAAAAGAGCTCGGTCTTGAGATCCCTAAAGATATTTCGGTAGTAGGATTTAGCAATTGGTTCATGTCTTCAGCTATTACACCTTCTTTAACTACAATTGACCAACCAGGTTATGAGATGGGTGTAAAAGCATTTAAGAGATTGTTCAAAGAATTGAAATACATTCGTAACAAAAAAACTTTCGCTCCCAAAATAATTGAGTTAGACACTAAGTTAGTCGTTAGAGATTCTACTTGAAATTGAAAATGGAGAATGTTTTGTTTTTTTACTACGGTTTTTACCTAAAACGTAGCAAGCCGTACTTAGATACAAACTGTACTACTCCTTTTTATAGGTAGAAAAAGCAAAACTAACAAAGCAACAATTTTTAAGAATTAACTGTTCGTATATTATCTCCATCCATTATATTCAATCCTTTACGAACGAACATATTACCATACACAACCAATCACTCCCCATAAGTAGAACCTACAAGAAAAACGTGCTGCATTTCCTCGAAAGTTCTTGAAACTCATTCCATCATAACGTTTCTTAGCAGTTGCCCTACTAACTTCTCACTTCTCACTTCTCACTTCTCACTTCTCACTTCTCACTTCTAACCTCTAACCTCTAACCTCTACCCTCTAAAGCTAACCCTCCCGCCGTAATACTTCCAAAGGAGAACTACGTAACACCGTTCGGATGTTGCTCAACCCAATCGCCATGACTAAAAAAGTGATACCAGGTATAAAGACCACAAAGGGAATGGCCGAGGGTATAAAAGGTTCTTCAAATAAAAATAAGGCCAGCCCTAAGCTACCTAACAAGGCTAACACGATTCCTACGAAACTGCCCATCAGTCCTAAAAACAAGTATTCTAAGGCAGCTATTTTTAATATTTGCCCATTCTTAGCACCCATAGTTCGCAGCAACACACTTTCTTTGATACGCTGGTATTTACTGGTTCGTACAGAGCCGATCAACACTATAAATCCGGTAATAATACTGAAGAACGCCATAAAATTAATGATCAAAGAGACCTTACCTAAAATGTCTTCAACGATGGTAAATACCTGCCGTAGATCGATGATAGACACATTCGGGAACTGTGCTACCAGATTGCGCTGCAAGTCGGCCGATTGCTGCTCATCAGGTGCTGCGGTGGTAAACACATGAAACTGTGGTGCTTTTTCGAGCACTCCTTTCGGAAATACAATATTAAAATTGATCTGTAATTGGCTCCAGTCTACATCCCGTATGCTGCCCACTTTTGTTTCCATAAGCACCCCTTGCACATCAAACACAATGGTATCGCCTACTGTTACCCTGGCATCTTCTGCTAAATCATCTGAAATTGAAATAGGAATCAGTTCTTGCTCTTTTGTGTTAGAAACCCACTCCCCTGCTACAATTTCCTCAGATGGCGTCAAGCTATCTCGATAGGTAGTTCTAAACTCGTGGTTTAAGATCCATCGTCGCATTTGTCGCGTGGTATCCTGACGGATATCGTTCACCAATCGCCCTTTAATACGGTGCATGCGCATGGTTACCAACGGTGTGTTGCTTATAATGGGCAACTCACTTTGGGTAATGTAATCGGCCACCGCATCCCGCTGATCGCTTTGCACGTCTAAAATAATAATATTCGCATTAGTTGTGGTCTCCCCTACTTCGGTTTTGGACAGTAGTATGTCTTTGGTAAAGTATAGGGTGCTTATTAAAAAAGTGCCCAAGCCGATGGCCAAGACCAATACGACGGTCTGGTTGTTGGGTCGGAACAAATTCAGTAAGCCCTGCCGACTCGTATAGTCCCATTTTTTAGGAAAAAAGCGCCGGACTAATTTCATGAACCATTGCGCCACCACGGCCAATATGGTAAACGTGATTACCGTTCCTCCCACAAAATACAAGGCATATATTGCATCTTGCAATAACCAATACGAAAACGCAAAAAGGAATCCTAAGATGATGGCAAATACTGAAATTTTAGTGTGTCGAGATTGTTCGGTTTCTTCGGAAATGCGCAATACTTTTAGTGGCGATACAGACCAGGTGCTTAATAACGGTAGCAATGCAAACAAAACGGACATGAAGAAGCCTAACAGCACACCAATCAAGATGGGTTTGGCGGTTACCGAAATGACCAGATCGAAGGGCAAAAAGTCTTTTAAAATCAACGGAAACAGCTCTTGAAGCCCAACACCAATACCCGAACCTATGAGTCCGCCAATAATGCCAATGCCCGAAATTTGTATCAGGAAAATTAGGAAACTTTGCAACCTACTAGCGCCCATCGTTTTTAATACCGCGATGGCTGTTAGCTTTTCCCTGATGTAAATTTGTACAGAACTTGCAATACCGATGCAACCCAACAACAATGCGATAAAAGCTGCGAGGTTCAAAAACTTACTTAAATTTTCAAATCGTCTGCCCAACCGCCTGCTTGTGCTGGTATGCGTGTCGAGATCGGCTTTTTCAATATCGAGCATGGGTTCGATCTTCGACTCAAATTTTTCAAGGTCTAAGGTGTCCGAAGCTTTGTAAAAAAACTGGTATTCCTTTCGGCTTCCAAATTGCAACAACTCGGTGGCTTTTATTTGCTGAAATGGAATCACAACCGTAGGCGCCACGGAAGTTGAAATGGCCGTACTCCCGGGAATGGACTTTAAAGCGCCTAGAATTGGCAGTGTGAGCTCCCCAACTTTGATGGAATCTCCTGGTTCAACGTTAAACTGCAACATTAAGGTGGCGTCTACCAATGCACCTTCTTCATTTTGATAGCTTGTTGCTGCTGAAGCTGGTTGTGTTTCTAAAGTGCCATAAAACGGAAATGCCCCTTCAATACCCCGTACCCGTACCAATTTGGTGCCTTCGTTCTTCGGAAACGCTACCATAGAAACGAAATTCACCTCTTTGGCATCGGGTTGTAAAGAATCTATGATTTCCTGTGCACGTTGGGTAGGTTCTTGCCGGGCATCGATAATATAGTCTGCACCCATTAAACTTTTAGACTGAAGCTGGATGTTATTTTTAAGGTTTTCACTCAACAGCTGAATGGCAACCACAGCTGCGATACCCAGTACAATTGACGCTATAAACAACAACAACCGAACCCTACTGGCTTTGGCATCGCGATAAGCCATTTTAATCAGCCAAGCGAAATTAAGTTTTGAAGATTTTTGTTGTGTTTTCAAATGACTTGGGTGCGTTCGTTGGTTCGTATTTGTCCGCCCTTCAGCCTCAAAATTTGTTGGGTACGATTGGCTAGGTCTAAGTCATGCGAAATGATAACCAACGTAGTTCTTGCTTCTTTGTTTAATTCGAATAGCAGCTTAATGACATTTTCACCGGTTTCTTCATCCAAATTTCCGGTAGGTTCATCTGCAAACAAAATAGAAGGTCTATTGGAGAAGGCCCTCGCCAAAGCCACGCGTTGTTGCTCGCCGCCAGACAATTGCGACGGATAGTGATGCATACGATCGCCTAGGCCCACCTTTTCGAGTAATTCGATAGATTTCGTTTTGGCGTTTTTATCGTCTTGCAATTCTAATGGCACACTTACATTTTCCAGGGCTGTAAGTGTAGGTAACAACTGGAAGTTCTGAAAAATAAAACCTACCTCTCGGTTTCGAAGTTGCGCGCGTTCATCTTCATTCAAGGTGTTTAGATCATAGCCACATAATTCTACACTGCCAGCATTCGGATTGTCTAATCCGGCACACAACCCTAATAAGGTGGTCTTACCACTCCCCGATGGCCCGACAATAGAAAAGGTTTGCCCTTTTTCAACATCGAAGCTGATATTTTTTAATACCGTTAATTGTTTTTGGCCGCTGGTATAGGTTTTCTCAAGACCATTTATCTTTAATATCTTTGGCATATATTGTTTTCATTTGTTGGACGTTTGGTCCGGAGTGGAAAATAAACAAATGCTTTTTAAAATACCCCTAAGAATGTCGCCTAAAATCTTAAAGTTTTGTTATTTCATGCTAGCTACCCTTCTTCTGAATTGTGGTGAACGCCAAAAATCATCAGAAGATACTTCATCAGAATCAAAAATGGAAGAAACAACAGCATCTAGCGACAAAGACAGCAACGGCGACACTAAGACAATTCTTTGTTTTGGCGATAGTATTACTGCGGGTTACGGACTAGACGATACCAACGATGCCTATCCGGCGGTGTTACAATCGAAGATTGATTCCGTAGGATTCAATTATACTGTTGTAAATGCTGGCTTGAGTGGGGAAACGACTGCGGGAGGTAAGAGTCGGGTAGATTGGATCATGAATCAGCCAATCGATATTTTTCTTTTAGAGCTGGGAGCGAATGACGGGCTGCGTGGTATTTCGTTAACAGAAACACGCGCTAATTTACAAGCGATCATCGATGCGGTAGAAAATGAAAGTCCGAGTACGAAAATTATTTTAGCGGGAATGGAACTCCCACCCAATATGGGGCAGGATTATACCAGCGAATTTCGGAATCTATATGCCGAGCTAGCAAAACAAAACGATCTAACTTTTATTCCGTTTATTCTTAAAGATGTGGGCGGCATTGCAGCGCTAAATCAAAGCGATGGAATTCACCCGACAGTTGAGGGTCATAAAATCATTGCGCAAACGGTTTGGGAGGTGTTAGAACCGATGTTAGATAAATAACATTTCAATAGAATCATTCTTCAACACATAAAATCGTTCACAAAACTCCCCTAACGGCACGTTAAAACCCTAGCAATAACGCATTCCTTTTCGTAATTTAAGTCAAAATAAAAATTATGAAAACGAAAGACACCGAAATAGCGAAAAACGATCAAAAAGCTTATAACGCTGATGTGACCAAACATGACAAGGATATCTTGAAGCAGGATAATGTACATGGCGATGGCGGCGATGACCAACAACTCAAAGAGCGTGAACGTCCGGTAGATTTTGCTGGTTCCGATTTGGATGTGCCTGGACGTAATGATGCCAAAAAAGGAAATGGCCCCAACGGACTCAATGACGAAGAAAATAAAGTCCATAGCCAAGGCAGCGCAAATAATGCCGACTTAGAGCGGGATAAGTTGAAAGATAATAAGTAGTGGGAATTGTTAATATTAACAAGTAAACTTATTATTTTAGATATCAATCTTGAAAGGATATATATAAATTCACTCTTTCATCTGATACAACTCCCCATCAAATTTTAGCATCGAGGTAGTTACAGTTTCACTTTCCGAAGTAACACACTCCCCTTGCGCGTCTAACGCATGAGTCAGCGTTTTGGTGGTTGTAGTGACTCGTATGTCAAAATAGCCCTTAGTGTTAGTTTTAGCCATGCCGAGGGTTCTATTTTCCTGTACAAATTCTCCAGCGCAGACCATGTCCCATTCACCCCCGTAGTTCATAACATCATAGGGTTTCAACACCATTTTTAAGGTTCCTTCCGTAGGTACAAAAAGAGTAATCACTTGGTTGCTATACGGACTGGGTCTTGACATACCCAAAAAATTGATTCGGATACCAAAAGCCCTAGTATTTTCAGCAAGTAGGTACGGTGCTGTATCTATTAGCAAGCTATCCAACCGTATGGCGTCTGAAGTCCAGCCTTTATCTACATAGGTATGTGTGATATTGGCTGTTTTATTATTTACAATAACAATATGAAGGTCTAAAGTAAACGAGTCGTCTTCTTCAGCTTCATAAGTCAGCTCCGGAATGACCATTATGGTCTCGTCTGGGCTGTTAGGCATTACCTTTATTTCCAAAAATCGTTTTTCAATTTTCTTATTTGTAAGCCCCAACGCTTGGATTACCTTTTTAAAAAGGTTTTCGTCTGTTAAAACCTCATTAATCTTACCATCAGCGCCAATGGTAAGCTTTTGCTTTGTCACCTGTTCTTCACCCGTGGCCCAAGAAACATGACTTTTCTCTATACTGTAATTCGTCACATTAGCTGTTATCCTGAATTGTCCTTCGGCAATCTCATCATACGAAATAACTTCATGAGCGATGATATTTCCGCTTAAATCGTAGTTAATCAACACCGATTCCATTTCATTGTCACCCTTTTTAACCGTAATCACCACCGAATGAAAAGCTGAAGAAAAAACAATTCGATACGCAGCAATGGCACGATAGTTATATCCGTCGGCATCAAAATTTGGATACAATGTTTTTAGTTGAAACGCCTCTACAGCGACTTCTTTATAATCTTCGGCTTCAATAAAGCTATCAAAGTTAGTGTCGTCAGTAAATGGAAATGTTCGATTAGGCAAAGCGGCTAAAGCTTTGGCAAAACTAGTGGTATCTGCCTTCATCGATGCTATTGGTTCAACTTTCGTATGCTGTGCCATGGCTTCGGTTTGTGCTTCTTTTTTGATATGCTGCTTACAGGATAAACATGTGATAGCGACGAGTATAATTATATATTTCATTTTCCGCAGAAATTAAAGAGAGTATCTGTTTTTATTTGCCGGCGTTTTTTAAAATAGTGTAATACAATCATAAAATTTGAGCTTTTATTTCTACATGGTTGTACGCTGGTCTCAGCAATTAAATCATTGGGGTAGTACGCTAGCAGTTCGGCCATCATGCCATCGACTCTTTCTTCATGATCTAAAAAATAAGCCGTACCTCCTGCTCCCCAATCGCCTTTGGTGAATTCATAAAACTGAAAATCATATTGCTCAGATTCTTCTATCGTCAAACTTTCATTAGAATGTTGTTCATTGATAACCTCAAGCACTTTTTTCTGAATAGAACGATGCACCTCTTCATCGTTGGCAACCCGATTTTTAACCAGATACAGTTGCGGATAAACATCTGACTGTATCAACTCCATGCCTGTAAAATAGCGATCGTTTATAAATATTCCGATACATAATATACCCACAATTGAAAGTATGCCAATACTTCTAATTCTCTCTTTGAGCGCCCATACACACAATTTAAACAAGAGGAATACCGCGATACCTGCTAGGATTGCAAACAGTATGATAATCAGAATCGCCAATTGTACATTTTTTATGGTTTAAAGGTACGCTCCTACCCCAATACTTTCAAATGTTTCAGTTGTTTCTCTCAGCTAGATTACATCAATTACTTTTTCCAAAAAATAATGGATACCTCCAAACACGACAGAAAAAGTAAGTAGCACAAGAAACCGAACTACAAAACCTTTAAGGTTGTGCTTCAGCTTCTTTTTCAGAAAAAACACATCAAAAAGTATAAAAATTATTGCCAGTAATAGTCCGAAAGGTAGGCCAACGTACAGCAACGCGTGATTATACAGCAGGTTTAGCAGCCATGTAAAAAAACTATTGGAAGTAGTAATTCTAGGACCTAAAGCAACATATACGTGGCACAAACCTAACAATAAGGCTATGCCGGTCCATCCAAGGTAAATTCCAAACTGTTTTAGCAGCTGCATACATTGAATACTGAGCTAAGCTGATGCTTTTCGTACTTCGTTGCTCAATTCATCAAAGGCTTTTTGCTGGCTTCCTTTTAGGACTATTTCTTTTATTTGTCCGGTGATGAGTTCAAGGATATTTCGATGTGTTTTAACGCTCTTTCCGAAGTAGGCATGCATCACTTTATTTGGGATAATATGATTCACCTTCACTTTGTTTTCTTCGGAAAAATACAATTTTACGGCATGCATCGAACTTTTCTTAAGCACGATACATTCTTCCATTTGTCCATTGGCTCCAGTTCTAACATCCCAGGTATCGTAGGTTTTTGCGCATTCAAATTGTGTTTTAGTATTTAAGAAATTGTAGAGCTTGTCTAACGTATTATAATTGTTCTGAATGGTGATTGTGTTTTCCATAGGTTGACTGTTTCTGTTGAAATTTAAGTTTTAATGTATTAGAGGTGACTCGTCTGAGACTTGCGATTAGTAATCCATTTCTATAAAATTTCCCTGAAGGTCATATCGAAACGTAAATGAAGTACCGCCATTTTTAGGTTCTAGCCTAACCGTATATTCGGTTTTAGCTATGTCTCCATTCTTCGGAAACTTTATAAATGCCATCGCTAATGTAGGATTGTCTATATTCTTTTCAGCAGTTAATTTTGCTACCGATTGTTCTACCAATGCCCCTAATGTTTCAAGACTGATGTTTTCATCTAACTGAAACATATAATCTTTCGCCTGCGTTCCCTCAGGAATTTCTATAGTAACTGTGGCATTTTGTTCCCAGGAAGAGTGTTTGCTAAATACGTGTTCGCCCATTTCTAATGAAGCCGGGTCTTCAGTCACTGTTACATTGATCATGTTACCTAATGAAGCGTCATGTAGTATATTCACGTTTGTATAATAGGCATCAGCACCAAATTTATCTTTAATACTTTGCTCTATGGCAGCAAAGCCTTTTGCATTTGTTGGTTGGCTGTCGGTGCCACCACCGCATGAGACTAATAGTGCTAGAAGGAAAATAGCTGCGAAGTTTTTTACTGTGTTCATGTTGATTTTTTAAGGTTTATGACACGAATGTATTTTTAGAATCACAATCAAAAACCATAAAAGATGTGGTTTGTGACGAACCCCATAACAAAAAGTGACTAATCCAACGTATCGCCATTAAACCTGCATAAATTTAAAAACACCCGTCATTAAGTCATTGATAACAAGGCATTGTGACCAACACCATTGAATTAGTGACAAACACCAAGTAGGCAGTTTCGTCTCTATTTTAAATAAACTTACATTTGTTTAAATAACTTTCGTGAAATTATATAAGCATCTTTTTCTACTGTTTTTCTGCGTCCAAATCACGTATGCACAAACACACATTTACCAACATTTTGGAGTAGACGAAGGTTTGCCAAGTTCAGAAGTGTACGATATGTATCAGGATAAAGAAGGATATATATGGTTTGCTACAGACAAAGGACTCTCTCGCTATAATGGATATGAATTTGAAAATTTCACTACGAAAGACGGACTGCCAGATAACACCATACTAGATTTTTACCCGCAAGAAAATGGACAGGTTTGGTGCTATAGTTACCACACACAAAGCTTGTTCTACTTCGATGAAGTTTTCGAAGGATTTAAAAATTACGCATTTAACACCCAATTTCGTGAAAAGCTACAATCAAGGAGCATACTAAAAAGTGTGGTTGTTACGAGTGAGCAGACCGTATTGGTAGGTGGTTACATGATGGCAGGATTTATCGAGATCACGAAGCAAGGAGAAGTTAATGAGAAATATAGCCTTAACACCGCCACAGAAAATGCTTATGATCGGGTTAATATAAACCTAGGGTTACATACCACCACTGGTTTATTTTTTTCGTTATATCACGATTATGAGAATGGCGGTGACATACAAAAATTAACGCTACAAAATAGTCCAAGTTCGCGTTTGGCATTTGTACCACTGAATAGCGAACAAAATCTTCTAATTGATAAAAAACTGGCAGTCACATCAACGAATGGTAATATCCGATATTACGAAACTGCACAGAACCCTATTGGAATCAAGAGAATTAATGACGATTCTTTTTTTGTCGGTTTTTACAATAACGGCGCTGAGATAAGGGATAAATCTGGGCAGGTCATGAAAACTTTTCTACCCAAACAATCGGTTTCTAGTTTTCTAATAGATGCCGAAGGCGGCTACTGGTTCAGCACATTAGATGATGGTGTCTATTATATAAAGAACCCGAATGTAATGGTATTAACCGAAGATCATATCTCATCGCTAGTAAAAAACCATAACAACCAATTGTACGCGGGGTACAACAATGGAAGTATTGCGAAAATCTCGAACAAACAGACCGAAATCCTTTACGAAGGCACCAATATGATTGCTGCTATTGTCGAATTAGACTATGAGAATAATGAAATTCTGGGGTATGGAGACGGGTATCTCTATAATTATTCGAAGAATACCCCGCTGTTTTCTATGACTGCCAATAAAATGCCTGAACATATGGAAGACCCACTAATTACATCTGCGGCTCATATATTCTATAAAAAAAAGGGAGACAGTCTTCATGGACGTATTATTGACCATATAATGCAAGATGGGTGCAGCTTCAATGACGAAATTTTTATTGGTACGTCATCAGGTCTTTTTATTGAAAAAAACGATAGCATCATACGGCACCAACCCCTAGACATATTGAAAAACAGAATAGATGATATAGATATATGTAAAAAAACGAACACCATGTATATGGCAACTCAAGGCGCAGGTGTCATTATTTACGGAGACAGTATTTATAAAATTGATAAAGAAAACGGACTCACAAATAATATTGTTAGTGAAGTACATATTGAAAATGACAGTACGGTTTGGGCCTGTACCAATACAGGGTTAAACAGAATTGTTTTTAGAAAAAATAACTCCTTTGATGTCATAAACATTACAAAAGATGATGGCTTGATAAGTAACGATATCGATGATGTGGAAATTACCAACGATACCGTGTGGGTAGCGACCAAACGCGGACTCTGCTTCTTCAAAAAGGATGCTATTGCCAAGAAAGAATCGTCCAAAATTTTGTCACTCACCTTAAAAAATGTCAGTGTAAATAATCGAGATATTGATAAAGAGATGGTACAACTCGATTATGATAAAAACAACATTGAGTTTACGCTACAGGCCGTATCACTTCGAAACAGTAATAGCATTAACTATCGGTATCGTTTAAAAGAAATAGATACTACCTGGACGACCACTACCAATCGAAAAATTAAGTTTCCTTCACTATCCCCTGGAAACTATACCTTTCAGGCCAAAGCAAGCCTTTCAAACAATCACGATGAGTATTTAATTAATTACTCTTTTAAGGTACTTCCCCCCTTTTGGGAGCGCTGGTGGTTCTATACTATTTGTGTTCTTTCATTCTTTGGATTGATGTATCTTTTCTTCAGGATACGGGTACTAACCTATAACCAAGATGTTTTTAGAGAACTCATAAGATTAGCTATTAAACGACTAAAAAGAAAAGAACAATTCTTTACCTTTCGGTCTAATGGTGAAGATTTTAAGATTGCCACACGAGATATCCTCTACGTCAATTCGCAAGGGAACTATTTAGATATTGTGACTCAAAAGAAAACCTATACCATTCGTTGTAAAATCGGAAACTTTATAGACCAAACGCCAGACAGTTTGGAATATCTTCGAATACACCGATCATACATTGTCCGAATTGACCAAATATCAAGCAAAGGAAAGAATTGGGTTGTAATAAAAGATAAAAAAATACCTGTTGGCGAAACGTATTTAGGTGAATTAGAAAATATACACTTCTAAATTTTATTACTGAACTAGATCAATTCTTCTTCCCGCTTCCTATTTATAAAATTTAACATTAAATTTCAATTATAATCGTATACGATATACGATATTTGTATATGATTGAAAAGAAAATATTCCGTAATCAAGTTCGTGAACACCTGATTTCCAAAATGCGAAGCGGTGAACTTACCGACGGGCAGTTGGTGTCACTAGCAGCCTTGGCAAGAGAACTGGATGTAAGTGTTACCCCCATTCGGGAAGCATTGACCCAATTGGAACAGAGCCATGTAGTGATTGGTGTTCCAAATCGCGGATTTATGATTCCAAAACCTTCAGCCCAAGAGGCCAAAAACGTGTATGAGCTCATCGCCGCCCTAGAAGCACTCTCCATACAAAACAGTAAAGTCAGTGATACCTTATTGAAAAAACTAAAAACAAAGGCTATGCAATTCAGCAACGCCAAAGAAGGTCTTGCCCGCATTAATGCCGACATGGATTTTCACAAGGCTCTGGTTGCTACCTATGATAACCCAATCGCAATCCAGACGATTGAAGATTTAAAAACCCGGGTGTTCTTTTATGAAAAACGGTTTATGGACTTGACTGATCATCAACAATCTGTTACTGACCATGACAACATCATCGCAGCCCTAGAGAATGGAAACCGTAACCAAGCAGCCGATATCGTCCAAAAAAACTGGCTACAAATCTTAACACATATCAATCTTTAAATCGAACTTTATGAAAACCCTTACGCTCCTCGCCATCAGCTTCCTCCTCACGTCTTGCGCAACATCACAAAACGATGAACATTTTGCCAAAGGGGTTGAAAAGACCCCAATCCCATTTTTACCTGAAATATTCACTGGTGAACACAATGAATTTAGTGTGGCCATCAATCCTGCAAACCCGAACATGATCCTCTTTACCAGACGTATAGGCGATGGCAAACAGAAAATCTATGAAACTTTTTATCGCAATGAACAATGGACAGAACCGAAAATTGCTTCGTTTTCAACAGACCGCGATGAAATCGCACTGTTTACACCCAATGGTAAGACAGTCTACTTCGGAAGCGAGCGCCCCATCCCTGGGCGACCAAACAAAGGTAATTTCGACATGAATATCTGGAAAACCGAATGGAACAATGAAAATTGGTCTGAGCCCGTTCCGTTACCTCCGCACATAAACAAGGTACAGGCAGAAGGCGAAGAATGGCCGCTACATAATTTAAGCTACTTTTATACGATAGATGGCTTTCAGTTTTATACAGGTTCTTTAGTAAAAAGCGCCAAGGGCATGGATATTTTCACTACAACACTCACCGATGGTGAATTCACGGCTTTAGAACCGCTTCCTGCTACTGTAAATACCGAAGAATTTTGGGAATACGCACCCATCCTTTCTCCCGATGGTAATTATTTGTTCACACAGGTTTACAAAAGATATGATGGTTTGGGCGGTGATGATATTTATGTGAGTAAACAAGATGAAAACGGCAATTGGTTACCCTCCAAGAATTTGGGCCCGTTGGTCAATTCCAAACAGAATGAATGTCCTGCAGGTTTTAGCCCCGATGGCAGCTACTTCCTGTTTTTTGCACCTAGTAATAAAAACTCAAACGATCCGGATGCCAAAGGAAGGCCGTATATCGTAAAAACGGCTGCCTTACAACTAGACACTTTATTTAAGTAAAATTATACCTTATGAAAATCCTTCACTACTTGTTATCCTTCGCCTTTGCATCTACGGCTTTTGGGCAAATTGATACCCTATCCCAAAAAATGGTTTCTATGCAAGACACCTATCAAAAACCCTATAAAGTGGGCTCGGTGTATTATGAAAAAAATTCACAAACTCCTTATACGGGTGTGCTCTACGGAAAGTTCTCCAATGGAAAATATCTTTCTATACAAGAATATGAAAATGGCATCGGCAACGGTACTTGGGCAAATTATTACGAAAATGGAAATCGCAAAGAGGTGGGCACCTATAAAAACAATTTGGTGGAAGGCCCTGTAAAACAATACCGTGAAGACGGAACCCTTAAAGCTGAGGGTCAATACAAACATTGGCGCAAAAAAGTAGGTATTTGGCGCTATTACAATACTGAAGGGAGTCTTATAAAGCAAACCGACTATGGATATTAAGTTCTTCTGATTTTGTTATATGCTTTCGCGGTTGGAAACCCAACTCTATGGGAAGTGAGCAAGTAAAATCTAAAAAAAAACACCTTAACAAATTGCCAAGGCGTTTGAATATATTTTAAACCGAGTTTGTGTTAAACTATTTCTACTAATTCTAGTTCAAACTCAAGATCATGTCCTGCTAAAGGATGGTTGGCATCTACAATGATATGGTCTTCATTTACTTCTGCCACACGTAATTTCTGTTCTGAACCATCTTGGCCCGTCGCTACCAGTTCCATTCCTTCTTTTGGATCTATGGTTTCAGGAATATTAGCATTTGGTACTTTTTGAAATAGTTCTTTGTTTACCTCACCATAGGCCTCTTCTTTTTTTATGGTTATGGTTTTCTTTTGGTTTACCTCCATATCAAGGAGTCCTTTTTCAAAACCTGGGATAAGCTGTCCTTTACCGAGTTCTACTTTTAATGGCTCTCTTTCAAATGAACTGTCAAATTCCTGGCCATTACTCAATTTACCTTTGTAATGAACTCTTACAACGTCATTCTCCTTTACTGTACTCATACTAATTGTTTTATAAATTTTATTTACTAATTCGGCAAAGGTAAAGGGAATGAAATGGCTTAAAGAAGAATTTCTGAAAAATCCCTTTTTTACACTTTTTTGACATCTATTTGACACCTTCCCCTCCATCCTAGTGTATATTTGACCAAAACAGCTTTATGAAATATCCAATACTTTGCTTCGTAAGTATCGTTTTACTTTGGAATGCTGCTACTATTATAGCCCAAGAAACAGCACCACCTGCTATTTTGAAAGCTGATTCCAACTGGGAAAAAGAAATCATCAAATTCCCTATCGACTGGGCTCCGGGAATGGACCTGGTAGGCTACGAAGAGCTCCGTTTTGCGCCAAATTGGAAAAACCCAGACCATGAACAGTTTTGGACACTGGCTATCGCTTATAAGGTGCAGACACCAGAACCACTGTCCTTATCCCGTATCGAACAAAACTTTGAGGCTTATTTTAATGGGCTGATGCAGCCAAACCATTGGGCACAACATTTTCCCGATCCAGTATTTAAACTAGTTTCCGTAGGCCATAGTGCGTTACCTCAGTATCAAGGAAAGCTTAAGGTGTTTGACGGATTTCATACTGGAAAAATGATAACAATTAATGTGCAGGCGCTACAAAGATATTATCCCGAAAAAAACCAAGCAGTTGTGGTATTTTATCTATCTCCTAAAAATTATGACCACTCGGTTTGGCGAGAAATAAAATCTATTGGAATTGAGTAAAGACTTTCCTTTAAAATGTTTTTTTACAATTTTTATTTTTACGTGTTTATACTTATTACATAACTAACTTAATAATAATACTTTAGCTTCGATAAAAAAATTCATCATGAATCGATATAGCGCTAGTTTAAACAGTTTCTTTATATTTCTACTTACCTTATTTTTCATTGTACCTGTTACCGCACAAACCTTTTCTAAAGCAACTAAAACAAAAAATACTTCATGTCCTAATGGCAGCTTTTTTGACCCCATAGATAATGGTACCTGTTGGTCGTGCCCTTCAGGTTATAAACGAACCGTCTTTTCAGTAAAAAGTAATAAAGCTTGTGAAAGAGCTGCTAAAACAGCGTATGCCAAAGCAATAGACAAAGGAAAGGGTCGAGGAATTTTAGGCACAGATTGTCCGAGAGGTGCTTTTTATGATCCTAACGGAAGATGTTATACTTGTCCGAGCGGATATAATAGAACCACAGCATCTGTAACAAGCAATAAAGCTTGTTCCCGTAGAGTTTCCGCTTCCTTTAAGAGTGCTAATAAAGTGGCAACACTTTCATGTGGAAAAGGAACATTTTTCGACCCAGTAGATGGCGGTAGTTGTTGGTCTTGCCCAAAGGGTTCAAAACGTACCGTCTTCTCAGTAAAAAGTGCAAAAGCATGTGAGATTCCGGCAAAATACAAGAAAAAGGGACTTTCAGCATCAGAAAAACAAAAGCTAAAAAGAACCACACAACAATTTGTCAATCAGAATAAAGCGCTGATCAAAACAGTGGAAGGAATTCATGGGTTTCTGAATTCTAAAGACAAAGCCTATTTTACTAAAGGCAGCTTTATATCAGACATCGAAAATGGTCGATATAATAAGGTATGGTCCCGATTGGAACCACAATTGCGGCCATTTATAAAAAGCCTTCGTGCACTCAATAAAAAACAATCGGGTGAACTTAAAAAGTTCAGGGCATTAACACTTAGCGCATCTGGAGGAGGTGGTTTTGCCGTGGGAGCTTCTACAACTACTGGTTTTATAATTATCTTAAACCCAGATAATACGGTGACATTACAAGGGTTTACTGAGTTTGGTGGCACCGTTGGCACTTCAATAGGAATTTACAGTGCTGTAGCCGTAGGACTGTATAAAGCAAAACCCACAGCTCGGAATAGCTCTAAATTCACCCTCGACTGTGGTTCTGGGTTTAGCGTAGGTATGGGCTTTTCTGTCGGCCCCGTAGGTGTTGGTGGTGGTATTGCCATAGATCCTTACCTTGTTTGTAATAATAATTGGGCCGGTTTGGTAAACCTTAGCGCAATTGAAGGGATATATATTGAAGGTAGCATATCTGTATCTCCTAAGTGGGCCATTCCAGTAGATGTAAATGCAGCTTTTTCTAGTTCGCTTGTATGGGAAACATCACAACAACGCGGACTTCGTTCTAAATGTTCAGATTGTGGAGGCCCAGGACAACGGCCATGTGCAATTACAGAGCGCTTCCCCTCCTGCGATCCGGGACTTAGGGAACGCTGTGAAACCTGTAATTAGAAAATATAAGCTATAAAAAACTTCGTTTTTACCAAATCTTAATACGCTCTTCCTCTGGTCTGTAGTTGGCTTCTCCTTCTTTCACGTCAAACGCTTCGTAGAAGGGTGAGAAATTCATTAACGGGCCGTTTACACGCCAGATGGGTGGCGAATGTGGGTCGGTAGCTACATAATTCCGTAGAAATTCATCTCTCGTCTTTACACGCCAAATTCTCGCAATAGACAAAAAGAAACGTTGGTCTGGCGTATAGCCACCAATTTTTGTAGTATCCTGTCCCTGCTCAGTCATTTTAAATGCATCGTACGCAATGGCAATTCCGCCATTGTCGGCTGTGTTCTCCCCAACCGTAAGTGCGCCTTTTAAATGCACACTATCCAACACTGTAAACGCGTCGTATTGGTCGATAATTTGTTGCGTTTTTTCTTTAAATCGGGTGTAATCCTCTTCTGTCCACCAATTTTTCACATTTCCTTCTTTATCATATTGTGCACCTTGATCGTCAAAGGCATGGGTGAATTCATGACCTATCACCATTCCGATTCCACCATAATTCACGGCATCATCGGCATACAAATCGAAGTAAGGCGATTGTAAGATTCCGGCGGGGAACACGATTTCGTTAAGCGACGGATTGTAATAAGCGGTAACGGTAGACGGCGTAGTGTGCCACTCGTCGCGGTTAGGAGCTTTACCCAACTGCTGTAACTGGTATTCGTATGCATCTTTGTTCAATGCCAATACATTTTCAAAAAATTTGTTACGGTCTATTTCTACATCGTATTCACGCCAAACATCAGGATATCCTATCTTTTTATTAATCGCGTAGAGTTTTTCTTTTGCCTTCACCTTGGTGCTGTCGGTCATCCAATCGAGTGCATCAATACGTTTTTCTAAGGTCTTCTGAAAATTGTTCACCAAGTCTATTGCGCGTTCTTTGGCGTCTTCATTAAAATAACGTTTCACGTACAACTTCCCTAACGCAAAACCGAGTTGTTGGTCTACGCGGCGAACCATTCGCTTGGCACGCGATTGTTGCGCTGCCTGGCCAGAAAGCACTTTACTGTAAGCAAAAGCAGCATCTTGAAAATCATCACTCAACAATCCATCGTATGAACTTAAGGTATGTGCTTTTAAATACACTTTCCAATCGGCTACAGGAATTGACACCAACATGTTGTTCAACTTGTCATAATACGCTGGCTGACGTACATCTAGAGAATCGATATTGGTTCCTATCATTTCAAAAAATGTAGGCCAATCAATAATGCCATGTGACTTGTTCAATTCTGAAACTGCCATTTTATGGTAGTTTTCGGTCACTACCCTACGTTCGATACGCGTTTTGTGAGACTCGGCTAATTTCTTTTCAATCGCATACACCGTTGCCGCGTTCGCTTCAGCATTCGCATCGCCTGTCAATTCAAACAATTTGGTGAGATAGGTTTTATACGCATTTTGAATTTCTGTTACCGAAGGGTCCTCCTTAAAATAATAATCCCGATCTGGAAGTCCGAGTCCCGTTTGCGCAAGGTGCAATATATTCATCGAGCTATTTTTCTGGTCGGCTGAAATATAAGGCGCAACCATGGAGAAGTCGCCCATTTTCATTTGGTTAGCAACATATTCCATAATTCCAGACACATCATTAATGTTGTCTATTTTGGCCAACATGGGCTGAATGGGCGTTGCACCGCGTTCGTTAATACTTACCGTGTCCATCCCAGAAGCGTAGAAGTCGCCCACCAATTGTTCTACAGAACCTTTTGCATGTTCTGCTTCTGAAACTTCGGTTAAAATGTTTTTTAGTAATTCTTGCTGTGGAATGTTCAGAAATCGATATGCCCCTACTCCTATTTGATCTTCGGCAATAACGGCGTTTTCATACCAGGTTTTATTAACGTGGTGGAAGAAATCGTCTCCAGGTTTGATTGATGGGGTTATCCCGTCAAACACTACAGGTTCATGTTGTGCAGTATCTTTATCTGAGTCAGATTTTTGTTCGTTTTTACAAGATAAAAAAAGGCAAGCAAGTACGGTGAGACACACTAAATTTTTCATACGGTTGAGAGTTGTTTCAACCAAAGATATGCATTTATCGCACTGCGTTGTATAGTCTGTGTTATTTTATAAGGGTTGCTGCGGAAATTTTAACGAATTCAACCGCTTCCTAAGCCTTGTCTAATTTCACACGAACGGCGTTCATACCACGTGTTCCTTTTTCAAGTTCGAAGATTACCTTGTCGTTTTCAGCAATGGTATCGATGAGACCACTTACATGGGTGAAGTATTTTTCGTTGTTTTCTGAATCGATAATAAAACCGAAACCTTTAGAAGTATCAAAGAAATTCACGGTTCCTTTTCGGGTTGGATCAAAAGGTACTTTGTCTTCTTCTGGAGTTTTAGGAACCCCAATTACGATGTCTTCCGCATCAACTTTTACTTTGTTTGCAGGATCTGGCGGAGTATCCGTCAAATTTCCATTAAAATCGACATACGCAAACTCAATTCCACTCGAGCCGTTCTTCTCTTTTTCGGCCTTTCGGGCTTCCATTTTCTTCTTTTTGTCTTCACGCTTTTTTAAACGTTTCTTTTCCTTCTCACTCTTGTTGTATGTTTGCTGCGATTTTGCCATTGGCTACATTAAATTTTTTAGGGTGCATAGTTGCCCTCCAAAGATATGGGATAAAACACAGCTTTACCAACGAAATACGCACAGAATGTGCTATTTCCGCTTTTTATTTCGTTTATTGAAGTTTTTATCGCCCTTCGTTTTCGGTTTTTTGTACTTGGCCTTGATTTTACGTCGGTACGAACCTCCTTCGTTTGTCCTACTGTTCTTTTCAGATTTTTCGTGAAAACTGGCACCGCGTTCTTCTTGGGCGGGATGTTTATGCGGATTGTTAGGCTCGGTGACTTTAGGTTGCTCTTCTGGAGTAAGTTCTTTAGAAATTTCAACCTCCGTAGGAAGCGCATGTACGGGAATCTCCATATCCATCAGCGCTTCAATGGCTTTTTTTGCTGCTACTTCTGCTTCAGAATAAAATAAAATCGATGTTCCTTTTTGTTCTGCACGACCGGTTCTTCCGATACGGTGCATATAATTTTCAGGGAAATTTGGAGTGTCAAAATTGATGACATGGGTAATCAAATGTAAGTCGATACCACGTGCCATTACATCGGTGGTCACCAACATTCTATTTTCTCCAGTATCAAATTGCTCGATAGCACGCAGCCTGTAATTTTGTGTTTTGTTTGAATGAATCACAGCAACATCATCATTAAAAGCTTGTTCTAATTCATCAAACAACCGGTCTGCACTACGCTTGTTCCCCACAAAGATCAATACCTTTTCAAAGGTTTCTTTATCTTTTAGCAAATGAACCAGCAGGTTTACCTTCGTATAAAAATTTGGAACCGAAAAACTATGTTGTTCTATGTTTTCTAGAGGCGTTCCGCTTACTGCTACGGAAATTTTCTGCGCCATGGTAAAAAAGTCGTTGATGAGCGCTTCGATGTCGTCGGTCATGGTTGCCGAAAACATGATATTTTGCCGTTGTCTAGGCAATAAATCAAAGATATTCGTAAGCTGAAACCGAAATCCGAGGTCTAACATTACATCAACTTCATCGATTACCAATTTTTTAATCGATTTTAGTTGCATGGCTCTAGACAACACAAGGTCATACAAGCGTCCTGGAGTAGCGACCACGATATCTTGACCTTCGGCCAAGGCGGCTTTTTGATTGTTAATATTGGTGCCACCGTACACTCCTAATACGCGATTGGTAAGGTATTTACTAAATTTTTCAATTTCAGCAACCACCTGAACCACCAATTCTCGGGTTGGCACTAAAATTAAAACACGCGGATTCTTTTGTTTCGAAAAAGGAAGTCCTTGTAAGATGGGCAACATATACGCAAAGGTTTTCCCAGTACCCGTTTGGGCGATACCCACCACATCTTTGCCAGACGCGATTACAGGGAATGCCTGAGCCTGAATAGGTGTAGGCTGAGTGAATCCTAAATCGGTAATCCCGTACTGAAGCTGGGTAGAAATCTTAAAATCGTCAAACGATTGCATACAACTGAATTTAACCGCAAAAGTACGGTATTCAACTGCAACAGCCGAAAGTTACGGCATGTCTAATTAGAAACTATCTGCTAGCAGGATGTTGAGCGTGTTAATATATTGATTATCTTTATGTTACGGCAGTGTTCTTTGCTGTCACTAACCAAAAAACGTAAGCGTCATGAAATATTTCCAAAAAGCAGCAACAGCTCCCCTATTTCTTTTTTTAATTATGGTGTTTACTACAACAGGACATTCACAGTGCATCGAAGAACAACTGACTATCACAGGTAATCAAGGGCCCAATATTGGGTCGAGCATGGGGCAACAATTTATGGCTTGTGAAACAGGCACGATCGATAAGGTTGAACTCAATGTGTTCGCTGGGTCAAATGCCGTTATGAAATTCGAGCTCTACGACAGCAGCCAAGGTTTTACCAATTTAATGTGGACGGTAGATAACATTGCTATAAATGGTCCTGGCCCGCTGTTAATTGATCTCACTACAGGCACTGGAACAACCCTAAATGTAACACAAAACCAGACCTACAGCATGCGTTTCTGGAATACGGGCTCTTCTGTATACGTTCTTGGTACGGCTTTTTCTTCTGGAGACCCCTACCCCAATGGAGCTGCCTTGAACCAATTTGGTGAAATACAAAATTTTGAACCGAATAAATTAGACTATTACTTCAGGCTTGCATTTAACGGTGCGTCGCTTTCTATAGATGAATTAGCCACTCAATCGGTGGTTGCGTACCCAAATCCGACCTCAGAAACTTTGTATTTCCGTGGCTTCACTTCGGAAATGGTCACGCTATATTCTATTACAGGAAAGCAACTATTCACAAAAGCACTGGAGAATGGCAGTCTAAATATTCAAGCAATCCCTAGCGGAATGTATTTTGTAGCTGTGCCCGTTGGAAATCGGGTGGCTTTCAGTAAAGTAATCAAGCAATAAGTATTTATTGTTATATAAAAGCTACACCTCTAATTTATACCCTACCCCGTGTACGTTGGTAAGCTTAATAGACGGGTCGTCTTGTAATTTCTTCCGAAGTTTTGAAATATACGTATCCAAACTACGGCCTACAATCACGCCATTGTCTTCCCATACTTTTTTGGTAAGCTCTTCCCGCTTAATCACCTCGTTGGGTTTGGCGATAAATAGTGCCAACAACTCGCACTCTTTCCGCGATAGACTAATTTCTTCCGCCTCTTTTACCAATTTATTCTGTTCGGGATAAAAGGTAAAGCTTCCTAGCAAGGTACCGTTATGTGTACTATCGCCTTGTCTAAAAGCATGGAATCTACTATAAAAAACGAAAGCCAAGAATACGATGACCAAAAACACTAGGATATAAAAAATAACAGGATTCTTAGAGGCATCAACTTGCTGTGAGGTGAACGTTACTTCTATGGTGTAGCATTCCTCTGGCAGGAGTCTTCCGCCGCAAGGCACCAGACTGTTTTCAATAGTACTGCGCATTTCAAAACTATAAGCTACTTCGCCATCGGTACAATTCAACACTGCAACCCGATAATCTTTCGGCAGCGATGCCTTACTAAAACTATTGGCTACGGCAGCATTCAGGTTACCAGGATCGAAGGCTAAGGGTTTTTCAAAAGAAAGTTCAAAAACATTCGATTCAAGTTGTAAAACGGGCAGTACCAACGAGACGGTGTCATTCTGGGATAATAACACATCGTTACCCACCGCGCGCAACGCAACTTTTACACGTTCCGAAAATTCATTTGTTGGCGTTTCCGTAGTGCATGAACCTGCAAAAAGGATCATACAAAAGATTAAAATAAAAAGATGTCTACTATTATTTTGTCTCATTTCCTGCAAATAACAGGCAATTTAGTGAGATTTCACAGGTGTTGACACTTCTTTTACATTCTTTTGACACTTTCTAGAACTCACCGCTGTAGGTTTGAATCAAAATATAAATCGACATGCAAAAATTACTTATTACATTCATCATCATGTCCGGTCTAGTAATGACGGGGCAATCTCAAAAAACGTATCAGTTAAACACCAAAAAGAGTGCTATTAAATGGATTGGCAAATATTCGTTTCTGTTTAGCGAACATACAGGAACGGTGCAATTCACAGGAGGAGAATTACAAACTTCTGACGGAAACATCACTGGCGGAAACTTTCTAATAGACATGACCACCATTACAAACGAAGAATATGAGAAAGGACTTGGTCCCGTAGAACACCTGCGAAATGAAGACTTCTTTGATGTAAACAAATTTCCAGAAGCTAAATTAGTGATTACTTCCGTAGAATTTTTTCCAAATGAAAATCGGCATAGAATGTTCGGAGATCTCACGATCAAAGGAATTACAAAACCCGTCGAGTTCTGGCCTGAAGTGTATCCGGAACAAGAAAAAATGTACGTCCAATTAAAAATAGACCGCACCCGCTGGGGAATTACGCACGATAACAAAGTGAAAGAACATGCCATTTCTGATGCTATCGAACTTTATGTTACCTTACAATTTTAACCGCCATTCTATGAAATATTTCTGCCGCATCATTTTATTACTCTTTTGCTCCCTTGCTGTAGTTTCGCAAGAAAATGAATCACAACACCCACTCTTGCTACAAAACGATTTAGATTGGGGTGTAGAGCATTTTAAACTCCCTACCGGATTTGCACAAGAAATGACCGTCTCTGGTATTGAAGAAGCCTATTTCCCCCCGGGATGGTCGCAAATTGAGAATTCGGAGTTTTGGTCCTACTTATTTGTCTGGGAAATAGATTCTGAACAATTACTCGATGAAACGAAACTAGAACACAATCTCACGCTCTACTTTAACGGACTCATGGGCGTGCCAAAAGATACCATAGTACCGCCTAAATTACCATCTACGACAGTTGTGGTGACTACACAGCAAAATTCTGAAAGTAGTACAGCTGTTGGTAAAGTGCGTACGTTCGATAATTTTAAGACCAAAAAAATGATGACACTTCACCTTTCAGTAACACAACAACGATGTACACAGAATGGCAAGGTTATTTTAGTCTTTTTGTTTTCACCCAGCGCTCCTAGTACTCCAATTTGGGATACGTTACGAAGCTTTGCCATTCGTGACGGCTATTGCGAAAACTAATTGCAGCGATTACATTCCTGAGTTTTGTTTTACTTCAGCCAAGGCTGCAGAAAGTTCGGCATAACGCTCTTTCGCCTCCTCGCCTGGCAATTGGTCTGCGCCGCTTACCATGTTCAGCAAATAACCAATTTGTGATACCAACATTTGCTGCGGATAAGCACCTTCGGCATTTTTTAACGTACTGAGCGCCGTTTCTATTTTTGAAACAGTATTCGGGTCTGGACTCGAGTTGTTCTCGGTTAAATTGTCTCGCTGCGTTTCTAAATCGGCTACCAGCTGCTTTGCTTCCGATAGTAAATCGATTACTTTATTCTGAAAAGCAATCTGCGTTGCCATATCGGCTTCCGTAAAGCCTTGTGCCGTTACACGAGGGTCTGGCAGGATGGTAAATGGCTGTTCTAGCACCTGCGCTCCTACCGTTAATTTTGCTATGTAATTTCCGGGTGGCACCATAGGACCGCGTTTATACCGACGTTTTAAGTCTTTATCCCACGCCCCGCGCTGTCTCAAATTCCAATCAAAACGGTGTAAGCCTGGTTTTGAGCTCAACTTATCGTCAGTATATCGAAAAATCTGGCTCAATTGCATGTCTTCCACTTCTGTTACTTCGGAAACCCCCTCTTGTTCTTCAATTTCTTCTTCTATTTCATCTACTTTCTTATCGTCAGAAATATTCGCAATAGCTTTCAACAGGGTGCTATCACTCAAAATAGTGGTAATGGGTTGCCCATTTTCACCTAAAATATCGAGTTGGATGCTTCCGCTGTAATTCTTCGGAATAAAATAATCTAAAATCACACGAGTGCTGGGATATTGTAAATTTGAAATCCCGCGCACGGTCGGATAGCGATAGCGGATTGTGGTGTCTGGTTTAAATAGCACTGGCGTATCGTTTAGCACACTGATTTCTGTTTGGCGCAAGGCTGTAATGTCGTCCAGAATCCAAAAGCCACGCCCCATGGTGCTCACAATCAGGTCGCCTCTAAAGATTTTTAAATCGGTAATTGGGGTCACGGGTAAATTCTGCTGAAATTTCTGCCACGTGAGACCATCGTTAAATGAAACAAACACTCCAGATTCGGTTCCTGCATAGAGCAAACCTTCTCGTACCGGGTCTTCTCTCAACACCCGTGTGGTCACATCTGAAGGAATCCCATTGGTTCCGTTTGAAAGTAGCGTCCACGAAGCACCATAGTCGGTAGTACGATATAAATAAGGACTCGCATCACCCATCAGGTGCATGTCTACCGCAATGTACGCCTTGGCTGGATTAAAGTGAGAAGGCGCTATAGATTCTACCCTACCACCTTTTGGAAGTGAATTTGGTGTTACGTTCGCCCAATTTTGTCCGCCATCTTTGGTCACTGAAACCACTCCGTCGTTAGCGCCCGTCCAAATAAGCCCTTCTACCAATGGTGATTCTTGAATGGAATACAAGGTGCTGTAGTACTCTTCGCCAGTAATATCTCTAGTAATCGGACTCCCGGAAATCACTTGTTTATCGGCTTCAAAAGCGGTTAGATCTGGCGAAATGGTTTCCCAAGCCAAGCCTTCATTGGTGGTTTTATGTAAAAATTGCGACCCGTGGTAGACCACATTTGGGTTATGGGGTGATACATGAATGGGAGCGACCCGTTGAAAGCGGTATTCCAAATCTTTCGGGTTGTGTCCATAAATATTAGATGCCCCAACATAATACCCTTTTTCAGTACCCGTACGTTTATCGAACACACTAAAACGACCTTTACAATTGGCATACACAATATTATGGTCGCCGGGTTTTGGTACTCCCGGACCTGTTTCGCAACCCCCTGTATTGATGAGCCATCCTGTTTCTGGGTTTTGCACCGAATTGGGTGGGAAACTAGGTACGGCAATCGTAGACGAGTTGTCTTGCTGTCCTGCATACAACCAATAGGGGTATTGGTCGTCTACTTCAACTTGATATAGCTCTGCCGTAGGTTGATTGAACTGTGTAGACCATGTTTTACCTCCATTGTGGCTTACGTTAGCGCCTCCATCGTTAGCTTGAATAAGTAAATCTGGATTGTTTGGGTTTAACCAAATGTCGTGGTTATCGCCATGCGGAACGCTCATTTCTTTCCAGGTCTTTCCGCCGTCTAGCGATTTCATAATAGGATTGGCATTCGAAAATACGATATCGGCATTGGTAGGATCGGATTCGATATTGGTATAGTAGAACGGTCGATTTACAAGACGGATATCGTCTGAAACCTGCACAAACGATTTCCCTTCATCGTCAGAACGATAGAGTCCGCGCGCATTTCCCTCTGCTTCAATTACAGCATACAATACGTTGGGGTCTGCGGGTGAGACAGCCAAATCGATTTTTCCGATGAGCCCCGTAGGCAGACCGTTTTCAAGTTTTTCCCAATCTTTTCCGCCATTTTTAGATTTGTAAATACCCCCCTCAGCATTGGTTCCACCAGAGATGATGGTCCATGGCTTCCGTTGTCCTTTCCAAGCGGCTGCGTATACAATTTTTGGTTTCTTAGGGTGTAATTCAAGATCTGAAAAGCCTGTTTCTTCGGAAACGAATAAAACCTGCTCCCAAGTATTTCCTCCATTTTCCGACTTGTAAATACCGCGTTCTTTATTATTTCTAAAGGCATTTCCGATGGCGGCCACCCATACAATATTTGAATTTTTGGGATCAATTTCAACAGCACCAATTTGCCCAACATCTTTTAAACCTATGTGTTGCCATGTGTTTCCGCCATTTACAGATTTGTATATTCCTTTTCCACTAATCACATTACTGCGAAGCCCATCAGAACCTGTACCTACATATACTACATTCGGATTTTCTTCTACCACCGAAATAGCCCCGATAGAGGGAGTTTCAAAAAAGCCATCCGAAACATTAATCCAAGTAGTACCATAATCTTCGGTTTTCCAGACGCCACCACCCGTAGCTCCCAAGTAAAAAGTGCCAGGTAAATCTGGAGTACCTGCCACGGCAGTTACACGTCCGCCCCGTAACGGACCTAAATTTCGGTATTGAAAAGCAGCAAAATCTTGGGCGATTAGGCTTACCGAACTAATAAAGAAAAAGATAGAAAGCGTTTTTTGGAGTAAGATTTTCATATAAAAAATAGTGTTTAAATAATGCTTTTGAAGCAGATGGTTTTATTAGCTTAAAGATTGGTTTAGGTCTTTAAAAATACAAAACTCTAACGGTAGTGAAATATCGGAGTTGTTAAATTACAATAAACTAATTCGCACTTTCTTCTTCTTAAGTCGCGTGTTGTTGGTTTTTGTAATTACCCCATGTGCTTTCGATTTTGGAACTGCTACAAACGCACAGTCTTGTTTTAATTCTATGAGTCCGAGTTCATTTTTGTTCAATCCACCTTGTTTAAAAAACAATCCGGCAATATCCCCTTTCGAAATTTTATCCTTTCGTCCGCCTGAAACAAATAAGGTGGTCCAATTAGTTTCAAGCCGAACATTTTTAGGCGCTAGCGCTACAATTTCCTTGGTGGTTATAAATTCTGGAACGTATTCTTCGGTCCATTGCAGCACATAGGCCGTGCCATGGGCGTTCATTCTGGCCGTTCTACCATTTCGGTGCGTAAATTCTTCTTTGTGAATGGGCAACTGATAATGTATAATAAAGGTAAGCTCCGGAATGTCCAACCCGCGCGCTGCAAGATCTGTTGCGATTATTATTTGGTGCGTTCCATTTCTAAATTGAATCAACGCCCGCTCTCGATCTTTCTGCTCCATGCCTCCATAAAAACAACCATGCGAGATGTTGTTCTCCGTCAGGTAATCGCTCACATACTGAATCGTATCTTTGAAATTACAAAATATGATGCCCGGTTCATTTCCGATGTGCTGTAACAGCAATACCAACGTATTCAGCTTGTTTTTTTCTGAAGCCAATACCTTTTTAACTTTCAGGTTCTGAAGCCCTTCCTCAAGATAGTTAATCACCACCTCGTTGGTAAGCCCCACAAAACTTGGCACTTCCATATCGTGTGTTGCCGAAGTGAGCACCCGCTTTTCTAACTGTGGTAAACTACCGATAATTTCTTTCATTTCCTTTTCAAACCCAACCTCTAACGATTTATCGAATTCATCTAACACCAAAGTCTTAATTGAAGTTGTCGAAAAGGTCTCGCGTCGCAAATGGTCTGCCACGCGCCCAGGCGTTCCTATTAAAATAGCTGGAGCATGCGCCAAATCGATTTTATCTTTCGAAAACGGGCGTCCGCCATACACCGCATTGGTCTTAAAGCCCGACCCCATTTCTCTGAGTACTTGTTCAATCTGAATGGCTAATTCACGCGAAGGCACTAAAATGAGCAGCTGAACCGTTTCGTTTTCAGGGTCTAATGATTTTAAAAGTGGAAGTAAAAATGCCAAGGTTTTCCCCGTGCCCGTAGGTGATAATAAAATCACATTATCTGAATTCGAAATGGCCAAATGCGCCTCTTCTTGCATCGGATTTAAGGTTTCTATTTGAAGTTTTTCTAATATCTCCTGTTGTGTTTTCATGATAAACCTGTGTATTGCTGAAATGGAAACTGCTAAGCGAAGATAGCAACACTTTTACGAGATCGATCTCTTTTTAGCGAGTATCGCACACTATAAAAATAGCAGTATGATGTTTTCCTTAGAATCTGTGTACACGAGATACCCACTTCAACGCCTTCTAATTGTTATAGACTTGTTAAAAAAATAGTTAATTGTAGGTTGTACCCCGATTGCTATTCAGAATTTGAATAATTTTAAAATGAACCAACACATCAACACATGAATTCACGTTACTCCCTCCTAATTCTTTTTGTTTTATCAATTTTCTTTACTTCGGAAATTTCCGCGCAGCGAAGAAACACATCTCCTAAAACCAATTCATCAACATTAGATTCGGTCATAAATGGGCTTCAATTACGAAGCATAGGCCCTGCTTTTATGAGTGGCCGTATTTCTGATATTGAAATCCATCCCGACAACGAAAACGTATGGTATGTAGCCGTTGGCTCTGGAGGAGTTTGGAAAACCACCAATGCAGGAACTACTTGGACTCCAATTTTTGACGACCAACCCTCCTACTCTATTGGTGCCATTACCTTAGACCCTAGCAATCCGAGTACAGTATGGGTTGGCTCTGGTGAAGATAGCGGTGGTCGCCACGTAGGTTACGGAGATGGTATATATAAAAGTACCAATGGCGGTGCAACTTGGCAGAATATGGGACTAAAAAACTCCCAACATATTTCGCGCGTTGTCGTACATCCTGAAGATAGCAACACCGTTTGGGTTGCCGCACAAGGCCCCCTTTGGAGCAAAGGTGGAGATCGCGGACTCTATAAAACCACAGATGGTGGGGAAACTTGGACGAAAACACTGGGCAATGATGAATGGACAGGTGTAACCGATCTAGTGATAGACCCTACAAATCCTGACAGACTTTATGCAGCTACTTGGGATCGACACAGAACTGTTGCTGCTTATTTGGGTGGTGGCCCGGGAAGTGCACTCTACCACAGTGAAGATGGTGGAGATACCTGGACACAATTAAAAACCGGCTTACCAAAAGAGTTTTTAGGAAAAACAGGCTTAGCTATTTCTCCCCAAAATCCTAATGTGCTGTATGCTGCTTTAGAAACCAACCGACGTACAGGCGGTGTTTACCGTTCAGAAAATCGTGGGAGCTCTTGGACTAAAATGTCTGCAACTGTTTCTGGAGGAACTGGACCGCATTACTACCAAGAACTTTACGCCTCTCCACACCAAGAAGGAAGATTGTATTTAATGGATAACACCATGCAAATTTCAGAAGATGGCGGAAAAACATTTTACCGTATGAACCGAAGAAACAAACACGGAGATAACCACGCCATCGCTTTTAAGCAAGATGACCCGAATTATCTACTTGTTGGTACAGACGGTGGGTTGTACGAGTCGTTTGATCTAACCAAAAGTTGGAAATACATCGAAAACTTACCCGTAACCCAGTTTTATAAAGTAGCGGTAGACGACGCAGCACCTTTTTACAATATTTACGGAGGAACCCAGGACAACAGTACAGAAGGGGGTCCTTCACGTACAGACAATGTGCACGGGATACAAAATAGCGACTGGAAAGTAGTTTTAAACTGGGATGGCCATCAACCTGCCACCGAGCCCGGCAACCCAGATATTCTGTATGCAGAGCGTCAAGAAGGAACGCTTTCTCGTATCGATATGAGTACCGGTGAGGTAATCGACATTCAACCACAAGCTGGTGCCAATGAGCCTACCGAACGTTTTAATTGGGATGCGCCTATTTTGGTAAGTCCGCATGTTCCTTCAACCATCTACTTTGCGTCACAACGCGTGTGGAAATCGACAAACCGAGGAGATAGTTGGACTGCCATTTCCGCAGATCTTACAAAAAACCAAAACCGTGTAGAATTACCCATTATGGGCAAAAAACAATCATGGGATGGTGCTTGGGATGTATATGCCATGTCTAATTACAACACCATTACCTCGCTAGCCGAATCTCCTAAACAAAAAGGATTGCTATATGCAGGAACTGACGATGGAACAATTCAAGTTTCAGAAAACGATGGTGGCTCATGGAGAAGCATCAACGTGGGGAACATTCCAGGAGTGCCGAGCACGGCTTTTGTAAACGATATAAAAGCAGATATGTTCGATGCAAACACTGTATACGTAGCACTCGACAACCATAAGTATGGCGATTTTAGTCCGTATTTGTATAAAAGTACCGACAAAGGGCGTACGTGGACTTCGCTCGTGAATAACATTACAGACCGCACCTTGGTGTGGAGATTGGTACAAGACCACGTAAAACCCAACTTATTGTTTATCGCAACCGAGTTTGGATTATATACTTCGGTAAACGGCGGAAAACATTGGACCAAGTTGAGTGGCGGCGTTCCCACCATTTCGTTTCGTGATCTTGCCATACAGCGAAGAGAAAATGATTTGGTAGGTGCTTCCTTCGGAAGAGGATTTTATATTCTTGACGATTATACCGCATTGCGGGAAATTTCCGAAGAAAGTCTTACACAAGAGGCTGCCATTTTTCCAGTACGCGATGCTTGGTGGTACATCCCGAGATCACATTTAAGCTTTGATGAAGGCAAAGGAAGTCAGGGAGACGACCATTTTGTAGCTCCAAACCCTGAATTTGGGGCCACATTTACCTATTACTTGCGTGACGAGTACAAAACTTCAAAACAAAAGCGACAAGAAAATGAAAAGAAGATGGGAACTGCCGATATTCCATTTGGTGGTTGGGAACAATTAGAAAAAGAGGTATTAGAAACAGCTCCCGTGCTCACCTTCTCTATTGCCGATGCCAATGGTACCGTGGTTCGGAATATCACCACACCCGCTAAACAAGGTATACAGCGTATTACATGGGATTTAAAGTACCCATCACCATTTCCGTTAGAAAAAGATATGGACGCCACGAAATTGCCTTCAGGCATCTTAGCACCTCCCGGAAATTATACAGCAACAATGTATCTAACCGAAAATGGAACAACCAAAAAATTAGCAGATGCTGTTTCATTTACGGTAAAACCACTACATAAAGGTGCCTTACCCGCTGCTTCACCAGGAGAATATGCAGAATTTATCAATGCCTTTGCAGCCACTAGACGTTCGGTATCTGAGTTCCAAATAGATTTGGAAGAACAAGTTGGGCGTGCCAAAGCTTTAAAACTTGCGCTTCAGCAAAGTACGATGAAGCCAGGAACGATTAACAATAAATTGGCAGCTGCCATAAAAGATTTGCAAGCGTTGCAATCTGATGTTGCTGGAAATTTCGCTAAAAATGAAATTGGTGAAAAAGGGATGCCGCTTTTAGAAGATCGCATGTTTGCAATTTACAGAGGAATTGAACGGTCTACCTACGGCCCCACCGAGACCCACAAGCAACAATTGGCTATTGTGGAAGCACAACAAAGGTCCAATGTAGCCACTTTAAACACTATAACGAAGTTGCTAGATGTGGTAGAAGGCGAATTGAAAGATGCGGGGGCACCACCCGTTAAATATTAAAGTTGATGAAAAAATTAATTCAAATAATTGGAGCCGCATGGGGTGCTAAAAAAATTGGTGGCGGTAAATGTGGTTGTTTTGGTACTATTTTAGTCTTTATCATCCTATATTTTATTCTAGGATACGTATTAGAGTGGTTTTAACTTTTAATTAAGCTAAAGTTGTATTAAACCGCTAGGGTACTGCGATTAGGCGTTGTACATTTGTGTATGATTTTGAACAAAAAAACAACTATAACGATGAACAGACAACAAAAAACAGGATTGATTGCTCTTATCGGAGCAGGAATCGCAGGCGGATTGGCATATTGGAAATACAAAACGATGTCGCCAGAACAAAAAGCAGAGCTTAAGAGCCGAGTGAACAATGCAGGAGATAAGATTAAAGAAACTGCAGGAGATATCGAAAAATCGATCAGTGACAAGTACGCCGAATTAAAGCGTAAAGCAAGCTAATTGATATTAAATATATAGGAAAATCCCGCTTTTTGGCGGGATTTTTTATTTGGTACGTATCAGTAAAACTGCGGCCAAAAACTGCATGAAATAGTTCATTCTTTACCTTTTATCTGATACGTATGGGGTCTGAAAGGAATCAGACCACAAGAAATTTATAAAAATATAGAGGTCGTTTGGTGGAGCGCGTGTCTAAATTCCTATTTTTGAAAATCTCAAAATCATTTTACATGTTTAGAATAATACTACTATCAGTTTTTACTGCAATTATTTCATTACCGTCGTTGGCACAACAGTATGAAGTCACAATTGAAGAAGAAAAAACAAAAAGCCGCGTAAATTTTTACGCAGTAAACGAAAACCTTAAAGATTTAGACGTTGTTGTTACTGTCACCGGAATTGGCTTTAAGCAGCGCGGGGGTGCCGAACGCCCTATTAGAGTTCCCGCTACATCAAAAGTGAAGGTAAAAAGCTTAATTATTGAGCGCGGTAAATACCCAATGTACGAATACACCGTTACAACCACAGACAGCCTTGCGCGACGTTCGTTACGACCAGAATTCGAAAAAATTAAAATCGATCCGCCTTCGCCAATTTTACTCTACAGCACTGCTGTTTGCAAACGTTGTGATACACTAACAAAATCATTAGCTGCAAGTCCGTATCGTTTTAAAACCATGCACTTGCCAGAAAAACCAGATGTTGCCAAAGTGATCGAACGAGCATTACCGTCGCTCGATACAATTTCTTCGCCCATCTTCAGTTTGGGAGGCGCTTTGCATACCGATATTCTCACGTATGAGCAATTAATCGAACGATTGTATGAAGAAAAGGAATAACAAGGTTTCGTTTTAATCCTTATTTCAAGAACAATCCCTTTCTGCATAGGCAAGGGATTTTTCTTTGAGAACCACTTTCAATATTGGTATCTTTATTGAAATATTAAGTCAAATACTTTGCATCCTAAAAACTTACATAACAAACCCTATCCCCTTTCCGTCTTAGCAAAAGCACACCCACCATTGGCTGAGTTTATCTATGAAAATGATTACAACAAAAAAACAATCGATTTTGCAGATGCGGCGGCTGTTTTTCATTTAAACAAAGGGCTATTGCTTCATTATTATGGCATTAAAGACTGGAACATCCCTGAAGGATATCTTTGTCCGCCCATCCCATCGCGAGCAGATTACATTCATTACATCAACGATTTGCTCTCTGAAGTCCCACTTAAAGCTCCCATTAAAGCATTAGATGTAGGAACAGGAGCCAATGCTATCTATGCGCTATTGGCAAGTGCGATAAACGGTTGGGATGTTGTTGGGTGTGATATCGACAAAAAAGCGGTAGAGGCTGCCCAAAAGAATGCGATGATAAACACACATTTGCCAGGAACCATAGAGATACGACACCAAACGAACAATGCCCATATTTTTGAAGGCATCATTCTTCCCAACGAATTTTACCATGTCACCATTTGCAATCCGCCCTTTTTTGCCTCGGCGGCCGATGCGAATCGGAATACACTTCGAAAATTAAAGCAACTAAATCCCGAAAAACCAGTATTGGAGTTGGAGCGTAATTTTAAGGGACAGCCCAACGAACTGTGGTGTAATGGCGGAGAAGCGTTATTCATTAAACGAATGATCAAGCAAAGTACAGCATTTAAAAAACAGGTTGGCTGGTTCACTACCTTGGTGTCAAAAAGCGACAACTTGCCGAAAATCTACAAGCTTTTAAACAAGTTAAACGCAAAGCACCAAACCTTACAAATGCAACATGGTTCTAAGGTTACTCGGGTGGTGGCTTGGCGGTTTCTGGCATAGTTGCCTATAAAATAACCATCTTTTTAGTAGCCATCTTGCCATTAGAAACCACCTTAACAAAATAAACTCCAGCTTTTACTAGCGATCCCTGTTTGTCAGATCGGTTCCATATTAACTGTTGTAAGCCTTCCGTATCTGTGGCTACCAATAATGCTATTTCTCTCCCTAACACATCATATATGCGTACTTCGGTCTTTCCGGAAGCGTTAAACCTAATAGTTGCTTCTGTACGAACTGGATTTGGAACAATCATAAACGATTCTGAAAGCAAGCTGTTTTCAAGTACATCTAAGGTTCCCTGTGGAGAAATTTTTGTGTAATACACATCTTGACCTCCTGTAAATGTGGCACACCAGGCCACATGGGCATATTCATTATCACTTTTCATGTCGAAATAATCACCCATCTTTTGTTGTTGCGGATAGCCAATTTTTGGGTTGAAAGGATCTGAAATTGGTATATTTTCAGACCACGAAGTACCTTGATCTTCAGAAAATGAATAATACAAAACCGATTGAAATGTACCTGCTGGAGCGCCCCGGGTATCTAACCAAACAATATCAATACGTCCATTTGGAGCTACAGACATAGTTCCAAACCATTGGTGCGCTTCTTCACCAACATCGGTATTTATCCTAACGGGTGGCGAAAATGAAACACCCCCGTCTGTGCTTTTCGCAAACATCACATCGGCAGGATCGCTACTTGAAGCTCGCTCTACCGAACCTAAAACATAGACGTTGTCACGTCCCGGCCCACCACTTCTATCTATGTCAATCCACAGTTGACCTTTAAGACCTTGCGGATTTATAGCATCTTGTACTCCTAGGCTGCCGTCAAGATCTACAAATGTTGGGCTACCAAAGGTTACCGTACTATTGGGGTCTTTAGCGTTGGTCGACTTTAAAACTAATATGTCGCCCTGTTGTGAACTGTTGGTTCCAACCAAATATAAGTTGGCATCTGTATCTACTGTTAGAGTCCCCCAGAATGGATCGCTAGGCACATTTTCACAGGCTTCAAAGCTCATGGCATCATCTGTAGATCTAGTAAATGCACCCGAACATGTGGTAAAAGTTTTATTCCAATACGAATAATTATGCCCAGCACTTGGTCCGCCGGTCTTATCTATCGTCATCCACTGTTTGTCCCCGCCATTGGCAGGTACGGGCATTCCCCACGTTACGCCTCCATCACGAATTGCAAAAACATCACATTCTAATGTTCCACGCAGGCTGTTGTAATAAAAATTACCTTGATTGTCGAAGTCTAATACAGGATCAGACCTAAAGTTTCCCGGTTCTAAGACCCCAGGGAATTTCCAATTATACCCACCATTTGTACTATATCCATATCCCGCTTGTCGGAAATTGCTATTAATATTATCAAACTGTCGCCAGCCCATGACAATTCTTTGCGGATTGGTTGGATCTATGGCCAAAGATGGTTCGTTAGCAGCATCACCAACAACATTGTTTCCTGCGTTATCAATATTTACCTGCTTCGTAAAATAATTTGGAGCTATTTGCTCATAAGCTGCCGATTTTTCCATGTTTGCTCGGTCTACAAATACGTACGGATCATTTACAATCTCTAACGGGAGTTGTTTTTCAGTTTCGTTATTTACGACTTGAGATTGAGCCGTTAAACCAATTAGAAAGCTGCTAAACAAGAGTAGAATCAATCTTTTCATAATCTTATAATTTGTTGATTATGAATGTACAACATAAAAATTGGTTGAAAGTGATAATTTATAAATCAAGACAACATTATAACCTAATAGTCATGAAAGCGCCAAAGCTTGCTTTTAAAATTGGCATCTTATTTGAAGTTGCCATGACTCACCAAAACCTTCAACGTATGAGAACTTCTAAAAATGTCACCACCATCAATGCAGGCAGTATGGCCGATATTGCCTTTTTATTACTCCTCTTTTTCTTGGTTTCTACTACTATTTCACAAGAAAAAGGGCTACTTCGAAAACTTCCAGACCCTTGTCCGAAAAATCAAGATTGTACCGCAGACATACATGAGCGTAATGTATTACATATTCAAATAAACCAAGAGGGCAGACTTCTAGTAAACAATGAGGTTACTGAACTCAAAGACCTACAAATTAATGTAATAGGGTTTTTAGACAACAACGGAAACGGAACATGCACCTATTGCAATGGCATAGGCGACGGCAATGCCTCAGATCACCCTCAAAAGGCAGTTATATCCTTAAGCAGCCATCGCTTAGCGCCTTACTCGTACTTTATTTCTGTTCAAGATGAATTAAGCAAGGCTTACAAAGAATTACGGAGCCGCTATGCTGAAAATACCTTCCGTAAAAATTTAGATGCACTTTCAGTAGAAGAAATAAAAGCCACACAACAGGCGTATCCTTTTATTGTTTCTGAAATATCTGTAGCCGACTAGTCTTTCTTTTTCGGCTTCTTTTCTGGCATGGGGCCTCGTAAATGCACAATAAGTCCATTTAAGAAATTCCGAAGGAATTGATCCCCACATTCCATAAATTTAGGATGGTCTGGATTGCGATAGATCGCGTTTATTTCACTTTTGGTAACGTTGAAATCTACTAACTTACAGATGGCAACAATTTCATCATCGCGTAATTTATGCGCTACGCGAAGCTTTTTCATAATGTCGTTGTTGGTAAGTGCCATAGCTGATGTTTTCAGCAAATGTACTTCAAAAATTTGTAGTGATTGGATTTCATAAGATTTATTAGGTTTGCAGTATCAGACCTATGGAACGAAACACAAACTTCTATTTTAAACTCTTTAAGCCCTACGGTTATGTGAGCCAGTTTATTACCAATGATAAAAACGCGAAACGAAAACGCTTTTTGGGTGATTTATTCCCGTTTCCGGAAGGCACCATGGCAGTAGGTAGGTTAGATGAACCCAGCGAAGGACTTCTTTTTCTTACTACAGACGGAGTTTTTAGCAACCAAATTTGTAGTACGGGGGTGCAAAAGGAATACTACGCCCAGGTAGACGGTAGGATTACAGATGAAGCAATTGCAGCGCTTACAGCAGGGGTGCAAATTAGTATTGAAGGGGCAACATACACCACGCTGCCTTGTATTGCCCAAACGATTGAAATTCCAGATCTGCCTGAACGGGCGAAGAAAATAAGAGACGAACGACACGGACCCACATCATGGATTAGCATCACACTTACAGAAGGTAAGTTTAGGCAAGTACGAAAAATGACTGCGGCGGTCGGTTTTCCCACCTTGCGCTTGGTGCGCTTCCGAATTGGGACTGAAACAATAGCCGGCATGAACCCCGGTGATGTGCAGCCGATACATCCCATCTACTAAAATTTCCGAAGAAATCTAAGAACTAATCATCTTCAGTAAGTGTAAAAAAATCATTTACCGGTTTGCTGAAAACTTCAGAGAGTTTTAAGGCCAATACCGTAGAAGGCACATATCTATTGGCTTCAATCGAGTTTATAGTCTGTCTGGAAACACCAATACGATCGGCCAGCTCTTCTTGGGTTAAATTCAGTATGGCGCGTTCTACTTTTAAGGTATTTTTCATTATTCCTTCTTTTTAGCAAAATGAAAAAACATAAGATAAATGAAGAGCATGAACCACAAAATTGTGAAATCCCCCAAGTCTTGAAAAACCCCTTCATTGTCGTCAATGATACTATTTACAATCAAATTAACGATGGGCTGCACCAATATATAGATGGCAGTTATTAAAAAGGTTAGGGTAAACGTTTTCGCCCTAATATGCTGAATACGCTCATCTTCTACTTTTTCTTTAGAAAGCACTACTATAAAAAGCGAGAGCAACACAAGACGCTTTAATATACTTTTTAGCAACTCCCATTCTCCTTCTATAAATTTTGTTGAAAGTAACACTACAAGTGAGATAGTAAATAGCGCCCACCCTACTTTCTTAGCGTAGTTTGGTAATTTAAAGTTAAGCAGCCGCTGTATGTTAGTCTGTTCGCATTCCTGTATCGATTTCATAAAATGATATTTATAATAAGTAAACTTTCCGTAATAACTAGTATATTTTACAATATGACAAATATACTTTACATTTTGGAACTTACCAAAAAATGTTTGAATTAACGTCTAATTTATTATTCCTGAATTACAATAATAGTGGCTTTTTTGCCCGTGAGGAGAATCCATTCTTTGGCTGAAACAATACGACCTTTGTCGTCGTACACCTGTAGTTCGGCAGTATTAGGGCCAGAAGATCCTTGGTTAAGTGCTTGAAACACAATTTTATTTGGACCTTTTTGTAGCGGGACATTAAACCCGTCGAAGCTTCCATTTAGGCTCACGTCAGAGCGCACCACATCACCATTCAAGAAAATACGAATACGATCTCCGTCTACAAACTCATGGTCGCGATACGCAATATTCACATACACCGCGCCAACTCGTATTTCACCCAGAAATTGATCGTTGCCCACGCCATCATCTGCTGCTTTATCTTTTACAAATGCTTTTGGAGTACTTCCAGAATTGTATGTTTTCAATCCGTCCCCCTTCGTCATGTCAAACTCTTCAGGCGTTTCTTTCCCCAAATTTGCATACTTGTTTGGAGTGTCTCGAGGTGTCAGGCTTGGTTTTTTTGAAGCAGGTAATGTTATTCCTTTCGGGTCTTCGGAAGTAATATCTGTAGCTTCAATTTTCACAGAATTAGGGGTGTTCCTATCTAATTGCGCAAAGATTGGCACTTGCACAGTGAGAAGAATTAAAATGGAAAGAAGAAACTTCATGCTTTTTTTCTATAGATACTTCAATAATTGCGCCAAAGATACTTATTGTTTTAGAATCCGTTTCACTGTTTTTATCCCAGCTGCCACATCCTCAATAGTTAGGAAATAGATTCCCGATGGCAGTATTTCTAAATTTTCAATTTGAATACGATTGCCTATTCTCTCTTCGGAAATTTCCAATTGGCGGCCCAACGGATCGTACATGGAAATAATTGAATTAATATCTAAGCCGCCCAATTGAATCGACAGCGCATCTGTAAACGGATTTGGTGTTATTTTTACCTGCGCTGCAGCGCTCTCAGAAACTCCTAAAATATTTGAAGTATATCCAGAAACTTCAAAATCGTCAAAATAAAATCCGTCGCCAGGAATAAAACCATCATTCAAAAGACGAAACCTGAATTTTACTGTTTCAAAATCTGAGTAACTATTCAAATTTAACGATACTAAGTTCCAATCTTCATTGTCATTAAATTCACGTAAAACTTCCCAACTCGTCCCATTATCGGTAGAAATTTGAAGCTGCACAAAATCGTTACCGGGTAACGAATGTTTGTAGGCGAAGCCAACTCTAGGAGCAGAAATTGCAGAAAGATCGAGTGAAGGGTTCAGTTCAAAAAATGTTTCGGTATCATTTTCGCCATTACCATCGTTCGAATCGCCAAAACTTTGCGAACCACTGTAAGAATCGTCTGTATTTACACCCCACATAATTGTACTATTGCCTGTTGCAGTCCAATTGGCTGCAGTATCTTCGGCATCGTCGCTAAAAAGCACTTCTTTTTCGCCTAGAAATACGGGGATCTCTATTTGTTCATTCGGAATGCCATCTTGAATGGTTGTTACTGAAATAGTAAAAAACGCAGTGTCTATCGCTGGATCGACCTCAAATTGAAACGGGCTCGCGGTATTGTCTTTAACTTCTCGTGCTGCAATATTTCCGAAGGAAGTCGCAGTAGGAGAAACCACAAACGAATTGTTGGCCTGAACAATCACACTCGCGGTGTTGGCCGTAGCCCCTACTCCAATATTTTTTACAGCAATCACTACTTCAAAAGGCTCACCCGGCAGCACGTCACCTATAATAGTATGACTCTGTATGTCAAGGTACGCACCCGCAATGTATGCTTGAAATAGAAACGGACGCACATTTTCGGCCACCAAATCGAATATCGTACTCGGAGGTGGCCAAAATCCAGACCCTGCGATTTCGGGGGTCCAGCCATAAATATCTTCAGAATGCATATAATCGCGCGTGGTTCCGCAAGACGTATATCCCAGCATCTGCGATGTCGTGCCATATGAGTAGTCGTTTTCAGCTAAAAAGGCAGAGGCCCATTCAGAGTAAATATCGAATGCGGGCGGGGTGGCGTTAAAGCCATACGGCATTAAGTAAGTTCCTGCGGTTGAGTGTGTTGAAAAGGCAGTTCTTGCTCCTGTTACCGCCAACAAGTCGCGAATGGCTTTGCTTTCTTCTTCCGAAAATGCTTCAGTACCACGGTATACGCCTGAGCAAGGGTTCGGACTCGAACATTCGTTATTGGTAGCATATCCAAATCCGTAATTCCGATTTAAATCTACACCAAAACATCCACCGGCATTCGGAAACCTGTTCTTTCTCCAGAGTCCGCCGCCATTGGGATCTGTAATTTCGTTATACACATATCCATCTGGGTTTACCACGGGTACGAAATAAATTTCGCGATGGTCTACTAAAAATCGTACGTACGCATCGGTGTCATAATTTTCTAGCAGATAGAACATAAAATTGATGGTGGTTGCCATAGAAAGTGGCTCACGGGCATGGTGTAGGGCGTCAAAATGGGCAGCAGGCTCGGGCTCGTCAATATCGGGGTTATCGCTAATTTTTACCATCCAGATATCACGTCCTTCTACAGTAGTGCCAATACTTTCTTTTGCGGTAATTAAATTTGGAAAGTCGGTTCGCATTTCATCTAGTTTCGCCTCCACCTCTGCAAAAGTGTAAAACCCACCCATACTTCCTAAATCGAAGCCAGCGGCTACGAGCTCGCTCGTTTTAATTGGATTTGGATGCTGTGCGTTATCGGCAACAAGCATTTCATTGTAAGCGGCTCGATAATCGGGAATGGTGACCGTATAAGGGAATCCGACGTTGGCCAATATATCGCGTTCAGTTTCAGTAACAAAAAACCGAATGCCTTCTGAAATGGATCCTTGGTAATGATCGATATCGAATCCTAATGAGGCGAGTGTCTGTATATCCTCTGTGTCTGCAACCTGAACCTTCACCTCAATGTAAATCGGTTTTTGGGCGACTACCGCAATGGTAGTGAGAAATAGAATTGAAAAAAGGAGAAAAAAGCGAAGGTTACATATATGCATTATTTCTTTTTATTTTTATGACGCATTATTACTAATAAAATGATGATAACAGGCAGTACAATATAAATTAAAATGTCTGCAACATCTGTAAGATCTATAGGCGAATTATCTTCCGGACCGGGTACTCCCGTGGGTATTTGTGCATATAGAGTCGGTATAGAAAACCAAAACATACTTAAAAACGTAAAAATAATATACTTCATAGCTTCAATTTGCGTTGAATGTAGGAAAAACAAAGAAAAATGCAATTATTTTTAACAAATAGTGTTAACAATTTGGAATTGTCATTTTTAGGTGTTACTATGGAGGGTTATCAACATTTAAAATCTTAGAAAACAATATGAGACAACTCAAAATTACAAAGCAGGTTACCAACAGAGAAACGAAATCGTTGAACAGTTATTTACAAGATGTAAGTAAGATCGATATGATCACGGCAGATGAAGAGGTAGAACTGGCCCAGCGAATTCGAGCAGGTGACCAACGCGCTTTAGATAAACTCACTAGAGCCAATCTTCGATTTGTGATTTCAGTTGCGAAGCAATACCAAAACCAAGGGTTGCGTTTACCCGATTTAATTAATGAAGGAAACGTAGGTCTGGTAAAAGCGGCAAAACGATTTGATGAAACCCGTGGGTTTAAATTTATCTCGTATGCTGTTTGGTGGATTCGTCAATCTATCTTACAAGCGTTGGCAGAACAGTCGCGTGTTGTGCGTTTGCCACTTAACAAAATTGGTGACATCAACAAAATTAGAAAGGCATCTATTCACCTAGAGCAAGTACACGAGCGTAAGCCTTCTGCTGCGGAAATTGCTAAAGAATTAGACATGACTATTGCCAATGTAAAGCAATCGTTGAAAAACGCCAATAGAAGTCTGTCTATGGATGCTCCTTTCCAAGAAGGTGAAAACGACAATAACTTATACGATGTCATCAGTTCGGGTGAAACCCCAAATCCTGACAAGTCATTAATTCATGAGTCGCTAAAGATTGAAATCGACCGTGCCTTAGACACCCTTGCCCCAAGAGAGGCAGATGTGGTGCGTTTAAACTTCGGATTGAGCAATCAGCCAGCGATGACCCTACAGGAAATTGGAGACACCTTCGATTTAAGTAGAGAGCGTGTTCGTCAGATTCGTGAGAAAGCCATTCGTAGATTGCGCAAAGAATCTAAGAGCCACATCCTAAAAAAATATTTAGGATAAGCTTTAAAATTATAAGGAGCGCCCTTGTTTTAAGATTTTCTTATTACAAGGGCGTTTTCAATTTCGTTATTTTTAAAAAATCGTATTAAAACCACCAAAATATGTTACAAGATACTTCTAGCAATACTTCTTCAACGTCAGATAGCACCTTTCAGGTTAGTGATGCCATTAGCCAGTTATGGGATAAACTAGATGGTTGGTTAGATGCTATCATATTAAAGCTACCCAACTTTGTTGTTGCCATTCTAGTAATGGTACTCTTTTATTTTATAGCCAAAGGGGTGCGGCGCCTTGTAAAACGTTTAATTTTACGAAAAGTACGTGAAGAATCTATCAAACAGATTATTGGGCAGATTGTATTTGCCATTACCCTACTCATAGGATTTTTTGTAGCGCTTGGTGTAATGGAGTTAGACAAAGTATTAACTTCTATCTTGGCAGGTGCTGGTGTGGTTGGTTTGGCAATTGGTTTGGCCTTGCAAGGAACCCTCAGCAACACAGTTTCTGGGTTTATCCTTTCTTTTTTACCGAAAATAAGCATTGGCGATTGGATTGAAACTGACGACGAAGTAGGAATGGTAACTGAGATAAACCTCCGGAATATCACCATAAAACGTCCCGACAATAATTTTACCATTATTCCCAATTCTAATTTTGTAGACAATCCGTTTACTAATTATTCGTTGTCTGATCGCTCTAGAATTATCGTGGGTTGTGGTGTAGGTTACGAAAGTGATCTGCAAATGGTGGAAGATCTTACCGTAAAAATCATCGGTGACGCTTTTCCGCAGAAAGAAAACGAAGAAGTAGAATTTTTCTATCAAGAGTTTGGAGACAGCTCTATCAACTTTGTGGTTCGGTTTTGGGCCGATTTAAACAATGGGAAAGATAAATTGACACATCAACACAAAGCAGTTAAAATTATCAAGAAGCACTTCGACGAAGCTGATATCAATATCCCATTCCCTATCAGAACGTTAGATTTTGGAAAAAATGACCTTACGGTTCATTCTGAAAAAAGCAAATAACCGATTTAAAAATTGAACCAAGAAAGGGCGGCTATAATGGTCGCCCTTTTTTTCTGTGTAATAATTATACATTTTCGAGCTGTTTTTAAAAATTTCGTATGGCACCACTTCATTTTAACAAAACTGTGACACTTGTTAACTAATCTTTTAGGCTACCCCCGACATATATTTGTCCCAACAAACCATTAATAATAAACACCTATGAAAAAATCAATTGCAATTACACTATTTTCCGGAGCCATTCTATTGACTTCTTGTGTATCGAAAAAAAAGTATGTTGAATTGGAAGGTCAATACAATGACACCCGTTCTGCCCTGTTAAAAACTGAATTGGAAAAAGAAGAGGCCGAAACTAAATTGGCTAAAATTGAAGATCGCGTTGCTAGTTACAACCAGAAAATTCAATCGCTGACAGAAACTAACAACGATCGCTTACAACAATTCGAAAATGTAGTACTGTCACAAAACGACAAAGACAAAATGAAAGCTGCCTTAGCAAACGTAGACCAAGAAGAATTGGCTAACGCTAAAACATTGCAAGACAGTATGAATCTGATTATCTCACATAATCTTAAGAAAAATCTTGATTCTAGCTTGATTGCTGAAGGTGAAGAAGATGATATTGAAATTAACATTGATGAAACGGTGGTCATGATTACCATTTCAGATAAATTGTTGTTCAAATCTGGAAGCTACCGTGTGAACCCAAAAGCGAATCCGTTATTAGAACGTTTGGCAAATGTGATTAACAGCGAGCCAGCTCTTGAGGTAATGGTAGAAGGACACACAGATTCTAAACTGGTGAAGCCTGGATCATATATTAAAGACAACTGGGACTTGAGTGTAGAACGATCTACAGCAGTAATCAGAACATTGCAAGAAAAATACGGTGTTGCACCAGAGAAGTTAATTGCGGCTGGACGTAGTAGCTACCACCCACTTACCGATAACGAGTCGGAAGAGAGTCGTGCTACCAACCGTAGAACACGTATTGTAATTTTACCGAATCTAGACAAGTTTTTAGCATTGCTTTCTGCAAACTAAAATAGCATAACACTTAACAAATTAGCAGCACCTTTTAAGGTGCTGCTTTTTAATTTGTATATTTACCTGACTAGGTTTCCCCGTATATGACTATTGAAAACTCCCCATTTAAAGATAGCTATCTCACCAAGTTCACCGAATCCTTCGGAAATTTTTACGTATTTGAACATTTTGTTGTAGGTGAAATTGCCGAAGGCGTTCATCTAGATTGGGCCAAGGCAAAAATTTTTATTGAAAAGGTATATGCATATTTTGGTACGCGAGAAGTAAAGATTAATTACATTTCCAATCGGGTACACTCCTATTCTGTGAATCCACAAGACTGGCTCAAATTTTATCAAGAACGCAATACTGTCGCTCGAGTAGCGGTGGTTGCATACGACCAAAAAGGATTTTTAAGCATCAAATTAGAGAAGATGTTTAGTCAATCTACCTACAAGAAATTCGATTCGCTTCACGATGCTATGGCTTGGGTATCTCCGGTTTATAAAGCGCAATAAGCTCCAGTACTTATTTTTTAGCGCTTGGCGGCACCGTGGGTCGTACTTCAATTTTACTTGGCAAGGTTCTCGGGTGCATTTTCAACAAGTCTACCACCAACTCGCCTAAATCTTCAATTTGGATTTTCCAGGCACCTTTGTCACTTGGCTCGTTTCCATTAAAATGTGTAGAAACACTTCCTGGCATTATCGTGCTCACTTTTACTTCGTGTTTCCGAAGATCTAACATGGCCGCCTGTGTAAATCCAGTGACACCAAATTTACTGGCATTATAGGCAGTTCCACCTTCAAAAAAGTTGGTACCTGCCAAACTAGAAATGGTGATATAGTACCCTTTGGTGTCTTTAAGCGCTGCTACAGCTGCTTTTAATGAATAGAAAGCCCCTGTAAGGTTGGTTTCAATCACTTCATTCCATTGGTCTACGGTAAGGTCTTCTATACTTCCAAAGTGACCCAAACCGGCATTGGCAACAACCACATCTATTTTTCCAAATTCTTTAATGGTAGCTTCAACCGCTTGTTGTTGGCTCGCGTAGTCACGCACATCGGCTTCGAGTCCGATTGCATGCACGCTATCATTTCCGCTTCCATTCAGTTTCTTTGCAGCTTCTTCGGCGCTCTTTTTGTTGCGGCTCGTAATGGCTACATTTATGCCCTGTTTCAGCAATGCTTCTGCAATTCCGAAGCCAATTCCTTTTGTCCCACCAGTAATTAGGGCGACTTTTCCGTGTAAGTTTTTCATGTTTCTTTTTCCGTAAAGTTAAGATGCGATGTGCGTACATCCTCTTAAATAATCATTAAATTTAGAAAATCAATTTTTTAACTATTCCCGTTTCAGATGAAACAATCACTGCTTACGCTATTTTTTGTATTGAAAATTTCAGTGGTCGTATTCGCGCAGCAAGGATTAATTTCTGTAGATAGTCTCAGCACAGAATTTGCTTTTGAAATCCGCTATGCAAGTCCGTATAACTTTATAGGTGAAACATTATACGATTGTGAAAAATGCTTACTCCAAAGAGAAGTTGCCGAAGCATTGAATAATGCAAATGCCTATTTCTGCGAAAAAGGGTACATGATCAAAATATACGATTGTTACCGGCCCTTAGATGTACAGAAAAAAATGTGGGCCAAGGTGCCAAGGCCTACCTATGTTGCCAACCCGTATGGAAAGGGAAGCATCCACAACAAAGGCGCTGCGGTAGACATCACCTTGGTAACTCGCGAAGGGTGTTTTGTTGATATGGGAAGTGACTATGATTTCTTTGGACGTGAATCACATATTGATAATACTAATTTCTCTGCGGAAATTTTAGCCAATCGAAAACTGTTACAAGAAGGCATGAAACGCTTCGGATTTGGAACCATTCGCACTGAATGGTGGCATTTTAGCTATCAAAAAAACTGGAGTTTCCCAACACTGAATGTGCCATTACCATGTGATTAGTTGCTAGCGCCCAAATTATTATCTGGCGGATCAGATTTTAATCGCAATGGAATGTCTTGGGCACCACCATATAATTTGATTTCCGTAATATCTCCAGGCATGATAAATTTAGCTTTGGTGAAGGCTTCTTTTACCAATTTAATAATTTCACCACGCAAAACGCGCGACGCGCGACGATAATCTACCGTATGAACCCAGAAAAATACTTTTAAATTCACAGTGCTTGCTGCGAGTTCATTTTCAATCACAAAATTTTCGTGCGTATCGTTATGTACCACACCAGGGTGGTCGTTTAGTATCTGCATTACAATTTCCTTGGCGCTTTGTATGTTATCTTCGTAGCCAATACCCACCACAAATTCTAACCTAAAGAAACCATCGGCTGTGTAATTCTCAACGGGTTTGGTGAGCACATCACTGTTGGGGATATAAATATCGCGGCCATCACTCGTTTTTATATGTGTATATCGAAAGTTGAGGGCCATTACCTTTCCGAAGTGATTGTCGATCATGATGGTATCGTTCACTCCAAAGGGCCTGTTAAACGCCAAGATAATTCCTGCTAAGAAGTTTTTCCCGATGTCCTGAAATGCAAATCCCAAAATTATGGCGGCACCTCCAGCTGCTGTCAATATTCCAGCTGCCACACCGCGCAGTCCAGCGACTTCCAATGCCATCATAATCGCAATTAGGATTAGGATAATTTTTACCGCTTGGGCCAAAAAACGGGCCATCAATGGGTCTTCAGCCTTTTTCAAAAAACGTTTTTTAAAGAAATTTGTGACAACTTGGGCGATTAATATTCCGGCCACAATTACAAAAATACCAAGCGCTATTCGCGGTAATAAACTCAGTACTTGTTCGTAATAATGCTCGGCAGCATTTACAATTGTTTCGGTAGCGGTTTCTTGTGTTAGTAGCATGCAATAAAGATACAATAAGATTGTGTGAAGACTTCGTTAATAATTTTACACTGTGCTGTGTTAGCAGTTTACCTTATAGTATCTTTGCAGCAAAAGTAAAAGCATTGGATATTTCAGTAAAAACATTTAGGATAATTAGTACGCTAGAAGCCATTTCATTTTTGGTGCTTTTGGGCATCGCCATGCCACTTAAATACATCTGGGACATGCCAGAAATGGTGAGTGTAGTGGGTATGGCACATGGTGTTTTATTTATTGCGTACCTTGTAATGGCTTATTTTATGAAGGAAAAACTGAACTGGTCTTGGGGCACCTTGGCAATTGTTATGCTGTGTTCTGTACTTCCTTTCGGTCCTTTTTATGCTGAACGCAAATATCTTTAAATGGAAAGAGAAGATCTGAACCTATATGCCTGCATGCTAAGAGAATACCTTATGGAAGTAGGTATGGGCGAAACTTGGGCAGCGGTCCTGAACATGGTTCTGAACACGTTGATCGTAGCGGTTTTGGCGACGTTCCTCGATATTGTCTTCCGAAAAATTGTAGTCCAGCTTTTTAAAGCTTTTAGTGACAAAACCACGACTACTTTCGATGATTTCTTGGTAAAAAGTAACTTTCCGAGGTTTATTGCGCATTTTCTTCCTCTTAGTATTGTTTGGTATTTAATCCCATCGCTGTTTCAGGATTTTCCAAGTATTGAAATGGGCATGTACAAAATTGCCCAACTTTATCTTGTTTTACTATGCGTGCTGGTCTTTAGAAGTATTTTAAGAACCACCAATAACTATTTAAATTTCAGCAAAGAAAAATACAGCGACAAGCCGCTAGAGAGTTATGTGCAAGTATTAATGATCTTTGCCTGGGGAGTTGCGATCTTCTTTTTTGTAAACATCTTAACAGGTTACAATATTAAGAGCTTGGCAACTTTAGGAGCCGCTTCTGCTGTGATCTTGCTCATCTTTAAAGACACCATTTTAGGCTTTGTTGCGAGTATCCAAGTATCTGTAAACGACATTGTGCGCATTGGCGATTGGATTACCTTTAGCAAGTTTGGGGCAGACGGTTATGTTACTGAAATTAACCTTGCCACCGTACGGGTTCAGAACTTTGACAATACGTTTACCACGATTCCTACCTATAGTCTGATTGCCGACTCGTTCCAGAATTGGCGGGGCATGCAAGAGTCTGAAGGAAGACGAATTAAACGATCGTTATTTATTAAGCAAAATTCGATACGATTTCTTTCTTCGGAAGAGTTAGAAGATCTTAAAAAAATACAACTCATCGCTCCCTACATTGAGCACCGAGAGAAAGACGTACTGAAATACAATCGAGCCACCGAAGCAGATAAGTCGTTGCTCATTAACGGGCGCAACCAAACCAACTTGGGGATTTTCAGAAAATATGCAGATGCTTTTCTGCATGAGAATCCGGCGATCAACAAAGACTTATTTTTAATGGTGCGCCATTTGGCACCTACCGATAAGGGTATTCCGTTAGAAATTTTCTGCTTTTGCTACGACAAGCGATGGGAAAATTACGAACATATTCAAGCCGATATTTTTGACCATCTCATTTCGGCTATCCCCTACTTCGGACTCGAACTTTTTGAATCACCTACCGGAACCGATTTCGCCAAAATTTCCTTAAACAAACAGTAGAAGTGTCATTGGCGTAGTATCTTTAGAGAAACAGCAACCAATGAACAAGGAAGACAGTCCCAAGATATATATAGCTATTGAAATTTTTGCAGGAGTTGCAATCGTGCTATCACTAGTACCTCTAATTGCAATTGACTATTGGTGGATTCGCGTATTCGATTTCCCGCACATCCAATTAACCATTCTTACATTCGTCGCTTTTGTGCTATTCTTTATACAATTTAAATGGAATTGTTGGCAAGATTATGTAGTCGCTACCGCCTTAGCGGTATGTTTAATTTTTCAGTATACAAAAATTCACGCATATCTTCCGTATGCTTCGGAAGATGCAGCAGCTACCAGTGAAAATTATCAAGGTGAAATTCTAAAGATATATACCGCCAATGTGTTACAAAAAAATAAGAAACCCCAGCAATTGCTAAACTACATTGATACTACAAAGGCCGATATATTGCTCTTTATGGAAACAGACTCAGAATGGAAAAACCAAATTAGAAATACATTGCCATCTCAATACAGCTACCAAGTAGAAGTGCCACTAGACAACACCTATGGTTTGCTCTTATATTCAAAAATACCACTTCAGGATACCCGAGTACATTATATGGTAGACGACAGTATTCCGTCTGTCGATACGAAACTAAAATTGTCCGACGGCACACTTGTTCAATTATACGTGTTACACCCCACTCCACCTATGCCGCAGCATAACCCTTCCTCTTCAGACCGCGATGCAGAAATGATGAAATATGCAAATCTGAGCAGAGAGAATGAACTACCAGTCGTAGTTATTGGCGACTTTAATGATGTTTCTTGGTCTGCTACCACCTCATTGTTCAGAACAGTTGGTGAGTTGTTGGATGTGCGCCGGGGACGTGGTTTCTACAATACTTTTAATGCAAAGAATCTGTTGATGCGTTGGCCCTTAGACCATGTGTTTGTTTCTTCAGAGTTTAGAGTGAAACGATTTACCACGGGAGCCGACATAAATTCTGATCATTTTCCAACCTATACCGAGCTAAGTTTTGAACCCCAGCTCAGAAAAGAACAACAACCCAAAAAACCTACTGAAAACGAATTGAAGCGTGCCAAAGAGCAAGCCGAAGGCGTTCGTAAAGTTGAATTAGACTATTAATAAGGGTTTCCATTTGCTTAATATAACACTGTTTTTGTTCCAGAATGGTCTGGAGTGAGCGTAAAATCTACAGTTTCGGAATTGTCAACTTTTCTAAATTTCATTGAATGTAAGTTTTTATAACGTCAGTCATTCTGAAATGTTAAAATCTAAAAAAAAAGGTGGCCGTTTGTAACAAATAAACAGGTGTTGAGTCTTACCTTTACCATAAACCTTAATAACACACGAAATGAAAACATTACAAACACTCTTCTTCGCACTTTTTGTAGTTGCCATGGTTCCATCAACCCAAGCGCAAACTGCCGATGAAATTTTGGAGAACTATTTTGAAAATACTGGTGGTGTAGACAACTGGAAAAAAATTGATGGTATGAAAATGACTGGTAAAGCAGCAATGGGACCACAAGAATTTCCTTTTACCCAAACCATGATGGCTGACGGTCGCATGCTCACAGAAGTAGATTTTATGGGACAGAATTTTATCGCCCAAGCTTTTGATGGGGAACAACTCTGGGGAATGAACTTCCAGACGCAAGAAGCCGAAGCACAAGACGCTGAGACTTCAGAAAACTACAAGAAAAACGATTCAAAAGATTTTCCAGACCCTTTCTTAAACTATAAAGACAAAGGCTATACGCTCGAATTAATGGGTGAAGAAATGGCCGAAGGAACTGAAGTTTATAAAATTAAAGTGAACAAAGGTACCGTGATGGTAGATGGAAAAGAAGAGAACAATGTGGCGTTCTACTATTTCGACAAAGAAAACTTTGTACCTATCATGAGTGAGTCTACTATCAATGTAGGACCGCAAAAAGGTATGAAAGTACAAACGGTTTTTAGCAACTACCAAGAAGCAGGAGATATATTCTATCCGTATTCTATCGAGACCAAGTACAATGGCCAGACCGGACAGTCTATTAAAATTGAAGCTATTGAAATGAACCCAGAAGTTCAGGATAGCACTTTTAAAATGCCAGAGAAAAAATAAATAGTACGGCTTTTAAAAAATCCCTGCTCGTTCGGGGATTTTTTTTACACTGTTTTCAATACCTTTTTCGGTATGTTTTGCCCTTATTGAAGTAATAACCATCCTATAAAACCTAAACTATATCGTATGAAAACATTGACAACAATTTTGGTGCTACTAACATTAATGTTAGGCACTCACACAATTTCGGCTCAAACTGTAGACGAAATCATAGACACTTATTTTGAAAATACCGGTGGAAAAGAAAATTGGGAAGCCGTTGAAGCGCTCACTTTTAAAGGAACTCTAGACTATGGCGGTATGAATCTACCTGTAACCATGGTTCAGACTAAAGAAGGACTTACTATGTTGAGTGCCGAAGTGCAAGGACAACCTTTTTATCAAACTGTTTATGATGGTGAAACACTTTGGAACACCAACCAACAAACTTTTGAGGCAGAAATGAATGATGCCGAAGCTACTGAAAACTACAAACTTGGCATCCAGGATTTTCCAGATCCCTTCCTGAATTATAAAGAAAAGGGGTACAAAGTAGAATTAATAGGAAATGAAACCATCGAAGGCACTGAAACCTTTAAGGTTAAGCTTGAAAAGAAACCGAAACTCGTAAATGGCGTTGAAGAACCCAATGTGGAGTACTATTATTTTGAAAAGGAAAATTACGTTCCTATTTTAGTAGAAAAGCAAGTTGCTATTGGCCCTGAGGGCACTTCAATGGGACAAAGCAAATTGAGCGATTATCAAGAAGTAGACGGACTCTACTTTCCGTTCTCGATGATTGATGGTACCAAAGATTTTCCGAATGCACAGAGCATTACCATCACCAAAGTGGAGGTAAATCCTGAAATTGACCCGGCAATGTTCCAATTTCCGAAGAAAAACTAAGCATACAACCAAAAAACGATACAATGAAAAAACTATTAATTGCAATTTTTACCTTGGCGCTGTTTCCTACAGCGTACCAAGCACAAGAAATCACGCTAAAAGGAAAAGAGCTTTTTGGCGATATGAGAGCACGTCATATTGGGCCTGCACTCATGAGCGGAAGAATTAACGACCTTACCGTACACCCTACAAATTCACGTATTATTTACGCAGGAACCGCAGGTGGCGGTGTGTGGAAAAGTAACGATGCCGGAGCAACCTTCTCCCCTATTTTCGATGATCATGTACAGTCTATTGGGGTAGTTACCCTAGATCCTAAAGATCCAGACAACACTATTTGGGTAGGTACTGGAGAAACATGGACGCGAAATTCGGTTTCTGTTGGAAACGGATTGTTTAAGTCTACCGATGGTGGCGGAAACTGGAAAGAAATTGAAGGTTTTGAGAATAGTGAACGCATTGCTTCTATTGTAATCAACCCAAACAATACAGACGAAATCTACGTAGGTGTATTGGGAGCGCTCTGGAGCGACAGCGAAGATCGCGGTGTCTACAAATCGGCTGACGGTGGTAAAACTTGGAACAAAATCTTATATGTAGGCCCTTCTACGGGAGCTGGAGACGTAATTATGGATCCGAAAAATCCAAGTGTGCTCTACGCTTCTATGTGGCAGTTTAGAAGAACCGGTTGGGGCTTTAACTCAGGTGGATTGAACAGTGGTTTATACAAATCGACTGACAGCGGAAAAACCTGGAACAAAATCCACAACGGCTTCCCTAAAGGGAAATTGGGCCGTATTGCCGTGGCAGTGGCCCCTAGTGATGCAAATAAGCTGTACGCAGTATTGGAAACAGAACAAAAAGACAAAAATGGTTTGTGGGTTTCTAACAACGCCGGACAATCATGGGAGCACTTGAACAACGATTTTGGTTTGGTAGTGCGACCTTTCTATTTCTCTAGAATAACCGTAGACCCAAAAAACCCGGATATTGTTGTAAAAGGTGGGTTAAGTGGCTCTATTAGCCGTGATGGAGGAAAAACATTTAAAAGTTTGGGGAACATGCACAGTGATATTCACGATGTTGTTTTTCATATAAACGATAGTGACGTGATGTATGCAGGTACCGATGGTGGGGTTTATCGCTCCTGGAATGCAGGAACCACTTTTGAGATCGTTGAAAACCTTCCACTTTCGCAATTCTACCACATTAGCACAGACAATGAGACGCCGTATAATGTGTATGGCGGACTGCAAGACAATGGTAGCTGGTGGGGACCAAATTCGTCTCCAGGAGGCGTAGAGGCTAGAGATTGGAACAGTGTAGGAGCAGGTGACGGATTTAGAGTATTGAAACATCCTACCAAAAATATTATCTATTCTGAAATGCAAGGTGCCGAAAATGTGTGGCGTTATGATGTAGACAAGAACAGAACTAAGACCATTCAACCGTTACCAAGAAAAGGAGATGGTGAGTTACGATTTAACTGGAATGCCCCAATGGCGGTAAGTGCGCACGTACCAGATCGTTTTTATATGGGAAGCCAATATGTTCATAAGTCTGATGACATGGGCGATAGTTGGACCATTATCTCACCCGATTTAACTACAAACGATCCTGCCAAGCAAGACCAGTCGAAGTCTGGAGGACTCTCAGTAGATAACAGTGGTGCTGAAAACCATACCACCATTTTTACGATAGCCGAATCACCATTAGACCAAAACATTCTTTGGGTTGGAACTGACGACGGAAACGTACAAGTTACTACCGATGGTGGAAAGAACTGGAACAATGTTACTCCTAATTTGGTAGGAATCCCTGCGAATACATGGGTATACCATATTGAAGCAAGTGTTCACGGAAAAGGAACTGCGTATGCCGTGTTTGATGGGCATACTACAGGCGATATGAAACCGTATGCACTTAAGACGACCGATTACGGAAAGACATGGAAAAATATTATTTCAGACGATATAGACGAAGATGCTTTTGTTCGAAATATTCAGGAAGACTATGAAAACGAAGATTTGCTATTTTTAGGTACTGAATTCGGATTGTATGTAACCGTAGACGGCGGGAAAAACTGGTCGCATTTTACAAACAATATGCCTCCAGTAGCTGTTCATTTTATCGACATGCAAAAAGAAACCAACGATGTGGTGATGGGAACCCACGGACGCGGTGTTATCATTATCGACGATATTAGTCCGTTGCGTCAAATCAATCAAGAGGTACTTGAAAAAGATGTACACTTTTTTGATTCTGAACCGATCACTATGGTTGAGCAGGGTGGCTTTTCAGGAAATTTTGGAGCCGAGACACAATTTGTAGGCGCCAATAAACCTACCACAGCGCGAATCATCTATTATTTGAAAAAGCGCCATACCTTCGGAAAGATGACGATGGAGATTCAGGATATGGAAGGCAATAAACTTGCGACGCTCAGTCCGGGTAAATCGAAAGGTATCAATGTGGTAGATTGGAGTTTCAATACGACCAACCCGAAAATGGCAGAAGCAAAAACCTTGTCATTTGGAGGGTTCACCTCCCCTAGAGTTTCCGCAGGGAAATACAAAGTGGTATTAAACAAAGGAAAGGAAACGTATGAGTATATCATAGAAACCAAATACGACGACACAGCCATGACTACTTTGGCAGATCGTAAGAAGCAAGAAGCACTTACCAAAGAAATGTTCGATATGGTAGAAGATCTTGCGTATATGGTATACGAGATAGGAGAAATGCAGGATAAAGCACAAGATGTCATCAAGAATAACCCCAAAGGCAAAAAGGTAGCACAATCACTTTATGATGCCTTAGAAGACCTTAGAACCGACTTGGTGGTGACTACGGGCGATAACTATGTGGCTTCTGCAGAACCAGAATTGCGAGAGCGTATGGCAGATTTATATTCGAATATTGCCACGAGCTACGATCGAGTTTCTGGTGCTCAACTGCAAAATTACGAACTGATTAAAGAAGAATTTGAAAAAGAAAAAGTGCGCTATGCCGAGATCAAGAACAAAGAAGGAAAAAAATTCATGAAGTTTTTAGAGAAGAACGAAATGGATTTAACCATGAAAACCAAGGAAGACTTCTTAGGAGATCGGTAAATAGCAAAACCATTTGCAAATAAAAACCTCGCACGAATGAATTCTTGCGAGGTTTTTTTTATGGAATTAAGACATTGTGAATTTTAGGGGGAATTAAACTTTTTAGGAACAAGATTGTCATTCCGAATGAGGCACGAAGTGGAATGCCATAACCTTGTAGCTCATGATGAGATTTCTCACTGCACGCCAAACTGGCGAGGCAAGCGCTCGAAATGACAAAAGAATAAAACTTTTTTAGGACTGGGTTGTCATTCCGAATGAGGCACGAAGAGGAATCCCATAACCTTGCAGCTCATGATGAGATTTCTCGCTGCCCGCCTAACTTGCGAGGCAAACGCTCGAAATGACAAAAGAATAAAACTTTTTAAGGAATGGGTTGTCATTCCGAATGAGGCACGAAGAGGAATCCCATAACCTTGCAGCTCATAATGAGATTTCTCACTGCCCGCCTAGCTGGCGAGACAATCGCTCGAAATGACAAAAGAATAAAACTTTTTTAGGAATGGGTTGTCATTCCGAATGAGGCACGAAGAGA
>TARA_R100000306_G_scaffold41882_2_pt1 | contig 191449 bp, 172 predicted proteins | sample TARA_R100000306 | Tara Oceans TARA_R100000306 (sample SAMEA2620824) | marine metagenome | biome: marine biome (ENVO:00000447); feature: mesopelagic zone (ENVO:00000213); material: "saline water (ENVO:00002010), including plankton (ENVO:xxxxxxxx)" | depth 1000 m | reverse complement strand
GGTTCAGTTGAACCTGCCGAGCCTGTGACAGAGCCAGCTGAGCCTGTGGCTGAAACTGCCGTTGCGCCTGAGCCTCAGGCCGAGCTGGCCGCCGAAGAGCCGGCACCAGCTGCAAAACCCGAGTGGCGAGATGAGATTCGCGTCGTCCTCACGCCAGGTGAAGGCACTGAGTACAAGCTCACGATGGAAGAAGGTGCCGTAGCCCGCTATTCGTGGACAACGGAGGGTGGGCCACTCAACTACGACACCCACGGTGATGGCAGCGGGCAGTCGATTTCCTACGAAAAAGGGCGCGGCGTTGCAGCCGACGAAGGTGACATAACTGCGGCCTTCACCGGCAACCATGGTTGGTTCTTCCGCAACCGGAACGCTGGTGACGTCACCTTGGTGCTAAGAACTGACGGCGACTATGACGAGCTGAAGAAGGCAATGTGACAGGGGAGAGCTCAGCCGTTACGCAGCCCGACGGCTGAGCGCCTGATTATTTTGCCTATGAGCCGAATGTTCTCGATATTCGGCTCAAATGATGAGCCGAATAGAAAAGCTACTCGATTCACTGGGAGAGCAATCTTGCGAACCTGGTGGACCTAAACTTTAAACTTCGCAAGCTGTCCATTGAGGCCTTCCGCCAGTCTCGCCAGTTCAGAACTAGAGCTGGAGATTTGTTCAGTAGAACTGGCAGTTTGTTCACCTTCCTCGCGGATCTCCAGAAGATTTTTGTTGATGTCTTCGGCGACGAGAGTCTGCTCTTCGGCAGCGGTAGCGATCTGGCTGTTGTACTGACGAATCTCCTCCACGGAAGATACCACCGCCTTTATCGTAGCGCGGGTGGCTTCGGCGCTTTCCAGCGTCTGGCCGGCGAGACTGGTACTTTGCTCCATCTTGAGATTGGAAGCTTCAGCGCTGGTAACCAGGATATTGATCAGATTTTCAATTTCTTCAGCCGAGGTCTGAGTCCGAAGTGCAAGAGAGCGGACTTCATCTGCTACCACTGCAAAGCCTCGGCCATGTTCACCGGCCCGTGCGGCTTCGATAGCGGCATTGAGCGCCAGCAGATTTGTCTGTGCAGCAACTGACTTGATCACCTCCAGAATCGAACCGATGTTCTTGGTGTCGGCATGCAGGGTGCGCAGCTGGTTCATGACCTCGTCCACCTGCTTCTTGAGGTCTGTAACGTAGCTCAGGGTCTCCCGTACTGCCTTGTCGCCCTGCGAGGCCGTAGTCGTGGCGCTATTGGCAGATACGAAGGCGGACTCTGCGTTTCGAGCAATGTCGCTGACAGTGGCTACCATCTGATTCATTGCTGTAGCCACCTGATCCGTTTTGTCACGCTGATTGGCGACCGCAGCGCTGGTATCTGTTGTTACCGCAGAGAGTTCTTCGGACGATGCGGCAAGACTGTTCGCGCCGGTTCCAATTTCCCCGACCAGCCCACGTAGGTTGTGGACCATGGTGTCGAACGCACTGAAGAGTCTACCGAACTCGTCACCGCGGTCATTCTGAATGGTGATAGCCAGATTTCCGGCAGCAACCTTGCCCGCAATATCTACTGCTGCCTGGATAGGCCTCGTAACATTTCGAGTGAGCAACCAGCCCAACAAAATAGCAAGCGCCACGGCAGTTACTGCAGCAATGGTGATCGTGTTGACAGCGCGCCCGTAGTCCCGCTCCATTCGCTTAATCTGAATACTCTGCAATTCGGCAGCAGTCTCAACTGCAATCCGGCCATGCTCCACCAGCTCATTTACAAGTGTCTCGCGAGTGGCGGACGACTCGTTCTCGCTGGCGCCGTAACGGGGCAGTAGTTTCTGATAAGCCACTACGCTGTCATTGATAACCGTCAGACGTTGCTGGTCCTCCGGAACGACGAGAACCTTTCTCAAGGAGGCCACTCGCAACAGCGCCTTTTCTGTCATTATGAGAGCCTCATCCAGGTAACGCTGCTCTCCGCGAATGGTGAAGTTCTTCTCTTCGATACGGGCATCCAGAAGCCGCGCCTCTACGGCGCTGGCATCCGCAACTATCAGGGATCGGTCGGCATACCCTTTCAGGGCAAAAGCGGCAGTCACTGCAATGACAATGGCAAGAACCACTACTGCGATAAAACCGCCAGCTAATTTCAGGCCCACCGAAACGCGATTGAAAAAGTGAGAGGGTGCCATAGTCGTTCTCGTGCTCTGAAGGGGAGGGGATCTGCAGGAGTATAGCTAAAGTTACCGATACTGGCGGTGGACCACCCACCGCCGCTCACTCACCAATCCCCATAAACGGCATCGTCGATAGATAGAGTACGCCGCCGATCACGCCCAGATAAACAATGACCCGCACTGGTGACTCAAGCAGATTGGCCCACCAGCTCCTGGGTGGCGGATCAGCCTGGGCCCGTTCATAGCGCTCGTGCTGATAGGCATCAATCAAGGCTCTCGCCTCGGCTAGCTGACTTCCATCCGGCAGCCATAATGCCGGTACCGAGAGATTCCAGCGTCCGGCCTCTGTCTCATAAAATTCGATACCGGCTTCTTTCAGCAGCTCACGAACGTCGTCAGCTTCGTCGTCAGGTACGCCGCGCAAGTGAAATAGCAGCTCCCGCATAGGCACCTCATCAGGAATTGAATGGTCAGCGTGCCATCTTAATCAATACCGGTCATAAAAGTACGCCAGACGTTCTTTCATTCCGAAATATTCGTAAATGCGGGGTGGGTATTCGCCGGGTTTGAGGATGCCTTCGATAGACAGATCGTTGTAAAGCTGCAGATCGAGCAGCAAGGCATCCTTGCTGGGAATATCGGGATTGTACAGCAGCACGGTAGGCTTCAGGAGCGCTCCAGGTACGATAGCCACGACTAGCCCCACACTGTCGTCGTTGAGCTGCACGATGGTTCCAGGCGGGTATACGCCCATGGTGTAGATGAACCGTTCGACCAGCGTGTTATCGAGGCGGTTTCGATATCTGGCATACAGGATTGCGAGTGCGGCTTTAGGCGAAAGCGCTTTGGAGAAATCAGATGGATTACACAGGTCGTCGTACAGATTGGCGATAGCCACGATGCGACCTGCCAGGCCGATATCGTCGTCCTTGAGTCTCCCAGGAAAACCGGTCCCATCAAGCATTTCATGGTGCTGTTCTATCGCAGCTACAGTCACCTTCGGTAGCAGTTTTATTCGCTGTGCCAGCCGAGAGCCCAGCAAAGGATGAGACTCGAGAATCTTCTCCTCGCTAGGTGTCAACTTGCCTCTTTTGTGAAGGATGTGACCCGGCACATCCACTTTGCCGATGTCATGAAGCAGGGCGCCGAGCCCCAGCTGTCTTAATTCTTCCGGCTGCATATGCATGGCGCGACCTAATGACAGCGCAAGCACAGTAACGTTCAACGCATGGTTATACAGGCTGAAGTTCGCATCCGATAGATTGATGAGATTCATCACAAGCGTGCCTTCTTCCTGAAAGCCTCCGATCATGCTGTCGATAACCTCGTCGGCATCTCGAATGGCGTTCGCTGGGGCGCTGTTCACATCCTGGGTGAAGGTCTTTACCCGCTTTACAGCTTCTTTATACCGCTCTGCCAATTCGCTTCGACGATTTCGAAACTGTTCAGCCTGCTCGATGCGATGTTTCTTTTTCGCCCACATCGTGGAGCTCGTTTCAGATGTGGCTGCTTCAGGCCTGCTTTCCGGAGCGGCGGCTTTGGGCTCAGCGCTACTGCGTTCCGGGATGACCTTTACCACTGAGAAGCCGAGACTCTGGATAATATGAATCTCATCAAGCGTCTTAATCTTGAAGCGTCGGAACAGGAATGGGTGCTGACTCCAGGCGACCTCAAGATCGACGTATAGGCCAACGACCAACTGTTCGACAGGAAGGCTAATGTAGTGTTCCGCGGACTTTTTCATGACCGACTTCGGGGTGGATCGTGGAGGAATTTATTAAACTATAGAGGACTCCATCGGTATTGCGAATGTGCAGTCGTCTGCTGATTCCGGGGTTCGAAGTGATGACAGACGTGTCACAGGCGATAAGAGGCTGACTTTTTCATTTCGAACCACCTGAAACCTAATTTGATGAATTCCGTAGCTCCCGTCAGATCAGTCTGAACTGTCAGAGAGCCTCTCCGGTCAGTTTCAGTGCTGCTGGCCCGTGTGTCGCGGGCAGTACTATTGGGTATTTCCCCTCAAGAACGCTACGGAGTTTGAGCATGAAGAATCTATGTGTACGAATTGTCCTTTCAACAGGTCTGGCAGCTGCAGGCACCTTCGCATCCGCCAATGATACGAACATGGCCGTGACCGGTTCTGACCAGGACATGTCTGGCGGAACCGTAACGGCCGATACCGTGATGGCTGCGCAAAACGGTTGGCTGGTCGTCCATCGCACCGATAAAGCCATGAAGCCGGGCCCTGTGGTCGCCTATGCACCTTTGAAGCAAGGCGAAAACACTGAGGTGAGTGCGATACTGACTGAGCCCGTGAAGGCCGGCGAAATGCTGATGTTGATGCTGCACGCTGAAGAAGGCGGCATGAAGACAGGCATCTTCGAATATACCCTGGGGGCGAAGGAAGATGGACCGGTGAAGGTGGACGGCAAGCTTGTCATGGCTGTCGTGACGGCCAAATAAAGCTGACGCGAGCGCTGATGCAGGGGTCTTGACATTGTTTTTAGAGAAAAAAGACTATGACATTTGGTCTATGTCTAGGTAGAGTAGGCGCTGTCGATTATTTTTGATTTCTGTCACAGGTCCTCAGCTATCATCGACGTTTCCTTTTGGGCGATTCTATCGCCCTTCTTTGTTTCTGGCGCAGCTCTGCGCTCGCTCTGAGCCTGTTTGATCTCACCTTTCGTATTGCACTCCACTACCGGCATCGCAGCCTCTCCATGGAGAACGTCATCATGAACTTTGGCATCCTGCTGTTCGACGGCGTGGAGGAGCTCGACTTCGTTGGCCCTTGGGAAATGCTCACAATGTGGAGCAAAGTCGCGGGCGGGCCTGAACATTGCCTGACGGTCAGCGAGGCATCTACATCAGTCACCTGCGCGAAAGGCCTTTCAGTACATGCCCATTTCACCTTCGATAACTGTCCTTCGCTAGATTATCTGCTGGTGCCTGGCGGGCAGGGGACTCGGCGGGAAGTAACTAACCAAGCGCTGCTCGATTTCGTTATGCGACAAGCCGGCCACTGCAGGGCGATACTTTCTGTGTGTACAGGCTCGTTCATCCTTCACGCTGCAGGTTTACTGGAGGGGCGAAAAGCGACCACCCACTGGGCTTCGCTTGATCGACTGCGGGAATTGGGTGATGTGGACGTCGTGGAAGCGAGGTACGTTCGTGACGGTGTGATCTGGAGTGCTGCAGGCGTATCAGCCGGGATGGACCTGATGCTCGCCTTCATCGCATACACAGCTGGCGAGGCGGCTGCGGGGCAGGTACAGTGTCAGTCGGAATACTATCCTTCGGACATGCGGTATGGGTTGTTCCACGAGGATGAACAGGCACCAGAATACCTCCGGGATCCGAAATGGAAAACTACGTCCTCTTCTTGATGATCGCCACGCTGACTGTGTTCAGTCCTGGCCCTGGCGTGCTGCTTACACTTAGCAATTCGATCCGGCATGGTGCTTCGGGCGCCACTGCGGGAATATTTGGTATAGCCTCAGCTACGTTTGTGGTCGCCGCCATTTCGGCCAGCAGTCTGGGCGTATTGCTTGCTACCTCCACCGTGGCTTTCACTATCCTCAAACTGATCGGCGCTGCGTACCTGGTCTACCTGGGGCTGAAGCTCTGGCTGTCTCCTGTGGTTAGCCTGGCTCAACCTGAGCCTTCATCGCCACACTGGGGGCGACAGTTTCTTGAAGGCTTCACCCTCCAGCTCACAAATCCAAAAGCTGTCTTTTTCTTTATGGCTGTCTTTCCGCAGTTTGTCGATTTATCCTCGGCTTTCCTTGGTCAGTTCGCACTGCTCGTGACCACCTACAGCGCGCTAGTGGTTGCAATTCACCTGATTTACGCGCGCTCAGCGGGGCTGGCGAAGGCCTGGATCGGTACCCGAAAAGGCGGCCGGGTCGTCAACCGGGTAGGTGGTGGCGCGTTCATCTGCTTCGGAGCTGGGCTGGCAGTGGCGAGCAAATAATTAACACGTGTCGGGGGAGTAGTATGATCTTTCGAATATGGAAGGGTTGGGCATCGAAGGAAAATGCCTCGGATTACGAGACGCTTTTCAGGGATGTAGTGTTGCCCAAAGTGACGGCAGGGATTGACGGTTACAAAGGCGTCAATTTGCTTAGACGCGAAGTGAATGATGAAATCGAATTCACTACGATTTTCCGGTTTGACACGCTTGACGCAATCAAGAGCTTCGCAGGGCCGGACTTCGAGCGAGCCGTTGTTCCTTCAGAGGTAAAAGCGCTGTTGTCTCGTTTCGAAATTGTAGTGCAGCACCACGAGGTCATTTTCTAACCCCTCAAAGCTGCGTTAGATGGGCTGCTGCTCATACATAAACGCCACGTTTGCCAATTGCGGGTACTCATCATCAACTAAAAGTTCAACTGTAGAAAATATCATGCGTCACATTGGAAGCTGCCACTGCGGTGGGGTCGTTATCGAGGTTGAAGCGCCGGCAGAAATCGTAGCCTACGAGTGCAACTGCTCCATGTGCAAGCGCACGGGCTTTCAGCATCTTATCGTCCCCAGTGCCGCCTTCACGCTCGTGCAGGGCGAAGAAGTGCTCTCCCAGTACTCCTTCAACACTGGGGTAGCCAAGCACTGGTTCTGCAGGCACTGCGGTTGCAGACCTTTCTATGTGCCCCGCTCAAACCCGGATGGGTATAGCGTGAATGTTCGCTGTCTCGATAGAGCCACTGTGATTTCACTCTCGGTTGTGCCTTTCGATGGGCAGAACTGGGAGCGGCACGCGCAGGATCTGGCTTACCTTACAGAAAATAGCTAATCGCCTTTGCTCTGTTTTGATCGCTCCACGCGCTTCCTGGCCACTGTCTTGTGCTGCTGCCATCGAGCAGCCGGAAGTTGCGTGTCTTTGCCCTTGGCACGGGTGTCGGCGTAGTAAGGGACATCGGCCCAGCCTACTTCAACGATGACTTCGTCAGCCTCGTTGAGCCAATGCGTCTCGAAGGCCAACTTTCCAGGAGGACCAGAACGCGACAGTCTCACGACTTTTTCCGGGACCCGGAGGGTGATTTCTGCTTCGCTGTCGGGGTCTATGTACTTGAACTCCGGCAGCTTAGCCATCGCACCAGGAATGACCTCGCGACCGTCGTCAGATAGAGACAAGGTTAGGGTTCTGGCGGCGGCATCGTAGCGTGTAGCACGCACGTCACTGATATAATGCAGTGCACGTTCTGCAGTATTCTTCAGGCGCACAACACAACATACATCCGCCTCCACCGACTCCACGCTTTGTACATCTGCCTTCAGAGCATCAGCTTGCTTGTTTTTAGCCATCACACACCTCCTAGTGGTGCAGGGGATCCGAACACCTTATCAATCGCAGTAATACTGTTGAAACGCGCCTGTAGTCTCTCATGCAGCCGCCGCTTACTGGCCTCGGTCTGTAGTAGCGCGTTGTGGCAGAACTCCAGCTCCTTGAGCAATTCATCCGCGGGCAGTGATGCCCACACGCTCGTTAGAGGCAGTTCAGGTAACCACTGCTCAAGCAAGCTTTCGAACAAGCTGCCCACACGCTCTGGCAGATCTTCTACATCCCGATTGTCGGTTACCGCCTCCAACAGCGTTGCGTAGATGCGTACCGGCGCCACCAGCGTCCATTGGATGGTCTCACTCGGCCACGCTCGCTGCTGAAGTAGTTCGAGCAGTGCCTTAGGTACATCGTCGCCCTGCCGCGTGCCGTGTTGCCAGTAAGTGGCTGTGCGCTGCAAAGCGCTCAGTTGCGCGCGAGCCTCACGGTGATCCGGATGTTGATCGATGAAGGCCTGACCCAGCGCCCGTGCATCCATCGGCTGTTTCGCCCGAAGTATCATTAACTTCCAGAAGTCCAGCAACGGTGTGATGTAGCCGGTCAACAGCTGCTCGGAAATCTTTGGCTGGCCTGCTATGAGCGTACAAACCTGGGGTGAGAAGCTGTAATAGTCTCGAAAGAACTGCTCGAAGAAGCTGAAACCAACTTCGGTCTTGCGGACGAAATGGTCTCGAATATGACGCAGGTACTGTACCTGCACTGAGTTGAGGGATCTGGATGCTAGCGTCGCGATGATGCAGCACCCACTGCTGCAGCCTACCTGGCCACAGTGGATATTGGGATCCCGCAGTTCAGCTGCTTCACCCAATCGATTTGCGATATCACTTCGCAGGACATTCTCATCCACAATCGCCGCATTTTCCTCCGGTGACGCAGGATTGCATTGTGCAGTAAGTGCGAGCAGGTTGTTGTTGACGATGCGGAAAGCATGAGAGAACTCATGAAACAGCACCACTGGATTGGATATGGAAAGGTCGATAGTACCGCCCGTGCCATCCCTTGCCACACAGATATTCTGTTGAGTGTCATAGATAACCAGACAATCGTTAGTGGTGTTCAGTGATGCCCCAGGCAGACCACTTCCGGCTGGAGGCAAGGCCGTACCATTGTTCGCGAACGAGGTGCCATCATCGAGCACGAATCCAGACAATCCGGCGATGATGACGATATCCACGTTCTGCGCTCCACCGCCGTAATCCGGTGAAAAGTTGGTGTTGACGAGTGTGTCCAGCCGGTCCTGGGGCGCGCCAGCGACCGTCTGGTTGTAAGTGACCTGCTGCATACCGCCAGCAGGATCGTTCAGTCCGATGCCATCGTCATTGGCAATGATGCCCAGATCCACGAATGCTGCCAGTGGGTCCAGATCATCTGAGCCAATGCCGGATGCACTGTCCAATATGAACATGGCCATGACTCAACCCTCCGGTTTGGGATCGACAGGGGAAGGAAGAGGGCGCCAATCCAGGCCCTCAGGCTGCCGCGGGTCAAATCCAGGGCGACCGCATGGCTCGGGACATTTTTCTTCGGGTTGGCGCTCTGGTGGACAGCACTTCTCAAGCCACTGCTTCAGTTCCAGTTCGCGATCATAATCACCTGCCTCGCAGCAATGGACCCGTGTCATGATGCCCTCGATCTTCAGCGTCGAAGTCAGTGTCTGCTGGTCGAGCCGTAGCTGATGTGCGAGTTTTCGTTTGATGTCGCAAAGCAGCTGATTGTTGTTTACAAGCTCACAGATGATCGTATCGTTCTGCTTACGATGATGATCGAGCAGGTGGATACTCACGATCTGTAGCTGTATCAACGCAAATATGCCCTGCGACAGATTGGCGAATCCGTGATCCAATGTCTGGTCTATTTGCGTGAGCCTGTTGTTGACCTGCTGCAGTTCACTACGGATGTCCTTGGCAACATCATGTGTGTCCGCCGTATTCTGGGCTGTGTTTTCGGTGTGGGTGTTGATCTGGTCAAGCCGCGCATTGATCTGGTCGGCGACGTCCTGAATTGATGGCATATCGTAGTCCTCCGCGAATCGAAAAGCTGGGACGACTCGGTTCTGGCGTCGGCTATTCAGTAACCTGGCCAGCTGAGTATCCCTGCTAACCAGACTAACCAGGCCGTGCAAAACAAACTGCGAAAAATACTGTTGAAATGCTGCGAAAAATTACCGGCGCCCGCATGGGCCGTCGAAGCGGGCAGTGCAGGTAGACCTCGCTGCAAAGCTGCCGGTATATAAGGGAGAGCGCTCCCGGCTCAGCTGCTTTAGACAAAATTAGACTAAGACATATGGACTAGGCCGGCGTAGAGTAGGTGTATCGGTCATTTGTGACTTCGCTCACAAATCCGTATTTTCATGCGGCTCTCCAGATTTGGGCGATTTATCGCCCTTCTTTTTTACGTAATCCCGTCTTACAGACACATCTGCGGTCAATCCTGATACTGCTCTCAATGGCTCCGAACCCGGGTCCAATTCAGCAGTAGTCATGGGGGCAGGCACGTGAAAACATCTATGAGGGTGCATTTTTCGGCGTTGGTCGTTAGGCAGATAGTAAGCGCGATGTGCGTCATCACTGCACTCGCCGGCTGCGGTGGCAAGAGTTCGGACCAGACAAAGCCTTCAGGCTTCGACGCACCAAGAGAGCCTGTGAATCTGGGCGGTGAAGGCGATGTGTTCCAGCCCAACCGGGTGCTCGAAATCGCTGTGTCGATGGATGCAGAAGAATTTGAAGCACTGAAAGCAGAAGGGCGGTCGCTGGCCAGCACCGCTCGCGAATGTCTGACGGATTACGAATACACAGAATACACCGCCAGCGTCACGATAGATGGCGAGCGTATGGAAGAGGTTGTCGTTCGGAAAAAGGGCTATATGGGTTCGCTTAGCCCCAGTCGTCCCTCACTGAAGCTTGATTTCAACAAAAAGTGGGATGGCAGAACCTACCAGAGCCAGACCGGGCTCACGCTCAATAATAACCGTCAGGATCCATCCAACGCCCGACAATGTATGGCCTTCGATATCTTCCGTAAGGCCGGCGTTGCCGCACCCCGCTGTAACTATGCCCGCGTTAGTGTGAATGGCCAGCTACTCGGGATCTTTACCAATGTCGAGCCCATTAAGAAGCCTTTCCTCGAAGCCGCCTTTGGCGATGATGAGGGCAATCTCTACGAAGCGCAGACCGCAGATTTCGGCCAGTGGCTAAGCCGGCGCTTCGAGAAAAAGACGAACGAAAAGGCGAATGATCGCAGCGATCTGCAGGCTGTGAGCGATGCCTTGGCCTTGCCGGACGATCAGCTGATGAACGTGTTGCCGCAGCTGGTGAATATCGATCAGTTCATCCGTTTCTGGGCCATCGAGACCCTGCTCGGTGCCTGGGATTCCGCTTCAGGCAACGCCAATAACTTTCATATTTATCGGAATCCTGCCGACGGTCTGTTCCATTTCATTCCCTGGGGTGCCGACACCGCCTTTCGCGGTGAGCACCCTCTCAAGCCCGGAACCGGTGTGTTGTATCGGAACTTTTCGCTAGCGAAACGGCTCTTCGATATACCAGATTATCGCGCACGTTACGAAGCAGAGCTCAACCAGCTCTTGGCTACCCAGTGGAAGGAAGAAGAGCTGCTGCAATCGCTTGAGAACATTCGTCAACTGACGGGTACTTCTGAACCTGCAGTCTCCAGTTTGAAGAGCTTCATCACTGGCTTGTCATCGGGCAGCACAGCGAGGCCGTCGCGTAGAGTGGCTATTGAGCAGGCCCTCGCAGATGTTCACTCGGCTGCTGCCTTTCCTATCGAAAATGTGGCCCCGGACTGCTCCGAACCTTTCACTACCGCGCTTACCGGTACTGTCTCGGCATCGGGTGGTGTTGATCAGGGCGCTTTCAGTTTCATGCGACCAGATGGCCGACAGGTGAATGCGAGCCTGACCTTTGCGGCCTTCGAGGTAGACAGTCTGTTGCATTCGGTAGACACCGAAACTTCACCCGAGGTCGTGAGTCTACTGATGATCGGCGTGGATGCAGCGGAAGGCTTCAAACCGTACGTGCTGCAGGTGTTCATAGAGGCCTCAGACTATGTACCTGGTACGCATCAGCTTCATGGCTTTGCGACCACTGCCCTGTTATTCGAAGTTGACATGAGCCTGCCGGGTCAGGTCCGGACCCTCGCACTGGCTTCAGGTGGCAGTTTCACCCTGACCCGTGTGGGTACTGGAGCTAAGGCCGGCGATGTAGAACTTACGTTCAACGCCAGTCTCGAATATGGACCTGATGCACTGTGAACATGGCCATCATCTCGGGAACCCTGAATGGCTTCTGCGGGCATTCGTTGAGTGAGCAGGGCAGGGTAGTCCTGATGGACCGGGTCGATATCAAGTTCCTGGTTCCGTTGGCGTTACTCGAGAGCTGCCTGACCGGGCTTCGACAAGAGTTGACGACATTGGACTTGGACGGGCGACGCACGTTCGACTACGACACCCTGTATTTCGACACGCCTGAACGGCGCCTGTTCCTGGATCACCACAACGGCAAGCTCAATCGGTTCAAGGTCCGGCTCAGGCACTACCGTCAGAGCCGGATCACGTTTCTGGAAATAAAGCAGAAAACCAACCGGCTGCGGACCGTCAAGGCGCGTACGCTGCTGTCAGCCGAAGCCTCACCCGCCAGCACCATCTCAACATTTCTGAAGGGGCAACCAGCTTTGCCGGCCGCACGGATGCAGCCGGCTCTTTTTGTTCAATATCAAAGAGCGACGCTTATCAATCCCGCTGGCAGCGAACGAATCACGGTCGATACCGGCCTGGCCTTTCATTCGCCTGATCGGCGCCGCTCGGTTGCGCTGCCTGGAGTTGCCATAGTGGAAATCAAATCCGATCGTCAAGCGGCTCACTCGCCCATGCACGAGCGTTTACTCGAGATGGGCTGTCGTGCCGTACCGTTCAGCAAATACTGCGTTGGCAGTAGCCTGCTATTTGGCACTGAGCTCAAGACGAATCAATTCAAACCTGTTTTGAGGGCCATTCATGGACTCTGCAATTGATCATCATTTTCTGACGCGACTCATCATCAACACGCTCTCCGTTTTCGTTCTGATCCGCTGCTACTACACCGTATCCCGTCATCGGGACAACGCCGCCTCGTTTACCCTTTTCGGGGTCGGCGTTTTCCTGGTGACCGCTCTACTGCATTCGGCTTCCGTGAGCATGGGCTTCGCCTTCGGCTTGTTTGCTGTGTTCTCGATGCTCCGCTACCGCACCGAGGCGCTGGGCATCAAGGAGATGACCTATCTGTTTCTGGTGATCGCAATGGCGCTGCTTGCGGCGGTCGGATCGATGCGGCATATCGAATTGATCGGTCTGAACCTGTTGATGATACTCCTCGCAGTGTTGCTGGAAACACGGCTGCTACTGCCTCGGCACGGTGAAAAGGATGTTGAATACGAGAAGATCGAGAATGTGCATGTGCAACAGCAGGCTGCGCTGATTGACGATCTGCGGCAGCGAACTGGTCTGGATGTGTTTCGTGTCGACGTGCTTTCTATCAGCTATCTACGTGATACCGCCATGCTCCGTATGCATTATCGGCTGGCCTCGAAACATGACCGTTGAGCTGGTGCAGGCAGGATTACTTGGCAGCGCACCGCTGGTGCTTTCACTCGCTTTGATGGTCGCAGCACAGCCAGTCGCTGCGACGCCTCAATTTGACTTCAGCGGGTATGTGGCGGCAGGGATTGATCACTTCGACGGGTTCTACAGCCGCGGTAGCGATCAAAGGACGACGCGAGTGGTGCTGCGCAGTGCGAAGCTCGAACTCGAGGCAAAGTGGGGCACCGGCTGGGCGGCAGAGATCGACGGTAACTATGAGGTCAGACGCGGCGAAGAAGAAGCCGATATCGGCGATGCTTACCTGCAGTATCGAGGTGTGGGACGGGTCACGACCAGGCTTGGGCGCTTCAAGGAACCTTTTGGTCTGGAGCGACTGGCCAGCTATGGCAGCGTAGCGACCAGTGAGCGTTCGCTGGCGACGTCGGCTTTTGCGCCTGGTCGCTCCCAGGGCTTGCTGGTGGGCCAGTACCGCAAACGTTGGACATGGGCCTTGGGGCTCTTCACCAAGAAACCCGAAGGTGAATCGACTCGTGCTGTCACTGGTCGAGTAACGATGGCGCCAATGCGTGGCGAGCAAAGGGTGCTGCATCTGGGGCTGGCTGCTTCGTGGCGTGATCTCGCCGATGCGCAGTTCCAGGTCAGGGAGCGGGGCGAAGTATTCAGCGCCGAGACTATCATTCGCAGCGTACGTATGGAGGCCAGCGATAGCATCTTGCTGGGTATCGAAGCGGCATGGATCTCGGGGCGCCTGTCCCTCACTTCAGAGGCTATTGCAGAGGACGTGACCCGGTCGAACGGCGAGCATTGGCGCTTCAGTGGAGCCTATGTTCAGGCTGCATTTTTTGTGACCGACGACCATCGTGGCTATAGCCGCGGAGAGCTTGATCGCGTAAAGCCCGCGGCCGGATTCGGTGCTGTGGAAGTGGTGGCCCGCTACAGTGCTGTAGATCTTCGCGACAAGGGACTCGGCGCAGAGGCTTCGGTCGGCTTGTTGGGCTTGAATTACTACCTGGGGGAGCATGTCCAGCTTAGGCTCAACTGGTTGCTGCCACAAATCAGTGGTTCAACGCTAACGCCTGAAGAAAGCGGCGAAGCATTCACGCTGCGAACGCTGTTTCTGTTCTAGTCGATGCCTATCGGGTATTCAGTGGCAGGAAGAGGGTGATCTCCGTCCAAGCCCCTGGTTCACTCCGAATGTCCATTCGACCACGATGATGGCGCATGATGGTCTGACAGATGCTGAGGCCAAGTCCCAGGTTTTCCGGCGCATCACTGGTGGAGTAGAATGGGTCCGTCAGCCGCTTGATGTCGGCCGGGGGGATGCCACGGCCGTTGTCTCGAATCGATATTGCCAGGCAGTCGCCCTTGTGAAAGGTACTGATTTCGATGCGCCCCTGCACTTGACGCTGGTTCTGTCTGAGGGCAGAGGCGGCATTCATCAGCAGATTCACGAACACCTGCATCAGCGCCGAGGGATGACAGGCGATAGACGTTCCGACCGGTATCACTACTTTGACATCGATATCGCGGAGCTGCGACTGGCAAAAGCGTAGCGCAGTTTCTGTCAGCGGCCGCAGCTCAGTCTGTTCCAGGTGATTTTCCTGCGCAGGGCGTGAGAAATCGATCAGGTCAGACACGATATCCGCAATGCGCTTCTGGTGCAGTGAGGCATCACCCAAAGCCTCGGTAACCGCTGGGTCTGTACTGACGGCGGTCGCAAAGTCGACTGCCTGGCTGGCGCAGTTGAGCGGGTTCATGATCTCGTGCAACAGACCCTTTGCCATCAGGCTCAAGGCCTGATGTTTCTGCTCCTGGGCCAGGCGGTCTTCAGTGAGCTGCAGCGTTTGAAGGGTTCTCGAAAGCATCCGGTTGCGATCCTTAAGCAGGAATTGCAGTGCGAGCATGTCGCGTAGAAACCGGCGAAAGAAGAAGGCCGACAGTGGCGCGCCTACGATGCACATGAGTACCAGCCAGTTGAACAGAATCCCGAATAGCGTCGAACTGAGTTCGGCTTCGGGCACAGCCAGTGTCGTGGAGACCGTCAACATGCAAAGGTTGATCAGCAATATGATGAAGGTGTGCTTCATCGATAAGGTAATGATGCCAACGGTGCTGATGAAGAAATACAGCCCAACGATTGGTGCCAGCGCCGCGCCGGACTTGATGTAAGACAGATAGCCGAAAACGGCTATGTGAAGGAACACCAGGTAGACAATCAAAGGAGAAGCACGCCGCACAGGTTTCAGGCTATGAGCGCCTAACAGCGCGACCAGTACGCCTGTGTAAAACAGGTGCATGGCTGTCACAGCCGGTGCTGCTGGATCCAGCCAGATTGCCAGCAGGAATAGCAGTGTGCCAACTATCGTCAGCAGCAGCGAAACATCAGCAAACAGGGGGAGAATTCGATAGCGCGTCTGAAAACTGTAGAAGCGTTCGAAGCGGTGCTGGCGGTCTGCGGACAACTGGCGGATCTGCGCCATCCCTGACAGAAGACTCACGGTACGGCTCCGTTGTGGTAGCGCTTCATGAAAAGAATCAGTTCGGGCATGCGCTCGAAGCCAAGCTTTGCAAATATGCGGTCCTTGTAGGAGTGGACAGTCTTGCAGGATACGCCAAGCTGGTCGGCAATCTCTTTGATGCAGACGCGACTGGCTATGAGCTGGGCTACTTCACGCTCACGACCTGACAGCCCATCGAAAGCTCTGGCCGCACCTGACTCTTCGGAGTCAGTTCGCTGCCAGCTGCCAACATAGACCTGGCCATTACGAATGTAATAGAGCGTCTTGAGCAGGTCCTGCATCGCCTGCTGTTTGGATACCACGGCCTTGATACCGGCGTCGAGATAGATCGCCAGGCGGCCTGGACTAACCTGAGTCTCGGCTATCAGCAGGATGGACAGGGTAGGGCTCAGATTGAGTGCATGTTCAGCGATAGTCAGACCATCGTTGTCGCGCAGGTTTTCTTCGATGACCAGCACCCCGGGTGCGGCTGCAGCCAGTCGCTGCAGCGTGTCAGCGCCGGAGTCCGACTCACCAACCAGGTCAATATCGTCCTGAAGCAGCAGGTGAAACAGCAAACTATCTCTGAACAGGCGCTGGCCGAGGGTCAGATACAGGCGCAGCTTACGCGCCGCCACAGCCATTACAGGAACGCCCAGGCAGCTGGCAAGCGAAGCGTCAAAGCGAAGACTTGCTTTCTACCCTCGATTTTTAGCTCGCAGTCAAGACGTGCGCATAGCACGTGCAGCAACAGAAAGGCGACCTGTTGTTCCAGCAACGGGCGGGACATTCGGGATAGCGGGGCAAGTAAATGCGTGTACATGTGCAAGTCTACAGAGAGCACAGCCACATTCGGGTCGGCCCGGGTAATGGCCAGATCGTGCCAGCTCCGACCTGAGGCGATGAGCAGCGTTGTCAGCGCCCGAGCGAGGGCGGCTATTAAGGTCTGTGGCTCACCTGATTCGTCAGCCGTATCTGCCAGGGCCTGCATTTCATATTGAAGCGGCTGAAAACCGTGGACCAAGGTTCCAGGCACCCGTTTCATCTGCGCCAGGCGATGATGGACGAGATCACTGAACTGATCTGTCAGCGTATGCTCCAGGTCGGTCTCCATGCTAGCCCGGAGATGTGCGGCACTGGCAGGCAGGGCCTGAATCGCTTGCAGTGATTTCAGATAGCAGTTCATCACCGGTCGACCAGCGGCTTCATCTACAGCCGCCTCAATCGTCATAAGCCGTTTTATCCGATGGTCGTAGATTGACCTGAACTGTTCGTCGAGACGAGCCCTGTCCTTGTCCCGCTCGTTAACCAGCTCGTTGTGACGGACCAGCGCCTCACGGAAAAGCGGTAGGCAATCAGCCGCCCGCCACGGTTTCTTCTGGTAGCGAAAGATTTCGCCCTCATTAATGGCATCAATGGCCACGGCCACTTCACCGTAAGCGGAGGTGAGAATGCGTACGGTACATGGGTGAGACTGCCTCAGCGTGTCGAGCAGCTCCTTGCCGAGCATCCCGGGCATTCGCTGATCTGTCATGATCACGGCAATGCGGCTCCCTTGCTCACGCATCAGGGTAAGCGCCGCCTCAGCGTGCTCAGCGCACAGGACCTGAAACTCGTTCTGCATGAGTTCGAGCTGGCGAGCCAGGTATTTGGTGGCTGCCGGCTCATCATCCACGACCAGTACAGCGGGCATCGTTGCCGATGAGCGAGCACCTGTCCCCGGTTCGACTGGCGCCGAGCGCGCAGACAGCGCTGCTCTCAGGACATGCGAACGAATGAGTTCAGGGTTGATGGGCTGCTCGAAACACCGGTCGACGAGCCCCTGGTCCAACAGGTTAACCAGCAGACTCAGCGGGATGCTGTCGCCGAGCAGTACCTTGAGAATATCGGCGCTATCTCTGGCCTTTTTCAGCAGGGGGTACGCCGTTCCGGCTGGTGGAGTGTCCAGCAGCATGAAGAGTGCGGCAGGCGCAGGATCAAGCGCTCCAAGCGCTTCGATGGCGGAATCATCTGAGCGATAAGCAGCGATCTGAAAATCGTCGCCGAAGGTGGCTTCAAACTGGTCGCGCGCCTCCTCATTCTCGTAACGCAGAAGGATCAGCGGCCTATCGGCGATGCTCATGATGATTTGCTTTCCTGACAAGACTTATATGGGAAGCTTAGCAAGACCTGAGCAGAGAGGTGTAGGATCTTCCTACAAGGCGTCAAGGACGCAGGAATGCCCGTACTAGATGAGCATCGCTTCAAGCGATGCTCAGCGTGCCATCAATAAGCGAATACGGGGTAAAGACTCAGCTTCGCTGCGACATTTTCATCGTGCGCCGGAACGATTGTGAGCTTGCTATCTTTAGCCGCCAGCGCGTTGATATGTTCGATATGCACCTGATTCTGTTCCCGGTTCCAGTCGATACCGGCGAGCCATTGCACCATCGCAGGCCGCGGCGCCCTGCGTTCGATGCCTTCTGCGGTCCAAGTCGTATCGCCGATAAAAAACAGCCGATTCCCTGACGCCAGATTCAGGAACACGCCAACCTGACCAGACGTATGGCCAGCCAAGGACACCATGACTACCGTACCGTCACTGAAGACATCCTTGCTCTTGTCGAATCCCTCGTAGGGCTCGTCGTCGAACCGTACGAATTCCCAGTCGATGGCGGGACTATCGAACTGACTGCGCAGGAATGCAGGTGCTTTGCCTTCATGAACCGCGAAATTGTGCTCTTCCGCCGTTACCCACACTGGCACGGACGGGAGGTCCTCAAGGCCACTCACATGGTCCCAGTGCATATGGGTCGGAATGATTCCCCGCAATCGGGCGAAATCGTACTGACTGGCTTCAAGCTGATCGATTAATGGGTAAACGTCTGCGTAAGCGAGCAGTTGGCGGTGCATCCACGACATCTCTTCAACCTGTGCGTCGACATTTCTACCAAGGCCGGTGTCGATTAGAAGATCGCCCTTCGGATGTTGTATCAGCACGACGTTGTGTTGCAGCTGTCGATCCTTGAACCAACCGCCGCCGCTCACCACAAGCATTTCCTTGGCGTCGGTGGAGCGAGCGGTCTTAATCACACTGTAGCCGACGGTGGCTGGCATATCAGCTCGCGCGGTGGTCTTGTCAGCATGTGAAAGGCCCCCGCTCAGCACCGTAACTGCCAGCGTCGTCATCAGCAATGCGCCTCGCAGAGATGGCGGCAGCTGAGAAGATTTCATTCGTCGAGTCATGGTGTTGTCCTAATCGTGTGCTGCGGAGCACTAAATTTCGATTTCAGCTGGCGCAAGTAGTTCAAGGGTTCGATGCTAGGCTCTGACGAAGGATAGGTACAATAGTTTTTCTTTGGATATAACCCTCCTGCATGCGCAGGAAGCCTCACACCCGTCCGCCCAGCCGGACAGCGCATTCGAGTATTCCCAGGTAGATTGACCCGTTTTCCGGACACGGGCGCAGGGGTCTTTCTCCCCGTTTTTCAGCTTAATCAGATCATCCCATACGAATTAATGCTTACTGGCACGGCGCGTGCTCTGGTCACCCCTGCGAACTGCAACGCATGGCTGCGTTACACCATAAAAACAACACCGTGTTCGAGGACACTCTATGCAAAAGCTCGTGCTTTTTGCCCTTGCCGGGGCGACTACGCTTTCTGTTTCTGTCTATGCACATAGCGACAGGGATCGGGGATTTCACAAGCGCCCGCACTTCCTCCAGGGCCAGATTCACCACACTCGCTACGTTGGCGCCAGCAACGATCTGTTGACTGGCGGGCTAGGCGCGTCAGGTCTCGCCAGTGCCACGCCACCCGCATTCGTCGATCCGCTCAATCCCACGGCGGAAGAGCTGCGGACACTGGCGATCTATAACAATTACCGCGCCTTGGTTGATACCGCAGCTGGTGGCGGCTTTGGACAGTTCTTTGGACCGCAGGTCGATGCCGGTAACGACGGACGCATTCCGGGACACGAATTTCTTGCCTACCTCACCACGACAGGAACCGGCAAGACTACTGCGATGGTGCAGATCCCCGATAGCTTCGATCCCAACGATCCCTGCATGGTCACTGCTCCGTCCTCAGGGTCTCGTGGCATCTATGGCGCCATCGGCACCGCGGGGGAGTGGGGGCTGAAGAAAGGCTGCGCGGTGGTCTATACCGATAAGGGCACAGGTACTGGATCTCATGACCTGACAGGCAACACCGCCCAGCTTATCGATGGCCGATTGACCACGGCTCGAGGTGCACGCGTGCAGTTCCGGGCCGATCTTCACCCCCGCGAGCGGCGTCAGTTCAACGCCGAATATCCGAATCGCTTCGCTTTCAAGCATGCGCACTCTCGCAACAATCCAGAAGCCGATTGGGGCCAGCATGTGCTGCAGTCCATCGAGTTCGGCTTCTACGTGCTTAACAGGGCTTATAGAAGATCTGCCTCTTTCACACCCGAAAATACCCTGGTTATCGCCTCCAGCGTGTCCAATGGTGGTGGCGCCTCAGTTCGTGCGGCCGAGCAGGATACTCGTGGCCTCATCGACGGCGTTGCGGTTTCCGAGCCCAACGTGAACCCCACCGTCCTTGAGGGTATGACCATTCGGCAAGGCGAGGCAGCACCAATCAGCGCCCATAGCCGCAGCCTCTATGATTACACTACGGCACTTGCGGTGTATCAGGGTTGCGCCAACCTCGCACCGGAGAACGCCTCGGCGCCGCTGAATGCCGTCTTCAACAAGACGGATGTCGACACGAACATCTGTAGATCCCTCTCGGAAAAAGGTCTCGTCGCCGGCTCGAGTCTGGCCGAATGGGCCAGCGACGCTCAGCGTATCCTTAATGAGGAATTCGCTTTACAACCTGAGCAGAACGCCCTTGCGCCATTGCACTTCGGGATCAACGTGCCTCAAAGCATTGCAGTAACCTACGCCAACAGCTACGGCCGATTTGGTGTTGAAGATCGGAACTGTGAGTTGTCCATGGCGGCTGCGGACAGTTCAGGTTTGCCCGCGCCCCTGTCCGACCTGCAGCAAGCCGCACTGTTCTCCACCAGTAATGGCATTCCCCCGACCGGCGGCGTTAGCCTGATATACGATAATGCCAGCGGTGGTCCGACGAATCTTCCCTTGAGCGTATCCCCAAGCACGGGAGTTCAGGACTACGGTCTCGATGCTCTCCTATGCCTGCGCAGTCTCGCCAGTGGCACTAATACAGCTACCGGAATAAAGCTGCGGGGCAAGCAGGCTGCACAGGCACGAGCAGTCGCCAAAGGCATCGAGGCCGTCCGCGCCAGCGGTGACCTGAATGGGAAACCAGCCATCTTCGTCACCGGGCGGGCAGATGCCGTTCTGCCGATCAATCACACCTCACGGCCCTATTTCGGACTCAATCGGAGTATCGAAGGCGAGGCGAGTGGCTTGCGCTACTATGAGGTCCTCAACGCCCACCATCTGGATGCCCTGAACGGTTTTCCCGGCCTGAATGAACGGTATGTGCCGCTGCACTATTACTACTTCCAGGCCCTGGACCTGATGTATGCCCATCTCAAGACGCAGAAGGCGCTGCCGCCAAGCCAGGTGATCAGGACAACCCCGCGCGGTACAGGCGCGCCAGCGCTGAGTCAGGAAAACCTCCCAGAGATCGCCATTCAACCTGCCGAATTCGACCGGATCGTCTTCGGTGATAACCAGGTTCAAATTCCAGAATAGGGCAAGGAGAACACCATGTTGAATCGAATTTTCCTCGCGTTTCTTGCGGGGGCATTGATCGCACTATCAAGTCTGACTCAGGCAGGTACGCTGACCTCGGACACACTGTCCGCCGGCAGTCACCCTGGCTCCCGGGCTCGTCAATATCAGGTCTATATTCCCGACAATCTCACTACACCGGCGCCCATGGTCATGGCCCTCCATGGCTGCAAACAAAATCAGTCGAATGTCATGGAGCAGTGGGGGCTGCGCGCAGCTGCCGACCGATACGGCTTCATTCTTGTGGCGCCTTTCATCACCAGCTACGACGGACTGCGCAATGAAAATTGCTGGGGCTTCTGGTTTGACCAGCACCGCCACGAAGGGTCAGGTGAGCCCGAAGATCTGTTCCGCCTGGGGCAGCATGTCGAAGGTCAGTACAGCGTTGATCCTGCCCGTCGTTATATCACCGGCCTTTCGTCTGGTGGTGCGATGGCCGCTGTTGCAGCGGTCACTCATAACGAATACTGGGCAGCAGCAGCCTCGGCCTCGGGCCTGCCATATGGTGAAGACGCAGCGTCGGTCTCGCTGTCTGGTCAGTGTCCAGGCAATGCCACTTTTCATAGTGTCAGTCGCGTCGCTACCGACATGGAAGCCGAACTGGACGATGCCTATCCCATTCCGCTAATGGTCCTTCAGAACGAGCACGACTGTACCGTTGTGCAACCGGCTGGTCGCAATCTTCGTGATGCGCATCTGCGAGTCTTCGGAGATGAGGGTCGGGATACGCCAATCACCTCCAGGCTCTCTGAAAGCGACTGCACGCCCTTCTATCAGAACGATTATTCGTGCCTTCATACCCGCTATGGCAATAGTAATGGCCGCTCGGTAGTCGAGACCGTCTTCTATGATGGACCGCTTGCCACGGCCAATGCGACCGATACCAACCACGGTCACTACTGGATCGGCGGCAGCGATGGCAGCGAGGGCGCGTGGGCCGTGCGCAAGGGGCCTGCTTATCCGGACATCATCTGGGATTTCTTCGATCGTCACCCAAGTGCACCGTCTATTCCCAATGGTCAGCCTGCGATGGTCCTTCTCGGCGACAATCCACTTGATATCGAGCTCAATGCGAACTTCGTGGACCCCGGTGCGACCGCTACAGACCCTGAAGATGGCAGTCTTGCGGTCGTTGCCAATTGCGATGACGTCAATACCTCTCAGGCTGGCGAATACATCTGCCAATATCAGGCTGAGGACTCAGATGCCAATATCGTTGTGCGTAGCAGGACGGTGCGGGTCATCGATCCCAATGCGCCGACAGCCTCCTGTGCCACAGAAACAGCATCGCCACAGGCACACATCGCAGCCAGCCGCGCCGTGGCCGGAGGCAGCTGGAATCTGCGAGCACTTTCCCTGACGGACCGCCAGGACATTGGCGCTTCATACGATGGCTGGTCCTCGGTGACCTTGTATGAGGGTGAGCCCGGCGCCTGGTTCGCCGCTGAACCCGAGGTGTGCAGAACCGGCGGCGATGGTGGCGGCGAAGCTCAACCTTGTGTCGAATGGTACGGTACCAACCTCCAGCACAATAGTGCAGGCAGGGCGTACTACCAGATGGGTTACTACTCGGTAGGCGGAAACGATTTCCTCGGTTCAGTGTCGGGTAGTTACAGCTGGATCAATCAGACGGTGAGTGGCGTCTATGATGCGGGTCGGTGCCCTTAGTAATTGTCGAAGCAGCTGAGTGCCTGTCCATCACGACATCGTTTGCTAGCGCAGATGTCGTGATGGGCGTGCCAAGGCGCTTGTTCAATCGCTGCAATCGCCTTGCAAGGTCAGGATAAGACGACGAGCGCCACCATCGTCGCGGTGCTCTCCCAGGTAGATGCCTTGCCATGTGCCCATTTTCAACCGGCCATTACAGACTGGAATGCTGACCGAGCTTCCGAGCAGACTGGCCTTGATATGAGCAGGCATATCGTCAGGGCCTTCCTGTGTATGCCGGAAAAAATGCGAGCCATCAGGCACGTTCTGATTGAAGAATCGCTCAAAATCTCCCCTCACTGTCGGATCGGCATTTTCATTAAGTGTCAGCGAGGCTGAAGTATGCTGGATGAAGACATGCAGCAAGCCGGTCGTGACCTTGCCCAACTGCGACAAGGCATTCTCCACTTCATCGGTAATGAGATGGAAGCCGCGCTGCCTGGGTTTGAGAGTAAGCTCTGTTTGAATCCACATATGGCAGCATACGGATCTGATTGAAAGGTGGTGCAAAATGGGAAGCGGGTTAACAAGGCATAGAGGCGTCTAGAAAGCCGCTGCAGTGTACAAGGGCTGCTTCCGCCTTTGCTGGCAGTACAGTGATAACGCCCCGCATTTGGCTATCGTGCTCAGTCTGTGGACATGTGTAGATAAACTCACCTGTGCGTGGGAAGTGGACCAGGATTTCACGGGTCACGCCTGCTGGGACGGTGAGTAAAGGAAGATCATCTACCGGCTTCACGAGAGGCGAGGCTGCGTCGGCTGAGCCAGGTAGTTCATGATCGTGGCTACCACCGCTCGAGCTCGTGGCGTCTTCAGAATCGCTTGCTGTGTTGGCAGAGAGCGCGCCACGCTCACCCACTACAAAACCATGATCCAGGCGACTGCGATTCGTGATGACGAAACGAATAGTTTGTCCAGCATGAACCGGGCCGCGCTCACCGTCGAACTGATTATCATCCATAGCGAGTCGAATCGTCCGGTCATGGCGTGCGGAGCCGAACAGAGGGTCAGCCGTTTCAGGCTGTGCGGCCTCAACGCCATAGGCGACGAATATCGATAAAACAGCTGCTGTGGCGAGACATGTCGACGCAAAATATTTCATTAGAGCGTAGACCTCATGAAAGTTAGATTGTTCTATCTTAATGTATCATCGAGTTTCTGTCTGCTGAGACCCCTCCTTACGCCCACGCTATCTATCTCACTAAGCCAGCCGTACCACTTTTAAAGTGGTGGGCTGTCCGTCCAGCCTACAATCCTGCCGCGCGCGTCTCGCTTGAAGGTGCGGGAGCGATAGCCCGGCGCCTGTGCCAGCTTTCTCATGCCTATCACACTTCTTACCGGAATGTCCTTGAGCAGCTGATTCATGAGCCAGACCGGGATATTGCCAGAAGGATCAAAATGCTGTTCGGATTTAAGCAAGGTGCTCGAAGCGGACAGTGGCTCAAAGTGGTAGAAGCCTTGAGCGGCTGATACACGGATGTTGTCCGTTGATGGCAGCGCTCTGCTCTGATTGATAAGCTCAACGTGGAAACCCCCAGTGGCCGTTTCTTCGGTCCTGAACTTCAGAACCATATCTCGATCCGTGACGGGCCAGGGCATGTCGCTAATCTGGTAGGCTGTGAAATCATAGAAGCCTTTGGTGCTTACAAGCTCGGCGCGGGAGCAGTTATGGACCCATTGCGGATATTGCTGCACATCTGCAAACACGGCCATGACGGCACTTACTGGCGCTTCGATGACCGCCTCTATGCGCACGGCCTTTACGGCCGAGTCCGGCATATCAAAAGTTTCGAAGTGAATGGCGTCGCCGGGCTCCGAAGCGTTCGCACCCCTTGCAACCGTGCCTATAAGGCCGAGCGTGAAAGCTGCCCTGCATAGGGTGTTCGTGGATAACCCGGAACCGATCATGATGCTTACTTCCCTGACGAGGCTTGTTCAGTAAGCTTAACAAGGTTGAAGTCTACTGCTGTGAGAGCTTCCTACAGCTGTTGAGGTATGCTGGAGGGCAGCCAGCCAGGATGCGACGACCCACGCGAGCCAATAGGACTTCCTTTAAAATCGGCTGCGATGAGCTCACATAGGATCGCAGCGCTGAGTTCGAAACAGCTGGTCAGTTGAAGTGCTTCGATAGTACTCTTTCAGTTGACCGCTATTCGATGAAACCGTCAGCGGAGTCCGTGACGAGACCGGCGCTTCAACAGTGTCTCGTCGTTGTTCGATGACGACATCAGGACACTTGCCCCATGATCAAGCGCACGATCAAGCCGCCTTTCAAGCTCATAACTACCTGCTCACTTGCGCTCTTGTCGCTGCTCCTCCCTGCTCAAGCATCGGAGATACCGCAGCCTGAAGCGGCCCCTTCAGGTTCTGTGAGCGACGTCATATTCGCCGACTGGATCGAAGCCCTCCCGCCGTTCGCCGCATCGACTGATGCGGCCGACGGCCGACAGGGACTTATCAGAGACATCGGTCATCTGCTTGCTGACGCTCTCGACAAGAAGGCTGTGTTCAGACCGCTACCCGGGGGCCGTATTCAGGTGGAGTTGATTGCAGGACGCGTCGACTTCAATTGTCTGACGTCTCCTGCGTGGTGGGCCCAGCCGACCGAAGTGCACTGGACAATGCCACTGTTCAAGGGGGGCGAGGGGCCTATCATGCGTGCAGATATGGCTGATGCGGTCACGACCATCGATGACCTGGCCGGGAAGACTGTGAGCCTGTACAGCAAATTCAAGTATCACGGGCCACTCAAGCAGCTTATGGACGAAGAGCGGGTCAAAGTGCTCAGGGTGAACAGCATCGAAAAGGCGCTTTCACTACTCCGGCTTGGCCGCACAGACGCGCATATTGAGTTCACCAGCGTCTCATTCCATCTTCTTGAAGATCCTGTCTACAGGAAAATTTTCAAGGTGGCGCCGCTGCGTACAGATACCTTTGAGTACTCATGTGCTGTTGCCGACCGGTTCATACCGTACCTTGATACGATCAATGCCTCCATCAGGCGTGCGCAAGAGAATGGGGAAATCGCGAACCTGCTACGCCGCTACAATTTTCCCAACTCGGAACTGTTGCCGGTATCCGCCCTGAATACCCGCTGGTCGGAGGCCCGGCAGTGGGCGCCGGATGAGATAGCCTGGACTGCCACAAGTGAGGTACCGTGAAACCTGTTACCAAGAAACCCTGCATCGATATCTGCGAATTCGACAAGCAGGCCGTATGTAAGGCCTGTGGTCGCACGAAGCAGGAAAAGAAAGCTTGGAAACAGTTTTCAGATGACGAGAAGCAGGCGGTCTGGGATCGAGTGCTGGTGTCTCACGGTTCTGGCAAGGGCAAGGATGCACGAAATTTGCGGGCGCTATACGAGAAAGCCATAGCCAGGAAGGACAAGAAGCGTAAGAACGAAGACCGGTAAAGCTGTCTGCTTCGCTGTCATTTGGGCCAGGGGTCGGCCCAGGCATCCAGCTTGTTAAGACCGTCTAGCCACTGGACGACATTGGGAAACTGCTCCAGCGGCATATGAGCCTCGCGCCAATAACAGGCCATTGAAGCCAGCGAAAAATCTGCAATAGTCAGTCGATTACAGGCGACGAACTCCCGCCCATCCATGTGCGCCTCCAGAATGCTCGCGTATTTTTCGAATTCCCCACGCTTTGCCTCGAGCTTATCGACATTGGGGGCACCCATGCCAAACATCGGTTTGATCACATACTCGAAGTAAAAATGCCCAACTACCGGAGACCAATGGCCCTCGTTCCAGCCGAGCCATTTGAGCATTTCGACCTGTTCAGAAGGATTGCTGACTGGCCACATATCTGAGCCTGCCTGGACGCATAAATGCGCCATAATGGCGGACGACTCCCAGAGTACAAGCTCGCCGTCAACGAGCGTTGGCGCCTTGAGATTTGGATTGAGCGAAGCATAGTGAGGCGCCTGTAACGCCCCCTTCGCAACATCGAGCCAAATGTATTCGGCTTCGATGCCGAGATGCTTCGCCAGTGCCACGACTCGACGTGGCGCCTGGGCCTTGAACCAATAGATCTTCATACCTGCGCTCCCCTTAAGATAATCATCACCTTCAGGAGCTATTTAATCATAGTCGGGCAGGGTGGGGGATACTGTCGTCGGCCGCCTTCAGGCCGCGTTGATGTCGAAGCGTCGGGCGCTGGCTCGGGCACGCTCTGCAAGCTGCACAAGTTGCTTCGCTATTGACTGTGCGGTGTCGGCTTCACGCAAGGTGGACTCCGTCAGGTCTGCGAGCACGGTAATGTTTCGTGAAATATCTACCGAAACACTCGTCTGTTCCTCGGCAGCCGTCGCGACCTGTTCTGCCAGCTGATCTACTTCGTTGACCTGCTGGCCAAGGCTGCCCAGACGCTCTCGGGCAGTCGTGAAGAGAGCCGTACTTTCTGCCGAATTAGTCTGACTTGACCTCATGAACTCGACAGTGCCTTTCGCGCCTGCCTGAACCTTGGCGATGATACTCTCAATTTCCTGGGTTGAATCCTGAGTCTTCTGCGCCAGTGACCTTACTTCATCAGCGACTACAGCGAATCCACGGCCCTGCTCGCCAGCGCGTGCGGCCTCGATAGCGGCATTGAGTGCCAACAGGTTCGTTTGCTCGGCGATACCGCGAATGACATTGATGACCTTGCCGACATTCTTGGTGTCCTCAGAAAAACTGTCGACCATGTTTGAAGTTTGCTGGATCTGGTCGGCCAGCCGCTCCATCGCGGTATTCGCCCTGGCCATTGTGGCACTGGCGTCGCTGGTGTCGGCATTGGCCTGCCTGGTCACCCTGGCGGTGCTATGGGCATGTGTGGCTACTTCATGGGCGCTATGAGACATTTCCTGCATGGCGGTCGCCATCTGGTCTGTTCTGTCGCGCGCAGATGTCGCCTGCTCCGCCAGACGGTTGGCGGTCTCATCAAGTGATCGGGAAGCGGCCTGCATGGCGGTATCGGTTTCCCCCATTTGCTGGCCAACCTCGAAAAGAAAGGTTTGAAGTGTTCGTGCGGAATCTGCCAGCTGACCTAACTCATCACGCTGTACGATATCGATATTCCCGGTGAGTCGGCCCTGGCTTAACTCGATAATCCTGCTGACGAGGTATCTGCTCGGCGTCACGAGCGCGCGATTGACGGTGAAGAGAACCAGCGCAGCACTCATGATGATTATGGCGATGAGGACCATACCTGAAGTCCACAGATCTGATTGAGTATTTGTGATGATCGAGCCGGCCTGTTGCCGCGCGCGCTCCGTCAGAAGGGTGTTGGCCTGGTCGAGGTGTTCAGCAGGCGCCCGATCAATTCCTTTGACAGCGAGATCACCAGCTGCAGAGTCGTAGCCGCTACTGACGAAGGCCTCGTAGCCTTTTCTGTAGGCTTTACCCATCACGTCATGCGCTTCCAGGAAAGCGATTGCGCTTTCCCGCGCAGGAGAGGGTGGCAGTGTATCCGCAAGTGACTGCGCGCCTTTCCTCACTTCTGCCTCTTTGGCCTGAAACTGACTCCAGTACTTTTCTCTGGCCGCGTCCTCTCGACCTCTCAGTAGAACGTTCTTCCACTCCTGCACCTGGGTCTTGAAATCCGCCAGAGCAATCTGCGCCTGACGAGCCTGCTCGATATCATTTTCGATCAACGTTTCGATCTCTCCCATTGCGTGATTGGCAGTCGAAACATTGTAAAAAGCAGCCGCAAGACTGATGGCTGTCGATGCGGCAACAATTGCGAGCAATTTATTCATCAAACTACGGCTGAGCCAGTGCATATCTGTGTCCGGGGGGATAAAAAATGTTCTATAAATATAGAAGCATTTCATCATTCTGCTGTGGTTAATTTGTAACCAGCTCCGACTTGTTCTATAGAGGCGAGACGATATGGCTACGCTCACCATCCTTGCCAGTTTCCTGCTGATGCTTGCACTGGTGTTGCTGTGGCTCGTCTGGCTTGAACATAGGCGAGCTAGAAAGGCTCTGGAATTAGCCAGCATCGAGCGCGAGTACGGACTCCGTCCGCGCGCTTCCCGCCGATGGACAATCGAGGAACTTATCAAGGGAGCCAAGGGTCAGCGAGGCGAGCCCATTTTCGTGGTGCCGGTAGCTGAGTTCCGCAGAGTCAATATCGATGTGGCCGGCTCCATGCAGCGGGTGCTCATCTTCCAGGCTGTTCGACGAGAAGGGTGAACCGGTGCCGCCGCGTGCACACACTGGATTCCAGCCTTCACCCTTCGCAAATGTCATCAAGGCCCAGCAGAAAATCACAGATGCTGCGCGGTCTTCGAAAGATTGATATCTTCGTCGTATTCAGGAGGTATCATGCGGATAATTATTCTCTCAGCCTTGGTCGTGTTGAGCTCGGCCTGCGCGACCCATCAGGACTCTTCATCTGGCACGAGCGTTGCCAAAAGCCCGGGTGGCAACGCGTTGGTCGGCGAGAACCTGCTCCAGCCAATGCCGATGCCTGGTGGACCATGGATCAGCTATTCAAGAGAGCAGGGCGGGGTGTCCCAGCAGATGTGGACCGCCAGCGAAGGCGCCGATGTTTTCAGAAGCAGCATCTATCTTGGCGCGTCAGAGACCAGTGTAGAGCTGGCAAAAGCCACTGATGACCAGGCTGGCGCCCAGAAGTGCGAAAGCTTCGGGTCGTCCAATGCCTCACCGAGGCTGGAAAACGGCTATAGAACTATTCTCTGGATATCGTCCTGCCAGCTGAGTGACGGCAGCGAGCGTCATTTGCTCAACAAAGTGATATCAGGCAAGGAAGCGTTGTACCACTTTGCCCGTAGCTGGACGGAACGACCGTCACCTGAACAGCTCAAGACCTGGAAGAATTACATGGCTACCGTGAAGCTGTGTGATACGGCGATCGAGGGCGAGAAAGCCTGTGACTGAAACCGTATTGGACGCGTAACTTGATCAGTGAAAAGGAGTTCGTCAGGTTCAGTAAGTTCCTCAGCCTGGTACTTCGGCATCGCCCGGAACTCATTGGTCTCCGGCTCGATGCGCAGGGTTGGGCCGATGTGGACGAACTTATCGAGAAGGCTGCCACTGCCGGGCGAGTCACAGTATTGGATCGAGCTACGCTTCTAGCCATTGTGTCTGGCAGTGACAAGCAGCGGTTTGCGCTCTCATCCGACGGTCTGCGAATCAGAGCCAGTCAGGGCCACTCGGTATCGGTCGATCTTCAACTGTCTCCCAAGGCACCGCCCGCCCAGCTTTATCACGGCACCGCCTCGCGCTATCTGAAAGCCATTTTTCAGACAGGACTGAAACCGCAGCGCCGGCAGTACGTGCATCTTTCGGCTGATCCCGAGACCGCGACAGCAGTCGGCACCCGCCACGGCTTTCCCGCAGTACTCATCGTCGATGCGAGCCGCATGGCGCAAGATGGCTTCACTTTCTATCAGGCTGACAATGGTGTATGGCTCACTGAGCAGGTGCCGGTTCGTTATCTATCCAGACACTGAAATTCAGTCGTGCTCGCCGACCATCATTTATCGAGGGTTAGCGCTTGAATGCTTCAGTAACTCATGAACGCGCGCGTTATTGATCGCCGTGGAAAGTGAGGCCACGTAGCGTCTGATCCGGGCAAGATCCGTCTCGTCCAGATCAAAGAATCGTTCGGCGCGAAAGAAGCTGATGACCCCGATGGTATCGTTCTGGATAATCAGCGGAAGGGCCAGGTAGGCAGAGAATGGCTTTATGTTGTACATGCGCCAATCTGTCTCCGTGAAAGGGTCATTCGGAGAAATTCGTGGGAAGTAGAAGGTGTCGCCTGTAGCGAATGTATAGGAGGACGCACTGTCATCCCTTCGTGTGGTGATCTCCAGACTGCACCACTGCTCCAGGAGCTCATTGGTGATGACGTCGCCGTAGACCTTGTGAATATTCAGGAGGTTTCTCTCGTTGTCGACAAGCTGGATACCTACTGCATCGAATTCGAAGATATCCTTCAGCCCCTGCGAGATAGCGGCAAATACTGCGTCCAGGTCCAGGGTGGACGCAGTGGTCAAGATAACCTGATTCAGGTGAGCTATCTCCCGCTCTCTTGCTCGACTTTGCTCAAGCGCATAACGGGTCTTTCTGACCAGATAGGCATTGTTGATCGTCGTTGCGATAGCAGAGACGTAGCGTCCGATGCGGTAGACATCCTGTCGACGGAGCGCGAAGGGCTCCAGCGTATTTACAAAGTTTATGATGCCGATGACCTTTTCCTGAACCTCCAGCGGGAAGATCGCGATACCCTTGTGGGGATTCCATTCGAACATTTGAAGATCGCGTTCTGAATACTGGGCCAGTAGCTCTGGGCTGATTCTGTTGACGATCTTGGGCTCACTATCAAGGAAGCTTTTCACGAAGTAGACGTCTTCCCAGTCGATCGACAGGGGATAGGCCTCGAAAATCTCCCTCAGCTTGTCGGTAACGCCTTCACCATACCAGTGTGTGACCTCCAGCGAGCCTGTTTCAGCGTTGTATAGGAAAATCGATATCTGATCGAAGCTGAAGACGCGTCGAAGCGCGTCCATTACTTTTTCGACGACTTCGTCAAGGTTGAGTGTAGTGTTGATGGCAAGCAGGAGGGCATTGATGTCTACCAGTTCCTGGCGCTGAGCATCACTGTCGAGTGACAACTGATAGCGAAGTTCGTGAAGCTCTCGAATCAGTTGGTCTTTAGTCTTCTGAGCATCATTCATGGATGACGAAAGGTCCTCTGCTTGGGGCCAGGCGGCGGTCAGGTCGTCAGTGTAGCCTATCCTGCAGACGGCCAAGCTGCCGAGACTGTGACTTTTGTCACCTGAAAGAAGTGCGCTCCGTCGCAACTAGACCTTTTCTGTCAGAAGGTTAATGTTTTGTAGTGTCATGTATTGCAAACTTCTGTGATGAATCGAATCAATCCCGGCTTGCCGCGTACGGCCGGACCGCCGCGCTGGAAGCTGTGTTAGGTCATTGAAATGTCCCAGGCCCTCCGAAAGGCGATCATCTACACATCCCCAGCTCGCTCACTCTATGTGGGTCGGGTTGAATCGATATTCCGGCGCACGAATGTCGTTTCCACGCTGCTCGTGTCGCTCGATGATGAGCTGCAGCTGGTCGACGGTAGCAGCAGACAGATTCATTCGGGCACGAGTTTTCTGATTCCTGCTGGCATGGATGTCACCATCAATACCCAGGGTGCGCGGGTGGCGATGAGCTTCCTCGACGATATGGACGCTGACTTGGGGCGCCTGATACCTCGTATGAAGAGCGAAGTAGCCTTTGGCTCCAATCGTCTCTTCACAGGTATTGAGCATGAGCAGTCGATCATTCGTGATGCCGAGTATCTTTCGAGAGAGCGACCGGCCACCGAAGATGCGTTCGATCAGTTCCAGGATTGGATCGGTCAGTGTGGCGCAAGCACGCCATGTGATGAGCGTATTGTCAGAACCGCCGAACTCATTCGGGAAAATTATGCCGATAACATATCCGTGACCGAGTTGGCGCGTCAGGTGAACCTGTCGGTGCCACGATTGATCCAGCTATTCAAGAGCGTAACCGGCACGCCGATTCGACGCTACCGGTTGTGGTGGAGGGTGCTCGCCACAGCAGAAAATCTTACGGCTGGCCATTCGCTCACAGACGCCGCGATCGCTGCAGGATTTTGTGATTATTCGCAGTTTTCCAGAGTCTATCGCGAGCTGACCGGCGGCAGTCCGTCCGCTGCCAAGAACAATACCGAAATAAGAGTGCTCAAACGGAACGGTATCCAGGCCGCGATGCTCTAGACTGGATACCTTAATAAACAGAGAGGGGCGATCTAACGCTATGCCGCAAGTCTACGATAGTCTGCTGAGTATGGCTCGCGGGTCCCTCATTCACCTTGTCGGCATATTCGGGTGTCTGACGTTTCCCACGTCCACACAGGCTGTCAGACTGATCACTGGCGATGAATATGCGCCGTGGGTTGATACGGCGCTCCCTGGCGGAGGCATCGCCACGGAAATGGTGCGTGAAGTATTTGAACTCATCGGTAGCGAGACCATTTCGATCGAGAGTAAACCTTGGGCCCGCGCCTTGTACGAGACCCAGCAGGGTCAGCATGACGCGACCTTTCCCTATGTGCCTACGCTGGAACGCAAGCAGAACTTTCTCTACAGCGCACCCCTTTTCTCAGTACGCAACGCACTGTTTTCTGGTGCCAAGGCACCTGCCTTTCGTGATGTGGTCAGCCTGAAAGGCAAGACGCTCTGCAGGCCGCAAGGCTATTCGATCGACCTGGTAGAGACGATGCTGAAGCAGGTGTCATTCGAGGTGGTACGGCCAGTCGGCATTGGTAATTGCTTCCGCATGCTGGTTCGAGATCGGGTAGATGTGGTCATGACGAGCGAATCGGTGGGCCTGCTCGAGATAAGATCGTCACCTGAACTGGCGGCGGCATCTATCAAGTTGGACATTGTCCCTGAGATAGCGGATGAGTTGACACTGCATCTCCTCGCACCAAAATCCGACTCTGACAGCGCAGCCTTGATTGAGAAGTTCAATGAGGGGCTGACACGCTACGAGGCCAGTGGGCTGCGGCAGAAACTTTTCGACCGTCGCCTGTCCGAGCTGCCAGTTCGTTGATGAGATGCGGCGGGCAGTGTCTAGCCAGCATGCCCCCCGCCTCCGCTAGCGCGCTACAGGGCCTCGAGAAATAGAGTCAAATCGCTGATATCCTGAGTGCTCAGTTCGAGCGGACGGATGTCGGTGTCGCGCTCGGCGACGCCTTGTGCACCTTTGTTATACGCCTCTACCACTGCACGCAATGTCGAAAAACTACCGTTATGCATGTAGGGCGCTGTGCTTGCGACCGCTCTGAGAGTAGGCACCTTGAACAAGCTGTAATCGCGGTCACGACCGGTAACGTCGGCGCGCCCGAGGTCACTGTTCGGTGCCAGACCGTTATTGCGGAAGCTTTCGTCAGTAAAGTTCACGCCCGCGTGACAGCCACTACAACGCGCCTTCCCCTCGAACAGATCCAGTCCACGGACTTCAGCAGCCGAAAGTACCGAACGATTTCCCTCCCTGTACTCGTCCACTCGACTTTTCGGAGCGAACTGCAGTGCCTGGAAACTGGCGAGTGCCGCGGCCAGATTGTCTGCGGACGGCTGCTCACCGTAGACTTGCTGGAATCGACCGACATAGCTACTGCTCGAGCGGAGGCGCTGAACCGCTTCGGGTAACGGTAGATTCATCTCGTGAGCGGCTGAGATTGGGATAAGGGCCTGCGTATCCAGTCTGCCGGCTTCGCCAGACCAGCCCTGCAGGGTAGAAAATAGCCGATTGAAGAGCGTAGGCGTGTTTCGGATGCCAGCGTCGGTGGGCTCGTTGCCTCGGGCGATCAGTTTCCCGTCGGTGAATGCCATGCCGGCGATGTGACAGGTCGAACAGGCTGTGGTCCGCTGCTTCGAGAGGATCTCATCATTGAACAGATCTTCTCCGAGATCTGCTGCAGCTGTGCTGAAACGACTTATACCGGTGGCCACGTTCAGCAATGGGCGAAGATGTGATGGCACCGCGCTCGCCAGCGCCGAAGACGGCGCCTTGTTGGTGCCGATATTGGCGCTGTACGCAAGCTCGTCGGGCCGCCGCGAGACATTGGAGACCTTGACTTCATCCAGGATGAGCAGCGCGTTTGAGTTTTCTGGCCCGACTCTTACCGCACCTGTTGTACGCAAGGTTCCGAACGCGGCGACTGTGCTGGAGGCCGTTCGCCTGCCATCGATATACAGGGCCATCTGCCGACTGTCTGCGTCGAAGGTGAAACCTACATGCGTCCAGCCGGTGGACGACACGCTGCCACCACTCAGTTCGACCCGTCGGCCGGTCGTGTCGATCGCGGCTGCAGTCAGGCTAGTGCCGTTCCTGAGATATACTTCGAGACCTCCCTGCATGGTGAACAGACGTACCGTGCCGGAGGCTGAAATCTTGCGGATCCAGAATTCTACCGAGCTGCCCTTTGCGAGGGACTCCCAGGCCTCGTTGCGATCAACACTCAGATAGTTGCCGTTGCGGAAATAGATGCCCTGTCCATAACGGCCAACCAGTTCGTCCTGTCCATTATACTCAACCGGGAACCTTGCACCGACCAGGGTGGCGTTGTTGAAATTGCCAGATGTGTCGTTAGTTCTGGTCACTTGATAATCGCCAGCGCGATTGAGCTGTTCGTTCATTGCCAGGTACATGACGTAGTTACCGTCAAGGTAATCGTCGAATCCCACCTCCATATAATCCTGCGAATTGGAGCCGAAAATCGGGTAGGCAGGTCCGTGCACAGCATAGGGAATCGCAAGATTGGCTATACGTTTGTAGGGCTGCCACATGGTGGTAAAGGCGCCGGGTGAGGACAGGAACAGCCTTGAGGTTTTATGTCTGTCCCGATTGATGGGACCGTCGATGTGTCGGATGACGCCACCCGTCCAGCGACCAACGACACTGGTGCCGGTTCGCCGCGCACTCATGCCCGCGCGTGACGACTGATAGAAAAGTTCCGATCCGTCATGACTGATCCAGGGATAAGCACCCTTGACGAGTTCACCGCGCGCGTAAGGGTTGCCCTGGGCATCCAGAATAGGCTGTCCGGCAATCGGGAAACGTACCCGGAAAGGCAGACCTGCAACATTGGCATTACGATCATCGAAATACATGCTCGCAATCGACTTTGGTACCGTCCAGTTTGTCGCCGAACCGCGTGCATTGTTCCAGCTGTAGACGAGGTTATCGATCCTGCCATTGTTGTCAGGGTGACCCTGGCACACGATCAGAAGGCTATCCATCGTCACGGATGGTTCGATGCAGCGGAAGTCGGCGCCGTTCTGGAGCCGCAGGCGACTGAACGCACTGGTGAAGTCCGCCTTGACCAACTGCGCGTCTGGCGTGTTGGCATTGCTGATGATGAAGGTGGCGCGACGAAACCCCATCTGATCATTGTCGTTGTTGCGCAATGACGTATGGTAGACCATCGCTTTGTAGGTGCGGTACGAACCGCTTGCCTGATAGCTGCCGTTGGCATTGGATGGGTAGGGGTTCTCTCCAGAAACGGCAGGATCAGGTGTGATCGCCAGCCAGTTGTGCTGCATATCGGGAGCTTCTGTCTTCAGCTCGAGTGCAATGCTGTTGCCAAAAGCCCCCTGGTCGAAGCGCACACTGCCATCGGCACTTCTGACGATACGTTCTGGACGAAATGCGCTTGCGAACCAGCCGTCGGTGCGGGTGCGAACAAAGATTCGACCATCCCAGGTTTCGGAGTGTCCGTTGCCGCCAAATCCTGTATCGATATGGCGGGGGAAGCCGAGCTTACGGTTGCTGTTAAGTGCGTAAAGCGCCGAGCTCGGCGCAGAAAACTGGCCTCGGCTGCTGGCTGTACCGCCGCCCAAATTGCCGCCCGTGCCGCCGTCTGGGGCCCCATTACTGCCACCACCGGTACCACCGCCTGTGTCACCGCCATTCGTGTGGCCAGTGCTCGTCTCTGTCGACCAGACAGGGTTGCCCCCGGCGGTATAGAGTACAAGATTGCCGTCGTCTTGCATGGCAAGCTTCGCTGCGCCGCTGCCGTTGGTCTGGCTGGACCAGACTGCCGAGCCTGTTGATGTACGGAGAACCAGATTGCCATCGCCTTGAAGGGTAAGGCGAACACCACCCTTGCCATGAGTGCCTGATGACCAGAGCGATTGTCCTGTGCTTTGTGCCCTGAGCACCAGATTACCGTCTCCCTGCAGGTTGAACCGATAAGCGAGATTGGTCGACTGGAGATACTCGTTGGCGCTCAGTGCCTGATTGGTGGTCAGTGTGCTGCTTACCGAGGCAGGCGCGATGTCAGCAGGAACAACTGGCTCAACGGGTTCAACCGGAGCTGGAACACTTACGCCACCACTGGTCCCGGTTGACCAGACAGGGCTGCCTTTGGCGCTATAGAGAACAAGGTTGCCATCGCCTTGCAGGGACAGTCTCGTTGCGCCGGAGCCGCCGGTCTTGCTCGACCAGATCGCCTTTCCGCTTGTGGACCGGAGAACCAGATTCCCGTCACTCTGCATAGCAAGCCGTACACCGCCCTGGCCATGGGTGCCAGTGGACCAGAGCGATTGCCCTGAAATCTGCGCCCTGAGCACGAGATTGCCATCGCCCTGCAGACTGAAGCGATAACTGCCATTACCCGAATTCAGGTAATTGTCTACTCCAAGGCTTTCGCCTGAGAGCAGGCGATCTTTTGCACTTGCGGCACCGCTGGCCACCATGACCAGGCTCAGTAGCAGAAAAAAACAGATTCTGTGTCTCATATGATCTCCGGGTACTACTGTCCAGGTTTCTAAGGTGTTGTTCTTGAGATGCGCTTCTCTTGAGCCTGCAATCTTGCGAACACTTCGGAGGTCACTACTCCACCGAGAGCCGTGCAATCAGGGTCCGCACTTTGTCGAGTTCCTCGGCTTGTATCTTGAGATAATCTGCATGGATGAGTGCCTCGAGAGCACTCGCGACTTCCCGTTTTTCGGCCGCATCAGTCACAGCTTCAAGCTCGATCATTTCGTAAATTTCTGCTCTCGTCTGGCGGCCGTGACTGAACAGATAGCTGTTAAGCACCGGCACAATGCCCTTGTGGCGACTCACATACCAGGCCCACTGGGCTGCTGCAGCATCTTGGAGGCCTTGATCAGGATGCACTGCCATTTCCGCAAGAAACTCGTCAATTTCGACGCTATACGGGCTGATATGACTGGTATTGAGGTCAGCGATCAGATCGATCAGGCGCATTTTGAACTCGACCTCGAACTCGGTCTGATCCCGTTCTATCAGTGTGACGATCAATGTCGGATCCTTCAGGTCAGCATCGAGGATCAGATCGTAGATACTTGCGGCGATGGCGGGATTCACGGATGAGAAGAATAGCGTGGCGATCAATGCCCGACCATCGTCGGAATCGATGATATTGCGCAGGAGAGCCCGCATGGCTTGCTTGGCTTCGGGATCGAATTCGTGCGCTTCGTATTCGATCAGTAACTGTGATGCCAAGGCGGAAAGTGAGTCTGGACCTGTATCCGACCAGGCCGGTACCGCCGCTTCAGCGCTACTATGCTCGTGGTCGCCGATAGCCGTCTCCGGGTCCGCTATCGCACTGGCGTGCTCAGTCGCTGATCCTGACGGTCTGTGCATGAGACGCGACTGAGGGTCGGGTAAACTGAATAGCCAGATCAGGCTCAGGCTTGCGGCTATTGCTGAAATGATTATCGGCGGTGTATGAGGCCGGAGGCGTTTCAATGCCGTGCCTATCTGGGGCGAACTGTCAGGGATACGAGCGCGTCCTTGCAACTCGAAGCGCCTTCACCATGGGTCTTCATGGCGCCGGTCTCTCCATCGCGGCTGAGCACACCGCCAAACAGGAAGCCGGCCTCATCGCTGTTGCTCACATAGCCAAAGGTCGTGGTGTTGTCTGGCGGATTGAACCTGCTCTTACTGACAGCATCGTCAAAAGACTGCGACAACAACACCATGTCACCCCGCTTGCCATACACGGAAGGAAACAGGCTGTCCGAATTGCCGTCACACCCACGATTCGCCGTATCTCGAATCGGATTGCTGGTGTCAGCACCACGCAGCGTGGTCAGGATGGCCCAACCCGGGTGGCCCGAAGTATCCTTGTTGAAATCAAAACTATAGTTGCTGGGCTCGCTGGAACCCGCTGTCTTGTACAAGACGACCTGTGCCAGATCGCGGCCACGATACTTGCCGCTGAAGCGATCGCAGAAGTTGCCGCTCCTGCTGGTGCAGTCCGCCACCGTGAGGCATTGGTAGCCATTGTCTTCTTTGTAGCATTCGGCGGCACGCTTCCAGCCGGAGACTTCGAAGGGTAGGTGATCGTCAGTTCGATGAATGACGAGTACCTGTAAATCACCAGCTCTTGTGCCTGAAGGGCGATTGATTCGCACACCCTGGCCATTGCTGTCCCAGACCTGTGTGGTGTTGATGTGTTGAATTCCGCTTACGGGGTCGCCGGTGCCAGAAGAGCCGGAGGCGTCCCGCAACTGCTGCAGGAAGCGTGGCAGGTTGGCGCGGCTGCCAACTATGAGAGCGTACTTGTCTTCCTTGGTACCTGCGCTGTCACCTCCCCAACCATCCGCAGTGCCTGTGGACCAGAGCGAATTGCCGCTGCTGCTATAGAGCACCAGGTTGGCATCATTCTGTATAACGAGTCGCTGTGCGTCGGTTTTGGCAGTGCGGGTAGACCAGACTGCTGCGCCCGCTGCATTACGAAGCACCAGATTGCCATCGCCCTGCAAGGACAGCCGAACGCCACCTTTGCCGTGGGTGCCTGCCGACCAAAGCGATGCCTTGTTACTCCAGTCCCGCAGCACGAGATTGCCATCGCCTTGAAGATAGAGACGATAATTTCCATTATCGGAAGATAGATACTGATTCGAGTACAGCTGCTCGTTGACGCTCAGAGTGCTGGCTGCATGAGCCATATTGATGGTGCATATGAGCAGCAATGCGACCTGCCACAGACCGAAGTGTTTCATCTTGTCTCCCACTAATATCTTTGTGTGCCCTGCCTTTTTCGTCGTGACCGAAGGCTCAGGCGCCGATTGCGGGGGAGAGTAAAGTGGTTGAAGGCGCAAAGACCTGAACTTTCTGATGATCGCATCGTAAGTGTGAACCTCATCACTGGCTTCATGCTGCGGCAGCCATCAGCGATGGGAAGTTTTCGTTCCGTGCTACCATCGTGAAACAGTTCGCTGTCATTAAGCAGATCTCACTATGCAAGACCATAACTTGTCCTCACTCGTTGCTGTCATCGGTGCAGGCCCTGCAGGCCTGATGGCGGCGGAAGTCATTGCCAGGGCCGGTCATGAGGTTGCCGTCTTTGATGCCATGCCGAGTGCCGGTCGCAAACTTCTGCGCGCGGGCATCGGTGGTTTGAATATCACCCATGCAGAGCCGCTCGCGAACTTTGCGAAACGCTATGGTGAACGCAATAGCGCGATCGCCCCTATGCTCGAGATGCTTAAGCCAGCGCAGCTCACCGAATGGGTTCACGAGCTGGGTATCGAGACCTTCGTCGGCTCCTCACAGCGGGTGTTTCCGGTGGACAAGAAGGCGGCGCCACTGCTTCGGGCATGGCTCAAGCGTCTGCGGGGCATGGGGGTGCAGTTCCATATGCGCTCGCGATGGCTAGGTTGGGAAGGTGAGGCCTTACGCTTCGAAACGGCTCAGGGCTCGATTTTGCTGCGACCGGAGGCTACGGTCTTGGCCATGGGTGGAGCAAGCTGGCCAGAGCTTGGTTCAGATGCGCGCTGGGTACCCTGCTTACGCGACCGCGGCGTGAGCATTGCCCCATTTCGCCCCAGCAATTGCGGGTTCCAGGTAAACTGGAGCGAGCACTTCAAAAGCCGCTATGCGCGGCAGCCAATCAAGTCTGTTCGCGCCCGGCTAGGAACGTCGGTTGCAGGCGCAGATGGCTGGAAAAGCGGCGAGCTGATGGTCACGGAAGAGGGCCTCGAAGGCGGGCTGGTCTATGCCCTCTCTGCCACCGCGCGTGAGCAGGTTGCCCAGCACGGTGGGACGACGCTGTGGCTGGACCTGACTCCTGGGCGAAGCGAAGCCCAATTGGCAACAAGACTTGCCGAGCCCAGGGGTAAGAACTCCATGGCCAAACACCTCAAGGGCAAGGCGGGGCTGGAGGGCGTGAAGGCGAGCCTACTCAGGGAATTCGGCGGCACCAGCACAATGAGCGATCCGACTCAGCTTGCTCGGCTGATCAAGGCTGTTCCGATAAATCTCGGTGCACCTTTCAGCATTGATCGAGCTATCAGCAGTGCAGGAGGCGTATGCTTTGAAGGACTCGATGAGCATCTGATGCTGAAAGCAATCCCAGGCGTATTCTGTGCCGGAGAGATGCTCGATTGGGAGGCGCCGACTGGCGGATACCTGATTACCGCCTGCATGGCCAGTGGCAAGTTTGCAGGCTCTGGAGTTCTTGAGTTTCTGGCTGCACGCCAAGCCAGGTTACGGGGAGGAATTGATCTATGAAGGCGATATTGATTTTTTTGAGTCTCCTGAGTGTCGTAGGCTGCAACAACAAGGCTGTTTACGACAACATTCAATACAACAAGCGTACCGACTGTCTGAAGGTTCCAGCTTCCGAATACGAACAGTGTATGGAGGGCGTTGACCGCTCATACGAGGAGTATGAGAGGCAGCGCAAGGCAGTTATCGACGGTTAGCCGAATTCTGTAGCGCTTCCCACAGGGTAGTCCCCACCATGCCCGCTTGATGGTCCCTGCGCCGGATCTGATACAGCGAGGAGTGACGAGGTGGAAACTCTGCCAGATCAAGTTGTACGAGCTTGCCGGCCTTCAGCTCGGACCTGATCATATGCTCTGGCAAACCACCCCAGCCCATACCAGCCATGATGACTTCTTTCTTGGCCGCGAAATCAGCGACTGTCCAGCGCAGCGTGCCATTGAGCACATCGCGGCTCTGCTCGAAAGTACCGCGGCCTGTTCCCGAGGTGATCACCTGGGTGAACCTGCTCATGGCGACCGTGCTTATCCTGCCCGACTTGCGATCCGGACCGTAGTCTGGGCGGGTGACCGGGATTATCTCAATCCTCATGTATGGGAGCGCTTCAACCTCTTCTGTCGACAGGCCATCCATGGTAGTGACGACGATGTCTGCCTCACCGTTCATCAGCCGCTCAGCGCCGCCGCCCATGGCATCACTCAGCAACCGAATATGCGTATCTGGATACTGCTGAATGGTTTCGTCCACTGTCGCCAGCAAAGGCTTTAGCGGACACGTAGCCGTGACAGACAGGGTGACTTGAGGCTCCTGGAATGCCGCTAGCTTGTGCGTCAGATTCGAGAGAACCTGCATCTCGGCTAGAACGGTTTTTGCCTGTCGATAGAACGCTTCTCCCGCTGGTGTGAGCGCAGGTCGGTAATGTTCGCGCGACAGCAGCGTGAGGCCGATCTCCGCCTCCAGCACTTTTATCGCTTGAGTCAGCGCAGGCTGAGAGCGATGGAGTGTAGCTGCCGCCTCACGAAAACTACCGGTAGTGACAATGGCATGCAGTACCCGCAGCTGTTCGATTTTCATCAGCGGACCCGCGTCTAGGGATGATAATAAAAATGGATCGTGTTTCGTTGAAGATAATATTATTAAGCTGGACTGGCAAGTATTAGGATGGGCTACATCAGTCAAGATCATAGACAGGGGAACCAAGACGCATATGAGCCAGTCACTTGAGTTTAATGAGATCCAGTACATGCTGGAGAAATACTTCGACGGCCTGTTCCACGCCGATAGCAGTATTCTCTCCGAGGTCTTTCATCCAGATGCGCGCTACGTCAACAGCGTGCCTTCAAGTTACCGCAACCTGACGCTGGACACGTATCTGAAGATCGTCGATGAGAGAGCGGCGCCTGCCGAGAGCGGTGCCAAGCGGGAGGCGCGTGTTGTAGCAATCGAGATCATCGGCCCTCATTTGGCTTGTGTGAAAGCTGAAATGGTCATGATGGGCCGGTACTATACCGATTGCCTGACGCTCATCCGCGTCGAGGACAGGTGGTTGATCATCACCAAAGTATTCCACTACACACTTGCAGGAGATCAGTGATGCCGTACGTCAATATCAAGGTCACACGAGAAGGAGGACCGGACGGAGTTGGTCCTTCAGCTGAACAGAAAGCCGAGTTGATAGCAGGTGTAACCGAGCTCCTGACTCGTGTACTCAATAAGGACCCTGCTACAACCTTTGTGGTAATCGACGAGGTCGATCTCACAAGTTGGGGGGTAGGAGGGCTGCCCGTGCCGGAGTATCGGGCCAGGAAGCGAGCGTCCGAATCTTCGGCGCAATAGCCTGCAGGCGCGTCTGCGGCCTTCGCGGCCGTGGACCCACTGTACGCTGCTGATCAGCGTAACCACGTCACATTCCCGAACAAATAGGCCATCTGGTCCCAAGCGCTCATCCATTCCGACGATGCCCTCGTGGCATCAATCACTTAGCTTCGCTGGTATAACGATAATCGGAGCTTTGCAATGGATCTCATCACCACCCATCGGCCGCCTGCCATTCATTTCGCACTGGGTTTGTCACTGCTTTCTGTGGCACTTGGCAGTTGCTCGACGCGCGCAGCCGAGCTTGGCCGACTGTTGTGGGAAGACAACTTCAATACTCTCGACTCACGGATCTGGAACGTCGTAGAAGGCGACGGCTGTGAGCAGGGGCTTTGCGGCTGGGGCAATCAGGAGCTGGAGTGGTACAAAGCCGGTAACAGCTTCACAGCAAACGGCCAGCTCATACTGGAGGCCAAGCGCGAACCGGGACTCGCAGGGCAACACAATGGCAAGGCGTTCACCTCGGGAAAGATCGATACGAAGAACAAGCTTTCTGTTCAGTACGGGATGATCGAAGTGCGTATGCAGCAGCCTGTCGTGGGAACCGGTTTATGGCCTGCGGCATGGATGCTGGGAACAAGCGACGAACCCTGGCCGAAGAAAGGCGAGATCGACATGATGGAGTCTGGACATCGTGCGCAAAGCCGTGCAGAGGCGGGTTTCTCAGGCGCTGACATCAATAGCTTTGTCGGTGCAAACGTGATTTTCTACGCGGACGCCGCCTGTTCTGATGGAAACCCGACCTGTGCCGCCAGTACTGCCTGGCAGAATGACAATGCCTATCTTGCGCCAGCGCCGCTCAGTAATCGCTTCGTCACCTACCGCACCTATTGGACCGACTCCCAGATACGGTTCAGCATCCTGGACAATGGTGTCGAAACGGATCTGTATGAGCAGCCGATCACTATCAACGATGACATGGCTGCACTGCGGAAGCCCTTCTATCTGTTGCTGAACCTGGCTGTCGGCGGCAATTTCACTGATGCCGCGACAAACCAGCAGGTTACTGCGCCACTGCCCGCACAAATGAAAATCGACTACATCCGCATCTATGAGCTTGATGGTCAGGGGCAGGTTTGGGTAGAGACGCCGGATCCACAATCCGGCGTATTGCGAGTCGAAGCAGAATCCTATGACCGCTTCGTCGATACGACGCCAGGGAATAGTGGTGGCGCCTATCGTAACGATGATGTCGATATCGAACAGACCAGCGACGAAGGCGGTGGTCATGATGTTGGTTGGATGGACGCGGGTGATTGGCTGGAATTCGATGTCGAGCTTCCGGCTGGCAACTACAATCTCTCTGCGCGTGTTGCCTCTGCCGTGGGAGGTGGCAGGTATCGCGTTTCAGTGGACGGTCGTTCGGCCGGCAGCAATACGGTCTCCAGTACAGGCGGGTGGCAGTCTTTTCAGACCCAGCCTCTTGGCACATTGACCCTCGACAGCAGCGGACGACACACGCTACGTGTCGCGGTTGATAGCACAGCGCTGAACCTCAATTGGCTCGAGTTTACCCCGAAAGAAGGCCCTAGCAGGAACGACGATGTCAGCGGTGTCACCGAGATCGGCAGCGGCGAGATAGAATTTTTCGTCAACACGGCAGGCTGGGCTGACCTGCACTATAGCCTCAACGACGGAGGCCAGATCAATGTCAGAATGCCTCAGCAAAGTGGCAGGAACAGCTTTAAGGTTAGTGGACTGACTGCGGGCGATCGTATCAGCTATTTCTTTACCTATTTCGATGCCGGAATAAACGGCGCTGTCGATTCCTCAAGGCAAACCTTCACAGTCGGCAGTGGCGGTGGCTCGGATGGCAGCGATAACGGTGGTGACAATGGCGGAGTAGATGGTGGGGATAGCGACGGCGGCGACGGTGGTGGCACAAATGGTGGTGGCACAGATGGCGGCAACGGCGGGGGCAATGGCGGTAATGCGGATGGGGGTGGCGGTTCGAATGGTGCCGGCAAGGTAGTCCCACTCTTCGGGCCGGCTACCCAACTCGAGCCGGCGATCCAGGTTGACCGCGGCGATGCACTCGTCACCCGATTTTCTGACAGGGCACGCGACCGTCATGCCAAGGAAAACCACTTCCAGGCTTATGACCATTACTTGAGCTTCTACTGGGAAGATCGCACGGCTGCAATAGAAATCGTCGACAGGGTCGCCAAGGGTGGCAACAGCATCCGCATGAACGTACGCGCCGAAAACAAACTGGACGACCTGCAGGCGGAGAACCGCTGGTGGTATATCGGCACCAATACGCTTGCAGAGTTCTGTGGAAACGGGGTGATGACCACCAACGACAATCGCAATTACTGGAAGGAAGAAACCTACAACTGTCGTGAAGGCCGACCCATCCAGAAGGGCGACAAACTCGAATTCGAAATCAGTCAGTTTCTCGACGAACGTACGCTCCCACGTGGCCGATCCAACTATTACGGCACCACCTTTCTCTACATCGTCGGTGAAGGCATCGTGCCCTGGAGCGTGACTGACAAGACCGTCTTTACACCAGGTCGAACCCTGCAACGTGATTCGGTACCAATACCGCAGCGTGCTCGCCTCGGCGGTGATACGACCCTGCATGTTCAGATGACGGCAGAACCAGATGGTCATTTCCAGCAGATGGCAACGAATCTGGGCTATGAAAATGGCCAGCCCTTCGTCCAGGGACGACGCGTGCATCACACTTCCTTCCTGAACGGCGCGCATGACGAGAACCCGGAAAACGGCGTGTTTGGCGAAATGTCAGGCAAGGCGGGTACGCACTATATCAACGATCGCTGCGCTGGCTGTCATGTTCGCAATGGACGGGCGCCAGTTGCGCCAAATGGCGAGGCACTGGATAAGTGGGTATTCAGGATCGGCGATGCCAACGGCGGTCCAGATCCTGAACGGGGTAGGGTGCTGCAACCACGCAATATCGGTATCAATAATGCGAGCGCAGGTGAGGGCGTTGCTTCCATCGCGTTCTGGAGCGAGTCAAATGGTTTGCGCTCACCAAACTATGAGTTCAGCTATGGAGCGCCAGAAACCTTCTCGGCGAGGATTGCTCCGAATATCAATGGCATTGGCCTGCTTGAGGCCATTCCTGAGGCCACTATTCTGGCGAAAGCTGATCCTGACGACCGGAATGGTGATGGAATCTCCGGTCAGGCTCAGGAAATCCGCGATCCAGTCACTGGCGAAAGCCGCTTGGGCCGCTTCGGCTACAAGGCCGGGAGCTTCAGCGTGAAGCATCAGGTAGCTTCGGCGTTCAATACCGACATGGGCGTTATGACCACAATGCTGCCTTCGCCAGACTGTGGTCCTCAGCAAGTTGAATGCGGCAGCAGCGGCGCGGAAATTCCAGACGCAGAAGTGAATAAACTTGTGAAATACATCTCACTCCTGGGCGTGAGACCTCAGCGTGATTACGACAATCCCGAAGTCCGTCGCGGTGAAACGGTCTTCAACGACATCGGTTGCGTTGGCTGTCACACACCAGAGCAGAAGACGAGTCAGTACCACCCGCTGGGAGAACTGCGGAATCAAACCATCAGGCCATACACAGACATGCTTCTACACGATATGGGACCCGGCCTTGCGGACAATCTCGGCGAAGGCATCGCCAGTGGCAGCGAGTGGCGTACGGCGCCACTTTGGGGCTTGGGTCTGTCAGCTTGTGTGACCGGCGGCGTCACTGGCGGGCGTGGTTGGGACGCCTTCGGTCTGGATGGTTATGAGCGCTGTACGCCAGATGCCAACTTCCTCCATGACGGCCGTGCTCGTACGATCGATGAAGCGATCCGCTGGCATGGCGGCGAAGGCGAGGCCTCGAAAGTGGCTTATGAAGGCCTGGGTGGCGGTGACAAAGGGGCCTTGCTGAGGTTCCTCGAGTCCTTGTAAGGCTGGAGGATCAGGCGCGTGGTGAAGCGTGCTGAATCAGGTAAACGGGTTCAGCAGCTTCGCTCCGGCAACGTCAAAATCGCATTCTTTGGCGCGCCAAACTCGACGCGCGCAAAGTCCTCATCTGTCCCGACGTTTGGCATTTCCATCAAAATCTCGGCGAGAGATTTTTTTTCGGGCGTATCAAGGCCTGTTCCAGTATTCGCCGATGTTCAGCTTCAACACTGATGCCATGCCTGCGTGCCTGCACTTTCAGTGCATTGGCAACGTCATTGTCAATATTACGTACAATCAGACTGGCCATTTCAAAAGCCTCTACAAGGGTATTTTGCATGATGACAACGTTGCTATCATTTTTCTCATAAGGCCGGGTACCTTTCAAACTCAATTATCAGCAATGCCCGTATAGCATTAGAAAACAGATCCACAGTGTCTCTATGACTCCAGACCTATCTTTCATGTCTCTATATCGTCGCTGCCTCCCGGTTTTATTGCTCTCCTCAAGCCTGGTCCACGCCAACATTGGTCCCGATCACATCCCGCAACCATGGCGAACCGAGGCGGTGGTTGATGGCCGGGATCAGAACTTCAACGCCGTTCGTTACCTTCACGAATTCAGCTATCGCCATAGCCAACGACATCCGGCGCCCACGGAATCTGGCATCCGAGGCACGGCCGGGAGTGTAGGCAGTGACGTCCTATACCTCGATTTTCGATACCGCCAGGACTTCGAGTTCAACGACGGTCGGCAGGCCTTCATGCTGGATATCCAACGCGGTGAAGATCTGGATGGTCTCTACGAGCGGCAGATTTTTGGCTTCCGCCATCAGCTCATGGAGAAAACTGAAATCTGGCTGCAGGGGGATGTCACGGCAGACAAGTCGACAGCTGATGTTTATTTCAGTGTGCGCAGATATTTGGGTAACGAGAGTTGGTTACACGCCAGCTGGATTCTGCCGGACACCTATTTCAACACCAAGAGTGATACCGGGGACGAGTTCGATACCGAGCCGGCCACCGCCTTTCTGCAGTGGCACCAGCCTTTGAATGGTGCTGATGATGCGCTAGGCACAACGCTGTCACTAAATTACTCTCCAGAAGCGGTCATCGTGAGTGAGACCAGTCAGCTAAGGGCTGAAAGCGAGTCCTTCAGCGCAGCACTGACGCACGACTGGCTGCTTCCGAACTGGCTACTGACGATGGACGTCGCGGGCGAACGAACCCGCCGGGCGTATCAGTTGAACCAGGCTGAGGGTGAGGTCAAAGCGGCGGATTTCGACCGCTACCTCTGGGAACTTACACTACAGGCCACCTACATACCTCACCCCAACCGGCCTTCCGTAGGACTTAGATATCTGTCGGTGAGAGAGCAGGGCTACTTCGGTCGCAACCTGGATGATGTCGGTGATATCGATCGCCGTGAGCCGATGATATTCGGCAGCCTGCGTTTCGCGATCTCAGAGCGGGCGTTCTTTACGCCGGAGATTTATGCAAGCTACGTGAACATCGACCAGCGCTTCGAAAGCGGGCGCAATCGCAATCGTGACGAAAACGGTTTTATCGGAAAGCTGGCTTTTCCCTTTGAGTACCTCATGTCCGCCGAAGACAGGGCCGTGCTGACCATCTCACCCAGCATACTCCTGCACGAACTGCGCTTTGGAGGAGGCAATCTACAGGTGCACTGGCCGCTCTGAAGTATTAAAAGCAGGCCTTCAACAGTGCCTTGGTATTGTCCGCCGTCATCACGACTGGGTTGCCGCCGGCACTCGGATCTTCCAGTGCCATGGCCACCATGTCGTCTATGCGATCGTCAGCTACTCCCAATTCGCCCAGTGTTTGTGGGATATTCAATCGTACCCGCAGCTCGTTCACATAATCCACAAAACCATCAAAACCACCCTTGATATCCAGATACCGTGCGATATCGCAGACCTTGTCCTTGATCGCCGCACGATTCATCTGTATGACAGCAGGCAGCACGACGGCATTGGTCATACCGTGATGGGTGTGGTAAATCGCGCCTACCGAATGCGACAGTGCGTGGCAGGCGCCGAGGCCTTTCTGAAACGCCACTGCGCCCATGGCTGCCGCCGCCATCATTTGCCCGCGGGCTTCGATATCAGTGCCATCGGCATAGGCACGTGGCAGGTAGGTCTTCACGATGCGCATGCCCTCCAGCGCAATGCCCGCACTCATCGGATGGAAGAATGGCGAGCAGTAGGCTTCGAAGCAATGGATGAAGGCATCCATACCGGTGCCCGCAGTGATTACCGGCGGCATACCGACAGTCAGTTCAGGATCAGAAATCACGATTGAAGGCAGGAATTTTGGATGGAAGATGATCTTTTTGACGTGGGTCTGGCTATTGATAATGACGCTGGCGCGACCCACCTCCGAACCCGTTCCCGCGGTCGTCGGCACGGCAATAATCGGGGCGATGTTCTCGGTTTTGGCCCGCGTCCACCAGTCACCGATATCTTCGAAATCCCACACTGGCCTGTCCTGACCAACCATGAATGCGATGAGCTTGCCCAGGTCAAGACCGGAGCCGCCACCGAACGCGATCACGCCGTCATGTCGGCCTTCACGGTAGATCTGAACGCCAGCTGCCATATTGCGTTCATCAGGATTAGGATCGACATCGGAATAGATCGCTCGTCCAAGACCAGCTTTCTCGAGCAGATCGAGGGTCGACTGTGTAATCGGGAAGTTCGCCAGGCCCCTGTCTGTCACCAGCAGCGGTTTGCTGATTCCGAGTGCCTTACAGCAGTCAGGGAGCTCCGAGATACGACCCGCACCAAAACGTATCGCCGTCGGATAGGACCAGTTCGCTGTGAGTGTCATCTTCAGAGGCTCCGCATGTAATAGGATTTGGGGCGGGTCAGATTGTGATAGCCAATTGAGGACAGGCCACCCCCACGCCCTGTGTCCTTGCAGCCCGTCCAGCACAGCGCGGGGTCGAGATAGTCGCAGCGGTTCAAGTACACCGTGCCGGTTTCGATCTGATCGGCAATGCGTTCGGCACGTTCAAAATCCCTGGTCCACAGTGAGGCGGTCAGGCCATAGTCGCTGTCATTCATCAAAGCGATTGCTTCGGCATCATCCTGGACTTTCATAATGCCGACGACTGGACCAAAGGACTCTTCACGCATGACCCGCATGCTGTGGTCGACATCGATCAGGATCTGGGGCATGAGGTAGGCATCACGCTGGTTGGGAAATAGCGCCGGATCGATGAGCGCCTTGGCACCGGCCTTCACCGCTTCAGCAGTCTGCTCACGCACGAGATCCGCGAAGCGCACGTGCGCCATCGGGCCGAGTGTAGTCTCCTGCTCCAACGGATCGCCCAACTTATAATTACTGACAATGCCCACTGCCTTCTCGATGAAACGATCGAACAGACTGGCCACCACATAGATACGCTCTATGCCGCAGCAGCATTGACCGGAGTTGAACATTGCGCCATCGATGAGAGTGTCGACAGCCTTGTCCAGGTCGGCATCCTCCATCACGTAGGCCGGGTCCTTCCCACCCAGCTCAAGGCCGAGCCCGGTGAAGGTGCCCGCTGCCGCCTGCTCCATGGCTTCTCCGCCACTCACTGAGCCGGTAAAGTTGACGAAGTCGAAGCTGCGCGCGGCGATGAGTTGTGAAGTCGTCTCGTGTGTAAGAAAAACGTTCTGGAACAGGTCGGCAGGTATACCGGCTTCGGTGAAAGCCTGCACCAGATGCTCACCAGCCAGCAGGGTCTGCGACGCCGTCTTCAGTAGTACGGCGTTACCTGCTATAAGCGCAGGCGCCACTGTATTGATCGCGGTGAGGTAGGGATAGTTCCAGGGTGCCACCACGAGCACGACCCCGTGCGGTACCCGTTTGATATAACGGCGGCTTCTGGCAGTGTTCTCGATGTTTATAGGCGCGAGTGCGTCGGCTGCGATATCAGCCATATAGAACGCACGCTCTTTCACACCGCCGAATTCACCACCGTAGCGCACCGGCCTGCCCATCTGCCAGGCCAGCTGCTCGACGATCTCCTTGTTCATCTCGCCGAGCTTTTCCACACCAGCTTTTACCAGCTTGACCCGCTCATCCAGAGGACGTTGGCTCCAGCCAAGTTGAGCCACAGTCGCGCGCGCAACGGCGTCGCCCGCCTCTGAGATGCTCAGGGCAGGGCGCTGTGCATAAACTTCACCGTTGACCGGTGAAATGCATCGAATCATCTGTGTCATTTCGCTGCCTTCTCTTGTATGCCTTGCGTGTGTAACTTGATGCTCAGGCGCGCTCGAAGCCACGGCGCACTTCGTAGTCGGTGACCACGCGATCGAAGTCTTCCTGTTCCCACTCGGCCGAGCGGACGTAGTGGTCGATCACGTCGTCGCCCATGGCTTCGCGCAGCATCGTCGAACCGCGTAGTGCTGCCGTTGCTGCTCTCAGGTTCTTCGGTATCCGTCGTGTCTCTTCAGCACCGTAGGCATTGCCGCTGAACTCCGGTTCAAGCTTCAGCTTGCCGTCGATACCTGCGAGCATGGAAGCGATTTGCGCAGCCAATGCAAGGTAGGGGTTCATATCCGCGCCACCAATACGGCACTCTACACGCACGGCATCGGTGCCCGGTGAAACCACCCGATAACCGGCGGTCCTGTTGTCGACTGACCAGACCGCGCTTGTTGGCGCGAATGTACCTGCTGCAAAACGTTTGTAGGAGTTCACATAAGGGGCGAGAAAAAACGTCGTTTCATCCACGTGCTTCAGCATGCCCGCTAGAGCCTGTTGCATGAGCTTCGACATGCCGTGCTTTGCCTTGGGATCGAAGAAGACGGACTTGCCCTTTTTGTCACACAGCGACTGATGAATGTGGCCTGACGACCCTGCCGCGCTGTGGTGCCACTTGGCCATGAAGGTCACACTTCGGCCATTCTGCCAGGCGATTTCCTTCACTGCGTTCTTGACCAGAACATGGGTGTCAGCCATGTCGAGGGCATCAGAGTAATGAATATTCAGCTCTACCTGTCCTGGGTCCGCCTCGCCTTTGCTGCTTTCGACGCGAATACCAGCGCCATAGAGACCATTGCGGATCGGCTGCATAACGCCCTCTTCACGCGTGGTCTGGAATATGTGGTAATCCTCGTTGTAGGGACTCACCGGCGTCATATCGTGATACTTGTGGTCCTGCATCTGTTCAAAGGACTCACGAAAAATGAAGAACTCGAGTTCCGTGGCTGTCGTCATCGTCAGACCATGCTCGGCCAGGCGAGCAAGCTGCTTCTTCAGCACGGCACGTGGCGAGTGGGGAATGTCCTTGTGCGTAGCGTGATCGAGCAGATCGCAGAGGACGAATGCGGTGCCCTTGAGCCAAGGCAGCCGCCGCATGGTGGAGAGGTCGGGTTTCATGACGTAGTCACCATGACCGGATGACCAACTGGTCGACTTATAATTCTCGACGGGCGTCATTTCCAGATCGGTGGCAACCAGATACTTGCAGCAGTGGCTCTCCTCCCAGGCCGTATCGACGAAATACTGTGCCTGGAAGCGCTTGCCCATGAGTCGACCCTGCATGTCTGGAATGGCGGCGACTACGGTGTCGATCGAGCCATCCTCGACCAGCTTGGTGAGTTCCTTGAATGAGAGATTTGCAGCCATGTTGGCTCCGTGTTCATTATCAGAAATCGCCGGGCTGCCGAGTGGTGACAGCTCAGCGAACTACAACCTTCAGCTATAGCGATAGGGCCGTCCGGCCTTCTCCATCAGCTCACCATAGTCCTTGAAGATCTTGATGACCTTGGCCTTGGTTTCCGACTCCTTGGCGATCTCGTCCCAGAATACCTTCGCGGCTTTTTCGACTTCGGCCCACTCCTCATCAGGAATCGTGGTAAGTTTCATTTTTGAACCGTTTACGCGGAGCTCGGCTTCGCCACCCCAGTACCACCACTGTCTGTAATAATGCGAGCTGTCGAGAGTGACTTTCAAGAGCTCTTTCAGGTGTTCCGGCAACGCATTGTAGCGATCCATGTTGGCAAAGAAGGAGCCGGCCCAGGCACCCGAAATGTTATTGGTGAGGAAGTAGTCGGTCACATCCGCCCAGCCGACGGTGTAGTCCTCCGTGATCCCAGACCAGGCAATGCCGTCGAGCTCGCCGGTCTGAACCGCGACCTCGATATCCTCCCAGGGCAGGGAGACCGGCACCACGCCGAACTGGCTCATGAAGCGACCAGCGGTGGGGAATGTGAAGACGCGCTTGCCCTTGAGATCGTCCAGCGAATTGATTGGCTTCTTGGTGGCAAAGTGACAGGGGTCCCATGCACCGGCCGAGATGTGCTTGACGCCGACTTTGGCATATTCCTTCTCCCATATTTCCGCCAGCCCGTACTGGTTGAACAGCACCGGCACATCCAACGAATAACGGCTGGCGAAGGGGAAGTAGCCACCGAAGACCGTCACTTCCGTCGGCGAGGCCATGGAGTCGTCGTCGGACTGTACAGCATCGATGGTGCCCTTCTGCAACGCCCGGAACAGTTCACCCGTCGGTACCAGCTGGTCTGCGAAATACAGTTCAATCTGCATCTCGTCCCCGGCAATCTTGTTGAAACTTTCGATGGCGGGCTTGATAACGTGCTCAGCAAGTGCGGGACCTGCGTAAGTCTGCATGCGCCAGCGAATCTTAGGCTTTGCGGCGTAGAGTGCTGGCGGCGCCAGCGCGGCTGCACCAGCGATACCGGCTGTTGCGAGGAACTTACGTCTTGTGGTCATGATGCTCTCCTGGTTTCCGTTTTTCTGCCTTCGAGGTCTTATTTGCCGTACACGTAATTCGGAAGCCACATCGCGATGTCCGGAAAGACCATGATCAGCGCAAGCGCCAGTATCATGACAAGCACGAAAGGCAGGATGGAGCTGTAGATGTCGCGCAGTGAGATCTCTGGCGGCGCCATCGCCCGCATCAGGAACAGGTTATAGCCGAAGGGTGGCGTCATGTAGGCCACCTGCGTGGTGATCGTGTAGAGGATGCCGTACCAGATGAGATCGAAACCAAGCGCATCGACTAACGGCACATACAGGGGCGCGACGATAACCAGCATTGCGGTGTCGTCGAGGAAGGTGCCCATGATGAGAAATGACAATTGCATCAGGATCAGGATGGTCCACGGATTCAGCCCTAACTGCTCTGTAAACAGGCCTTCGATGGCCTGAACCGCACCGAGACCGTCGAACACTGCGCCGAATCCCAGGGCTGCCAGGATAATCCACATGAACATGCAGGAAATCCCGAGTGTCTGCCGAACGGAGACTTCGAAGACCGCCCGGTTCATTCGTCCCTTCAGAATCGCAGCCAGGAACGCGGCCATGGCCCCAATGGCAGAGCTTTCCACGAGGCTGGTCCAGCCGTTGATGAAGGGCACCATCATGACAGCGAAGATGACTAGCGGTAACAAGCCTGCACGCAGCAGGCGCAGCTTCTCGCGGGTGCTGACCTGACGTTCCTCAGCCGCCAGTGGCGGGCCAAGTTCGGGTTGTATCCGGCAGCGAATGTAGATATAGGCGATGAACATGGCCGCCATCATCAGGCCGGGCAGGACGCCCGCCAGCCACAGCTGTCCCACCGGCTGCCTGGCGATCATGGCGTAGAGCACCAGCACGACAGAGGGGGGGACGAGAATACCCAGCGAGGAGCCTGCCTGGACCACGCCCGTCACCATTCGCTTGTCGTATCCCCGCTTGAGTAGCTCAGGCAAGGCAATGGTCGCACCGATGGCCATTCCTGCCACGGATAGGCCATTCATTGCCGAGACCAGCACCATCAGCGCGATTGTGCCGATAGCCAGCCCGCCCGGCATAGGGCCCATCCAGACGTGAAACATCCTGTACAGGTCATCGGCAATCTTGGACTCTGACAGCACGTAGCCCATGAAGATGAACATCGGCAGGGTCAACAGCGGGTACCAGTTCATCAGCTTCATCGAGGCTGCGAAAGGGATGTCCGAACCACCGGTGCCCCAGAGCGCCAGGGCCGCAAGCGCTGCGACACCTCCAATGGCGCCGAAGACCCGCTGCCCGGTCATCAGCATGAGCATCATCGTGGAGAACATGAACAAGGCAATCAGGTCATACGACATCTAGAGGGTCTCTCCGCGGATGATCGCGATGTCCTTGAAGAACTCCGAGATGGCCTGTAGCAGCATGAGGAAGAAGCCGATGCACATGACGACCTTGATAGGCCACATGTACGGCCGCCAGGCAGTCCGGCTGCGAACGCCGTATTCGAGTGAATAGCTGGTGCTTTCGATAGCCCCGTAGAGCAGCACGCCGAGGTAGAAAACCAGGACGAAGACAGTAAAGGCGTCTACCCAGGCTTTCTTCTTTGCCGACCACTCACCGTAGAACAGATCCATCCGCACGTTCGAACCTAGCTGCAGCGAGTAGGGCCCGCCCATGATGTAGTACGCAACCATCGCAAACTGCGCCGCTTCCAGCGTCCAGAGTGAGGGCAGGAAGAAAGTCTTCGAAATCGATGACCAGAGCAGTATGCCGACCATGACGAATATGCCATACATCATGATGCGGCCGATGCGGTAGTTTACGGCGTCGACGACGCGGACATAGCCTCGGATCACTGGCCCCATTCGGGTTCGTCCTCATCATCGGAGAACTCTTCATCGAGTACCGGCCTGGCCTGCGCCACCTTGATTGCGGCGGTGAGCAAGCCTGACAGCATCAGGGCCATGGCCTCCTGGTCATGTGGCGTAGCGATGAGGTCGTTGCGGATCTCGATCATCACGTTCAGATAGTGAGATGGCAGCGCATGTGCTTTCAGGGTATGCGTTACACCATCTTTCGGCCCGTAGGGTTGATTGCGCCGAACGATGCGTTCGCAGTTCTGCTGCGCGATCTGCAGCAGGGCATCAGCCAGACGACTATCACGGTCGTGCAATATTCCGATCTCCACCGTACGCTGCTGCCCCTTGTACACCGGCGTGAAGCTATGGATGGTAATGATGATGGGTGTGCCCGACATACTCTGCAGTGTTGTCTTCAGCTGCTTCTTGAATGGCTTATACACACTGGCTACACGACTGGCCCGCTCAGCATCCCCGAGATTGGCATTGCCAGGAATGTCATGAATCTCGCTGCGCGCAGGCATGGCGTCCAGAGCGTGGGGCGGACGATTGCAGTCATAGACGAGACGCGACACGGCACTTGCGATCAGTCTCGCATCGAGCAGTTCACTGAGGTGTCTGGCTACCTCGAGCGCCCCCGGGTCCCAGGCGACATGGCTCTGCAGGACGGCGTCGTTGAGACCAAGACCGTGATACTGATCGGGAATGAAGTTACTGGCGTGTTCGCATACCAGCAGGATCTGAGAGCCTGCTTCAGGCCTGATGACCTGCGGCGCGATGCGACCAGCCGGGATGCTCATCGCGGAAACGAAAGTGCCTGTTCTGGAATCACGGAGCTCTTCCTTATACAGATGCTATGAAGAGAGTTCTTCAAAACGCAGGCGACTGTCAATATCTTTGTGAAAATATATTTTCACGAGTGATTGGTCTGTCTGTTTTCGAAGATACCGGACAAACCCTTCCCCAGGGTGTCGCGGGTTTTTACACGCCAGATCAGCTTGAGTCAGATGCAGAACATGCGTGGGTGTAGCCGACAACGCCTGTATGGCTCGTGGGCAGCGACTGAGCGGCAGGCTGTTATGGTTTCAGCTCAGCCTAGGAGGCGTCGAAGATTTTTACATAACGAAGAATAGAGTGGTCGACCTAATCCAATTAGACGATTGATAAATGTGTGGATTGCAATATGTGGAACGTATCTTGCTGATTAATATGGAATTTTTATGTTGGAGGTGGTCGTTTTCTGTTCGAGTAGTCAGTGTCCCACAGCATGGATCTCTTAACCCGGAGCATGACGCTCTTACACCGAGGGTAGAGTATGACGAAGATGGCTCACATCCTGAGTACCAACTTGTCCAATGCGCTTAATATCGAAAACAATCAGTTCATAAACGTGATACAGGAGGCGCTGAATATCCAGACGCATGCCGATCTGTTTCATTGGCTCCAGGGGGATCTTCAGACATATCTGCCGCATGAAATCCTGCTTGCCATCTGGCGGCTGCGCGAAAGCGAAACACTGCAGATCGATGTCATTTCTCCACTTCGTGAGATGCGGACATCCAATGTGGTCGGTGCCGACATGTTGCCCCTGAGACAAGATCTCCTGGCGCGCTGGGAGAAGGGTGGTCACCAGCTTTTTGACGTCCGGAATGAGGACGGATTTGTGCTCGATCACAGCAAGCAGGATACGCCTGACCCTGTGAGCATGAACTTCAGACGCATGCGGTCAGCGCTTGTTCATGGTATTCAGAATGTGCGGGAGCGCGACGAAATTATGTATCTGGTATTCAGTGAGGCGCTGTCTATCCCAAGGTCGGCTCATCACTATTTCAAGCTACTCCTGCCATATATCGATACGGCTTTGCGACAACTGCCGCCCTTGCGTGATCAAGCGTCTACTGCTGCTTTTGCGGGGCCTGTCTCCGACTTCGGTCTCACTTCGCGCGAGCGGGAGATCATGGAATGGGTCAGGGCCGGAAAGACCAATGAGGTGATTGGTGTGATTCTCGATATCAGTCGCTTTACCGTAAAGAATCACCTCAAGCGAATATTCAGAAAACTTGATGTCTCCAACCGGGCCCAGGCGGTCAACAAGATTTACGAATGTGCCGCGACTGCGCCTGGCTCAGGTTGTCAGGATCGACAGTAGAAACGCCGATACTGACTAAGCAACTCGGCCTGTCCCGGTCTACTGGAATCGAGCAGGTATTCCGGTACAGAAAACGCTACGATCTCATTTGGCCCGGGCTTCAGCGCCTGGATAGCGCCCATTTGGCGCAGGATTCGTGTAATGGGAGCCGCATGCGCGCTGAAGGGTGTGTCATCAAGCGGCGGCCCGCTCTGTTGTGAAAACAGCTCCACGATTATGCCCCAGTAGCGCTTGGATCGAGCAGCGATTCTGTTCACTCTGAGCGCGTATTCGTGGTGGTGGGGACGTGCCACCGTGCCCACGCCAGCACCATCCTGTAGTAGGACCCGTAACTCTGGTGCTGCTGCCCAGAGCGCTCGCCATAGCCGCTCAAATTGATCAGGCGATTGTGAACCGCTTACGTAGGTCGAAATGCTCACCGTCTTGTGAGGACTCAGTTGTGTAAGCAGGCTGACAAGGCTTCTCAGATGCTCCCGAAGCAGATCAACCTGCCAGGCTTGTGTCCAGGTGCGGTCGTCGATTTCTTCCGAGATATACCATCCTGCCAGTGCAGGATGACGGCCGAGTTCTGCTTCGAGCCGAGCGGCAGCCGCCAATGAGCGTTCGCGAAGGTTTGCCAGATATGCGGCCAGTTCATCGGCAGGCGCGCTGATTTGTGTGCCATAGTCGGCATCGGCTGCCAGGCCCAGAACGACCCGTAGCCCATTGGCATGTGCCTGATCCAGCCAACCACTGAGGAACCGTATACCTGGCTCGCGGCTCAGATCCAGCTCGCCGAAGACACTCCATTGCAGGTAGAGCGTCTCGACCCCCAGCCCTGCGATATCCTGCAGCGCTGCCTGCCACTCGTCCGGTGATCGTTCCAGGTCGGAAAGAAGGGGCTGCAGAAAGCTTGAGCGGAAAGGTGCGCCTGGGCATTCACCGGCTGCCGCTGGCAAAGTCATTGTCATTAGCAGCCAGAACAAGAGCTGTTTCACTGGCGGAACCTCCTGATCACGTTAAAAGCCATTGTGCAGGCGCAACACGAAGCCCGAGTTTTCATTGGTATTGCCACCCACCACCGCACGGTATTCAAGCGCCAGCTCAAGCTGACTACTATGAGTCCGATAGGCGTTGCCGCCAAACCAGCCGCGTAGGGCCGTACCAACGCCGATTTCGTAGCGCTTCTCCGTTTCGATGTCCTCGGTGTAGCTAGCACCTGCTATAGCATAGGGCGTCAGGTTCAGACCCTGCCGAATATGCGCGGCGACACCCTCACGCCACTCCCCGACCAGAAACTCTGCTCGGTCTTCCACGACCAGGGCTGCGTCCAGGTACACCGACCGGTAATGGCGGTACGTCTCACTTGGAGCATAAGCTGTGCCGCGATCGAACGAGGCACTGGCGCGGATCATCCAGTCGTTTCTGGCCTCGCGCCCCAGCGCAACCAGTCGCTCACCTGAGATGAGGAAATTGAGCGGGGCGAAGGGCTTGGCGCGAAGGCCAACACCACCCTGGGTTCGGCTGCCTTCTGTCGAAAGCGTGTCGTCTTCGAATGTCCAGATGCTACGCCCGAAAACCTCAACGTGACGACCGTCCGAAACGTTGTCGAGCCGATAGGCAATGTCGAGGCCGGCCTGGCTCCGAAAGCCGGCCAGGCCGACCGAGCCATCAGGATCGGAGGCATCATTGCCGTTCATACGACGCACAAACAGCCCCGTGTTTATCTTCAGACGATCCTCGAGCTGCTGTACTTCCCGCCGCCAGGCGTAGCCACGTTCATCAGTACCGGCGCTACCCTTGGCGTCATCTCGCTCAGTGTCCGGCTGCTCAGTCTGCGCCAGATCGATGCGACGGCGGAATGCACTCGCCGCGGCCTCGTCCTGACCCAGGCGCCGATAGACATGGCCGAGTTCTTCATACAGGGGCAGACGCTGTACATCCCCAGCCAGGGCCGCTTCGAAATGATCGGCTGCAAGACTGTCATCACCAGACCCAAGGTAGACGTAGCCGAGGCTTGCCCGGAACTCGGCATTCTCGGGGGCGAGCAATACCGCCTGCTCGAATTCATTACGGGCATCGAGCTGCTCTCCAAGTTTCAGCAGATATTGACCAAGCGCGTAGTGCCGGTCTGCGGTGGGTTTGGTCAGCACAGATCTGCGCTGCGCCTCTGCCGCCTGACGCAGGTCGCCATCCAGCGACGCCAGCCGGGCGAGCTCCTCATACAGCAATGCTCGCTGATCAAGCGCCAGTGCGTGTTCCTTGATCTGTGCAAGCATCTGGCTTGCCCGCTCGTGCTGACCGGCAAGCCGTGCTGCTCGACCTGCATTCAGCATCAGTGCCCCAGGACGGGTGCCCTCAGCGTTATAAAGCATCTCCCAAGCCTGCGCTGCGGTCGCCCAGAGACCATGCGCCTCGGCAAGCTTTGCCCACTTCCGCAGCACCATGGGCAGATCGGGATGTTTCGGCAGGAGTGATCCCACCAGTTGATGCATTTCAGACAAGGCGGCTGCGTGGTCATTCGCCGCCACCAGAATATCCACCAGTCGGACGTGTGTTTCTGTATCGCCCCGCAATGCAAGCAGGTGTTTCTGGGTCTTCGCGGCCGAGACCAGATCACCTGATCCAACCTGGCGTTCCGCCAGGGCGTGCAGGGCAGGCGGATAATTCGGCGCCAGTTGCGCAGCGCGTTCCAGAGCTGCCAATTGAGCCGCGGAATCACCTGCCTGCGCATGCATGTCGGCAATTTCGAGAGCAATTGCGCCCGGTTCATCCACTTGACCTGGCTCATCGAGTAGCTGCGCCAGAACCTGTTCAGCAGCCTCGACACGTCCCAGCTCCCTGAGCAGCTGTCCTTTGAGTCTCGTGCCGTACACAGGCAGATTTGCGGTGGATTCAAGCAGGTCCAGGGCTTGCTCAATCTTCCCCGCTCGTCTCAAGGCCTGGACCTGCTCAAGCCTGAGATCTGCAAGAGCGCCTTCATTCGCTACGGCTATTCCAAAGTGCTCGGCCGCGAGTTCGGGGTCGCCTGATTCCAGAGACAGATAACCGAGACTCGCATGATACTCAGCATTGTTCGGAGCCAGTATGATGGCTTCCTGCAGCGCCTTGCGGGCTTTATCTGGTTCACCCAGCGCCTTCCATATTTCCGCCATGATGAAGTGGCGCTCGGCACTGGCGTGCAAATGTACTGCATCCTGTTGCCACTGCGCGGCAGCCAGTGTCTCACCTTCGGAAAGCGCTATCTGGGCACGCTCATCAAGGAACAAGGCGCGAACTTCAGGTTCCAGCCTAGCGATATCAAGCTTGACGATTAGCTGACGCGCCCGCACTGGTTGGCCTCCCAGGCGAGCCGAACGCACTGCCTGCAGCAGGTATCGTGGTGAGCTGCTTTCCTCCGCCAGAAATAAAGCCTCCCAGGCTTGTGCCGCAGCAATCCAGGCCTGCTCGGCTTCGGCGAGATCGGCCCACTGACGCAAGACCCGCAGTCGCTCCGGGTGATCGGGAGGCATCCTTTCCGCCAGCAGCGGTAACTCGTCCAGCGCACTCTGACGTGCATTGGCAGCGATTAGCACATCGACCAGCCTGAGGCGATTGTCAGCTTGATCCTCTACCGCGACAAGGGCCCGAAGTGTATCCGATGCCGCCTGGAGTTGGCCCTCGCCGATCAGCCGCTCCGCCAGCGCGCGCAGTGCCGGAGCATGGTTTGGCGACAGGGCGACAGCTTGCTGCAGCGCCGTCAATTGCGCTGCCAGATCGCCCGCTTTGGCATGGAGTTCGGCAACTTCGAGCGCTACCGCGCCCCGATCTTCCTGAAGCGAGGGTGCTTCCAGCAAACGCTTCATGATCTGTGCAGCGTCTTCTGGTCGGCCGAGCTCGCCAAGTAGCTGAGCATGCAGGCGTCGCCCATATGGCGAGGTCTGCTCTACGGTCTCCACGACCTCAAGTGCCTGTGCAACGAGACCGGATTCGGTGAGCGCCTGAGCCCAGGCCAGATACAGCTCCGGTTCCGGGTCACCCTCTCTTGCCGCCATGGCGAAAGCCTGTGTGGCTTGTTCCAGCTCGCTCCGCGCCATGTGAAGATGTCCCAGAGCGCTTGCCAGTTCCCGCCGAATCGCTACTGATTCCACTTTGCTCAAGCCTCGGTTCATGGTGACTGCTGCAAGCGCAGGTTGACCGAGATCCAGTTGAAACTGCGCAATGGTACGCCAGGCTTCTGGTGGAACGCTGTGCTCGCCGAATGCTGCAAGCATGAGCATTTGCAAAGCCTCCTGGGACCGTCCGAGATTGATGTAGGCGCGAATCAGCCGCAGGCGGTCCTCGAAGACCTGATCGGCGTCATGTTCTTCAAACAGGGGAGGAACCGCTGCAAAATCACCACGTTGGATCGCGATATCAGCCAGTTGTCGCCGAATATAACGCTGTCTGTCCTTGTCCAACTCCTCCGCATCGAGGGCGCGGCGCCAATCATCTGCCGCCGATTCGGCGGCGCCCAGCCGCAGCTTTGCCAGTGCCCGGTAGTGGTGTCCCAGTCCCGGTTCGCGACCGATTTCGATCAACTTCGTTGCATGCTCTGCTGCAGATTGCGGATCGTCGAGTGGACCCAGGAACAGGATTACCAGGCGCAGTCGCACATCAACGTCTTCAGGGTCTACAGCAAGCACCCGCTCCAGTTCGTTAGCGGCCTCAACTGAATGGCCGGTGCCAATGAGCCGTTCGGCACGTTCCAGAAACGGGTATTTACGAAAGTTCGCCAGTTCCTCTTCGAGCCAGTTCTGCGCGCCTGTATCAGGCACGACTTCTTGTCTCTGGGATGGTGCGCTGGCTGCTGTACTTCCAAACAGGAGACAGAGCAGGGCGGCCATAGCAACAGTCGCTAGATTCTTCAGACGTCTTGATAAGCCGCGACAGCTTCCGGACTGAGCCGCGGCAGTTTTGGTTGTTTGCATGGGGCACCGGTTTTGCGCGTTCGTTTCAGGCTATTGCTACGCCACTGGTTCGACGGCTTTCTGCATCTGCAAGGCCTGTTTGAGTGTTTGCTCGTTCAGCCAACCACGATCCAGCAGGAGTCGACCCAGGGGGCGGGGATCGTCGTGCTGCTCCGCGAGCACAGAATGCAGCTGCTCGGAAGGAATGGCGTGGAGGTCCAACAGCAGCTCTCCAAGGCGTTGCCGGCGAGGGCGGTCCATATGTGGGGCTACCGGAAAGGCATGTTGAGTCTTGTCCCAGCCCAGATGACGGCCGTAGATCAGATGCCCCGCAAACTGCCGAAGTGCCCGATTGCAAGCGTAGAAATTGACCACATTGGCCCAGATCTGACGGGGTGCCGAGAGTAGGCCCTGTCGCCAGCCGTAATAGTGGCTCATAAAGACGACCCTGTGCAGGACCCTGTTGCTGAGCAGGATCGCATTGACGATCATCAGCCACCACAGCCAGCTGTCTGCCGGCACGAGTTGAGGAAACCAGTAGCTGTCGGATAGCAGCACGTGGGTCACTTCCATCACGACAACGTTGAGCACCACGAAATAGGCCAGAAAACCTATTTGCGATGTGATCAGCGCCTTGCGATCACGAAACAGGATGTACCTGGTCGCCAGGTTGCCGGTCCAGCCGACATTCGCCCAGCCCTGAAGCGCGATGCCCAGTATCCAGCGAGCCTTCTGCCGATAGGCTGCTTTGAAGCTGTTTGGGAAATACTCACGCACAGCAATATATTCATCGGCACGGCCTGGGTTCCTGGACTCGCACTTGACCCTGACCCGCACGAATACCTGCCGCATGCCCAGCTCTCGTAGCCTCAGGCTGATATCGTAGTCTTCCGTAAGGCTGCCAGGATTGAATACCTCACCATTGCGCTCGCGATGCAGGGCCAGTATGGCCTTACGGCTGAATGCAGTGCCGACTCCGGCGCTCGGGACGATGCCCGTAAGCGCCGCACGGACCGGCACGTCCTTGGTATGACACTCGGTAAATTCATCCTTGTAATGCCCGCCGGTGAACTCCGTCCAGGGCCTGGGTAATGGCAGGACCGGGATCTGCACGAGGTCGTAGTGAGCGATCATGTAATTGAACAGCCGCAGCTCCAGGGGGTGCACTACATCCTCAGAGTCCTGCAGGACGAAGCCTGCAAACTCTATGTTTCGCGTCGCCTCGAACTCGAGTATCGAAGCGATCACCTCATTCAGACAGTCTGCTTTGCAGGTAGGCCCCGGCCGAGCGCCAACGACCTTATGAATGGTCGGGTTGGCAGCCGCTACCGCATCGACTTCGCGCTGTGTGTCCGGATCATTGGGATAGGTGCCTACGAAGATGTGGAAGCGCTTGTAGTCGAAAACCGTCAATGCGTTCTGCAGCATCTGTGCAATGACATCTGCCTCTTGCCAGGCCGGTACCATGAGCGCAATCGGACGCTCCTCTGCAGCCCGCAGTATTTCTGGAGAGAGCGATTCAGCTGCTGCGCTACCATTCAGGTGCCGGGAGAGCCGGCGACACCAGTAGCAGATGTCGATGAACAGATCATCGAAGCTACTGATAGCGATCAATACCGCAGTGGTGATGAGCAGCAGTTTTACGAAAAACCAGTAAATGGCAATGCTATCAACCCAGTCCATGCCACTTACTCCATGGCAGTGGCTAGTGACGCACGCTCATGCCTGCTGGGCTGCGTCGACAGCAGCACCGACATGGCGTGGGCAATCCTGGCTGCTGCGTGGCCGTCGCCAAAAGGGTTGGCTGGTGCGACCATCGCACGATACGCATCAGGGTCATCGAGCAGTCGCTGGGCTGAACGCACGAGGGCGTGCGGGTCGGTTCCGGTAACCTCGGCGTAGCCTTGCTCGACGGCCTCTGGTCGTTCCGTCAAGCGACGTAACACAAGCACAGGCACACCGTAGCTTGGTGCTTCTTCCTGTATACCGCCGGAATCAGTAAGCACGAGGTAGCTCTGGCTCAACATCTTCTGAAGGCCGATGTAGTCCAGTGGCGCGAGCAGGTGGATCCGAGAGTGTTCCCCAAGGAGACGGTGCACGGGCTCACGCACTCTTGGATTCAGATGAACTGGAAAATCAATTACGACATCCGGTCTGCTATCGGCAAGTTCGAGCAGCGCGGTACACATGTTTTCCATCTCATCGCCCCAGGCTTCGCGCCGATGCATGGTCACCAGAATTCGACGCTGCCCCCGAGCCGGTGGCTGGAGTTTCAACAGTTTGTCCCTGACGTGGTGCACAGCGTCAACGACCGTATTACCTGTGATGAGGATATGCGCTTCTGGTACACCTTCGCGCCTCAGGTTGTCCGCAGCGCGCGGTGTCGGCGCGCAGTGAAGGGTCGCAAGGCTGCTGACCATCCGGCGGTTGGCCTCTTCCGGAAACGGATTGGCGCAGTCGAATGAGCGCAGGCCTGCTTCGACGTGAATGCAGGGAAGACGGTGATAGAAGGCGACGAGCGCAGCGGCGAATGCTGTCGTGGTATCGCCCTGAACCACGACCGCCCTGGGAATTGTCATCGAAAAGAGGTGATCGAATTCGCTGATCAGATTGCGGCTGAGCACCCCCAGCGAACCATCGGCGGCCATGCTGTTGAGCACTGTCCCAGGGCTGATACCGAAGGCTTCAAGCGCAAGGTCGGCCAGCGTGGTGTGTTGGCCACTATTGACCCATTCCACGCCATCAATACCAAATCGCTCAACAAGTTGCCTGTAGACCGGGGCGAGTTTGATGACTTCCGGGCGTGTGCCCGCAATCACGAAAATTTTTTTCATCTTGGATCCTTCCTTACGTTGGGTTCTGCGCTAACTCTTTATTGTTATTGTCTTTGTGCTGCCTGGCTCAGCTCACTGCCATCCACCCAGGTGAAGCCTAGCTGATTGATGCCGTCGACGAGTTTCTGAAGGTCTGCGAGTCCGGGCGTGCCAAGACTTGGTTCGAGCCAGAACGGGTGGAAGAAGAATGAGGCGTAACCGTCCCGGACTACCTGGGCATGCTGGGCATTCAGGTAGAGATCCTGCCAGGTGTAGGCATAGCTGGAGGCTGGATCGGTCTCACTGATGTCGTATTCGATGTTGCCCAGGTTCTCAGGAAGAATGCGCTGGCCGTAGTAATCCTGGTGGATGATGTACGGGAAAAACTGACCCACTGCGAAATCAGGATCTCCGTTGCGCCCGGCAAAATCCGGCACGTCCGAGGTGTAGTAAACGACCCGGTTGTAGGTGGTATCGAAGCGCTGAGCAAAGGCTCGGTTCGCCGTTGCGGAGGCGTGATAGTGAGGTGTTTCCCATGCGTAAGGCTGAATGCCGAAAGCTCGGAATTCGGCGACGCCTGCGTCGAGCCGGTTCAGAACCCACGATGTTGAATCTTCGGCCACTGGGCGATTACGGACGATGTCCCAGAATTCGAAATCATCGCCGCTGACACCAGTCCACGGATTGCGAATTTCACCGTATTGATGGGTAAATCCATGCAGTACAACTTTCCCGCCTCGCTCAAGCGCATAGTCGAGGCCCTGGCGGAGTTCGGTGGCGTCTGCAAAGGGTATTTCCTGCGGCAGTCCTCGATTCCATTGCCCAAGCGGGTCGAGGTAGTGCGGTATAGCAGCGATCGAAAATCCGATGTCCTGTCCCTGGAAATAGTCCGTGAGGGTTTGCATCGTTTCGAAGCCGGTCAGTGCACCCACGTCCTCGAGCCGAACCATCGCGAAACGCTGAGCGTGCTCAGAAACGCCGAGCATATCGTGTAGCAGATCGGCGATAACCAGGTAGCGGTCACGTGGTCCGATATAGGAGAATGGAATGTCCGCGACATACCAGAAATTGCCAGCGCGAACGACATACGGCAGGCGCTCGCCGGTATCGCCGTTGACAACTTCGGCAACGCTGGACGCAATAGCCGGATCAGAGATTGTGGTCGCACCTGCTTCAGGATCTGCGAACACCGAGTTGGTCTGGGCATCATAGTCATAGTACTTCACCATGCTGCGGCCCTTGTACAGGATGGTATCGAAGAACCCGGGTGCCTTGTTTGCTGGAGACGGCGATGCGTTGAGTCCTACAATCCCGTCGAATCGAAAGCCGCGTCTTGTTTCGAAATCTGATGCTTCATCCCAAGCCATTTGCCACAGATTGTACCTGAACCATACCAGGCTCCGATTGGTGCTTGCGGCGTCCGCCAGGAAGGCTGCGGGAAGCGCATTGTCGTAGTACGAGCCAAGATAAAAGGTGATATCCATAGTCTCGATCTCGCCGGCTGCGTAGTCTTCGACAGGCTTTATCTCGATAGTTGTATCGAAGTGTCCGAGGAGATTGCTCAGCATGATGGCGTAGGCCTTGCCGAGTTTGTTGTAGCTACTGCCGGGCTCCGAGTCATGGAGAATCAAGGCGCGAATAGAAGCGGCCGAAACTGAGCTGCTGCCTACCGCCATGATGAAAGCCAGGGTCAGCGAAAGTGTGCGCATAGCAAGAGAGATTGAGCCGAACATTGTGCTGTTCTCCATAGCGTGCTCGAATTCGTACTGGGCGAAGTGTCAGGGTCCCGGCGGTGCTACTTACCCGGTGGTACTATTTACCCGGCGGTGCTATTTACCCGGTGGTACTGCGCGCAGGCTCAGGGGTTGGGCGAACTCGCCCGGGACCACGACAAGTCGGTTACGGGTTGGTCGGGGACGCTTGGCGCGCAGGCCTCGCTCTGATCTGAAACCTCTTTTTCCAGGATGCTTCTTTGCGCTTCGAATTTTTCTGCTCTGAAGTGACTCCCCATGTGGACGGATCTCCTCGCGCAGTAGCACGACCTCCCGCATAGCCAGTGGTCGGGCGGGTGCGGAAACGTTCTTCCCCTTGCCTGAGCTTGCCAGGCTGGGGCCTGCCGCAAACAGCAACGAAAGCGCGGCGATTGAGCCACAGCAAAGACAGTGAGTTATTATTTTCATAGAGTGCTTCCTTTCGGTTGGCCACTTAACCAGGCTGTTATATACCAGCAGGAAGATCGCCTGATATGGCGCGAACGGACTAACGGCAGATGAAAATGAGTAGATCGAAATACCGTGCGTGTGGTCGCAGCTGTATATAATCGGCGTAATGATGTCCTAGCCGTTTGGAGAGCCCTGAGCACTGATGACCAAGCCAAAGAGCGTTCGAATCAATCCAGCTGCGAGTGTGGCGGAACGGCTGCAAGCGCAGACAGACTCACTGACCAGGGCAGAGCGTCAGCTGGCCGATCTCATCCTGGATAACTATCCTGTATCAGCGCTCGGCTCGATCACTACAGTTGCGCAGGATGCAGGCATATCCACGCCGACGGTTGCACGGCTGGTGCAGAAACTTGGGTACACAGGTTTTCCGGAATTTCAGGCCGCATTGCGACGGGAGCTGGAAGAGCGAATTTCAGGACCAATTGCCAAACACGATACCTGGACCGGAAGGGCACCAGAAGGTCACATTCTCAATCGATTTGCAGAGGCGGGTATCAGCAATATTCGCCAGTCGATAGGGCAGATCGATGCTGAAACCTTTGATGCGAGCTGTGAGCTGCTCGCAGACAAGGTTCGAGCGATTTACGTCGTCGGTGGAAGGATCACCCGCACGCTGGCGGACTATTTCTATTTGCACATGCAGGTGATCAGGCCCCGTGTCACTCACATTCCAACTATATCGAACGCCTGGCCCCACTATCTGCTGGATGTCGAGCCGGGCGATGTTCTCGTAATCTTCGATGTCAGGCGTTACGAGGCCAGCACCCTGAAGCTGGCGGAGATGGCACATGAGCGCGGCGCCACGATCATACTGTTCACCGATCAATGGCGCTCTCCGGTCTACAAGCTGGCCACGCGGTATTTCAGCAGCCGGATCATTGTGCCTTCGGCGTGGGACTCTTCATTGGCGACACTGCTGTTGCTGGAAACAATGATAGCGGACGTACAGGAGCGGCTCTGGTCCGACACCCGCACGCGAATGGAATCGCTGGAAGAGATGTTCGACCGAACCAGGTTCTTCAGAAAATTTATCTGACTTCGCCTAGAGGAAGTCGTTTTGCCTGGCGAGCCAGCCTTCTTCTTCCTTAGCGGGGCCCCGCTCGGCCAGCGCTTTTTCTGTCTTCTCCGCCCACTGTCTGCAGAGCTCATTCAGCGCTGTTAGCTGCTCATCTGAAAAGCTTGAGAGCTCGGCGCGTTTCAATTCATTTTTCAGTGAATCAATCAATGTCTTCGCTTCCATGACGTCTCTCAACCTCTGCCTTCGTTTTTCTCGAGAATCTCAGTGATAACCTTGCCGAGTACCACAGGGTCCTGGGCACCGCTCACGCTGTACATGTCATTGAAGACGAAGGTCGGCACGGCCGAAACACCCACTCTGCGATAGTCTTCTTCCAGTGCGCGGACCTGCTGACCGAGCTCTTCGTCGTCGAGCGCTGCCTGAGCTTCCTCTCTTGAGAAGCCGTTGAGCGCTGCGATATCTACCAGTTCATCTGCATCGGAAACATTCGTACCGTCGGCAAAATAGGCTTCGAACAGTGCCAAGGCCAGAGGCGTCTGTTTTCCCAACTGCTCCGCCCGTAACAGCAGCTTGTGTGCCTTGAAGGTATTCCAGATGCGCGACTGCGCATGCATGTCGAACGTAATTCCCAGGTCGAGCCCTAGCGAGCGCATCTGCTTACGGTTATTCTCGATCGTGGCTTCGTCACTGCCGTATTTTTCAGCGATATGCTCATTGATATTCTGCCCTCCCGGTGGCATGTCCGGATTGAGCTCGAAGGGCTGAAACGTCAGTTCGACGTTCAGGTTCGGGTATTGTTTCAGCGCCTGTTGCAGTCGTTTGTACCCAATGATGCACCATGGGCAGACGACATCTGACACCATGTCTATTTTCAGTGTGGTGTTCGCTGCTGTAGTCAATTTCAGCTCCTACTAGTCGTTGTCGAATGGGAGACTCGCTGTATCCTCTACGAGGGAGTACGATCACAATACCGGCCTTGGTCAGGTGAAGCCCGGCACGGCAGGCATTGCTGGCAAAATTTCTGACGGTTCAGGAGCATGCTCAGGTATGAGGAAGACGGGCAAGATCGATTATGTTGAATTCCCCGCGTCCGACATGGAAGTCACAAAAGCCTTCTACACCAAGGCGTTTGGGTGGCGCTTCACGGACTATGGGGCTGAATACGCAGCATTTTCAGATGCAGGACTGGACGGTGGATTTTTTGTATCCACTGGGCCGATAGGCCGCGCAAGTGGCGACGTGATGTCCGGTGCACTCGTGGTGCTGTATAGCAGTGATTTGGAAGCCACCAAAGCCAAGGTCGAACAAGCTGGTGGAACGATAACCAAACCCGTGTTCAGCTTTCCGGGCGGGCGGCGTTTTCATTTTGAGGATCCAAACCGAAATGAACTCGCGGTCTGGTCAGATCTGGCACCGTAATGGCCAGGTGCCCAAATTGCAGGTGTCCCGTACGACGTGACACCTGGCTGATTACCGAGTGCTACTTGCGCGCGGTAACTTCGAGCAGGTGATAGCCGAACTGGGTCTTAACTGGACCTTGTACTTCGCCAACTGGTGCACTGAAAACGACTTCGTCGAATTCGCGAACCATCTGACCTGGACCAAATTCGCCAAGATCGCCGCCCTGCTTGCCGGACGGGCATGCCGAGTGCTTGCGCGCCAGTTCAGCGAAATCAGAACCGTTGGCAATGTCGTCTTTGAGTTTTGCACACTGTGCTTCGTCGCTGACCAGAATATGTCGTGCAGATGCCCGAGCCATGATATCTCCAAATGTCGTAAATAAAGAAGGCCGTTAGTGTACAGCAGACGGTCAGGCTAGCCCAGCTTGTATATCGGGCTGCTGTCTCATTCATCCAGGAGTTCTACATGCAATACCTTCATACCATGGTCAGAGTCAGTGACCTGGACGCGTCGCTCGATTTCTACTGCAATAAGCTGGGGCTGGTCGAAGCCTATCGCAAGGAGAGTGAGCGCGGCCGATTCACGCTGGTCTATCTCGCAGCACCGGACGATCGCGAACATGCAATCTCCGAGGGGGCGCCCCTGCTTGAGCTGACGTATAACTGGGACCCCGAAAGCTATACTGGCGGGCGCAACTTCGGTCATCTTGCCTATCGCGTCGACGATATTTATGAAGTGTGCGGCCGCTTGCAAGCTAAGGGCGTCTGTATCAATCGCCCACCTCGTGATGGGCATATGGCCTTCATAAAATCGCCTGACGGTATATCAATCGAGTTGTTACAGAAGGGTGACGCGCTGCCGCCGCAGGCGCCATGGGCGACAATGGAAAACACAGGAAGCTGGTAGGGCAGGCCCTGATGCACCGTCTTCGATTGTGTGCCTGATCACGCGGTTTCACTCTGCACAGTGCCGTTCGAGCTGAGTTCGCCCGGCTTCCACGTCAGCAGGTTTCGCAGCATTGGCACCGAGCGAAGCCCAAGTGCGGCCGCCGATGTCATGACCCCGGATATCATTGCGCCGACCACGCCGCAGGTGAGCGCGTCCTGTCCGGTCAGCCATAGGCCTTTCACCGGCGTCTGGGGTCTCAGCCAGCTCTGCTCGAAACGCTCGGTATCGTGGGTCAGTCCGTATATCTCACCCTGGCTGTAGCGGCAGAAGAAATCGGTCGAGAGCGGGGTGGATGTCTCAAAGTAATCGATTCTGCCTCTGAGCTGTGGCAGCTTCGTGTACAGCACCTCCAGCATCCGGTCGGTCAACGTCTGTTTCAGCGCTTCATAGTCCTCACCACGCTTGCCCCAGGTCGTGTCCTTCCACTGCTCGAACTGCTCGAAGGTCGTCGGCGCTACAATCTCTATTGCTGAACGGCCGGGATAGCGTGTGGCATAGCTTGGGTCTTTTGCCGATGGGAAGGAGATATACACCACGGGGAAGGGTAGTGATGGGTCTTTCTTGAAGGCCTCTATCGTCTCGTCGTAGTTTTCCTCGGGATAGATCCAGAAGTTCGTCTTCGGCAGGCCCAACTCTTCGCTCGTCCCCTTCAGGCCGATATACATGCCCAGGTGCGACATCGATGGTGAAACAGTGGGACGTTTTGCCTGGTACTTACTGTGCACACGGGCAGACTCTGGCAGGAGTTTTTCGTAGGTATTCAAAGCACCTGCATTCGAAATGATCAAAGGCGCGCTAAGGGTCTCGCCGTCCGCCATTCTGACGCCTGTAGCCTTCTTACCCTTGCCCTGTTCGGTAAGGATTTCCTTCACGTCCGCATAAGTGAATACATCGCCGCCGCTGGCCTGTATGACTGGAATGATGGTCTCGGCAATTCTTGAGGCGCCGCCTACGGGGTAGTACCCGCCATGCATGTAGTGTTTCGCTATCAAGGCATGAATCAGGAAGCTGGACTGACGGGGCGGCACGCCACAGTCTCCCCATTGGCCCGACAGCACCGCTATCAGGCGCTGATTGGAGGTCAGTGACGAGAGCACTTCGTAAGTCGTCTTGTTGAAATAATCCGGCAACAACATTTTCAGGGCACGGTTGTAGACCGGCGCGGCGATGGTGGGCACAACCTTGCCTAGCGTGTAGGCCTGCATGCCACTGGCTACCTTGCCGAGCATCTTCATATACCGGTCGATGGTGTGGCCTTCATCTGGGAAAGCGGCCAGGATCGACGCTCGAAAGCCGTCTTTTCCGGCGCGGAGGTCATGAACGTCTTCGCCGATATAGAAGCGATCGTACACCTCGTCCATAGGCGCCCATTTCAGCTCGCCGTCTGTAATGTAGTCGAAAATTTTCCGAGCCAGCGTGTTGGGCGAGCCCATGTCACCGATGTAGTGCACACCCACGTCCCATTCGTAACCGTTGCGGCTATAGCTATGCGTAAAACCGCCGGCAGTGTAGTGCTGCTCGAGCACGAGCACCTTCTTGCCCTGCTTTGACAGACAGGCTGCCGTAGCGAGTCCCCCGATACCGGAGCCAATAACGATCGCGTCATAGTCCTTATCGACGCGGCTGGCACGATAACGTTTGCCAATTCTGATGGTGCTGGCTGCGCGTTTTACTGAAGCTGAATCTGGTGTCTTGGTCATGAGGGTGTGCCTGAGCTGGGAGCCTTCGAGAGCTCAAGCCTAAATCAACGCTTTTTAATATGCAAATTATTGCATATGAAAGGCTTGGCTTCTGCGACCATACCGCTATGATGGGTCTAATCCTTCAGGAGCTAGTCACTATGTCATTGAAGCATGCCGTTCTGGCGATGCTGGAGCTCGAGCCGGGTTCGGGCTACGACCTCATCAAGCGCTTCAACAAGAGTATCGGCCATTTTTGGGCGGCGACTCATCAGCAGGTTTATCAAACGCTGAACACCCTCGGTGAGGAAGGGCGGGTCGAATTCGAGCTGGTGGAACAGTCTGACAAGCCCAACAAGAAAATTTACAGCATCACGGCAGCGGGGCTCGAAGAACTTCGAGCATGGACCAGTACGCCAGCGAAATCCTATAGGTACCGCGACCCGCTGCTCATCAAGCTGTATGCCGGTGGCAACGTACCGTCTGCGGCATTGGCCGATGATTTGGAAAAGCACCGCCAGCTCCATGCCCAGACGCTGGCTGATTACAGGGAAACCGAGGCTGCGTTCTATCGTAATGATGCAGAAGCCAGAAGGCGCTACCTATTGCCTTATATGACCTTGAAACTGGGGATGCAGTTTGAGGAAACGTGGCTGCGCTGGTATGAAGAGGTCAAGATTGTTCTGAATAGCACGGATGACGAGTGCAAGTCAGGCTCGCCTCACGATGGTTGATCGAAGGAAAGTGTGTACGCGTAATCAGATGTATTCCAAACGGAGTACTGTCGCATGCTTCTTTCACGTTATTTGCCAGCCTTAAGTTGCCCGGCAGCCTTGATGGCAGTCCTCGCCGGCAGCGTCCTCTCGGCGTGCAGGGCAGAGCAAACAGAAGTGAACTCAATGGAAGTCACCGCCAGCGCATATACCATGCGTGAGGCTGAAACGAAAAAGGGCAACGTCGGACTTGCTGCGTGGGGTGATCAACTCAAGCCTGGCATGAAGTCGATTGCTGTTTCGCGCGATCTCATCGATGCCGGTCTGGATCATATGACGCCAGTGACCATCGATGGTCTCGAGGGTACCTATATCGTCCGTGATAAGATGAACAAGCGCTGGGAAGACAAGATTGATATCTTCATGGGCAAGGATCTCGACGCGGCACGCGAATGGGGTACACAGACGGTGACGATCCGCTGGTCTCAATCGTCAGCGCGCGAGGACTGAAGGCAGACTCAGTCGGTCATTTCTTTGGGTAAGGCATATGGGCGAAGTTCTCCAGTTCAAACGACGGGTTGGCAAACAGCCCAGCAAGGGACTGTGTCAGCACGGCTTCCACAAATGGAAAATCGACAAGAGCAGCCGGTTCGACAGCACACAGGGGAAACTGCGCACGATTCTCGTATGTGAGCGGTGCGGGAAAATGAAGACAGAGCTGCGCTGAAAAACCATACAATTGGCCTATTGTGCCCGTGAACCTCGTCACAACTGATTCCTGTTTTCCTTATTTCTCAATACTTGTCTGTTGAAGTTTCGTAATATTACGTTGCCGAATGTAACTTTTTTTTTCAAGCGCATTTGCAGTGCTCATCGGCAACCTCAAGAACCTCAGGAGAACATTTCATGATCAAAAGCAAGGGACTCGTTCAGACAGTTGTAGCCGTGGCACTCACGGCTGGCTTCAGTCTCCCCGCGGCGGCACTGTCCGTCAATTTCACCAGCTCGCCAAGCGCCAGCAATGGTTCTGGTTACGGTAATAGCATGACGTTCGGCAACGTAACTGCGAGTGCATTTGCCAATACTGGCAGTGGTGGCACACTCCAGACCGCTCAGTTGTTGCGCTGGAATACCGGCCTTGGCGTCTGTAACCGTGCCGAAAAGAAGAACTGCAGCAATCCTCAGCATCAGGTGGACAATTCTCACGCCATTGATCTCGTAGCGTTCTTTTTCGACGAGACTGTGAAGTTTGATTCCGTCACCATCGATCCTTATGGCAGATACGATCGCGACATTTCCTATTGGGTGGGCACTGTCGGCAACGGTTTCAGCCTGACAGGGAACACCTACGCTTCTCTGGAAGGTGTTGGCTTCGGTGCGAGAACCGATAGCTACTCCTATCCCAGCAATAGCCCCTTGACCGTAGGACTGACTGGTACTGGTAACGCTCTGCTGGTCTCGGCGTCCATCGCAGCTGGTTTCACGACCAACGATTTCTTCAAGATTTCCAGCCTGAACATCAGTGAAGTGACTGGCCCTGACAATCCGACTCCAGTGCCGCTGCCAGCAGCTGCATGGCTCATGATGAGTGGTTTGGCAGCTTATGGCTGGACCGCGCGTAAGCGTAAGGCAGTTTCTGCTGCCTGATCAGTCTCATTGGTCTGATTGGTCGGACCAGAAAGACAAGCAGAGGCCGCCGAAAGGCGGCCTCTGCCGTTCAGCGGATATATTGTCGAATTAATCGTCGAGAATGAACGCCTGGCGGGATCACGCACGTACAACACGCTAACACTCGCAGCTGGAGATAGCGTGTATGACGGCAAAAGATGAAAAGCCAAGAAAAGGTCACCGGAAAAATGAGGACGAGAGCGAGATAGACGAAACGGTTGAGGAAACCTTCCCGGCCAGTGATCCCCCATCCTGGAACCCCGGCACCACCAGTGGCGGCGCCGCTGATGATGATAGTGAAAAGAAATAGCCTGCAAGCGCTGCGGGTGAAGCCATAGGCGCTCACCCGCGTTTTACTGTATCTGACTCTCTCATTCGCTCACGAATTTCGAAAATCTGCTCTCGTCTCCCGAATCCGTCTTTTCCTGATAGAGAAAGCTCAGGTTCTGCTTATCGAAGGTCTCGAAAAACGTTTCCCATTCGATCTCACGCAGATCATCTTCGTCATTGTCGAATTTGACTCGCAGCACGCCCACCCCTGAGCCATCGTCCGCGGTATCCTTTACCACGGCAGGTTTTCCGCCGCGCTTTTCAATCCACGTCCGGATGGTATCGTGATCCTGGGTCTGTTTTGCCGATGACATATTAATCCCTCCTAGTTCACTATTTCTCCACTCACCGGATCTTCCAGCCCGACGTGGGCTACCGGTATGGCACACTTCAACTCGGCCGTTACAGCCTCCGGAATGGCGACTGCCTGGCAGCTGTAGACTTCATGGGCTATTCGTTCGATTCGACCGAAACCGGAAGACCGGAGCATGGCCTCTACGCCAGCATGATTCGGTGCCCACCAGTTAGTCGGGTCGTCCGCCAGGCGATGTTCGATAAAGGCCATCTTGGGCCAGCCATCGTCCATCAGAACCTCGCGTTCGTCGAGACGGTAATTCTCTTCGACAGACAACACGGATTCACCCGGCGTCGTCATGGTCTGGAATACCATTCGGCCCCTGCAACAGCGGCGTACGATATCCAGTGCCAACAGGGGATAGCGCAGGTGATAGAGCACGCCCATGAACCAGACGAGGTCATACTGCTCAGCGCTATGCGCAAGATCATAAACAGTGGCCTTTCTGAACTCGACGCGGTCGCTCAGTTCCAGCACATCCGCCGCCCAGCGCGCTTGATTCAGGTAGTGTTCATCCAGATCAATGGCTGTGACCTGTGCGCCACGTTTTGCCAGTTCAAAGCTGTAATACCCCGCGTTACAGCCGATATCCAGTGCTCGTACGCCGTTGAGATCCTCGGGCAGACTCGGCGCTATTTCGTTCCACTTGAAGGCAGGGAAATCGCCGAGAAAGTGTTGGGGAGCTGTCTGAATGCCGTCGGGCAGGTGCAGATTGTGGAACCATGGCCCCAGCTGCCGTACCTGTTCTTCAATACTTGTCATACGGGTCTCCATATTGATGACTGTCAGCTCGCGGCCATACTTGGTTGTGCTACCTCCGCCCAGCTGTTTTCAAGTTCCATGGCGCGATGTCGTGAAGTGTGGGCATTCAGGACCCTGCTGCGGAAGCGCTCGCCCAGCTGCTGTCGCTCCGTTGCGGGCATCGTGAGGTAGGACTGGACCTCTTCGGATGAGCGTGCAGTGAGAATTTCCTCACCGATAGCAAAGAAACTGTCGAGACCATCCCACTCATCGCTGATGACAGGCGTGCCGCATGCGCCGGCTTCAAATAAGCGAACGCTTGGTGAGTAGCCCGCAGCAATCATGTCGCGTCTGGTAACATTCAGCGTGAAGCGTTGGCTGCCGTAGAACTCACGGTGCTGATGAGGTGGAATGTGTTCGATTCGGCTTACGTTCGCTGGCCAGTCGATACCTGCAGGGTATTGGGCGCCTGCTACACAAAAGTGTTCGGCCGTGAGTTGACGGGCAGGCTTTATCAACAGCTGCTCGACGGTAGGCTGGCGATCGTCACTGTAGGTGCCGAGATAGCCGAGAGCGTACTGCTTCGTAGCCGGTTCTGCGTCATCTTCAGCTGATGGAAAGTAAAGGTCTGTATCTACCGAGCAATAGAGCGGCCTTGCGCGCCGAGCACCAAATTCATATTCAAGCCTGTCGAGCGTTGGCCCACCGGTGAAGGACAGGTAGAGATCAAAGCGCGGAATCATCTCCGGGCTGAGGTACTCATAATCGCCATTGCGGAGTTTGGCGAGGGTAACAGGCGTGTCGATGTCGTAAAACGCCAAGCAAGCCGGCTCTAGCTGACAGATTCGGGCAGCCAGCGCTTTGGCGTCGGATACGTAAGAGCCGAGAATAACCATGTCGGCGTCTCCGATCATCTCCTCATACGCTTCGAGCTCGCGGATCTCCTTGTACAGAACGACCTTGCAGAACGGTGGACTGGGCATATCCCGCTGATTGGCGTACCAGGGCACATCTTTTTCAAAGAAGGTAATCCTGTGCCCACGTGCCGCAAGCGCCTTGATAAGGCTCCTGAATGTAGTGGCGTGTCCATTGCCCCAGGAGGAGGTGATGGAGAGACCGAAAACGACGATATCGAGCTTTTTCATTCTTCAGCCTCCAGGCTCACGGCCTCTTTCGGCTGACGCTGAGTTCGCCGGCGTCTGGCTTGTAACAGGATCTCCACCTCCTCGGCTCGGTGCCGATAGGTATGTTCTGACAGCACCCTTTGGCGCGCGGCCTCACCAATCATTTTCGCGCGCTCGGGCGTGAGCTTGCGCAGATGGTCGACGACGTCACTACCATTATGGGCTACGAGCACCTCCCGACCGGGCATGAGGAACTGCTCAACGCCCTCCCAGTGGTCCATGATGAGGCAGGCTCCGGCGCCTGCGGCTTCGAACACCCTGGTGGCTGGGGAGAAGCCGGTTCGCGCCATGCTCTCACGGTTGATGTTCAGAACCGCGAGGGGACTGCAGTTGAAGGCGTTGTGGTCGCGGGTGTAGACATGGCCCATGTACTCCAGATTGTCGAACTGCGGCGCATATTCCTGCCAGCCGCTACCGCCAAGTATGAATCTGGAATCCGGCATGGCTTCGACCGCCTTGAAGAAAAAGTCGTGCACCCTGGCTTCCCTGTCTGGCAAGCGGTTGCCCAGAAAGCCAAGCGTTGCCACGAACCGCGGGTCAGGCTCGACCGGGTGGTGGATTTCAGGGTCTACGGCGTTATAGATCGGTTGGCAGCATCGGGCACCGAGGGCTGTGTAGGCCTCCACGACGGGGTAGCCGCCCCCATAGGTGAGGATAAAATCGAACTGCGGAATCAGAGCCCTGAAGGGGTCGTTATCATCGTTGTGAATACGCTCAAGCGTTGCCGGCGCATCGACATCCCAGAATATCGATAGCATTCCTTTGTGGGCGTGCTTTCGCTGATGCTGCACAACCGCTGCTTCAAGCCATTCGTCCAGCACGCCGACACCACTGGCTTTCACAATGATATCGACGTCATCTGCTGAATCGAGCGCACGTCTGGCACTGTCTTCATCAGCCTGATAGACCACGACCCTGGCCCAGGACGGATCTTCCATATCCCGATGCGCCTGTCGATCGAAGGCATCAGGTTCATAAAAAGTGATCTTGTGGCCGCGGTCCGCCATCGCCTTGATGATGCCGCGATAATAGGTGGCTGCGCCGTTCCAGTACGATGAAACGAGGCTGGAGCCGAAAAATGCGATATTCAGAGGCCTAGCTGTAGGCATGGCTGGTGCTCCCTGTATTGGTTGTTGTGGCGGATTCGTCCAACGAGGCGACGTCCAGATCCTCGAGAATGTCGAGCAACTGCGCCACCCGATGGCCGCAGGTATGCCTCGTGCGAATGGTTTCCAAGGCCCGGGCACTGAGTTCATTGGCGAAGCCGGGATCATTGATGACCTGGCGCAAGTGCGTACGCATTTGCTCACCATCTTCAGCGACCAGATAATCACTACCTGGGGTGAACAAGCCTTCGCTGTCCTGCCAGGGTGCGCAAATGAGTGGCAGGCCGCAGGCCATCGCCTCGAACGGTCTTATCGTCGGTATGCCTGGTAATCTGCTGGCGTAATAGCGCCTGGGTACATGCACCGTTACCTTATGATTGGCGAAAACCTCCGGTGCCTTGAAGTTGGGCAACCAGCCACGGTAGTCGACACCATCCTCGGCAAGTCGGGTCAGGACCAGTTGTGGATAGCGGACGCCATGGATCTGACAGCTCAGCCCGAGATCACGCACCGGGCCAAAAAGAAAGGTTTCCAGCTCCGCTGTGCGTTCATCATCGCCCCAGTTGCCAACCCAGACCACGTCGCCTCTCGGTCTGTTCGGATCGTCCTTGCGGGGGTAGAACATGCGGATATCGGCAGCTTCATGCCAGGTCCATACATGGTTGTGCCAGCCATGACGGCGATAGACATCGCTGAGTACCTCACCGAAAGCCAGCACGCCGTCGTAAGCATCCAGTCGGAAACGGCGCAGCCAGCTCTCGTCGCTCACGGCGCGATGATGGGTGTCGTGGAACAGGAGACAGAAGTTATCTGTACGACTCGCTTGAGCGGCTTCCCGCAGTTCGCCCAGCCCATTGACGAGCCAGGGTTCGTTCCACTCGTGGACAATGACGACATCCGAAGCAGCGGCAATCTCTGCGAGCTCAAGCGTATCGCGGCTATAGCTGATGCTATCGAGTCCTGGGTAGTATTCCTGGAACTGTTTCAGCGCGCGAATACCATGATCCTGCAGCAGATTGATCTTGCTCCAGCTGTCTTGGGGCTCGTAGACGCGCACTTCGTGGCCGAGGGCCAGCAGCTCACTGACTATGCCGCGCAGGAAATGCGCATTGCCGTGGTTCCAGTCAGACACCAGCGAGTGGTAGAAAAGGCTGAATTTCATATTTGGCTCCCTTAACTCGTGGCGCTGTGTCTGACTTTCTTCACCGGATGCTTCACTTGTTTTGGTCCCAGCAGCGACTGATAGCACTGCAGGTAGGACTTCGCCATGGCTGCAGATGTGTAACGCTTCGCCCGCGTCCAGGCTGCCGTCGCAAGGTAATGCCGCCGCTTCGGTCGGGTGATCAGATTGATGAGCTTGTCCCGAAGTGCGGCAAGGTCAGACGGGTCAACGTAGACCGCTGCATCACCCCACACCTCACGTAAACTCTTGATGTCGCCCAAAACCAAGGGACAGCCAGCTCTTGCAGCTTCAAGCGCTGCGAGACCAAAGGGTTCGTAGGCCGCAGGGGCAACATATAAACTGGCCCGGGCGAGCCAGTGGTGCAGTTCGTCGGGTGCAAGTTGACCGAGAAATGTCACGCTTTCGGTGGAGCGTTCAGTACCATCTGGCGCCGTGGTCTCACCGGCGACATAGATAGGGCAGGGCAGCTCTGCGGCGATGGCAGTGAGCGCATCGATGTTCTTCGCTTCATCCCACACCCGGCCTGCTGCAAAAATAAACGGCTCGCGCTCACCGTTCTCAGCCGTCTCAGCGAGTGCCGGTCGATCTGTGCCGTTGTAGATAACGCGGGTCCTCTCCGTGGGACCGTAATGGTAAAGCAGCGAATGCAGCATGGCCTGAGTGGGCGCGACCAACAGGCTGGCCTGACGCACACTCTCGGTGACCAGCGTCTTGTATTCAGCCCATTCAGGCATTGGTGCGGCTTCCTTCTTGACAGCCAGCCACCAGGAGAGCACACAGGAGTGGCCTACTAGCAACACTGGGCAGGGCCACGGCAAGCCGCCATGTGCCAGATCGTTGAGATGCACCAGGTCAGGCTTGAGCTCGTGAGCAAGCTGCATGAGCCAGCGACCGGCTGCTTCGACATCGGCAGATGAGTCCGGCATCCAGCACAATCGATACTCGCTTTCATGCAGGTGGACGTTTGGCAGCTTCGCCAACTGCGTCCGTTGCCGCTCGGACAGCGCAGCGCCCATCGTGGCCAGCTCTATGGTCACCTTGTGCGCCTGTAGAGCCTCACAAAGGTCAACTGTGTAGGTCCAGACACCGCCGACGGTGTCACTTGTCATGAGGATGTTCATCGGCCGTAGATCCTGTCGATAAGTGCTGCGACCTTGATGGCCTGAACGACGGCAGGGTCGAACGCGCTACTCTGCCGAAGTGACTTTGCCCAGGCTGTCAGTGCTCTACCGCCCCAGTCATCCGGATAGGAGCCGAGAACCGTTTGGGATGTACCATCGAAACGGCTGACCTCAAAGTCGAAGAATGAGCCCTGCTGATTGACGACGGCAGCGCCGCCGCGCGTGCCATAGAGTCTTACTTCAATGACGGCATCCCGCCCGGCGTGGGCGTTCCATGAACAAGTGAGGCGTACCCGTGCCTCGCCGAGCCGACAGTCCGCTGTGGCGAAGTCTTCTACGACCCGACAGGGCTTGGTAATTTGCTTGCCCTGCTGAAACAGATGACTGGCCACATCCTCGGCGTCTTCCGCGTTTAGCAGCCACATGGCCAGGTCGACCAGGTGAATGCCAAGATCCATCACGCAGCCGCCGCCAGCTTTTTCAACGTCGTAGAACCAGTCCTTGTCCGGACCATAGGCGTTGTGAAAAACGAGATCAGCTGCGTAGATATCGCCGAGCTCTCCGCTGTCTATCATGGTTTTCAACTGCTGCATGCCAGACAGATGGCGGTAGGAAAAATCAATGCCCAGGAGCCGGTCGGCGTCATGTGCAGCCTTGAGCACACGCGCTGTTTCCTCAGCCGTACGAGCAAGCGGTTTCTGGCAAAATACGGCCTTGCCACTGGCGAGCGCCTGCTCGCATTGTCTGGCGTGCATGGCGCTGGGTGTGGCAATGACTACCCCGTCCAGATCCGCTGCCAGCAAGTCTTCAATAGAAGCACTGATTCTCATACCGGGCTTGAGCTGAGCAGCTTCTCGGGCGGCGCTTTCAGAAGGGTCGAAGACCTGACAGAATTCAGCACATTCAGCCTTGAGCAGGGCCTGCATGCGCAAGCGACCGATCCAGCCAGTGCCAATGAAACCCAGGCGTGGTAGGGGGAGCTGCTCGCTATCTGGGGTAGAGCGGGCTTGTTCTGCTCGTGAGCGTTCGGCAGTTGCAGTGTTCATAGGCGCACCCAACCCTTGACGAAGCCATCAGGTCGCTCGGTCATCTGTCTGAAAGCGAGATCGAGTTCGTCGAGCTCAAAGCTGTGGGTCAGCAGGTCCTGTGGTCGTATCCGCCCACTTACGGTCGCCTCTACACCAGCCTCGATCCCTTCTATATATCGCCGCGGATCACGCTCATGGGCATTGATGACATCGATGGCATTCCAGTTCCACTTCTGCATGTTGACCTGGCGCAGGCCATCCTGATGGTAGCCAGCGATAACGAGCTTGCCGTATTCGGCCACCATTTCTGTTGCGGTGTCGAGCGCGAACTGCAAACCGGTAACTTCGATGACACGTTCACAGCCTCTGCCGCCTGTAAGCTCGACAACCTTATGGGCGTTGCCCCACCAGTCCTCGGTATCAAAGGTCGCGCTGGCGCCACAGGTCTCGGCCAGTGCGCGGGCACTCTCCCGCCGGGAAAGGGCGTAGACCGTTGCACCAGCCTGCTTCGCCAGCTGCACCAGTAGCAGCCCGAGGAAGCCGGCGCCAATCACCGCAACGTTATGGCCGCTCTGAATGTCTGCTCGTCTGAATATATTCATGGCGCAGCCAATGGCTTCACCGGGGAAAGGCATGCCATCGAGTTCGGGGGGGAGTACCACGACATCGGTAGCCGGCACCGCAACAAAGCGGGCGTAGGCCGGTCCGCCAAGAAAAGCGACGCGCTGGCCTGGAATCAGGAGGCCTGACTTTCCACCTGATACCTTGCTGCCAACACTGACGATCTCGCCCCAGCCTTCGTGACCGGGTGCACCGGCGGCCATCGGATACTCGAACCATTCGCGGCCTTCCCAGACCGGTAGGCTGGAGGCACAGACGCCACAACCGCGAACCCGGATAAGCACTTGATCGGCGCTACATTCCGGCGGACTGGTGGGCTTGATATCAAACCGGCCCGGTGCAGCGAGCACTGCTGCAACATTGGTCTCGTCTTTCGAACTACTTCTGGTTTTTGCGTCATGGTCTTGTCTGGGTCTCGTGGCAAGTTCAGCGAATGGCGGCATTCTTCAGTGCTCCCTTTTTTCTTATTGGTTTGATAGGGGCGTCCTGCTTTTCGAATAGATTATTTACGATCCAATGATGCAGATTGGCCAGCCCCTCCTCGATGGTGGTAGCGGGTTTCCAACCGGTCAGCTTCTGAAACAGGCTGGTGTCGCTGACGTAGTAGCGCTGATCGCCTAAACGCCAATCGGATAATGAATATCCGCATGGCCTGCCGGTCAGGGCTTCGATGCGTTCCAGTATTTCCAGGAGGCTGGTTGCGTTTGCTGCGCTGCCTCCAATGTTGAAGGCTCGTCCAGAAAGTTCGTCCATTTTCTCATGAGCCATGAGCATGGCGTTGACAAGATCGTCGACGTAGAGGATGTCACGCACCTGATGGCCATCACCGTATAACGTGAGCGGACGATTCTTCATGGCCTGTATCAGGAAGTGCGCGACCCAGCCCTGATCTTCAGTGCCGAACTGATGGGGGCCATAGATGCAGCTCATGCGGAACACCACAGCCTTCAATCCAAAAGTCCGAGCGTAGTCGAGCACGTACTGATCGGCGGCTCCTTTCGAGCATCCATATGGGCTGTGGAAATCCAGCGGATAGCGCTCATCGACGCCTTCGGCATAGGCTTCCGAAACTGGCGCATACCGCTTGCCGACCTTCGCAAGTTTCACGTCCTCGAGATCCCCATACACCTTGTTTGTCGAAGTGAATAACAGGGGGGGTGGGGCGTCCATCTGCCGCATCGTCTCCAGTATGTTCAAGGTGCCGCGCATATTGATGTCGAAGTCGCGTTGCGGTGAATCGATGCTCGTGGTGACTGCGACCTGGGCCGCGAAGTGATAGATTTTCGACGCTCGGTGAACGGCATCGCGAACCAGATGATCGTCCCGTATGTCAGCGATTTCGAGTTGAACCTTGCTGCCATAGGTCTGACAGAGCCACTCGAGGTTACGTTCGACCCCGGCGCGTCCGAGGTTATCGAATATCAGCACCGATTCACCCTGCTGGATAAGGCGTTCGGCGACGTTGGTGCCAATGAAACCAGCGCCACCGGTAATGAGCACAGGCTTCCTGTTTTGCTGAGGCGTAACGATACTCATGCGTTGATTCCGTAGCAGGGTTGCGGGTTCTCGGCTCAGGCCGGCGCCGCTATGGAACACGGTCTCCACCAGCTCATTGAGGCCGGCGAGACCGCTGTCTTCCCAGACCCGACATATGAGCTTGGCGCTGCCATCGGCCGTCTTCAGGCCGAAATGATAATGACGTTCATCCTCGTGGAAACCGTCCTGATGGCTTTCATGCGGATGCAGGTCGTAGGCGGAGTACCAGTAGATCCGGTCGACTGGTGCCTTCAGCACTTCAATCAGTTTCTTGACCTGAACGATTTCGTCATGCCGCCAGGTCGAATAGCCCACTTCCGTCAGCCAGATCTCAGGAGAAAGATTGTATTTGTCGAGCACCTCGCGAACCTTGTGAACCTTGTCAGTCCACGACTCGCCGCTGAATTCCCAGGTGCCGGGAAAGCCATGGATACCCACTGCATCGATCAGGTCCACCACTCCACGAGAGCAGATCACGTCCAGCCAGTTGGGATCTGTCGGGCACATGCCAGCCAATACGGTCTTCTTACCGCGCTTTCTCGCCCAGTAAGCGGCCATGCTGATCATTTCGCTGAAGATGTGCCATTCCGGATCGAGGTGCCAATCCCAGTCGTTCAGGTTGTTCGGTTCATTCCACAGTTCTACCCATTCGAAATGTTCGCCATGATCAGTGATGATGACATCGACGAAATCGGCGAAGTCCTTCGGGTTCCTGGGCGGAGAGGATGACTTGTGTTCGATGCCGAGCGAGGGCGGGGTGTAGGTGAGACATGGCAACACTTCCACCTCTTTGGCGACCCGCGGAAGCAGCCAGTCGATCCAGGCCTTGCCTTCAGGGGTGTGCCAGTCGGCCCAGGAGATGCCGACCCGCAATCTAGACACGTTCACCGCCTTGAGTGTTTTCAGCACAGCCTCTACGCGCTCGTGTTCGCCCGGTCTCAACCATTCGAGAACACCGAGGCGTGCCTGCGCCGCCTGCCAGTACGCCTGATCCTTCATAGACTCAACCCCCTGCTGGACAGCTCGCTACGCATGCTGTCGACCTTGTCGTCCGCCTTCTGGTGACGCAGCCACTCGGCGAGCTCACGCAGCCCTTCGTCGAGACTTACGCGCGGGTGGTAATTCAGCAGTGTTCGGGCTTTTTCGATATCGGCGAAGCAGTGTCGAATATCGCCCACGCGATACTCGCCGGTGATCTCCGGCTCGAGCGCTGTCTTGTTGAGAACCTGCGCCACCTTGGCAGCAATTTCCCTGATGCTGTAGTTCTGACCGCTTCCGATATTGAAGACTTCACCATTGGCCTTTTCACTATCCAAGGCCAGTACACAAGCCTGCACGATATCGTGCACGCTCACGAAGTCGCGTCGCTGCTCGCCGTCTTCAAAAATGACCGGCGCCTTGTTGTTCAGCAAGCGCGAGGAGAAAATAGCCAGAACCCCCGTGTACGGGTTGGAGAGCGCCTGCCGGGTACCGTAGATGTTGAAGAAGCGCAGCGCCGTGGTTGGAATACCATAGGCCTGTCCGATCATCAGACACAGTTTCTCCTGATCGTATTTGGACAGGGCGTATACCGATGATGGTGAAGGCTGTTTGGTTTCCGGCGTTGCCATAGGCTTGAGTGGCTTGCCGTCGCGCCTCAACTCCCAGTCATTGTCGCGGAGCTGGCCGGCGGCTCTTTCAGCGGGGCTATGGGTATTTCCGGACTCGTCCTGATAAAGACCCTCGCCATACAGACTCATGCTTGACGCAACCACCAGCTTCCTGACCGGCTGTTTTGCCAGCGCCTCAAGCAGCACGGCGGTGCCCCGGTTATTAACATCGGTATAGTAGTCAATCTGGTACATGCTCTGACCGACACCGACAACCGAGGCAAAATGGTAGACGGCACTCACATCCGTCAGGGCCTCTGCTACCTTTTCGGCATCCCGTATATCACCATGGATGCGCTCGACGCGCTCATCGAGGTAGGCCGGCCAGCCGTCGGTCCCATGGACCTGCTCGGCCAGACTGTCGAGTACCCGTACCTTGTAGCCCTCCTGGAGCAGACGGTCAGCAAGATGTGAGCCTACGAAGCCTGCGCCACCAGTGATGAGAATGCGTTCGCTCATAAAATTGCTCCTTCAGATTTACCGACTTTTCTCGTCGAAGGTCGCACGCTGCTGCGTACTGCCAGCGACTCGAGTTCTTCTTCCTTTAGAACCCCATCAAAATATTCGATCGTCCTGGCGAGACCCTCCCGCAACTTGACCTTCGGCGCCCAGTCGAGCAGTTCTTTCGCGCGGGTAATATCAGGCCGACGCTTGACCGGGTCGTCCTGGGGTAGGGGTTCAAACACGATCTTCGATCTGGAGCCGGTCATTTCGATGACCTGCGTTGCGAGTTCCAGCACTGTGAATTCGTCGGGGTTACCAATATTGATCGGCCCGACGATATTCAGTGGTGCACGCATCAGCGCGAGAATGCCTTTGAGAAGATCGTCGACATAGCAGAACGAGCGTGTCTGACTACCGTCGCCATAAACGGTGATCGGCTTGTTCTGCAAAGCCTGTACGATGAAATTCGAGACGACCCGCCCGTCATCAGGATGCATATACGGGCCATAGGTATTGAAAATCCTTGCGATCTTAACCTTCACGTTTCGCGCCCGATGGTAATCCATGCAGAGCGTTTCCGCGCAGCGTTTGCCCTCGTCGTAACAGGCTCTTGGACCTATGGGATTGACGTTGCCAAAGTAGTCTTCAGTCTGGGGGTGCTCGTGCGGGTTGCCGTAGACTTCCGAGGTCGACGCCTGAAACATCAGCGCGTCGTTGGCGACCGCCATCTGGAGAAGATTCGCAGTTCCGACTGTGCTTGTTCTCAGCGTTTGGAGAGGATCCTCCTGATACTGTATTGGCGAGGCCACGCAGGCCATGTTGAATATCTCGTCGACTGCCAGCGAAATTGGGTCCGCAACGTCGTGATCGATGATCTGCAGGCGTTCTGGCGAGGCAAGCCCAGCAAGATTGCTCCGCCTACCGCTGGAAAAATTGTCGAGGCAGATGACCTTGTGGCCTTCCGCGAGAAGTATTCTGGCGAGATTGGCCCCCAGAAAACCGCTGCCACCAGCGATGAGAACTCTTTTTTGTTGTTCACGCGTCATTGCATGCATCCTTCGAATGAGAAGCTTTGTGCTTTAGCGATCAGATACCGAACGGTGACAAACCAGAGCCACCCGATACACAGACTGAAAACCGAGAATTTCAAGGCATTGCTGCTCAATGTGGAGCCGATACTGCTGACAACACCGGTATTCCTAAGGGTGCGAAATATGTGCCATAATCCGAATAATTCCTTACAATGTGGCCCAGCAGCAGAGACTACTTCAGAGTCTTCTTCTTCAACCCAAGTAACTGAAAGTAAAGCTATAAAGTAGTTCATTAAACTGCTTTAACAGTCGTCGCTTGTGCGTTGTAAGATGTTCAAGAAGATGAAAAACCTACTTCTGATTCACCTCTCCAATTTCAGCATCGCCGTTAGTTTTGCCCTTCAGTGTTCGCTTACCGAAAGAAACATTAAATATCGTGCTGGCTGGCCGCTCTTTCCGTCTGGGCTGCTATACATGTAGGACTACTATTGGTCGTATTGCGGCCGGAAAAATTCTTAAGAGGTACTGACGTGGGCTGGTGGTCAAGGCTGGGGCTTCGCTGGAAGCTGCAAATCGTGTTCTTTGCAATCACGATGGCGATAACCATTTATAACCGACTTGTGGAGCGTAGCGATCTGCTGTCAATGCTGGCGCTTGCGAAAGCCGAGGGGGTCTCGCAGGACACCATGGCAGTGCTCAACGCACGCTTCGATGAAATCATGACGGGGGCGATCATTGGCTCAGGCATCGAATTTATAATCCAGTTCGCCCTGATAGCGCTTCTGGCGAATGTGCTGGTCCGCCCGCTGAATAGTCTTCTCAACTCGCTGAGATCGGTGGAAAAGGGGGATCTGACGAAGTCGGTGGAAGTCACGTCGGAGGATGAAATCGGGCAGTTGCAGCGTCAGTTCAACAGTATGCTTGCAAGGCTGAACGGCCTGTTTTCAAGTATTGACGACTCATCTTTGCATATGGGGCAGTCTGCTTATCAGATCGCGGCTGTCTCCCAGGAGATTGAAACGATCACCCAGACGCAGGAGGCTCGGTCTGCCGAGGTCAGTGAGGCGACCAGAATGCTTTTCGAAGCCTCTGAGCAGGTTCGTGACCTCAGTGGCAATACGCTGGAGAAGGCGCTGCAAACTGAAGCCCGTGGCGCCGAGGGTGTTAGCTCGGTGCAAAACACCATCGCCAAAATGCAGATCATCGGCAAAGGCATCAGCAATGCGTCAACTGAAGTTAACGACCTCAAGGTGGCGGTGGCGACGATCGGACAGATCGTGGCGGCTATCCGTTCGATTTCGGAGCAGACTAATCTATTGGCGTTGAACGCGGCTATCGAGGCGGCCCGGGCTGGTGAAAGCGGCAGAGGTTTCGCGGTTGTGGCTGATGAGGTGCGCGCACTTGCTGGACGCGCGGGTCAGTCGGCCGAAGAGGTGTCTCGTATCGTGAGTGACCTTACTGAGCGGGTTGGTTCGGTTGCGCAGGTGATGGATACTGTGGTTGCAGATATGGAAGTCAATAGAGAGTCCTCTGAAAACACTATTCACATCATCAATGCAATGGGCGCTGACCTTTCGGAAACTTCTGAACTCAACCAGAGAATAAGTCAGGCGTCCACGGTGCAGCTGAAGGGTCTTGAGCAGGTCAATGCAACGCTTGCAGCCCTTTTTGAAATGCTTCAGGACAATGCGAGCAAGATCGGTAATACGGCCAACATTGGCGAAGCGCTCTTCAGTCTCAACACCAAGCTGCAGGCTCAGTTGACGGGCATGAAGTACCGCAAGCCGGAAGAGGCGCCAAAGACCGTTCCGGGTACTGAGGAGCGACGCAATAATGGACGGGTACCAGGAAGCTTGCTGGTGACCGTCAAGTCCGGCGGTATACGGCATGAAGGCCTGACCCAGGACCTGAGCATGACCGGCATCAAGCTGCTCATCAAGAATCGCTTCGAGAAGGGGCAGAAGGTGGAGATGCAGATACGCCTGCCGAGCAAGGACGTCAACGACTTCTCGCATCAGTCCAGTTGTCAGATCTCAGGGCATATCGTCTGGCGGAAAGATGAAGCAGGGCGATACCAATATGGTATCCATTTCGCCGATCAGCTGGCGTCGGAGCAGGCTAAGCTCGCCCAATGCGTAGCCTTCTTCGATAGCGCCAAACGGGTGGCCTGAAATCTCCAGTGCGGCTGACAATGGCAATGCCGTAGGGAGCCTGTATGCCGACCTGTCGGTCTATTACGATAGCTTTTGCGCGCACGTCGACTACGCAGGCCAGTGCGCATTTGCAGACAGAGCGTTTGCGGCACTGGCAGACGCGCAGGGAAAATCACTGCTAGATCTGGCCTGCGGTACCGGTCAGCATCTCTCCATCATGTCGGAGCTCGGCTACACCGTGAGCGGGCTCGACAATAGCCCCGCCATGCTTGCCGCGGCAAGACAGCGCTGTCCATCAGCGCGCCTCATTCTGCAGGACATTGCGAGCTTCGAGTTCACCAGCAGCTTTGATCTCATTACCTGCTTTCTGTATTCCATACACTACAGCTTTCCTGTGGCTTCGTTGGCCACTACCCTGGCTCGAGCGTGGGAAGCACTCAAGCCAGGCGGTCTTCTCCTGTTCGATCTGGCAGACAAGGCCGGTGTTGCACAACGTGATGCTGTAAGTCAGGCGCGACTGGATGGTGCTGATTTCGAGTTTCGCTCAGGCTGGCGATACTGTGGCGACGGTGAGGCGCTTGATCTGCTGGTGTCCATCCGGCGGCTGGCCGACGGTCAGGGCGGCACTGAGGCCCAATATTGGACAGATCGACATACAATGACGGCCATCAGCATTGCTGAGGTTGTAGCGATCATGCAGCGCCTCGGGTTCGATGTTCAGGTGTTCGAACACGATTTCACTGCGCTGCGGGCCTGGGCCAGGGAAAGTTTCAATGTGATCATTGTCGGCGTTCGTCCCTGAGCCTCGCTCAGTAGAACATCCGATGAGGGGAGAGGCTAGGAAGACTGTAGCGAATCCTCGCCAATCGTACGATTTCTGCCTTCATGCTTGGCACGATAAAGTGCCATGTCGGCGCGGTGAATGGTCGCATCGACGTCTTCTGAATCCCGATGCTCGGCCAGACCTATGGAAACCGTAATGCGGAAATCCGGTCCGATATCCGGGAAGCGCAGGTTTTCGATGCCCTGTCGCACACGCTCGGCCTTGATGCGAGCGCCTTCGAGTGGGGTCTGCGGGAGAATGAGCAGGAACTCTTCGCCGCCATAGCGGCCAAAACAGTCTATGCCACGGAGGTCGCGACTGGTTACCAGGGCGACTTCCCTGAGTACATCGTCGCCGGCCTTGTGGCCGAATTCGTCGTTCACCTTTTTGAAATGATCCACATCCATGATGCAGAGGCTGAAGGGGCCTGTGCTGCGCTTGCGACGATTGGCTTCCTTGGATAGAACATCCAGCAGATGCCGACGATTGAAGACGCCGGTGAGTGAATCACGACTAGCCAGCTCACCGATTTTCTCCAAAGCTTCTGCCAGCTCAGTGGTTGCGACGCGCAGTTCACCATTTCGCTTTCGCAACTGACCTCGTAAGCCGTTGATATAGCCACCGATTACGGCGATCTGCGTGGTGACGAGAGCAAGTGCAATGAATTGCATCACTTCAAGTGGCGGATTTAGTGGCATCGACCCATTCAGCCACAGCATGAACATCGTAATGCCGTAGAAAAGGAGATAAAAGACAGCGACAACCAGGAATTGACGCGTATTCAGAGCGAGGATGCCATAGAGTGCGGGGACGATGCCGACGAGCAGAAATACCGCGCGCGCCTGGCCATCCTCCAGAGCATAGACCACCCAGAGCGCGGGTATCAGCGAGACGACCATCTGAACCGCAGTCATGCTCGGATCGCGAAACTTCAGGTTGATGTTGCTGTGAATGAGCCAGAAGAATGTGGCATTGAATACGGACATGAAGCCGATGAACTCAAGTACTATTCTTGCAGGCACTAATTCCTGCGACCAGGCAAATGTCACGATGCATAGCGTGAGCGTGTATGAGACGACGGACATGCCAAGCCGACGTTTGCGCAGAACCTGATCCTGTTTTACCAGCTCAGCAGGACGTCCGCTGGACCTTGCAGCAGTGGGAGCGTTTTCGGAAATTACGGCGACCCTCGTCTCGAAAGGAAATTTGACTCTTCAAGTGTAGACGAGAATTCCCAGGCTGATTCTGCCTGAAGTCGTCGGCGCCAGGGCTTCCCTCTGGTCGATCAACGATTCTCCAGCCGATTGTAATCGAATAGTCCCGCGTCGAGTGGTCGAGCACTGGATAAAGACTGGTGCATCTGGTCACTGTAAGTCCAGAAGCGCGGATCAGTCCGCCGGACACCGTATTTATCGATAAAGCGCTCATAATCTTCGGGGGAGTTGACGGCAGTCAGACTGTCGACAAAGTTGTCGACAGTTGCGGCGTCTAGCACGAGTAAACTATTGGGATAGGCCCCGACGAAGCCCGGCAGGATCATGAGCTGATCTTCTTCAGGTATCCTTCGTGCATCTTCATTGAAAGGTTGGGCGATGTTCAGATGAGCATTGTGCCGTAACAAGGTGAACCATTGCGCTGTCCCGCCATCACTATCCAATCGAACGAAAGTGACTTGCGGCAGGTATCTGACCGCGCCGCCGCGTATACTGTTCAAGCGCGAGAGGTGTCTGGCAGTGATGTCGGTTTGGCCTTCCGCCAGTTTCAGCGTCTTCGGTTGAAGCGGAGCGAAGAATCGCTTCCAGTCACCGTAGAGTTCGCCTAAGGGATCGGCGCTCTCATAGCTCATGCCTGTATCTTCCGAAAGACCAGCATATCTGCCGTGAACGTAGTCCTTGACGTCTTCACTGGCGCCACGATACCACTGATCGCGTACAGTCACCCTCGTCTCTGAGGGCAGGAAAGCAAGAAAATTGAACTCCCCTTCCATTCGCAGGAAGTCCATGTAAAGGCGCGTGCTGAGCTGATGCCCGACATTGCCGTAGACATCGAAGCCCGCCACCAGCAGATAGTGTATGCGTTCAAGTAGCGGATAAGTGATAACCCAGGCTGTCTGCGGTGAGTCTCCAGCCAGCCCCTTGATCACACTGGCACTGTCATCATGGCGGAAGATCGTCAGCGTCGCGTTCTTGTTGTAGCCGTCACCCTTCCAGAGATAGTCGAGATTAATGGGGTCTTTTTCCGTGACCCGATTAATAACGGCGACCTTCTTTTTCAGATACGCCTGCTCCATCTTGGCGAACTTGCTCCAGGCCAGCAGCCCTGCATCGCTCTCATCTTCCGCAGGCAGCCGCAGATGCTCTCGCGCCTTGGCGAGGAAATCGGCGTCCTCGGCCAACGCTGCAAAACGTGGATCCGCGAAGGCCACCCAGAAGTAGTCGTTGATGACGTTAAGGGCAACCTGGCCCCGACATACCGGTCCCTTGATATAGCCGGAGATCGTATAATGAGCCTCTTCCAGCATGAATCGATAACGGGCCAGCTGCGGCAGGGCCGCGAAGGTCACAAAGGGATTCGAAGCTGTTTCCGGATCGTAGCCCGGGAGTTCAGTCACTTCGTAGTCACTGTTCAGAAACAGATTCTGCCAGTGCCGCATACGCGTGTCGTTGAGCGCGTAAGGCATGTGGGTTTTGACCAGTACGGTGCTCTCTTGAGGCACCAGCCGATAGTAGACGCGATCAACCCCGGGATCATCGAAGGGTCGTCGGCTGGCGATCTGCTGCACTGGCTGACCTGGTGGTGTAGTCGAGCGCACCAGTCGGAAGAAATGTGCTGGTGCCGGGTCCAAGGTGCCAGGCTCTTCTTCGCGCTCGCCAAAATACAGGGCGGCTAGAAATAGATGCTCATACATGTAGCGACTACTCAGCTGCCCTTTCAAACTGTCCTGGTTGAAGAAGCTCTCCCATTGTTGCTGCTGCTGGACTATAGCCGGATCCAGTAGCGTTCGCTCCGGGTGCGGCGCGCCCATTTTCAGCCACTGCAGAATGGTTTCGTTTTCATCGGGAGAGAGTGCTGGTAGACCGTAGGGCATCCCGCCCTCCGGAAAGTCAGCTGCATAACTGTCGAATTCTTCGATGGTAGGGCATTCATGACTTGCGTTGAGGCCAAGTCTCATATCTTCCGATAACAGTTTTTCTTCACCACCTGGATGCTGCTGTTTCAACATCAGCATCTGAGCCAGCAGACTTGCCTTCACATTCGCTTCAGGACTGTCGCTGCGCTCGTTGAGCACCGAAAAGAAGCCTTCCTTTCGCCATTCGCTCGCAAGGCGCGGCGCGCCGATGAGGTTTGTCACGTTGGCCGCAGTGAGCCTGGTGCCGTCGTAGGTCGAGGTGGGGATGGCACCTCTGGCAATGCCGTCCCATCTACTCATGTTGAGCTGGCAGGGGGAGTCGAGACAGCCATGGCACACCACACAGCGGGTTTCCATGACTCGCTCGGCTGCTAGCCACTCACTTGAACCAGTCGGGATGCTTGCCGGGTCCGGATGACCTTTCGGCGTGCTGGTATCGATGAACTGTGCAGAGGCCGAATCGAATTTCGCGCTGTCAGCAGGGCCAAAGGATTCATCGAGCTGACGCGCCTGCCACACTGTGCACCCCAATACGAGACTAATGATAACTGCCAGACAGAGTCGCTTGAACATGAAGTGAGCCTTGTAGATACTGCGGAACAAAGGTCGCCGCCGGGATTTGAGCAGGCGGTGCCGGGCGGGCGGGGGTGCATTCTAGCTGAAACAGTTTTCAGCGTCTCGATCGCTTTGTCTGGGGGCTTCGTACTACTGCCTGGCATCCACCTTACGCATGTGCGATGGTGCCCCGCATTCGACAGCAGACGGACTAACCATTTGAACGCCACGCCAGTCATATCGGTCAGCGGCCTGACCAAGACCTATCAGTCCGGTCATCACGCGCTAGACCACATCGACCTCGAAATTCGACAGGGTGAGATTTTTGCACTCCTTGGGCCGAACGGGGCAGGGAAGACGACGCTCATCAGCATCATCTGTGGCATCGTGACCCGCAGCGCAGGCAGCGTGACTGTCGGAGGCTACGATATCGAGCGCGACTACCGCCTCACGCGCGCGATGATTGGCCTGGTTCCCCAGGAACTGACCACCGATGCCTTTGAGTCGGTATGGGACACCGTCTCGCTCAGCCGAGGCATGTATGGCCATCCGCCGAACCGTAAACATATCGAAAAGATTCTCAAGCAGCTGAGTCTCTGGGACAAGCGCAAGAGCCAGATCATGACGCTATCGGGTGGAATGAAGCGCCGCGTGATGATAGCCAAGGCCTTGTCACATGAGCCGCGCATCCTGTTCCTGGATGAACCCACGGCCGGCGTCGATGTCAATCTCCGACGGGATATGTGGCAGATCGTCAAGAACCTGCGGGATGATGGCGTGACCATCATTCTCACCACCCACTACATCGAAGAGGCCGAAGAAATGGCGGACCGGATTGGCGTTATCCGAAGCGGTAAGCTGATACTGGTTGAAGACAAGACATCACTCATGAGCCAGCTGGGTCGTAAGCAGCTGATCATTCAGCTGGCGCAGCCCATGACGGCCGTGCCTGCCGCGTTGGCGTCCTGGGCGCTCACGCTGAACGAATCCGGCAGCGAATTACACTATGGCTTTGGCGATACAGCCGGCACCGACAGTATTGGCGTGCTGCTCAGGCAACTCGACTCACTGGGAATTGCCTATACCGACCTGACCACCCGGCAGCGCTCGCTTGAAGAGATTTTCGTAAACCTGGTCGAGGCAGAAGCATGAGCGCTAACTGGCATGGCGTCTGGGCCATCTATAAATTCGAAATGCTCAGAGCCAGACGCACCTTTGTACAAAGTCTGATTGCGCCGGTCATCACCACAGCGCTGTATTTCGTGGTCTTTGGCGCGGCAATCGGCTCGCGAATGCAGGCCGTCGGCGGCGTAGACTATGGTGCTTTCATAGTACCAGGTCTGATCATGCTCTCGCTGTTCACACAGAGCCTGTCATACGCCTCGTTCGGCATCTACTTCCCGAAATTCACCGGCACCATCTATGAATTGCTTTCTGCGCCGCTTTCACCCTTCGAGATCGTGCTGGCCTACGTAGGCGCAGCGGCTACAAAGGCCATCGTTCTGGGAGCCATCATACTTGCTACCGCAACCCTGTTCGTCGATGTCCAGATCATGCACCCGGGCTGGATGGTCTTCTTCCTCGTGATGACAGCTGTGACCTTCAGCCTGTTCGGCTTCATCATTGGCATCTGGGCCACGAGCTTCGAGCAGTTGCAATTCGTGCCGATGCTCATTGTGACCCCGCTGACCTTCCTCGGCGGCGCGTTCTACTCCATTGATATGCTGCCCTCGCATTGGCAGGCCTTCAGTCTCTTCAATCCTGCTGTCTACCTGATCAGCGGCTTTCGCTGGAGTTTTTATGGCGAGGGGGATGTGAGTGTAGGGATCAGCATTGGCGTCGCCCTGTTTTTTCTGGTTCTCTGCATCGGTATCGTCTCGTGGTTGTTCCGGACTGGCTACCGCTTGAAAAGCTGATGTTCGAGCGGTCCAGAGGTTGAGTATCGGAAGTCGTCCAGCTGTGACCTGACCCTCAATATTAAACCAGTTCAAGAACCGCAATGAAGCGTGAACACTGCTATCATGCTCACTGGTGAGACGGTCCTGGAAAAGGGCCGCGTAAAGCAGATGGGAATGACAATGAAAAGAATGGGTACACTGGACGCATCCTGGCTGGCGGTCGAGTCCGACGATACGCCGATGCATGTAGGCAACATGCAGATATTTTCACTGCCCGAAGGTGCAGGGGATACCTTCCTTCGAGACATGCTGGCCCGGATGAAGGCCGACTTCAAGGTTGCGCCGCCCTGGTGCAACAAGCTGGCGCACCCAAGCCTTCTGGGGCGAGTGGTCGCGCCGGGCTGGGTGGTTGATGAACAAATCGATCTTGATTATCACGTTCGCCATTCGGCGCTCCCGAGCCCGGGCAGCGAACGAGAGCTTGGTATTCTGGTATCTCGACTGCACTCCAATCCACTGGATTTCAAGCGTCCGCTGTGGGAGTGCCATATCATCGAAGGCCTCGAAAACAATCGTTTCGCGCTTTATACGAAGATGCACCACTGTGTGATCGATGGCATCAGCGGTGTGCGACTACTGCAGCGCGTGTTAACCACGGATCCCAGCGAAACCAACATGCTGCCGCCCTGGTCGGTCAGACCCGAGCGCACGCGGGGTAGCAAGACTGATCGTGAACCGAGTATGCCGGCAGCGTTTTCACAGGCTCTGGACGCATTGAAACTCCAGGCCGACATGGCGCCGCGTCTGGCAAGTGCGCTCACGCGTGTGGTGAAATCCGTCAGGCATCCCGAGAACGGCCTCACCGCGCCTTTCTCCGGTCCAAACTCAGTATTGAACAGAAGAGTGACCGGGCAGCGTCGCTTTGCTACTCAACATTACCAGCTGAGCCGACTCAAGAAATTGAGCAAGAACAGTGGCAGCTCGCTGAACGATATAGTGCTGTATCTTTGCGGCACCGCTCTGCGCCGGTTCCTTATTGAGCAGAACAATTTGCCTGATGAGCCACTGACAGCAGGTATCCCCGTAAATATACGGCCCGCTGACGATACCGGCACCGGCACGGCCATCAGTTTCATGATCGCGAATCTGGCAACCGACGTCGCCGATCCGATGTCGCGACTCGAGGCCATCAGGTATTCGACTGTGCAGGCGAAGGAGCATCTACAAAAGCTGCCTCGAGCAGCCCTCAACCAGTACACCATGCTGCTCATGTCTCCCTACATTCTGCAGCTTATGTCAGGCCTGGGCGGTCGAATGCGGCCCGTGTTCAACGTCACCATTTCCAATGTGCCTGGTCCGGAGCAAGCTCTGTATTACGAGGGTGCCAAGCTTGAGGCCATGTACCCTGTGTCCTTGATCGCACATGGGGGTGCGCTGAATATCACGTGCCTCAGCTACGATGGATCGCTCAACTTCGGCTTTACCGGCTGCCGGGATACCCTGCCAAGTATGCAGAAGCTGGCGGTATATACCGGTGAGGCGCTCGAGGAGCTCGAAGTGTTGCTGAATGGCGGCGCTACGGCCTCGAGACGCAGTGCTATGAAGCGCACGCCTGTGAAAGCGGCCCCCCGCAAGCGTTCGGTCCGTGCGATCAAAGCCATCAAAGGCGTAGGCGGTTCAGCCAATGGCTCGGTCGGTAAGCGAGGCAAGTGATGAACCGCAGGTTGCCCGCCCCGTGACGGGTGACGCAGTGCTGCCAGCAGCATCGGACGCTGCGCGTCTGAAGGTTCTCATCGCGGGCATCAGCAGTCTGGTGCTGATGCTCGGGATCGCACGTTTTGCCTATACGCCCCTCATGCCCCTGATGCAGGCCCAGACCTGGCTGGGCCTTGAAGAGGGTGCGTGGCTCGCCAGTCTCAACTATCTGGGTTATTTCAGCGGCGTATTACTGGCGTCGCTGCTCAACGATCTTCGAACGAAAGACACACTCTACCGTATAGGCCTGCTGCTTGCCGTGTCGACAACTGCAGGCTCGGCGTTGAGCGATAACTTCTGGTGGCTGGGCGGACTGCGTTATCTGGCCGGGCTCAGTAGTGCTGCTGGTCTGATGCTTGGCTCAGGACTGGTGCTGAACTGGCTGATGCGGCACCACTATCGCAGTGAGCTGGGCGTGCACTTTGCCGGGGTAGGTATTGGCATAGCGCTGTGTTCGCTGCTTATAGAGGTGCTGACCCCCACACTCGACTGGCGTGAGCATTGGCTACTGCTGGGCGGCCTTGGCCTGTTACTGGCTGTGCCAGCGTGGTTCTGGTTGCCGAGACCGGTAAAGTCCCATCTCCCGACGCCAGGACGGGTGCTGAGCGATTCGCCTCCCACACGGAATTATCTGCTCCTGTTCTGTTGCGCCTATGCCCTCGCCGGGGTCGGCTATGTAGTCAGTGCAACATTCATTGTGGCAATCATTGATGCCGAGTCAGCAGGTAATGCCGGCACACGGGCCTTTCTGGTTTTGGGGCTTGCAGCTGCTCCAGCGTGTCTCATTCTCGATCGGGTGGCGCGGGTGTTGGGCGATCATCGGACCTTACTGCTGACCTGTGTGCTGCACACCTTCAGTATACTGACGCCGTACTTCAGCAACGCCCTCTGGCTTGCCTACCTCAGCGCAGCCCTCTTCGGGGCCACGTTTATCGGTATCGTGAGTCTCGTGCTGACTATGGCTGGCAAGCACTATCCCACCAAGCCGGCCAAGATGATGGGAAAACTGACCATTGGTTATGCAGTGGCCCAGATTGTGGCACCCGCAATCGTAGGCCAGATCACACTCCATGGCGGCAGTTACCGTGACGGGCTCCTACTTGCTGGTTTGTGTATGGCGCTGGCCACCGGGCTGGTGGAATGGCTGCGGCGCCTGGCGCGCGATCAGAAAATGTACCAGTGAATGCGTCCGTAGTTTTTCTCCGGAACTTGAACAGGTTCACGAAACGCCATAGCAGATAAGCGCATTCCGCTGATGCGCCAAAATCCCAGTCATGCGTGCCGGTCAAGGCATTGTGAGAGCGCGTCTAAATTGTTGAAATTATAGAGAAAAAGGATGATGTAAACCCTTGTGGTCGGTGGCTACTCTTCGGTCTTCTTGAACAACAATCAATAGAAGGAACGGAGAAAATGACCACGATTCATACCGCGAAACGTACGCGACTTGGTGCTGCTGTGGCAGGCACAATACTCATGACAGCGCACACGGTAGCGCTCGCTGAACCTGCGTCGCTCGAGCTCGAATTGCGTTGCCCATTTCCGCTGATCGGCGAGCAAGCAATACTCGCCAAGATCTCCGCGGATTATCCGACAGAAGTCACGGTGGGCGACAGCTTCGGCCCTTTCAATATAGACACGGTCACCGTGGTAAATGAAGCCTCCCGACAGGGTTTGGCTCTGCTTGGCGCAGCTACCGTTACCGGGACGGCGCAGAGTGCAACGACCATTGTGACCCCCGCCAGAACTATTGAGAACACCGTTGAACTGACCGTGGCACCATCACCAGTGCCAGCTACCGAAGGCGCCTTCGAGGTGGCGGCCAGCGGTATGACGGCGGCTGAAGCGTTCGTTGAAGGTGATGTGGGCGCAGGTGAGATCACTGTTGAAGATCTCACGCTCAATCTCAGGAATCTCCGTGAGGATGGCACGCTCGCCGGGATGCCGGTGGGCGAGTTCACTACAGATTGCGCCGTGGTGGAAGGGCAGAACACAGTGCTTGCCAGATTCAACATCGTTGAGGGCGACGGCACAGGAGAGCCGACCCCGCCAAGTGTGGCGGTCGATGTTGAAGCTATCGACTTCGGCAATGTCCAGATGGGCACCTCCGATAAGCGCAGTGTCACGATCACCAACAACGGTGGTGGCATTCTTGCGATCAATAGCGTGACGGTCAGCGGTGCTGATGCTGCTGCATTTATCCAGACCAACGACTGCACCACGCTCGCCTCTGGCGAGAGCTGTATCGTCGATATCACCTTCACCTCCGCTTCGGATGGCGCCCAGTCGGCCGTGCTCAACATCGAGTCGGACGATCCTGACAACAGCGTGATAGTTGTTGATCTGAGCGCCAACGGTCAGATCGAGTCTGAAGCGGACATCGAAGTCAGCGCCACTGAGCTGGGTTTTGGCACCATCGCACAGGGTGTCACTTCTGACCGGTCGCTTACCGTGAGTAACGTTGGTAGCGCAGCGCTGAATATCAGTGAAGTCTCATTGCAGACAGGTGAAGATTTTTCACTCCTGAGCAATGAGTGCACGACACTCGCACCCGAAGGCAGCTGTGACATTGGCCTACGATTTACTGGCAACGCTGATGGCCTTAGCAGCGATGTGCTCAGCATCGCTTCGGATGATCCAGATGAGGCTGTCGTGACTGTCGATCTGAGCGGTCAGGTGGGAGATGATACTGATGGTGGTGGATCGACCAACGACATAAAGCTGAGTGTGGCCGGCTCCACGACACTGACGGCTACAGGGAAAGCCTTGCCACTCACAGGCCTCATCGAGAGTAGCGTGGATGAGTCTACTGGTATGCTGACAGCAGATGTCCAGCTCGATCCGACGAGTGGCACGTTCAGATTGACGAGACTTTTCCGCAAGCTGACCGCCACAGTGAATATCGAATTCGAAAGTGTTGGTGAGGCGAGTGGTACCCTGATTGATGGGAAGTTGATGACCACGACACAAGCCTATGTGAAGGTTCCGGAGGTCACTGTGAATCTCTTCGGTCTCAAGCTGCCGATAGGTGGTGGAGACGAGTGCCGGACGGCGGAGCCGACGACCATCACTGTAGAGTCTCAGGACGGTGAGACCTTCGTCCCGACCGCCGGCGGCATTGTGGATGGGTCCTACGACATGACCGGACTGGAGAATTGTGGTGCGTTGACGACTGTTTTGAGCGACTTCCTCGAAGGCCTGGATAACAGCATCAACCTGGTGTTGACCCCAGCTCAGCCCTGAGGCCAGGAGGGGTTCATCCATGCAGAGTCATTCCGACTCGTCGCGGCTGGTCCCCTCACGCCCTCGGCGGCGAACGTCGCCAGGCGTATTGCCAGTCCAGCTTCGATAGGCCTTTGTGAAGCTGGCCTGGTCGCTGAAACCAAGCTTCAACGCGATGTCCATCAGCGACAGCGGCGTATCCATAAGATAAAGGTCAGCGTAGCTGTGGCGGATATCCTGGCGCATCTTTCTGAACGAAGTGCCGGCAGCAGCGAGATGCTGCCGGAGGTAGCGTGAGCTCATTCCAAGTTGCTTGGCCGTTCGCTCGAGTGTTGCCTTGCCAGGTTGCTTGAGGATCTGTTCCCTGGCTTGCGCGGCTATTTCTCTGCTTTCAGGTGAACCTGCCTCCTCGTCGTCAGCAATGGCCAGCTCGCCATCACTTTCAATGTGCTTCTCTCTCGCCAGCGAATAAGCTACCCGTGTGTTGTCATCCTGAGGCTTGCGACCGACCAGCGACAGCGTAATCTGATTGTGTTCACCATTGAACTGCCAGCTGGAGTCGGGGGCGAGCGCCTGCCAATCTGATTCATCCAGAGCCGAGTCGTAGTCGAACTCGAAGCTGACCGCATGCGAAACCTGAGACGCTATGGAGTAGATGCTGCCGAGATAGATCTTGGTCAGAAACGGTCGCGCAGTGCCGGTGTTCCAATTGTCTTTCAGCCTGATCCTGGCCTGCGTCGCCGTCGTGGTGCATTCCATGTCGATAAGCGGAAGACAGACACGCAGGTGTTGCACAACCATTTCCACCAGTTTTGAGTTGCTTTCTCTGCTGAGTAGGACGTAACCGAACAAACCGTGGGCAATGAGGTCCAGTTTCTGACCAAACTGAAAGCCCGCTCTCTCGTCGGTGGCCAGCCACTGTGCATTCTCCAGCATCTTGACAATCTGACTCACTGGCAGAAAGGCGTCTGCGTCGTCCAGCGTAGCTGAGCCAATGCCCGTATTATTGAGCAAGGCCTCCTGACTCACGCCTTTGGACTGCATGAACGATACGAACTTTCGCAGGTATCTTGATGAAACCAAAGGTACTTTATAAGTAATCATCTCTGACATAATTGTTGCTTTCACACCTTCATGCCACGGCCTTCAAGCAAGGTCACGTCGTCTGCAACCTGTCTTTTAGCCCTCTTTTGGGGGATAGCATACCTCCTGTCTCTGTGCGTCAGCGCGCAATACTTGTCCAAAACCTGAACAGGGTCACGAAAACACGAACCCATCGCTGTGCTTTCCCTTTTTAACAAAACGGCTTCCGTTTAGGACAATGCTTAGTTTCTGATCTTGTCGCTAAATGGTTGGTGTGACAGGAAAAAAGGACGACAGAAAGTACTGTAATCGACGGATCATCCCTGATTCGATTTGATAGAACAACAGAAAAGAGGACGACAATAATGACCACGACTTATAACGCGCGACTCACGCGCCTTGGTGCTGCAGTGGCAGGCACAGTGCTCATGGCAGCTCATACCATGGCCTATGCAGAGCCCGTGACTCTGGATCTGCAGTTGACCTGCCCATTCCCACTGATTGGCTCACAGCCTATTAAAGCTCGCATCACTGCCGATTACCCCACTGAAATATCAGCGAGCGAAGGCGTGCCGGCAATTACTGTTGATACCATCACTGTAGTCAACGAACCCTCCCGTCAGGGCTTGTCACTGCTCGGCGCGGTTACTGTGACCGGTACAGCACAGAGCTTCACCACCATCAGTACAACCGCTCGCGACATCGAGAGCGTTGTTGACCTCACGGTCGAACCGTCTCCTGTACCAAGTACACCTGGCGAGTTTGAAGTGGCCGCAGGCGGCGTAGCCGCGCCTGTACCACTTGCTGCTGGCGATGTAGGTCCAGCTCAGGTCACTGTTGACGACCTTATTCTGAGCCTGCGCAACCTGCGTGCTGATGGCACGCTGGCAGGCATGCCTGTTGGCGAGTTCACCACCGATTGCGCAGTGGATGCTGGGCAGAACACTGTGCTGGCCAGCTTCGACGTAGTCGAGGGTGGCGGAGGCGGTGGCGCTGATCCGGCCAACATCGCAGTTGATGTTGAAGCTGTCGACTTTGGTAATGTCCAGCTCGGTATATCCGAAACGCGCAGTGTTACTGTCACCAATGATGGCGACGGCATTCTCGCCATCAATGGCGTAACCGTGACTGGTGCGAATGCAGATGCGTTCATTCAGACCAACGACTGTACCACGCTTGCTTCCGGCGAGAGTTGTACCATCGATGTGACCTTTACAGCTGCTTCGGAAGGCGCACAGGCCGCCGTACTGACTATAGAGTCTGACGATCCAGATACTAGTGTCGTGAGCGTGGATCTGAGCGCTAGCGGGCAGCTGGAGCCAGAGGCTGATATCGAAGTGAGTGAAACCGATCTCGGTTTTGGCTCGATCGATCTGGGCGTCACTTCTGACCGCACACTGACTATCAGCAACGTTGGTAGTGCAGCGCTCAACATCAGTGATGTTTCACTGCAGACCGGTGGTGATTTCTCGCTGCTGAGCAACGAATGCACCACCATCGCGCCTGAAAGCAGCTGTGACATTGGCGTGCGCTTCACCGGCAATGCCGTTGGCACCAGCAGTGATGTGCTGACCATTTCATCGGATGATCCGGACGAAGCAGCCGTCACTGTAAACCTGTCAGGTCAGGTCAACGATGATGATACCGGCGGTTCGACCCTCGATATCACACTCGACGTCGACGGTTCCACAACACTGACCGCAACGGGCAACACGCTGCCACTTTCTGGCGTTATCGACAGCGTTGTTGATCTGGCGACTGGTGAGCTGACTGCAGATCTGAAGCTTGAGCCAACCAGCGGCACCTTCCAGGTGATCAAGTGGTTCCGCAAGCTTACAGCTACTGCACAAGTTGAGTTCGAAAACGTGGGTGAGGCGACCGGCACGCTGATCGATGGCAAGCTGACTACCTCGGCACAAGCCTACGTCAAGGTCCCACGCGTCACAGTCAACCTCTTTGGCATCAAGCTTCCCATCGGTGGCGGTGCCAACTGTAGAACTGCAGAACCAGTGTCGTTCACTGTGGCTTCGCCAGAAGGTGAAACCTTCCTGCCACTCGGCGGTGGCAAGGTCACCGGCTCCTATGATCTGACAGCGCTGGAAAACTGCGGTGCACTGACCTCGGTTCTCAGCAACTTCCTCGAAGGCGATGACAACACCATCAACCTCACTCTGACACCAGTTCAGCCCTGAGGCTGGTCGGGGCCTGCGCAATGCAGGCCCCTCCCTTAGCAAACCTGGAGTAGACTACATGAGAACAACATTACAATACGCGTCACTGGCTGCTGCCATCATGACGGCAATGAGCGCGCAAGCTGAGCTGCAGGCTATTGATGATGCAGACATGGCGGAAGTATCAGGACAAAGCGGTATCGTAATCGAAGCAGGCTTCGGCACGATCGGCGGTATCGACAAGACTGCCGAGAACGCCTACACGGCCAAGACAACGCTGGAAAACGGTACAGTGGTCGAGCAGGCAGGCACCCTGGGAGATTTCTATGGCGCTGACTGGTCGAATGCCGGTATCACGATCGAGGCATTCAAATATATCGTCGATATCGAAGGCGGCTGGGATCAGGAAACCAATACCGGCGTCAATACCAGACTGGAGCCACTGCAGAGTGCTCTGACCGAGAAACCTAAGGCAGGTATCATCGTCAAGGATATCGCCATTGCCGGACGCATGGACGTGACCATCGATGCCACGGCTGACCTCGCCAACGTCGTTGCCAACGGCGGCAATGTCGCTGAAGGCGATGGCGGTATCGGTATCACATTCAGTGACTCCGATATCCACTTCAAGATGGGTGACATGGGTGTTTTTGTCGAACCATACGAAGGGATTGGCGTTGTTGGTGGTCAGGTCAGCAGCTTCGGCAGTGTTGAAATGCTCGGCATGAACATAGACGGGCTCGGACTCGTTATTCGGGGTAATGGTCTCTAACAAGACTGCCACTCGCTGGCTGGCGTAGGTAACAGAAGCATACCTACGCCAAACGGAGAGACACATGTCAGGGGACACCGGAGATAAGGGAAATCTGCCACTGGATGGTAATAGCGGAAGCCAGGCGAAAGGCTTCCGCTCCGAACACGACAGCCTCGGCGAGGTCCGGGTACCACAGAAGGCGCTATGGGCCGCCCAGACCCAGCGTGCTGTCGATAATTTTCCGATGAGTCATCGGCGCCTGCCGGATGCGTTCATCCAAGCGGTGCTTGAAATCAAGAAAGCCGCTGCACAGGCTAACGACGAACTTGGTGAACTCGATGCCAAGCGCTCCAGGGCGATCGTCAATGCAGTCGACAAGCTGCTGAACGACGATAATCTCCTCGATCATTTTCCTGTCGATATCTTCCAGACCGGCTCCGGCACCAGTACCAACATGAACGCCAATGAGGTTATCGCTCATCTGGCAAATGCAATTGGTGACGACGAAATCCATCCCAATGACCACGTCAACAGGGGACAAAGCAGTAATGATGTCATTCCCAGTGCCATTCAGGTCAGTGCCGCATGCTATCTGCATCGATACACACTGCCGGCGCTGACGCATAGCATACAGGTGCTGAACCAGCGCTCGGAGTCGTTGGAGGCCGTTATCAAGACCGGTCGGACTCACCTGATGGACGCCATGCCTGTCAGTCTGGGCCAGACCCTTGGTGCCTGGGCGGCACAAATGGCAGACAATCGTGATCGTCTCAACGATATGCTCGCTCAGTTGCTGGCCCTGCCTCAGGGTGGTACTGCTGTCGGTACAGGCATCAATGCGCATGACTCTTTTGCCGAGACATTCAACAAGATGTTGGGCCAGAATACCGGACTGCCGTTTCGCAGGGCGAATAACCTGTTTTCCAGAATCAGTGCCCAGGATACTGCTGTCGCCTTATCAGGGCAGTTGAAAACCTGCGCCGTTTCGCTGATGAAAATTGCCAACGATCTGCGCTGGATGAACTCCGGCCCGCTGGCAGGTCTTGGCGAGATTCAGCTTGAAGCGCTGCAGCCCGGTTCATCGATCATGCCTGGCAAGGTCAACCCCGTGATTCCAGAGGCGGTCGCCATGGCGTCTGCACAGGTCATTGGTAATGATGCGACGATTACAATCGCGGGGCAGTCAGGCAACTTTGAGCTCAATGTCATGTTGCCAGTCATTGCCGACAATCTCCTGTATTCTCTCCAGCTCATCACCAATAGCTGCCAACTCCTGACAGACAAGGCAATCGCCACCTTTAAAGTGAATCATGAGCAGCTGGAAAAGGCGCTTGCCTCAAATCCTATTCTGGTTACGGCACTAAATCCCGTTATCGGCTACGAGGCGGCCGCGACAATTGCCAAACAGGCGTACAAGGAGAAGCGCCCGGTTCTGGATGTGGCTGTGGAGCAGACGGACATGAGCAGGAAAGAACTGAAGGCCTTACTCGATCCGGCCAAACTCGTGTAGACTTCGTCCACTTTTCAGCCAGTGGACAGCCAAGATGAGTGCTAAAGCAGAAACGGGTCTCGTGGCACAGCGCCTGAGCGCCTTCCGGTGTGCGAGAAAGGCCGATATGTATCTGTTCGTACCTGCCGGGCGAGATCAGGCTACGGTGGAGGCCGAGCTGCCCGATGGCCTGATGCAGGCCACTGGCCGTCTGACCTACGCCATGGATTTCACGGCCGATCCCGCACGTAAACTCGCACGCTCAGATGTGCAGCAGGTTTTGCAGAACATTGCCGAAAAAGGCTACTACCTGCAGATGCCGCAATCGGAAGCCGATATCGAGGCGATGATGACCATCATCAGTGCCGAAACCTCCGGAAACAGACCACTCTGAGCCAGAGCCATGAGTAACAGGTCCGACGCCCAAGATCAGTGGTGGCTCAAGCCGATCCAGTCCCTGGATAGAGAGCAGTGGGAGTCTCTGTGTGATGGTTGCGGAAAGTGCTGCCTGGAAAAGCTCGAGGATGAAGACGGTGGGGGCATGTTGTTCTCCATTATCGCCTGCGACCATCTGCGCACGAAGTGCGGCAACGGTCCGGGCGGCGTGGAAACGAAAACCGTCACCTGCGCCTGTTATAGTCAGCGACTCGCCCGCAAGACCGACTGCATCGAAATTACCCCCGCGCTCCTGGCGAAGTCGTCACGCTGGCTGCCGGCGACCTGCGCCTATCGATTACGATGGGAAGAAAAGCCCCTGCCCGAATGGCACCCCTTGATCAGTGGAAGCAGGGAATCCGTAAGGCAGGCGGGTCATAGTGTGACTGACAAAGCCATGTTCAACGATGGCAGGCAGAAGCTTACCAATGCGGAGAAGCTTGAGAACCTGCTGGCGAATGACGAGGTGGACTGGGAGCCACTCGTCATCCGCGACTGGAGCTAGCGAGGCGCCGGCTCCTGCAGGGAAGCGCCGAGCTACAAGATAGCTAGTGGTTCAATATCTGGCTCAGGAATAGTTTGGTGCGCTCATGCTGCGGATTTTCGAAGAAGGCATGCGGCTCGTTTTCTTCCACGATCTGACCCTGGTCCATGAACACCACACGGTCGGCAACGGTTTTCGCAAAGCCCATTTCGTGCGTGACACAGATCATTGTCATGCCAGATTCAGCCAGTTCCACCATGACGTCCAGCACTTCCTTGATCATCTCCGGGTCCAGTGCGGAGGTTGGTTCATCGAACAGCATGACCGCCGGGTTCATACAGAGGCTTCTAGCGATCGCCACACGCTGCTGCTGACCACCCGATAGCTGGCCCGGATACTTGTGAGCCTGCTGCGGAATCTTCACTCGCTCGAGGTACTTCATCGCTTCTTCCTCGGCCTGCTTCTTCGGCGTCTTCCGAACCCAGATGGGCGCAAGCGTACAATTCTGCAGTACCGTCAGGTGAGGGAAGAGGTTGAAGTGCTGAAACACCATACCGACCTCACGACGCACGGTGTCGATGTTCTTGAGGTCGTTCGTAAGCGGGACCCCATTGACGATGATGTCACCTTCCTGATGTTCTTCCAGGCGATTGATGCAGCGAATGCAGGTCGACTTGCCCGACCCGGACGGGCCGCAGATGACGATACGCTCGCCCCGACGAACCGAGATGTTGACGTCCTTGAGCACATGAAAGCTGCCATACCATTTGTTGACGTTACGCAGTTCGATCATGAGTTTTTCGTTTGATGCTGTTTTTGCCATGTCTTCAGCCATTTGTAAGGCTCCTGATAAATTCTTGTTGATGCGGGTCAGTCCTGCTTATGGCCGGTACTGAACCTGCGCTCGAGTCGCTGACTGTATTGCGACATGCTGAAGCAGCAGATCCAGAACATGAAAGCGACGAAGAGATAACCTTCTACTGATACCTGAGGCCAGTTCGGATCGGTAATCGCTGACTGGACGATGGCCAACAGATCGAACAGACCGATGATGAGCACCAGACTGGTATCCTTGAACAGTGCAATGAAGGTATTGACGATACCGGGGATCATCAGCTTCAGCGCCTGTGGCAGTATGATCAGGCCGGTCTTTTTCCAGTACCCCAGCCCAAGCGCCTCGGCGGCTTCATACTGACCCTTCGGTATGGCCTGCAGACCACCTCGAACGACCTCGGCCATGTAGGCGCTCTGGAACATGATGATACCGATCATCGCCCTGATCAGCTTGTCGGTGTCGGTTCCTGCGGTCATGAATAGCGGCAGCATGACTGAAGCCATGAATAACACCGTAATCAACGGGACGCCTCGCCAGAACTCGATGTAGGTGATGCAGATGCTGCGCACCACGGGCATCTCCGATCGCCTTCCCAGGGCCAGCACGATACCTATGGGCAGGGAGGCCACAATGCCGACTACCGCTAGTATCAGAGTGAGTGAAAACCCTCCCCAACGATGCGTGCCCACTTTGTCGAGGCCGAAAGATCCGCCCAGCATGAGGTAATAGGCGATCACCGGAAACACGACCAGCGTGAATAGCGCGATCCATTTCTTGCCAGGAATGGCATCGACCACGAGGCCGATGATGCAGGCAGCGAACAGGGCAAACATGATATTGATTCGCCAGACTTCATCCGAGGGATAGAACCCGTAAATGAACTGGGGAAAACGGGTCTTGATGAAGACCCAGCAGGCGCCTGAGCTGGTACAGGCCTCTGCCGAGTCTCCGGCGAGGTCCGCGTTGAGAATGCCCCAGTTCAGAAACCAGGATAGACCTTGATAGATGAAATAAAGTGCGACCAGCGTCAGTATGGTGTTGGCAACACTGTTGAACAGATTTGCTCGCACCCAGCCCACAAAACCCACCGTGCTGCCGGGCGGTTTTCTGTCTGGCAGCTGGTTAAACCCAATGGCATTTTCCGGCTGCGGTGCTGTCAGCGAATCACTTGGTATATTCGGCATATCATTCGGCTCCCAGGGATCGTCTTACCGCTCAACGAGCGCCTTACGAGAGTTGTAGAAGTTCATGGCTGCAGAGGTCACGAGACTCATGGTCAGGTAGACGCCCATGGTCATGAAAATTATTTCCACCGCCTGGCCTGTCTGGTTCAGCGTGGTTCCGGCGAAGACGGACACGAGATCGGGATAGCCGATCGCCGTCGCCAGAGACGAGTTCTTCGTCAGGTTCAGGTACTGGTTGGTCAGCGGCGGGATAATGACGCGCATCGACTGTGGAATGACGATGAGGCGCAGGCGTTGGCCGTTGCTGAGACCGAGTGCACTGGCTGCTTCAGTTTGCCCATGGGAGACCGCCTCGATACCTGAACGAACGACTTCGGCGATGAATGCCGAGGTATAGATGGTCAGTGCAACCAGCAGCGCCATGAACTCCGGTATGATTGTAATACCGTCGCGGAAGTTGAAGCCTGTCAGTACTGGATATTCCAGGGTCAGTGGTGACCCAACCAGGAAAAAGACGACCAATGGCAGGCCGATGATCATGCCCAGAGCGGGCAGGAAAACCGGCACTATGCGACCTGTTTCAGCCTGAATTTTCTTCGCGTAGCGATGCAGTATGAAGCTAGCGACGACACCAACGATGATGGCGATCCAGACCAGGCTGAAACCATCACCAGGAATTGGTTCCGGAAGATAGAGGCCTCGAATATTGAGAAAGACAGACTCTCCCAGCGACATGCTGTCCCGCGGCGAGGGCAGGGCGCGCAATACCGCGAAATACCAGAAGAATATCTGTAACAGTAGTGGAATGTTTCTGAACAGCTCGATGTAGCACAGGGCCAGCTTGCGAATGAGCCAGTTGGACGAGAGGCGTGCGATGCCCATCAGGAAGCCGATGAGGGTCGCAAAGAATATTCCCAGGCCCGAGACGAGCAGGGTATTGAGCAGACCGACGGTGAACGTGCGTGCGTAAGTGTCTGTCTCTGAATATTCGATGATCGACTGTATGATGCCAAAGCCAGCCTGGTTGTCGAGAAAGCCGAAACCGGTGGTGATGCCTCTGGCGGCCATGTTGGTCGACGCGTTGTCTATGATCTGCCAGAAGAATCCGGCGACACAGGCTGCGGCGATGAACTGAAAGAATATGGATCGAATTCTGGGGTCGTATATCAGGCTTTTCTTACCGCTCTTTTGCCCGTTACTCATGGTGCGGGCTCCTGTGCGGCATACTTGCTTCTTATAGTGGCAGGCATGATTAAATTCCGTAGCGGAAAACTATATACATGAATCAGAAAGGGCGCCCTGGGGCGCCCGTTATGTCTTATCTGACTGGCGGAGCGTACTGAAGGCCGCCTTCCGTCCAGAGCGCGTTGAGACCGCGCTCGATCTTCAGCGGAGAATCCTTGCCGACATTGCGCTCGAACATTTCGCCGTAGTTGCCAACCTGCTTGATCGCATTGGCAGCCCAGTCGGCGGAGAGACCAATGTTCTGGCCCATGTCCTGATCTTTCACACCCAGCAGGCGCTGAATATCAGGATTATCACTCTTCTTCATTTCCTCGACGTTCTTCGAGGTCACGCCGAGCTCTTCTGCATTCAACTGCGCGAAGTGAACCCATTTCACGATGTTGAACCACTGGTCGTCACCCTGCTGAACCACGGGGCCCAGCGGCTCCTTGGAAATAACCTCGGGCAGAACGATGGCCTGCTCTGGATCTTTCAGCTTCACACGCAGTGAATACAGTTGTGATTGATCCGAAGTCAGTACATCGCATCGACCGGTCTCGAAGCCCTTTACGGTCTGATCAGACGTATCGAATACGATAGCCTGGTACTTCATGCCGCCTTCCTTGCGGAAATAATCTGCGAGGTTGAGTTCGGTGGTGGTGCCGGCCTGGATACAGACTGCAGCGCCGTCGAGTTCCTTGGCGCTGCTGACGCCCAATCCCTTATTCACCATGAAGCCCTGGCCGTCGTAGTAATTGACGCCGGCAAAGTTCAGGCCCAGTGAGCCGTCACGGGTGATGGTCCAGGTGGTGTTCCGGGCGAGAATATCGACTTCGCCGGACTGTAGCGCGGTGAAGCGCTCCTTGGCGTTGAGAGGTATGTATTTGACTTTTTCAGCATCTCCCAGGACTGCGGCGGCGACGGCTTTACAGTGATCGACGTCGATGCCGGTCCACTTGCCTTTTTCGTCCGGGTTGGAGAATCCTGGCAGACCGGTGCTGACGCCGCACTTGATGACACCTTCTTTTTTCACGTCATCGAGTTTTGCTGCACTGGCGTGGCTGGATGCACCAAAAACGCTTGTGACGATAATGGCAGACAGAAGTGTTACTTTCATGGAAGTTCCTCTTTTATGTTCTTATGTTCGGAATCGACGTTAGCATACGCTTTTTTTCAAAAGAAGCGCTAGACCCTAACGACGACGGCTTAAACAAACGATATAGGTATAACTCATAATGGTCTGCATCAAATTTGTGCGCACGTTGTTTCTAACGCTCGGAGTGGGCGCCCTCTTATCATGCACTGGAGTGCCGGAGGGTGTGGAGGTCGTGCGCGATTTTGAGGCGTCGCGTTATCTAGGCAAGTGGTATGAAATTGCGAGGCTGGATCACAGTTTCGAAAGGGGGCTGCAAGGGGTGACCGCTGAGTATAGCGAGCGCGAGGATGGTGGTATCGACGTGGTCAACAGCGGTTATAACGTTGAGGAAGACAAGCGCGAATCAGCTGAAGGTAAAGCCTATTTCATCGACGACCGCGACCTTGGCCGGCTGAAGGTAAGTTTTTTCGGGCCGTTTTACGGCGCCTACAATATCATCGAACTCGATGAGGATTATCAGTGGGCCATGGTGTGCGGGCCGGACAGAGACTATCTGTGGATACTTGCCCGCAGTCCGAATCTTGATAAGGCCATCGTTGACCGGCTGATTCAGAAAGCCGCTGACCTGGGCTTTGCAACTGACGAGCTGATCATGGTACGACACGAAACGCCACTGTAGCGGCATCCTGAGAGGAACGCCCTACAGCGGCTCTACAAAGCTTGTCAGATGTCGAAGGTGTCCGGAAGCTTCTTCGCCACCAGCTCATTGCGCAAGGTCACGTAGGCAGGTAGCCCGTCCTTGAACGGCGGCGGCGCCTCGCCCACGATGAGTGGTTTCAGATACTGCCTTGCTTCAGCAGTGATGCCAAAGCCATCCTCCGATATGAAGTTCGCCGGCATGAATTTTTCGACGTTGGCGATTTCGCTCAGAGGAGCCTCGCCAACGTGCCAGCGATAAGGCATGTCCGATTCTCGAACGATGATAGACATGCTGGCATTCCGGCCTTCCAGCGCCAGCTCGACCGCATGCTGACCCACCGCCACGGCGTGTTCGAGATCGGTGGCCGACACGATATGTCGGGCCGAGCGCTGAAGATAATCCGCCACCGCCCAGTGGTAGCGATAGCCAAGTCGGTCCTTGATCAGGTTGGCGATCAGTGGTGCAACCCCACCGAGTTGGGAGTGGCCAAAAACGTCCTTCAGGCCAGAGTTGGCCAGAAATTCACCATCGGCGTTCTGTACGCCCTCAGAAACCACCACGGTACAGAAACCATCGCGCTCCACGCTCGCTTGTACTTTCGCCAGAAAAGCCGGTTCGTCGAAGGCCACTTCCGGGAACAGAATGACCTGTGGCGCATGGCCGACTGCGCCATCGGGCAAAGTGCTTCCTTCAGCCTGAGCCAGCCCGGCGGCCGCCGCTATCCAGCCGGCGTGCCGGCCCATGACTTCCATCACGAAGATCTTCGTCGAGCTGTTACACATCGATTTGATATCGAGAGTGGCTTCCATGACTGAGGTGGCGATGTACTTCGCGACAGAGCCGAAACCCGGCGAGCAATCGGTCAGCGGCAGATCGTTGTCCACGGTCTTCGGAATGCCTACGCAAACGAGGGGATAACCCATCTTCTCGGCGACCTGCGACATCTTCAGTGTCGTGTCAGAGGAGTCGCCACCACCGTTATAGAAGAAATAGCCGATGTCGTGCGCGCGAAAGACCTCGATGATGCGCTCGTATTCTGCAATGTGCGAGTCGATGTCCTTGAGCTTGTGTCGGCAGGATCCGAATGCACCGCCAGGTGTATGCTTCAGCGCAGCAATCGCTTCATCCGACTCAAGGCTGGTGTCGATGAGCTCTTCGCGCAGTGCGCCGAGGATGCCGTTACGGCCGGCATACAGCGTGCCTATCCGGTCTGGATGCTGACGGCATGCTTCGATGACTGCGGCGGCGGAGGCGTTGATGACAGCTGTAACACCGCCAGACTGAGCGTAGAACGCATTTTTGCGCATTCGTAATACCTGCTATTGTGAGCGACAATTGATATCCAGAGCCGACCAGCCCCTCGCAGAGAGGCCGGTCACGTCCAAAATTTGTGCAAGGATAATGTTTCGCCCCATGCATCTCCACTTTTTAGGTATCTGCGGTACATTCATGGGCAGCCTTGCCTTGCTTGCGCGGGAGCTTGGTCACCGGGTCAGTGGCTCCGACCAACATGTCTATCCACCCATGAGTACGCAGCTCACCGAGGCTGGTGTCGACATCATGAACGGCTATGAGCCGGCGCATCTCCAGCCCGCGCCCGACCTTGTTATCGTCGGCAATGCCATGAGCCGTGGTAACCCCGCCGTCGAATACATGCTTGACCACAATCTGCCTTACAGCAGCGGCCCAGAGTTTCTCAGAACTCAGGTGTTGCAGGATCGCTGGGTACTTGCTGTGTCGGGGACGCATGGCAAGACCACTACCACGACGATGCTCACCTGGATTCTGCGTCAGGCGGGTATGGCGCCAGGCTACCTGATCGGGGGCGTGCCCAACGGCTTCGACAACTCGGCAAGTCTGGGCTCGAGTGACTTCTTCGTCATAGAGGCCGATGAGTACGATACCGCTTTTTTCGACAAGCGCTCCAAGTTCGTCCACTACCTGCCGAAGACGCTCATCATCAACAACCTCGAATACGATCATGCCGATATCTTTCCGAGTCTTGCGGACATTCAGCGCCAGTTCCATCACCTGATGCGCATTCTGCCAGGGGTCGGCGAGGTCATCTATCCGGCTGGCGTAGAAGCGGTTGATCAGGTGCTGGCGAAGGGCTGCTGGTCACGTCGTGCCGCGTTTGGTATCGAGGGCGCTGGCGAAGCTGCACTGTGGACCTGCAGCGCAAAAAGCGATGATTGCGCCAGCTTCACCGTGTTACACAAGGGCAAGGTGGTTGCCGAAGTGCAGGGTTCGATGGCCGGCCGGCATAACATGTTGAATGGCCTAGCCGCGATTGCTGCAGCCCATCATGTTGGTATCCTGCCAGATGTGGCAGCGCGAGCCCTGAGCAGTTTTCCGGGCGTCAAACGCCGTCTCGAGCTTATCGTCGAGCAGCCGGCGCTTCGCATCTATGATGACTTTGCCCATCACCCTACGGCTATAGAGGAGACCCTGGGTGCCCTGCGTGCAAGACATCCGCAGGCAACCATCACGGCTGTTATCGAACCGCGTAGTAACACCATGAAGCAGGGCGTGCACTATGAGCGCTTATTGCCTTCGACTGCGGTCGCCAATGCCGTGGTCTGGGCCAATCTCGACGCCTCCGGCTGGCTGGATACACTGGTGCTGGAGCAGGGGCCGGCCGCGGCGAACAGCCAGTTGGTCTGTCATGATCAAGCCGGCATTCTCGGTGCCCTCAGCGCCAGCCTTGCCAATGGTAGTAGCGAACATATCGTGGTGCTGATGAGTAACGGTGGCTTCGGCGGGCTGTCCGCCCGCCTGCAGAATGACTACAGGCAGGCCGCGAAATGAAAACCGTGACGCTCGCTATCACCGGTGCATCGGGCTTCCAGTATGGTTTGCGTTTGCTTGAAGTGCTGTTACAGGCGCGCCACCGAGTTTATCTGCTGGTCTCCAAGGCGGCCTACGTCGTCGCAGCGACCGAACTCGACCTGAAGTTGCCGGCTCAGGCGGCGGCGCTTCAGCAGTACCTGATCGGCAAGTTCAAGGCAGACCCGGAGCAGATTCGTGTATTCGGCAAGGAGGACTGGATGTCGCCAGTGGCCTCAGGCTCGGGCTCACCGGAGTGCATGGTCATTTGCCCATGCAGCACCGGCACACTGGCCGCCGTGGCCAATGGGCTCAGCAACAACCTTATCGAAAGGGCAGCAGATGTGGTGCTCAAGGAGCGCAAGAAGCTCATCCTGGTCCCACGGGAGTCGCCGTTCAGTACAATTCATCTGCAGAACATGTTGACGCTCAGCCAGGCCGGCGCCGTCATTCTGCCAGCTGCGCCAGGCTTCTATCACAAGCCGAGGCAGATCGAGGATCTTATCGACTTCGTGGTAGCCCGCATCCTGCAGCAACTGGATATCCCCCAGACGCTCATGCCGGTCTGGGGCAGGACGAACGCAGGTCCAGAAGTACACTAGGCAACGCACATCTTAACGTTCAGGGATAAGGAAGAGTGGTATGTCATTCGACTGGCGACATCATAAAGCAGCAATCTGGCGAAGCGGACCCCCTGATCAGGAGCGTGGTTCACCCTGGACCTCGGACGTCGTATTAAGAGCGGTGCGGGCTTACGACACGGTCGCACTGGATGACGTCTATTCAGTCGATCAGCAGAAGCGTGCGCTCGTCAGCAATACCGAGCGCTTTCTTGGCGGGCTCAAGGCCAATCATGCCTTGCTTTGGGGCGCCAAGGGCACTGGAAAGTCGTCACTGATTAAAGCCGTGCTCAATCATTTTGCCCCGCAGGGTCTGCGGCTGATCCAGGTGGAGAAGTCGCATCTCTCCGACTGGCTCACAATAGCAGACCTGATCTGGGATACGCCGGAATACCATTTTATCCTCTACTGCGATGATCTTTCTTTCGACTTCGGCGAGAGCTCCTACAAGGGCCTCAAGAGCCTGATCGAAGGCTCGATCGAAATGCCACCACCGAACATGTTGATGTATGCGACCTCCAACCGGCGACATCTGCTGCCGGAGCATATGCATGAAAACCTCGATGCCCATGTCGAGGATACAGAGATTCACATGAGCGAGGCGCTCGAAGAGAAGATCGCACTTGCAGACCGCTTTGGCTTGCGATTGGGCTTTTATCCCTTCAATCAGGATGCCTATCTGAGCCTGGTGGATCTGTATTTCCCAGAGCCCCTGTCGACACGTTTCGTGGATCGGGAAGAACTACACCGTATGGCTATCCAGTTTGCCACTGCCCGTGGCGGGCGTAGTGGACGAGTCGCCCAGCAATTTCACCGGCATTATTCGGAAGACCGGAGCGGATCGCGGGTTGGCATGCAGTGAGCGCTGTCGGATTTCGTCAGCTTGAAAGAACCTTTTCCTCATTGGGGCCGCCAGCGACCTGAGTCAGACTCGAAGCACTTAATAGCCGAGTGAGGGCGCACGCCATGACCAGCAGTATTCCACGCGAACTGTTCGATGCCGATGTCGAAGGTTTCAGAAACAGCTTTCGCAAATTTCTGGAGCAGGAGGCTATTCCTTATCATGCCCAGTGGGAGAAAGATGGTCAGGTCAGCCGAGAGCTTTGGCAAAAGGCAGGCGAGATGGGTTTCCTCTGTCCTGAACTGCCCGAAGAGTATGGCGGTAGCGCTGCAGACTTCCGCTACTGCGCTGTGGTCTCGGAAGAAATCGCGCGTGCCGGCCTGTCGGGTATAGGCTTCGGTCTGCATTCCGATATCGTTGCGCCCTATGTGCTCCACTACGGCAGCGCCTATCTCAAGGAACATTATCTGCCAAAAATGGCGAGCGGCGAGCTGGTTACAGCCATTGCCATGACCGAACCGGGCGCCGGCTCCGACCTGCAGGGTGTTCGAACAACAGCGGTGAAGCAGGGCGATCACTATATCCTCAACGGTAGCAAGACCTTCATCACCAACGGTCAGATGGCTGATCTGGTCATCGTGGTCGCAAAGACCGACCCGGCAGAGGGCGCCAAGGGCATCAGTCTGTTTCTGGTAGAGGCGGGATGGCCTGGTTTCAGCAAGGGGCGAAATCTTGAGAAGGTCGGCATGAAGGCGCAGGACACGTCCGAGCTGTTCTTCCAGGACGTGAAAGTGCCGGTCGCCAATCTGCTCGGAGCCGAGAATAGCGGCTTTATCGCCCTGATGCAGGAGTTGCCGCAGGAACGTTTGATGGTGGGCATCAATGCAGTTGCATCAGCAGAAGCTGCGCTGGAGTGGACGGTTGCCTACTGTAAGGAACGCAAGAGTTTCGGCAAGCCATTGATGAGCTTCCAGAACACCCGCTTCAAACTCGCCGAGTTGACCTCAGAAGTCACAGCGGCTCGCGTCTTCGTCGATCGCTGTCTCGAACTGCATCTCAAGCGCAAGCTGGACATCCCCACGGCGGCCATGATCAAACAACTGACGACCGATCTGCAATGCCGGGTTACTGACGAATGTGTTCAGCTCCATGGTGGCTACGGCTATATGTGGGAATACCCCATTGCCAGAGCCTGGGCGGATGCTCGCGTGCAGAAGATTTACGCCGGCACCAACGAAATCATGAAGGAAATCATCGCCCGCTCACTCTGAGATCGGGCGAGGGCAAATCAGGAGCCGTTGACGTCCAGGCCGTCGATGAATTTCGCTACAAGGTCGTCAGCTTCGGTCAGCACCGAGAAATGGCTGGCGCCCTTGATGAGTTCGTTGGCACGCATCCATGGCGTCCGGCCGTTCTGCTTGAAGTACATTTTCGTGCGTCCGCCCTGGATGTACTCATCACTGCTGCCAGCGACCATTGCGAACGGAATTCGCAGACGACGTACCGCCATGTAGGGTTTGCTGAGCGCCAGGGCTTTGGCAAAGGCGAAGTTGTATTCCTTGACAAGACCGGGGTGGGCAAAGGTGTTTTCGTTGCTGTGCTGGACCTTGCCGGCGACACAGCCGCTGCAGCCGAAGCCAAAGGTCAGTTTGCCGGTAAGGCTGCCCAGCAAAACGCTCTCATAGTAGTTGCTCTCCTTGCTGCGGTAGAGCTCTGCCGACTCACCCAGATCCGGCGCTATGAATACAATGCCATCAAATCGCGGCGTTACTTTCCAGGCCATATAGTTCAACAGCACCCTGGCCGCACTCGAATGCGCCACGATCACCAGGGGGCGAACCTTGTCCTGTGATCGAACAAAGTTCAGCACAGTATCCATATCCTGCCACAGGGTATTCACGCGGCCGGGGCTCAGGGCGTCACCAGCAGAGCGGCCGTGACCTCTGAGATCGGGTGTGTATACCGCAACATCATGTTCGGCGGCCAGGGGAAAGGCGAGATGCTGGAGACCGATGCCGCTGTGGAAACCCACCCCGTGCAGCAGTACTACTGAAGCCTTTGCATTTCTGGGAATGTACTGACGGTACGCCAGTTTTTCCCCATCTTCGGCACTGAGGAACTTGGCCGTCGCCAATGGCACTTCAGTGTCGGGCAAACGGGTCAGGTCGATGTTGGCCATGACGCTGCCAGCAAACAGCCAGCCGACCAGCGACAGGTAAACAGAGAACACACGGCCAAAGACCGGGCAGGCGGACGAGCGGCTGTAGACGGGCTTAGCCTGTCGACCGGGTTTGGATATGACTGACATCTGACGCATTCCTGGCTGTGCAACTGTGTAGTTTGTTATTGCGCAGCATTAAAACACAGATATCGCCTCTGATTCATGACCTGACCGACAATCGGCAGCATTCCTGCTGCGCTCGGCTGCATGTGTTTCAGCCTGCTCAGTTCTGACCGCCTCACTCAGCTGCAGGGCCTGTTGGGCAGAGGCCAGCTCTGTCCGCAGTGTTTCGAGCTCGTTTTGCAGACGATTCACAATGTCGGTCTCGTTTTCAGCGGTCCCGGTAGTGTCCGCTGTCTGCGATTCCGAACGCTTCAGTGACCTGACCGTTTCAAGGAGTTCCGCCCGCGCCTTGCTCGAGTCGTCAAGATCGTCAGCCAGCTGGCCAGTGTCGGCAGCGAGCCTGGACAATGTTCGCTCCAGCATCGCCTGCCGTTCATTGCTCTGCCAGGCAAACCATACGAACGCGGTTGCGATCCCCAGAGCGAGTGCGAGCAGCCACCAGCCGTGCTGCCGATCCCGCTCCTGCAGGCCCTCTTGCCTGCGATCACTGGAGAAACTGGATGGCGGGAAGGTGTCTGACATCACGGTCTCCGTAGACGGTATTTGATTTACTAAGTGTAGTTGATATGTAAAACTCAGAGAGTTCGCGAACTGAGTTCGCTATCAGTTTGCCATCGGATTTCCGATCCCTTTTCAATACACCAAACCTCTGGTCCGCATATAGTCATGTCCTCTTTTCCGGAAGATCCAGAATCGCGTCCCGATACGTCTACTCCGCCAAAATCCCCTGCCAACGGCTCGACGCAGTCAGATTCCGGCAGGGAATCAGCATCGGAAAACGGCCGCCTCGAGGCTGGAGAAAATAATACCTCGAACGAGCCCCCTCATCAGGACAAAGGGCCCGGCATCGCAGTGTTCAACAGCTTTAGCGTCTGGTACGTGCTGGGCCTCACGATACTTACTCAAGGCCTGTACTTCATGTACTGGCACTGGCATCGCTCGAAGAAACTGAACGAGGCACTGCCTGAAAATCCAATCTCGAGCACGTTCATCAATAACGTGGTGGCAGCCTACATTGTCTATATAGGCCTTGTTGTTTATGCCAGTGTGTATTTCCCGGAGGCACTGCAGGTGCCGGAAGGTGCCACGGTAGAAAGTCTGGCCGCGCAGCCGCTTCCAGGGGTGTGGGTAGCCGTGCAGATCTTTGGCAATATCGTCCTGATCCTGACGGCGATCTGGTCTTACAAGATCCGCAATCGCCTGAACCAGCTTCTGGCGGTCGAAAAAGGTCAGCCCTTGTGGAGCGGGCCCATACTTGCTGTGCTCTTTCAGGCATTCTATCTGCAGTGGAAGATCAACAAGGCGCTGGAAACCGAGACCAACCAGCTCATCCGGCGCTTCTAGCAGCCTGGCTTCCGGCCCAGAACCATCACAATCGCACAACAATAGCTGAGTATTTATGAACGTTCGAAGTATGACTATGCCAATCAGTGATTCAACCCAGAAGGGCTTTGCCAGGCCGATACCATTCCGGAGCCAATCCGCAGGATATCGCCTGCGTCTTCGGGTAGCAGCTGCGCTAGTTGTGTCCTTGTTGGCCATGCCAGTGGCTGCCGAAACAGCTGCACCTGCTGCAAAGGCCGATGCACCGGCTCAAGCTGGCGCCCCGATGACGGGCATGGTCGAACGAACGTTTTGCATCTGGGACCCGGTAGGCTCGTCAGGCCCCATTGTGAGCCTTGTTCGGAATGCCCAGCCAGCCATGTTGGCCATTGGCGTGAAACTGAATATTCAGGCTTACACCGACGAAAACATCGCTGCCAATGATTTCAAGGGCGGAAACTGTGACGGCGTATTGATCACCGAAGTGAACGCGCGACAGTTCAATGCCTTCACCGGAACGCTTGGTGCCATCGGTGCCATTCCAGGCGACAAGGAACTCAAGACGCTGTTGACCACGCTGGCGCAGCCCAAGGCGGCCAAATTGATGCGCCAGGGACCATATGAGGTGGCCGGTATACTGCCTATCGGCTCGGTCTTCATCTTCGTACGCGACCGCTCGGTCGACACTGTGGAAGAGCTTCAGGGCAAGAAGATGGCGGTATTCGAGAATGATCCTGTAGCAATGAACATGGTGCGCCGCATCGGTGGTTCAGTGGTAGGTTCTTCACTGGCCAACTTCTCAGGCCAGTTCAATAATGGCAGCGTCGATGTGATTTTTGCGCCGGCTGTTGCCTATAACACCATGGAGCTCTACAAGGGCCTGCAATCGGGTGGGGGGATTCTGGACTTTCCCCTGCTACAGACCTCCATGCAGATTGTCATCGCCTGGGAAAAATTTCCGGAAGGTTTCGGTCAACTGATGCGTAGCCTGCTTATGCAGCGCTTCAGCGAGTTTCAGTCAATGGTGCAGCAGGCACAGAGCGAGATTCCCGCTGAAAACTGGATACGTCTGCCTGAAGAACGCAAAGAAGAATACCGGAACTTCATGCGCGACAGTCGTATCGCCCTGATGAAGGAAGGGCTTTACGACGCGAAGGCGCTCCGCCTCATGAAGAAGGTTCGCTGCAAGCATTCCCCGGCTGCGGCCGAGTGTTCTTCCAGCGAAGAATAGCCTTTACTGAACCTCCGGCTCAGGCAGACGCTGACCTGAGCCGCTGAACAGCAGCTCGGGCTGGCCAATGTAGAAGCCTTGCGCATAGTCTACGCCGAGGTGAGTCATCAGCTCGAGCACCGCCTTGCTCTCCACATACTCTGCACACACGCCCATGCCGGTCAAATGGGCGATCTCCGTTATTGATTTCACCATGGCCAGGTCAACAGGGTCTTCGAAGACATCCCGCACGAAACTGCCATCGATCTTGAGCAGGTCGACCGGCAGACTCTTCAGGTAGGAGTAAGAGGAGAAGCCACTACCGAAGTCATCGAGCGCGAACTTCAGCCCGTTGCGACGCATGCTCATCAGGAAATGCTTGGTATCGGTGAGACTGGCCACCGCTGCCGATTCAGTAATTTCGAAGCAGATCTTGTTTTCAGGAATGTTGAAACGTTTGAACATCGTAGTCAGAAATTGCTGAAAGTCTTCACCGCCGATAGTCTGTGCGCTCAGGTTGATGTTGGCCTGACTCAGTGTTTCGAGGGCCCGAGGGTTCTGTTTCAGGAACTCGAAATAGTGCTCGATAACCCAGCGATCGATAAGATTGATCACGTTGAAGCGCTCGGCCGCTGGCAGGAAAGCGCCTGGTAGAAGGGTTTGATCGCCGGCCTCGAAGCGTACCAGCAATTCGTAAGCTACGCCTTTCTGGGGACGCTGCAGTGCCTGTATAGGCTGGGTATATAGCCGTAACTGATCCGCCTTGATAGCGTTGCGCAATTCGCCAACCAGGATCATTTCACCCTGACGGATACGGACGGCATGACTGGCATCAGAGTGCACGACGACCCGGTTTCGACCGGCATCTTTCGCGGCGTAACAGGCCGTGTCGGCCAGGCTGAACAGATTTTCTATGGTCGCAATTTCCCTGGTGATGGCAACAATCCCGATGCTGACGCCAATCGCAAAGGTCTTTCCCTGCCAGGCGAATCTGAAATCGGCGACCGCTGCACGCAGGCGATCGCCTACCTTCTTTGCCTCGTCCAGGTCGCAATCATTCAGCAGAATGGCAAATTCATCACCGCCGAAGCGGGCGATGGTATCGCTATCTTTCACGATCGTGGAGAACTCGGATGCCAATAGTCTGAGCAGCTCGTCCCCAGCCGAATGTCCGCCTGTATCGTTGACGATCTTGAACTGGTCGAGGTCCATGAACAGCATCGCATGCTCATGTTCACCCGTCGCCGCGGTGTCTATCGCACGCTGAACCTGCTTTTCGAACTCGAGCCGGTTGATTAGCCCTGTGAGCGCATCGTGCTCCGCATAGTACTTGAGCTGGTCCTGGTGTCGGCGACGGTCGGTAATGTCGGTCAGAGACCCCTCGTATCCGATGCGTCCATTTGGAAGCTGCACAGTATGGATATTCAGCGTACCCCAGAACTGGTTGCCTAGCAGATCCCTGCAGCTGGTTTCGTAGCCAATGATGTGACCTCTCTTCTGCAGGCGCTGGTACAGCAGCCTGAATTCCTCAGCCGATTCCGGAATCAAGCGCTTCATGGTGGGGGCGAGCGTAACGAGTTCAGCCTTACTATGAGCGCCCATGAGTTTGAGGAAAGCCGAGTTGCAGACCAGCAAGGCCCCCTGGTCATCCAGCTGAAATAAGCCTTCCAGCGAGTGTTCGTAAATAGTGCGGTAGCTGTCGAGATGGCGAATTGCGGCATCCTGCGCCTCCTCCTTCAATTTCCGTTCGATTCGGATCCGATCAGCCAGCGCGAAACTCATCAGCGAGACTGTGGTAATGGCACCAAAGTGAACGCTGTACTCGGTAAGCAGCGAGCGGTCTATGAGGCCGAATTTACTCAGAATGAAAGCTACAGCCGAAATGATGAAGATCGAAAACGCGAAAACAAAGAAGCGAGCCGACCTGTAACCATGTAGCAGTAGCCATACACCTGCGCAGAAATTGATGGACGGGCTGAAGCCCAGGTTCAGTATCGTGATCTTCACCGCAGCACTGTAGGGCAGAACAGTAACCAGGAGACAGATGAGTGCATTGGCGGTGGCCAGCGCCTTCAGTAGCGTCGCCGCCCGCGGAGCGAAGCTTTCAAGGCTGAGATACTCCCGTGTAAACAGCGCCAGTGCCACAAAGGTAAAGTTAACGGCCAGCATCAGCCCCTTTTCCTGAAGGAACACGGAGTACGGCCAGATATACTGGAAAGCCAGGCCAAGTGTGCAAGCCTGTACGAGCGCATAACCTGTCATGCACAAGGCAAAATAGAGATAGGAGCGATCGCCGACAGAGAGGTAGAGCAGTAGGTTCGTCAGCGCCATGATGCCGATAATGCCGATCAGTCCGCCGGAAAACACAGCCTGATCGAAGGTGCTCTTGCTGAAGCCAGCGGGCGTCCAGAGATCGAGGGGAACCTGCGCTGCCGAATCTGTCTTGATGCGCAGCAGGACGGCATACTCCATGTTTGGCTGAACATTGATAGGGAAGACGAAGTTGGGGTGCGGCACTGGACGCTGGGGAAAAATTTCCCTGTCCCCGGTGTGGAAATGTCTGGCCTCACCGAAGGACTGCTGGGCGCCTGCCGGTCGCGCAAGTACTACAGCGTCGACGTGATCGAGCAGCGAGTAGCCGACTTCGAGATAATATGTGGCATGCTCCTTGAGTGCACTGGTTTCCAGGAGCTGGGGAATGTAGAGCCAGTAAGCAGAGTCAGTGAATCCCAGATTCACTGTGCTGCGTGAGTACGGCTTGAAGCTATGCAGTCGGTCCAGCGCTTCATGCTTCGAAAGTCTGGCCTCGGCATCCTCGAGATAGAGCAGTTCCTTGCCCGACAGCGCGCCGCCAAGCTCAGCATCGATCTTGGCGGCTGCGTGCTTGACGCCAGTGGGTAACAGTAAACAGGCCACGATCGCCAGCCGCATGAAACCCATGAGCACCCACTGGTACCAAGGGCAGGGTAAGCTGGAATAGTGCGGCGTCGTCCTTGCCATAAATCGTACGTCCCTTGATGACGGCGATCGATCCAGGACACCGGAACAGATCGGCCTACAATCAGCAGGATGCCAGATGGCTCAATCCAGAGCTACGTAGCAGATTGGTCTCCCGCTTCAGAAGCGGAGTGTAGCGCTATCGATCTGTTTGGCCAAGGCGAGTGTGAGACGAACGTAGGTGCTCTTGTCGGGGTGGAGAACATACAGTGCATCTCCGGAGCGGGGCGTGTACCCGAGCTTCTTGAGGTCCACTTTTTTGTACTTGAACGTAGCGGTTTTCTCTATTTCAGGCGTAACGCGCAGAAAGACGGGAAGTGCATATCGAGGCAGACGCTCCTCCAGATAAACCAGCAGGGCGTTGGTATCGAGTCCAGCCGCATCATCTGACAATGTCACGGTGGCCATACCCACCCGACCGCTGGCCTCTGGTAGTTCGATGCCATACACGATGACCTCGCCGATGTTCGGAAAATCGTCAAGAACATTCTCGACCTCTGTCGTCGAAACGTTCTCGCCTTTCCAGCGAAATGTATCGCCCATCCGGTCGACGAATTGCAGGTGCCGCCAGCCTATGCTTCGCAAAACGTCCCCAGTATTGAACCAGGCATCGCCCTTGCGAAACGCGTCACGCACGATGGCCTGCTCAGTAGCCTCTGACTGGCTGTAGCCTTCGAACTTCCACCGGTCGGTTATTTCACCCAATAGCAGGCCAGGTTCGCCCTGGGCAACCTTGGTCAGAAGCCCCCGCTTGTTTCTGACGGGCTCACGGGTCCCTTCCTTATACTGAACAAGTGCAAAGGGTGCTGTCGAAAAGCCTACTGTGTTGTCCAGATTCAGGAAGTTGCTGAAACCGATGTTGCCTTCGCTGGCCGCGTAGAGCTCTGATACCTGCTTGATACCAAAGCGTCTTTTGAATGGCACCCATATGCTGGGGCGAAGGCCGTTGCCTATCATCCTTGTCAGTCGATGCTGCCTGTCCCGGGGACTTGGGGGCTGCGCGAGAAGATAGCGGCACAGCTCGCCCACGTAGCCAAAGACCGTGGCATCGAAGCGACGAACATCATTCCAGAACTGGGTGGCCGAGAACTTGCGCCGAATAGCGATTGCACAGCTACCAGCCAACGCAGCACCCCAACAGACAAGCAGGCCTGTGCCGTGATAAAGCGGCAATGGGACGTAGACGACATCATCAGGTTTGAGCGCAAGCGCCATGTGCCCAAAGCCACCGTAGGCCTTGAACCATTTGAGGTGACTGCTCGGTGCGGCCTTGGGCAAGCCGGTCGTGCCGGAGGTGAACAGATAAACGGCAGTGTCTCCAGCTACCGGACGATTGAGAATCCTCGGCTCATCGGAACGATAGCTGTCTACAGCGGTAATAATGTTGACGAAACGCTCAGGGGTCTTGTGACGCCGTTTCCACTGCTTAAAGGCACTGTCGCTGAGGATGTCGATATCAGGTACGAACAGCTTGAACTCGAAATCCAGGACGTCCGGTGAAGTCGCAGCCGCGATCGCAGTGTCCCACGCCTCCATCTGTTCTTCGCCCATAATGACGGCACGTGGTCGCGTAAGGGTGAGAGAATGAACGAGACTTTCGCCCCGTTGGGCTGTATTGATCATTGCGCAGGCCGCCCCAAGTTTGGCGGCGGCCATGATTACCGCGAGTACCTCAGGCCGGTTCTGCATATTAAGGGCGATGACGTCGCCCCGTTCGATACCCATGGCATGGAGATAGTTGGCAGTCTTGTTGACGAGTGTGTTGAGCTGCCTGTAGGTGATCGCGCGTGACTCGTACAGAATCGCCGTGACGTCGCCATGTTCATCGGCGTTATTGATCAGAATGTCGCCCATTGTCAGATCGGCCTGCTCTCTGATAAGGGCGAAATAATAGACCCCCTTCAGAATGGATGGCAGTCGCCGGACCACTGCGGGCAAGGTTCTGACGATATCAGTCAGACCGATTCGCTCGCCTTCACTCATCGGGCTGAATCTCGATTTCCGCAAGAAGCTGTCGGCCTTTCACCTGAGTGCCCGCGCTGACATGGACCGCCGCCAGACGGCCGCTAGCATTGGCGGTGAGCGGATGTTCGATCTTCATGGCTTCCAGCGTGAACAGCAGTTCGCCCTGTTTCACAATGTCTCCTTCGCTTGCGTGAGCGGCAATGACCAGTCCGTCCATTGAAGCATAAATACGGCCATCACCAACACTGGCGGTCGCACTCTTTCGCTGGCGGGTGACATCGGTAAACGCGTGGTGCGAAGTGTGACTCACTTCTCTCACCTTGAGCCACACGCTGCGACCGCCTTCTGGTCCGGTCATTATGAAAGGGACACGAATCCGACGCCTGTCTATGACCACCATGATGGCATCAGCTTCTGTCGTCAGCACACGGAACTCATGCCGGCCATGTTCAGCCGTGACTTCGAAGATGGGCTCTGACTGCTGCTGCCTCGTCTGACCTGCGGCGGCTATCCGGCGGATTCTCACAGCTTGTGCGGATGTTTCACTGTCTTCGGCCTGCAGGATAATGTTTGACGCAACAGGAATGGCCAGTGCGCCGCTTGCCTTGAGGCCGGCCGCGCGAGGATCGGACTTGAGGTAGATTACGAGCGCTGCCAGCGCTAGCGCCAGTCCAGCTTCATCCTGCTCCACGCCTAGTGCCTGACTCTGTTGTTGAAGAAAGGCGGTGGTGGTGCGGCCACTAATGAATTCACTGTTGCGGAGGATGCTACTGAGAAATGAAAGATTGCTGGTCAGACCAAACAGCGTCATGTTGTCCAGTCCCTTCAGCAGATGACGGCGTGCCGTCTCGCGATCCGGTCCAAAGCCGATAACCTTGGCAAGCATGGGGTCATAATACGGGGATATTGTCTGACCGCTCAGGAAGCCATCGTCCACTCGCAGACCGCCGCTACGTGCAGCTACGGCAGTCGGTGCGCCGCTGAAGTCGGTGATAAGACCGAGCTCGTCAACGCTTTTACCCTGGTGCTGCCATAGCGCAATATGCCCGGTCTGGGGCAGAAAATCGCGTGAAGGATCTTCCGCGTAGACTCGAACTTCTATGGCGTGACCGCGCAGGACAATATCGCTCTGCTGAAGTTTCAGCTGACGACCGGCCGCCACTTCGATCTGCATGGCGACCAGGTCCAGGCCTGTCACCATTTCCGTTACCGGATGCTCGACCTGCAAGCGGGTGTTCATTTCGAGGAAGTAGAAGCTTCCACTGCGGTCCAGCAGGAATTCCACAGTACCAGCGCCAGAGTAGCCACAGCTACTGGCGGCACGAACGGCTGCCTCGCCCATCTGCTGTCTCAACGCTTCGCTCACTACAGGAGAGGGCGCTTCCTCGACGACTTTCTGATGCCGTCGCTGTATTGAACAGTCACGCTCACCAAGATGGATGGTGTGGCCGTAGCGGTCCGCCATGACCTGAATTTCGATGTGACGTGGCTCGATGACTGCCTTTTCCAGAATGACCTCGTCGCTGCCGAAGGCGTTCAGTGCCTCGGAGCGAGCCGTCTTGAGCTGTGCCTCGAAGTCTGCTGCCTTTTGCACCAGCCGCATGCCGCGGCCACCGCCGCCAGCGGAAGCCTTGATCATCAGCGGGTAACCGATCGCGTCTGCTGCAGACTTGAGTGTCTCGGTATCCTGTGCAGCATCTTCGTAGCCGGGTATGCAGGGTACACCGGCTTTCAGCATGGCGACCTTGGAAAGGCGTTTGCTGCCCATAAGTTCGATCGCGGCGGCAGGTGGTCCGATGAAGATGACGCCAGCGGCCTCACAGGCACTGGCGAAGGCTGTGTTTTCCGACAGAAAACCGTAGCCAGGGTGCACCGCGCCGGCGCCGGTGGCTTCGCAGGCCGCCACGATCTGCGCAATATCCAGATAGCTTTCGCTACTGGTGGAACCTTGCAGGGCATAGGCTTCGTCCGCGAGACGCACATGAGCGGCATCGGCATCAGGTTCGCTATAGACAGCGATAGCACGATAGCTCAGTCGTTGCGCCGTCCGAATGACGCGGCAGGCAATTTCGCCACGATTCGCGACCAGTATGCTATCGAACTGATGTACCTTCGCTTCGCTATCACTCATTGCTGGTCAGCCTCCCATCGTGGCTTGCGTTTCTGCATGAAGGCCATGGTCCCCTCTGCACCCTCGTCGCTCTGCACAGCCGCACTGAAGCTCAACGCAGCCGCATCGAGAATATCCTGCAATGGCTCGGACGAAGGCGGATCAACCCGGTGCAGCAGAGCTTTGGTTTCCCGGCTGGCTCGCGGCGCACAGCGTCGTATTTCCGCAATCACGGCGTCGACACGGTCTTCAAGGGCACCTGCGGACTCTACTGTTTCGTGTATCAGCCCGAGTCTCAGTGCTTCATCGGCGCCGAAGCGGCGACCCAGAAGTGCCAGCGAACGGGCTTGAGTGAGCCCAATTCGACGCACCACGAAAGGCGCAATTTGGGCAGGCAGAATGCCGAGGCTGGTTTCAGGTAGGCCAAAGCGGGTGTCGGGCGCGGCAATGGCATGATCGCTTACGCAGGCAAGACCGAACCCGCCGCCAAGCACTGCACCATCAAGCGCAACGACCACGGCGCAGGGTGCCTGGTCGATGGTCATGAGCATTGTGCCAAAGGCGCGATTCAGCGCAGCAAATGGGTCTGCTGCGATTTGCTGGGCGCTGGTCTGCTGCAGATTGTCAGCGGCTGTAGTTCGGCCGTTATCGGATGATGCGCGCTGTCTTGCACCGGCCATGTCGCTGATATCCGCACCTGCACAGAAATGCTGCCCCTCACCGGAAATGACTACGACACGTACCATGTCAGCTGACAGATCAGTTGCGTTTCTTGAGGCAACAACCCCAAAGACTGCAATCAGCTCCTTGACCATCTGCAGGCTCATGGCGTTCCGTACCTGGGGACGTGAGAGCACGACCCGCAGGACACCAGCTGAAAAGTCCAGTTTCAGGGCCTCGGTTTTCGGGAAATTCATTTCAACGCCTCCTGTGAAGCGAGCTCTGCATTGGCGACTGCCGGTGCGGCGGCGACAGGCGATTTTTTCTTGCCGGGGAGTGTGCCCATCAGTTTGCAGATGATGCCAAGCATGATTTCGTCAGCACCACCGCCAATAGACACCAGCCGGACATCACGGAAGGCCCTCGAGACCTGGTTGTCCCACATGAAACCCATGCCACCCCAATACTGCAGACAGCTGTCCGTCACTTCGCGGCCGAGTCGGCCAGCCTTGAGTTTGGCCATAGAGGCCAGATTGGTCACGTCTTTACCAGCTACATAAAGTTCACAAGCTTGATAGGTGAGAGCCCGCAGACATTCAATTTCAGTCTGCAGCTCGGCGAGTCGGAAATGAACGACCTGGTTGTCGATCAGTGGCTGGCCGAAAGTCTTGCGCTCGCGACAGTAATTGATTGTCTCGTTCACGCAGTTTTCCAGCGCCTTGATAGTGTTGGCAGCCCCCCAGAGCCGCTCTTCCTGAAACTGCAGCATCTGCAGCATGAACCCCGTACCCTCGGCGCCAACGCGATATCGCTGCGGCACACGCACGTCATCGAAGAAGACCTGCGCCGTTTCAGAGGAACGCATGCCTAGTTTGTCGAGGTGCTTGGAGAGGGTGATGCCTGGGGAATTCATCGGCACGACAATCAGTGTCTTGTTCTTGTGAGGCTTATCAACGCTGGTATTTGCCAGCAGACATATGAAATCGGCCTGCGGCGAGTTGGTGATCCACATCTTGTGGCCATTGATGATGTAATCGTCGCCATCCTTGCGTGCCGTGGTCTTCAGTCCGGCAACGTCTGAACCGGCGCCGGTCTCACTGACGCCGATGCAGCCGATGGCTTCGCCGGTAATGGACGGCGCCAGGAACTCGCGCTTGAGCTCATCAGAACCAAAACGGGCAATGGCCGGGGTGCACATGTCGGTCTGGACCCCGATAGCCAGCGGGATGCCACCGGCCCATGCCGTACCGAGCTCTTCGGCAGCCACGAGATTGTACGAGTAGTCGAGGCCAAGACCACCATACTTCTCAGGCTTATGGATGCCTAGAAGACCAAGTGCGCCCATTTTGCGGAAGATATCGCGCATCGGAAAACGGCCATCTGCTTCCCACTGCGCAACGTTGGGGTTTATCTCCTGCTCGACGAACTGGCGCACAGTCCGACGGATTTCATTATGTTCCTGGGTGAACAGCATTCGGCTACTCCCGTAGATGGTCTTGTTATGAATTAGAAACGGGCGACGCCGAAGGTGCTGGGTCGCAGTGTTCGTGCCTCGGCTTCGTTACACACCAGCAGGCAGTGGGCGAGTACAGATCGGGTTTCGCGCGGGTCAATGAGGCCATCGTCCCAAAGTCTTGCGGTGCCATAAAGGGAGGTGCTGCCCTTGTTAAGTTTTTCTGCAGTCGCAGCCTCCAGCGCGTCGAGCATCTTCGGATCTGGCTCCACGCCCAGCTTGCGCTGTTTTTCTTCTGCTACGATGCGCAGCACCTTGCCCGCCTGTGCGCCACCCATGACTGCCGTTCGGCTGTTGGGCCAGGCGAAAATGAATCTCGGGTCGAGACCACGCCCGCACATGGCATAGTTGCCGGCACCGTAGGAGCCGCCGACCACGACAGTCAGCCTGGGCACAGTGGCGTTGGCCACAGCCTGCAGCATTTTCGAGCCATGTTTGATAATGCCATGCTGCTCGCTATCGGTGCCGACCATGAATCCGGTCGTGTTATGGAAGAAGATGATGGCGGTATTGCTTTGCTCGCAGAGTTGAATGAACTGCGCCGCTTTGGTCGCCCCGGCCGAGGTGATCGGGCCGTTGTTACCGATGATGCCGCAACTGAAGCCATCGATGCGGATAAAACCGCAGACGGTCTGTGCATCGTAAGCCGCCTTGAAGTCCTGATAGCGCCCCCCATCGGCCAATCTGATGACGATTTCACGAACATCGTAAGGCGTCTTGGTATCGGCGGGTACGAGACCGAGCAGCTCATTCTGGTCGTAGGCGGCGGGCCGTGATTCTGCACGATTGAGCGGCAGTGTGCGCTGCCATGGCAGCATCGCTACCAGCTCCCGCACGGTTTCGATGGCATCGCCGTCGTTGTCAGCGATATATTCAGCCGTACCGGCTTCGGTGGCGTGCATCTCGGCACCGCCGAGCTCTTCGTCGCTGGCGACTTCACCGGTGGCGGCCTTGAGCAGGGGAGGGCCCGCGAGAAACAGTTTGGACTGACCTTTCACCACCACGACGTAATCAGACAGGCCGGGTTGATAGGCGCCGCCCGCTGTGGCGTTACCATGCACAACAGTAATCTGTGGGATGCCAAGCGCCGAAAGCCGCGCCTGATTGGCAAAGCCTCGCGCACCTTCAACGAAGACATCAGTGGCGTAATTGAGATTGGCACCGCCGCTTTCAGCGAGCGTGATGATGGGCAACTTGTTTTCCCGGGCGATCGTCTGCAGTCTGAGTGACTTTTGCAGTCCCGCTGGACTGATGGTCCCACCCTTGATCGCTGCGTTACTGGCGACCACCAGGCAGCGCATGCCGGAGACCACGCCAATGCCGCCGATGATGCCACCGCCTGCCAGGCTACCGTCCTTATCGTCATGCATTTTGTAGCCGGCAAGGCTGCAGATTTCGAGGAACTCGCTGTCGCGATCTATAAGCCGGCGAATCCGATCCCATGGCAGGAGCTTTCCGCGTTTCTCGAATTTCTCTCGCGCCGCTTCAGCACTATCGAAGACCTTGCGTTCTATCGCTCGGAACTCCTCCACCTGCGCACGCATGGCCGCAGTATTTCGCTCAAAGGCTTCACTGCGGGTATTGAGGGTGCTTTCGAATCCATACATGGCTCAGTCCTTCTGCAGCACTTTCGGTGTCACACTGCGGTGGAAGCCATTGAACTCCGGCTTGTTGCGGGCTTTGGCCAAGGGCCAGACCCGATTGCCGAGAGATGCCGCCCCGTCCACACGTATTGTGGCGCCGTTGATAAAGCATGCCCCTTCGCTCAGGAGGAAGCAGATCGCTGCGCTGACCTCGGCTTCAGTGCCAAGGCGCTTCTGGGGCACGCTTTCAGCGAGTTGAGAAATCAATGGCTTCATGCTGATGTCATAGTTATCGAGGCCGCTGGAGGCGATCCAGCCCGGTGCGATCGCATTGACGCGAGTGCCACTGGACGCCCACTCGACGGCAGCAGTTTTCGTCAGGTTTTCCATGCCCGCCCTTGCCGCACCCGAGTGCCCCATGCCCGGCATGCCGCCCCACATGTCGGCAATAATGTTCACGATGGCCCCGCCATGCTTGCTCATTGACTGCTTGTAGACCTCGCGCGCCATCATGAAGCCGCCAGTCAGATTAGTCCTGACGACAGTTTCGAAGCCTTTCTGTGAGATCGAGCTGAGTGGCCCTGGAAACTGGCCACCAGCGTTGTTGACCAGACCATGAATCTGGCCATGCGCATCCACGATCGAGCGCACCGTTTCGACGACGCTGGCCTCTTCACGGATATCGCACGCTCGAGTATCGACCTTGCCGCCGTCCTCGATGATTTCAGCCTGCGTCGAGTCGAGCTTTTCCTGCTTGCGCCCAATCAGCACGACACGGGCGCCAAGGGCAGCAAGCTCGTGGGCATTACAGCGGCCTATGCCACTGCCGCCGCCAGTGACGATGATGGTCTGGCCTTCGAACAGCTGATCTTTGAAAACGGAGGAATAAGGCATGTCGGATTCTCAGGCGCGGGTTGTTGGTGAGCTTGCTGCGAGCTGGGCTGCGATTTCGGCAGTCACCGGAATCGGGAAGTCGAGCAGTTGCTGACCGAATGCCTTGCCCTGGGGGTCAATTCGCAGACTGGCGACGCCCCCGCCACCTAATGCCTGCTCTAGTACAAAGTTGAGCGCGTTGATGCCAGGCAGGTCGTACCGGTGCACCAGTGAGCGTTTGTCCGCTGCCGAGCCTGCGAGGGTATGGCCCATATACTCTGCGACTGCATCAGCCGTGAGCGCTGCACGTATGACAGGCAGCCATTCCGCTCTGCGGGCGATCACACCAATATTCGATACATCGCCCTTGTCGCCTGAGCGAGCCCAGGCCAGCTTGATGAGCGGCACTAGCTCGCTGGTAGCTGTTGGGGCAGTGTCCGGAGTCGAGCTGTCCACAGCCTGTTTGGCTGCTGCAGGCGCTTCCACGGCGGGCAGTTCTACCGATATTGTCTCGTCGCCATCTTTGCCGAGTACGGTCACTGAAAGATCGCACGCAGCTTTGGGAACCAGGCACGAGAAAAGGCGAATTTTCGGCCAGACGTCGGGGCGACCGCCGACAAGGCCGGTCATACCCGGCGCCATGCCAGTACTGGCCTGCGCGATTTCCCGCGAAAACAGTACGAGCGCTTCCTTCTTCGGGTGAGCGCAACCAATCTTCACCACCACCTCGCGGCTGTCCACCAGCTTCTGCTGTGCATTCGGACCGTAGGTCTGTTCGATGCCCAGTACCTCGATAGTGGTCTCGGTGTAATCAGGCCAACCCTTTTCCGCGAACAGTCTGCTGGTTTTCTTCAATATGGCTTCAGCCACCGACCGCGCCTTGGCCGGCGCTTCGATACCAGCGAGCATAAAACTCACGGCACACTTGAAGCCATCAGGCCAGGTGCCGGACACCTTGTAGTCAGGTCCAGGCGGTAAGCCTCGCGCGCCGGATACAGTCACACGCCTGCCGGCCTCGACCGTTTCGATATTGACTTGCCTGAAGTCACAGTTCACGTCCGGGAGTCGGTAGCTGGCCGGGTCGCCGATCTCGTAGACCAGCTGCTCTGCTACGGTAGCGAAGCTGACTGTGCCACCAGTGTTCTCCGGTTTGCTGACTGTAAAGCTGCCGTCGGCTCGGACGTCGATGATGGGGAAGCCCATATTGTCGTAGCCATCGCAGACGTCCTTCCAGTCGGTGAAGTTGCCGCCGGTGCACTGTGCGCCGCACTCGATGATATGGCCGGCAAGACTGGCCTGTGCCAGTCGGTCATAGTCCTGCCAATTCCAGCCGAATTCGTGCATCAGCGGCGCCACAACGATAGCGCTGTCCACGACACGCCCAGTAATAACCACATCAGCGCCTGTTGCCAGCGCTGCTGTGATCGCAGGGGCGCCAAGATAGGCGTTCATGCTCACCATCATTTCAGGCAGTGCTTGATTGGTGAACATCTCCCGGACGCCCTGACGGACAAAGTCAGCTTTCTTGGGTAGCACGTCGTCGCCGTTCACCACCGCGATCTTCAACTCGATGTTCTGTTCATTTGCGAGCGCCTGGATGGCTTCGGCGCAAGCCTGAGGATTCACGCCCCCGGCGTTACTGATGACCTTGATGCCTTGACGCTTGAGCTCGGGGAGCAGCGGGCCCATTACCTGCCTGACGAAATCGCTGGCATAACCAGCCTTGGGATCCTTCATCTTCTGTGCAGCCATGATGGACATGGTGATTTCTGCCAGATAATCGAACACGAGGTAGTCCAGCCGACCTTTTTCCACCAACTGCTGCGCGGCAGTATTGGTATCGCCCCAGAAGCCAGAGGCGCAACCGATGCGGACAACCCGCTCCGAGGCTGGACTGGAGGAGGTGTCTTGAGCTGTTGTGGATGGGCGTCCCGGGTTCATTGCGTGCTCCTTTTGCAAGCGCTGGCGATCGTTGCAAAACACTACCAAGCAAGCGCTTGGTTTGTAAAGCTGTAAAATTCGGATATGATCGCTTTAGTCGATCAAATACGGGACCCTCAAGCATGAAAGAATCAGACCGCCTTGCGGTAGAAGGCGAGTCGCCGCGTGGCAGGCTCCTGAGGGAGGCTGCGCATCTGTTCCGCGAAAAAGGCTTTGAACGCACTACAGTGCGCGATATTGCTGCGGCTGTAGGGATCCAGAGTGGCAGCATCTTTCATCATTTTCGGTCAAAGGAAGACATCCTTTACTACATCATGACCGACACGATCGAGGAGATCACCGCGCGAATGGAAGCCGAACTGGCACGGTCGTCCGATCCGGTGGAGCGGCTGCGCTCGCTGATATTCTGCGAACTGCAGGCTGTGAATGGCCAGACCAGCGAAGCCATGGCGGTTCTGGTGTACGAGTGGCGCAGTCTGGCCAAGGAGCGGCAGGAACAGGTTCTCAAACTGAGAGATTATTATGAGCATCTGTGGCTGAGTGTATTGCAAGAATGTGCAGCGGCTGGTCAAATAGCTGCTGACCCCGGTATTTTAAGGCGTTTTCTCGCCGGGGCGCTCAGCTGGACGGTAACCTGGTATCGCACGGACGGAAGCGCATCATTGGAAGATCTTGCTTCGCAGGCACTTACGCTGGCGGTGAAGCAATAGCACAGGGCCATTGCCCCTTTTGATGGCAGCCTTCGGGACTGCATGACTAATAACAATATTTATAAGAATCAGGACGCTCACCTCATATGCCGAACTCATCTCTGAACAGCTCATCCCGCTCTCTCGCCACTCGCAAGAGCGCATCCTATCGTTGCCTGACTGTTGTCTTTGCAATGCTCGGCGGCCTGGCTTTTGCCAATATGGCCCGCGCAGAGGCTATCTATGTCTTTGGTGACAGCCTGTCTGATACTGGTAACCTGGCTTCGGTCACCAGTGACTTTCCAAACCCGCCGTTTTCCGGTAATCGCGTTACAAATGGTGATACCGCGGTAGAAGTGCTTGCTGACCTTCGTGGCGTAGCACTTGAAGCCTCGCTGCATCTCGTGGGTCCGGCTCAAGGCACCAACTACGCCGTGGCTGGTGCCAAAGCTGGTACCGATGAGCCAATCGACCTTAACACTCAGGTCGACGCGTTCCTGCTCAATACACAGGGCCAGGCCCCTGCTGATGCACTGTACGTCGTTTTCATTGGTGGTAACGACGTCCGTGCAGCACGCGATGAGCCAAATCATCGCGCTTCGAGTGAGCTGCTCAAGGCCGCGCTCGATGGGGTAAAGACCAATGTCGAGAAGCTGATCGCTGCCGGCGCTGAACAGGTCGTTGTGGTGAACGTGCCAGATATCGGCGCTATTCCTGAAACAAGTCAGCTTGCGGCGACCACGGGCAACTGGTTCCTTCCCACTTCAGCGACTGTCAAGACAGCGGCTTACAACCTGGGCCTCAAACAGCGGGTGAAGTCACTTGAGAAAGCCAGCGGCAAGGACATCGTCCTGATCGACCTGTTTTCAGCCTTCCGCAGCATCGACAAGGATGCCGAGGCGTATGGCATCAGCAATACCACTGAGCCTTGTTTCAGCCAGGCGACCCGCAGCTATACCGAAGGCTGTGCGTTTGGCCAGAATATCAGCAGCTACGCCTATTTCGACGAAGTTCATCCAACCGCGAAACTTCACGAGCGTGGCGGTCGGCTGCTGTTCGCCTACGCGCCCTGAGCCGGATTTCATTCCTGCCTGATCCCCGCTTGAACCCCCAATAGCCGTCTGCCTTTTCCGGAGGCGGCTTGATAGATTGTACCTATCGCTCCTAAAAAGATTATCAATTTTTGATATCAGTCCTGTCGCTGTAGTATTGTTTCCACGGTTTACCCAACTGACCTAATGGAGACAAAGAATGTCAGCAACCTTGATCAATACCGAAATCAAACCTTTCAAAGCAGAGGCCTTCCACAACGGCGAATTCATCACCGTCACCAACGAAGACCTCAAGGGCAAGTGGGCAATCGTCTTCTTCTACCCAGCTGATTTTACCTTCGTGTGTCCAACCGAACTTGGTGATCTGGCGGATTACTACAGCCAGCTGAAGGACATGGGCGTGGAAGTGTACTCAGTGTCGACTGACACTCATTTCACGCACAAGGCATGGCACGACACATCTGACACCATCGGCAAGATCCAGTTCCCGATGATCGGCGACCCAACCGGTGCCATCACCCGCAACTTCGGCGTCATGATCGAAGAAGCTGGTCTGGCAGAGCGCGGCACTTTCGTCATCGATCCAGAAGGCAAGATCCAGATCATCGAGATCAATGCTGGTGGTGTAGGTCGCGATGCTGGTGAGCTGGTTCGCAAGGTGAAGGCTGCGCAGTATGTTGCAGCGCATCCAGGCGAAGTTTGCCCAGCCAAGTGGAAGGAAGGCGAAGCCACACTTGCACCTTCACTCGACCTCGTCGGCAAGATCTAAACAGTCGTATTGATAGTCAGCCAATCTTAAGGAGAACTTCAGATATGTTGGACGCTAATCTCAAGCAACAGCTCAACGGTTATCTGCAGAAAATAGTCAAGCCAATAGAATTGACCGTGTCGGTTGATGACAGGCCGAAGTCGCAGGAGCTGCTGGATCTGGCACAAGAGATTGCAGCAATGTCTCCGAAGATTGCGCTGACCGTCAATCAGCCCGCTCAGGAGGGCCGCGTGCCCCTCCTGACAATTTCACCTGAAGGCGAAAAGGCCAGGGTGGAGTTTGCAGGTATTCCGATGGGTCATGAGTTTACTTCGCTGGTGCTGGCATTGCTCCAGGCGGGTGGTCATCCATCGAAAACCGAAAAAGCATTGCTCGATCAAATTGTCGAGCTTGATCCTTCAACGGAGCTCAAGTTCGAGACGTACATATCACTGTCATGTCACAACTGCCCGGATGTGGTTCAGGCGCTGAACCTCATGGCTGTGCTGAACCCCAGAATCAGCCATACCATGATCGACGGCGGTCTGTTCAAGAGTGAGGTCGAAGATCGCAACGTGCTGGCTGTACCGGCAGTGTTCGTGAACGGCGAGCTCTTCGGGCAGGGCAAAATGACGCTGGCCGAAATCCTGGACAAGGTGGACGACAAGTCGGCTGAGAAGAAGGCCGCTGCCCTGGCAGACAAGACGCCCTATGAAGTGCTGATCGTCGGCGGTGGTCCAGCTGGCGCTTCTGCGGCGATTTACGCAGCACGCAAGGGCATCCGTACGGGTATCGTAGCCGAGCGCTTCGGTGGCCAGGTCGCCGATACCATGGGCATCGAGAATTTCATTTCAGTGAAAGAGACCGAGGGTCCGAAGCTGGTCGCGAATCTCGAGCAGCATGTGCTGCAATATGATGTCGACCTGATGAATGGCCAGAAAGCGCGCAAGCTGCACGCAGCGAGCGTCTCTGCAGACGGTACCCCTGCCGATTATATCGAGGTGGAACTGGAGTCTGGCGCGCGCCTGAAGAGTCGCTCAGTCATTCTGTCCACTGGTGCCCGCTGGCGCGAGATGAACGTGCCAGGGGAGAAGGCGTATCGAGGCAAAGGTGTGGCCTACTGTCCACACTGTGACGGCCCATTATTCAAGGGCAAGCGTGTTGCGGTCATCGGTGGTGGCAACTCTGGCATCGAAGCGGCGATCGATCTCGCTGGCATCGTCGAGCATGTGACGGTACTCGAATTCGCCGATACGCTGCGAGCCGACGCGGTTCTTGTTCGCAAGGCGCGTTCGCTGAAAAACGTCACCATCATCATGGAAGCTATGTCGACCGAGGTGACTGGCGACGGCAAGCGCGTAAACGGCCTCAACTATGTGGATCGCGCCACCAATGAAACGCATCATATCGAGCTGGCGGGTATCTTCGTGCAGATTGGTCTGGTGCCAAACACTGAGTGGCTCAAAGGCGATATCGAGTTGAGCGAGCGCGGTGAAATCGTGGTGGATACCAAGGGCCAGACTTCACTGCCGGGTGTGTTCGCTGCCGGTGACGTCACCACGGTGCCTTACAAGCAGATCATCATTGCGATGGGTGCGGGGTCAGGCGCAGCGCTGGGTGCCTTCGATCACCTTATCCGGACGCCACTGCCCAGCAGTGTGAGCGAGCAGGAAGACACTGCCGAGGAAGAGGCAGCCTAAGGCGATCCAGGCTCACGATTGACTGACAAGCCCGCTTCGGCGGGCTACACTGCTTCATTCAGTCTTCATCAAGGTGCGCCTTTCGCATGCAGTTTCAGGTCATTCCCGTCACGGCTTTTGAACAGAATTGCTCCATCATCTGGTGTGAGCAGACTCGCAAAGCTGCGGTGGTGGATCCTGGTGGCGACCTCGACCGAATCCTGCACGCACTGGACTTCGAAGATTTAGAGCTCGAGAAGATCCTGGTGACCCATGCCCATATCGATCATGCCGGAGCGGTTTCGACACTGGCAGCCTTACGTAAGGTGCCCATTGAAGGGCCAGCGCTTGAAGACAAGTTCTGGATAGACCTGCTGCCGCAGCAGAGCCAGATGTTCGGCTTCCCGGAGGCGGAGACTTTCGAGCCAACGCGCTGGCTGGTCGATGGTGACGAAGTCACCGTCGGTAATGAGGTTCTTCAGGTCATCCACTGTCCCGGCCATACGCCCGGGCACGTGGTCTTCTATAACAAGAGTAGGGGCCTTGCCCTCGTTGGTGACGTTCTGTTTCACGGTTCTATCGGCCGAACCGACTTTCCCAAGGGCGATCACGCCACGCTTATTTCATCGATTCGCAACAAGCTTTGGCCACTCGGCGACGATATTGCATTCGTACCCGGTCACGGCCCCATGTCGACTTTCGGTGACGAAAAGGAAAATAACCCCTTCGTCAAAGTCTGATCAATTCCGGCTACGAAAAGTCGAGAAAGTTAGGCGGCCTGTGCGTAGCGTTGAAACGCAGAGCTGACTCCAGTGATCTTGCCGTACGCAGCAGAACGTGTTCCTGCCAGGGCCCCGCATGCAACTGCAGACCAATGGGCAAGCCTTCTCCGGATAGCTTTACAGGCAGCGTAATCGCCGGCATGCCTATCAGATTATCGTTGATCGAGAAACGCATGATCTCGGTCATCAGGCCGAGGTCGAGCGCTACCTTACTGCCCTTAGGCCGCCTCGGGGGCAAGGCTCCTGTCGCCGGCGTCACAAGCATATCCACCTTGGCGTACAGGGCTTCATGCTGGGCAATGGCGCGCGTCCGCACACGCTGAGCCTTCACATAATCCGTGCTCCTGAACAAGCGGGCGAAAGCCAGCAGCATCCGGGTGTCATCGTTGAAGCGCTCGGGGGTCGCGCGGTAAGGCTGCTCTACTGACGACAGCATTTCCGTCATGATCGTAACCGCATGGGCAAGTCGCATGTCCTCCAGCCCTTCAATGATAACAGGCACGATTTCCGCGCCCAGACTCTCGAGCACTTTCACCGCCTCGCGACAGGCCGATACGATGGCCTGATCGGCATGCTCGAACCAGGGCTTGTAGATGCCGATCTTCAGACCTTTCAGGTCGGATTTGAAATAGTTCGACAGATGGGGAAATGGTTGATGACAGCTGGGGCCATGAAGTGGGTCAGGCCCGGCAATGGTTGCGTATGCGAGTGCGACATCATCGACGCTGGCACCTATCGGTCCCAGGTGATCCACAGTGTCACAGAGAGAAAGCGTGCCTGCGCTGCTGATGCGGCCCCAGGTAGGCTTCAGCCCGACCACACCGCAAAACGCGGCTGGTATTCGCACAGAGCCGCCACCATCCGAGCCAATAGCGACGGGACATATGCCACTGGCCACTGCAGCCGCGCTGCCACCCGACGAGCCTCCGGCGAGATACTCAGTGTCCCAGGGGTTGAGACAGTGCCCGTAATGCGGGTTGGCACCGGTCACGCCTATGCCGATTTCGTGCATATTGGTCTTGCCCAGAATCATGGCGCCTGCGGCACGCAGCCTGGAGACTACGGAGGCGTCACTTTCGACACTGTGATCCTGACCGAAGACTTCAGTGCCACCGGTGGTCGCGAAGGGCACAGCATTGATACTGTCCTTGATGGCAACCGGCACCCCTTCGAGCAAACCTCTCGGCTGCACCGACATGAAGCGCTTGGTACTGGCCTCCGCCTGGTGTCTCAGTGCATGGCTATCGGTAAATATGAAAGCCTTCGAGTCCTGCATGTGGGGCGATTCAAGTGCAGCCTGTAGCTGCAGCGAGACTGTGAGTGGCGATCTGAGCTCACTGCGGTAATCGCGAGCATAGGCTAGGGTGGCGCAGTTAAGCGACCCGCGCAGACTTGCGCTCTTCTGATTGAGGTTCTCCTCTTCTACCGACTCCATGAACATCTGCACGGAACGCTGTGCGCCAGTCGCGGTAACTGCAGAGGTGTTGGTGTGCAGGGCGGTAAAACTTGGGTGGATGTCATAGCGGTGCTGCCTGAACTCGTTCATCCCAAGCTGAGAATTGACGATTGGCTCAAGAATCTTCCTTGCCATATCGGTTTCGAGTACCGATACGGAAAGACCTAGTCCACGGCCGGTGAGACCCGGCATCTTGTAAGTTTTTAAATCGTAGCTCATTGCATGTACCGGTTTGGTCATGGGATGTATGTGTGAGTTGCTGTAAGTACCTGCACGTACACAAAGTCAAGTGTAGTTAACGCAATTGCTACATACGGTAGCAATTCAACGCCAAGTTGGAACTGAACTTCGGCCGGTGGCCTTCTAAGATCAGTAGACAAGAGATCTGATCAAAGATCCACCAGAAGACAAAGCCGATGATCATCACCGTGGCAGTACACAGCTTATGTTCGATTTTCAGAAAAATAGCATGCCGAAGGGCAGGGCAGAAGTAAAAGCCGCCAGTGCTGCTCAGGTCAGACCGAACCTTTTCGTCCCCACATTCCTTGGCTTGAGCATCGCGCTCGCCGGTTGTGGCGGTGGCGGCGGTGGCAGTGGCAGCGGAGCTACTGCAGTTGCGCCGATCGTGAACAAGACTTTTGCGGTGTCTGGTCGTATCCAGGTCGCTGCCAATGCCTATGTCGATCTTGATACAGCTGATACCGGCGGCGGTGTCTTCTCCCCGCGCAATAACCAGATCACCTCACCACAAGCCATCAACAATCCCGCCATCGTTGGCGGCTACGTGAGCTCGCGCGCTGGCACTTATGCCGGTTCGGGCAACAGCTTCAGTTATGTGGAAGATCCTACAGATTTCTATCGGGTCACACTGGTTGCTGGTCAGCAGGTTACCCTGAAGCCGCGGATAGCCGATGATTTCCTGGGTCCGGCCTCTGTAGCACAACGTTTAACCGTGAAAAAAATCGACGAGAACAATCCAGGTGCTACCCCGGTAGACATCAACGTGCCCGTCGTGTCCGACGATCCACAGACCGTCTCGATTACCCAATCCGGCGAATACCTCATTCAGATCGACGAAACCCAGGGGCCCTCGAATTACACTTTGATCGTTGGTGAATTCGGCGCCCTGTCGAGTCTTGATGACTCCGCTGCAGCTGCCTTGTCAGTGCCTGAAGGCGCTCGCTTTGTAAGCGGTGAAGCAATCGTGATCATGAAGGGTGCTGCTGGTAGCTATTCTACTGCGGCGTCCACTACTGACAGCTCAGCATCGCTTGCAGAGCTCATGTCTTCCCAGAATATCGTCGAAGTTGAATCGTTGACCGAAGGGTCGAGCACCCACAAGATCAGGTTCGATATGTCAGGTGGCATGTCGATCGCCTCAGCGTCCTTCGCCGGAACAGCGGCGGATGCAGCTCGTGCAGAGACGCTGGCCAGGATCGCAGAGTTACGAAAGCAGCCGGGCGTACTGCTGGCCGAGCCAAACTACATTCGTCACGCCAGCTCAGCGCCGGTAGGCACCAATCCACTTCGTCGATTCCAGTGGCACAATGACACGATCAATCTTGCGCCGGCCTGGGAGCTGACAAATGGGACTGACGCCGTTGTTGCGGTTCTCGATACCGGTATCTTCCGCAGTCATCCGGACTTGCAGGGCCAGACAACTCAAGGTTGCGATTTCGTGAGTAATCTCGACGCTTCGCTGGATGGCGACGGTGTTGATAACGATCCTCAGGATCCTGGCGACAGCCTGATTGGACAGAGCAGCTATCATGGTACCCACGTGGCCGGCACGGTAGTCGCTGCGGACAACTCAGTCGGCGGTATCGGCGTAGCTTTCGGTGCCAAAGTCATGCCCCTGCGAGTCCTTGGCAAGAACGGTGAGGGCAGTGATTTCGATATAGCGCGCGCCATTCGCTTTGCAGCAGGGATCGAGAACGTGCCTGAATGCGGCGGTTTTGCCACCAAAGTCGATGTCATCAATCTCAGCCTGGGCAGCGCCGGCAGTTCCGTGACCTTGGCCAATGCCGTCAAGGCTGCCAGTGATGCTGGCGTAGTCGTGGTAGCCGCCGCTGGCAACGACAGCACCTCAGCACCCTTTTATCCAGCAGCCTATCCTGAGGTCATCTCAGTCGGTGCTGTTGGTCTTGACCGGGTCAAGGCGCCATACTCGAACTTCGGTTCTACAATCAGTCTTGTCGCGCCTGGTGGGAATATGCAGCAGGACCTGAATACCGACACCTACGGTGATGGCGTGCTGAGCACCTGGGTGAACGATGGTAGCGGCTCTCCAGTTGCGAGCTACGGCTTCATGCAGGGCACCTCTATGGCAGCCCCACATGTGGCTGGCGTGATTGCGCTGCTGCAGTCCTATCGCAAGACCGTCGACTTTGCGGCGAATCTTACTCCTGAGGCAGTCCGCGGTTATATCGCCAATGGCGACTTTACCCGTGATCTTGGCGATCCCCAGCGTGATGATGTGTATGGTCACGGCATAATCGATGCCACCAAGGCGCTGACCATCGTTGCTGGAGCAGGGCCGAATCCGGTGCCCACCCCTGTCATCAATGCCAACCTGACCAATATTCAGTTTACCGTTTCTGGTGCTGTCGATCTCAATCTGACGATCCCTGATTCCGGTATCGTGATTACCAATGTCGAGACTACGACCGTCGACAACCAGACCTGGTTAAGAATAGATGATCTTGCCGATGGCAACGATTCGACCTACCGCGTCATTGCCGATGCCACAGGCCTGGCAGAGGGTGTCTCCTATCCTGGTGCCATCAAGGTGTCGTATACGTCTGCGGTCGATGGTGGTACGCCAAAGGCCCGCACGCTGATGATTCCTGTGGCTTTTGATATTCCCAACAGCAATATCGCCTCTGATGCAGGCACTCATTATGTCCTTCTGGTGGAAGTCGATACTGGTCAGAATTATCAGTTCGTCGCGACCGTCAGCAATGGCTTCTATGACTTCGCCTTCAACGGTATTCCAGCCGGCAATTACCAGGTCTACGCTGGTTCGGATATCGATAACGACGGGTTTATCTGTGACACCGGTGAAGCCTGTGCCGCCTTCCCGCTGAGAAATCTGCCCGACATCATCCGGCTCGACGGCAATCGCAATGACATCGACTTTGGGACTGGCTTCGAGGACGACATTGCTGCAGAAGGTTCATCGTCAGACGCCCTGTTATCGAGTATCCTCACTGGAAAGGGCATCAAGCGCCTGCCGGGAACGCCCCGCAGCCAGAATCAGAACGTTCTGTCCGTTGACAAGCAGATCTTCGGAGGTGCGGTGCCTACCCATTAATCTGATTAAGCCGGCCACGGATGCCGGCATGGGATGAAGCACCATGTCACATTTCACGCTCTTCACAAAAGCCGCACTTGCGGCTTCTGTCGTTTTCATGACGAACGCCTGCGCGTCATCCGATAGCGAAAAAGACGCTGTTCCAAGCGGTGAGGTCGCGCTCAACACCTTGTGGCTGAGCAACCAGTGCAACCTACTGCCTGCTGCCGTCAAAGCGCTCGAACCTGAACAACACCTGAACGATGCAGCGGTCGAGCGTGTTATCGTGATTCGCGACACCACCAAATGGCAGCTATTCTGGAAATCAGTCCATGCCTCACAGTTCGAGATCCCCAAAGCGCCTGACGTCGATTTCGACAAGCATTCGCTGGTGGCCGTGATTGCCTCGCCCCAGAGTCGAGCGGGCGGTGGTATCGAGCTGGCGGGCAATGCCGCGCGAGCTGAAGGTCTCCTGCAGGTGCCAGTGACCATTCGTGATCCCGCGGCTGGTACGATGTCGGCCGCAGTGGTGACCCAGCCCTGTGTTGTGGTACAAACATACCCCGCGCTCGAGGACGACCTGAAGGTTACAGCGGGAGCCTCATCAACTAATTGATTTTTCGGAGAAACAGACTTGGCGAGCAGTAGCTCCAGTTCTACCAGCGACTACAATGCAGATTCGATAGAGGTCCTGACCGGCCTGGACCCGGTCCGGCGCAGACCGGGCATGTACACCGACACCCAGCGGCCAAACCACCTGGCTCAGGAGGTTATCGATAATAGTGTCGATGAGGCGCTTGCAGGCCACGCGAAGCATATCAGTGTCACGCTACACGCGGACCATACGTTGACCGTGAGCGATGACGGCCGTGGTATGCCAGTCGATATCCACAAGGATCAGGGCCTGCCGGGCGTTGAACTCATCCTCACCAAGCTGCACGCTGGCGGCAAGTTCTCCAACAAGAATTACCAGTTTTCCGGTGGCTTGCATGGCGTTGGTGTGTCTGTCGTCAATGCCCTGTCGCTCAAGCTCACGGTGCAGATCAAGCGTGATGGCAACGTGTACCAGATGCGATTTGCCGGTGGCGAAAAAGTCGAGGATCTCAACATTGTCGATACCGTCGGCAAGCGTAACACGGGCACCTCGATCACCTTCGTGCCAGATCCGCAATACTTCGATTCGCCGAAGTTTTCAATCAGTCGGCTGAAGCACAATTTGCGCGCGAAGGCAGTGCTGTGTTCCGGTCTGCGAATCACTTTCAAGAACGAAATTGATAACGAAACCATCGAATGGCACTACGAGGCCGGTCTTACTGATTACCTGAAGGCCTCGACTGATGACACGATTACCGTGCCGCAGGAGCCCTTTGTGGGTTCCATGGCCGGGGGTCAGGAAGCCGTGGACTGGGCCGTGCAGTGGACGCCAGAGCGCGCCGAAACCATCGCGGAAAGCTACGTCAACCTGATTCCGACCATTCAGGGTGGCACGCACGTGAATGGACTCCGCACCGGCCTGCTCGAAGCGCTACGTACGTTCTGCGAATTTCGAAACCTGCTGCCGCGCGGTGTGCGGCTTGCGCCCGACGATATCTGGGATCGCTGCTGCTATGTACTGTCGGTCAAGCTGGCGGACCCGCAGTTCTCCGGCCAGACAAAGGAGCGCCTGTCTTCTCGCGAGTGCGCGACCTTCGTCGCTGGTGTTGTGAAAGACGCCTTCACGCTCTGGCTGAACCAGCATGTGAGCGAAGGTGAAGCCCTGGCTCAGATGGTCATCGAGCAGGCACAGCGGCGGCTCAAGGCATCCAAGCAGGTTGCCCGCAAGAAGATTACCAGCGGCCCCGCTTTGCCCGGTAAGCTGGCCGATTGTAGTGGCAGCGATATCGCGCTGAGCGAGCTGTTTCTGGTGGAGGGTGACTCTGCTGGCGGCTCTGCCAAACAGGCCAGAAACCGTGAGTTCCAGGCCATAATGCCACTGCGCGGCAAGATCCTGAACACCTGGGAAGTCGAGTCCGGCATGATCCTGGCTTCACAGGAGGTGCATGACATTGCCGTTGCGTTGGGTGTCGATCCTGGCTCGGATGACTTGAGCGGCTTACGCTACGGCAAGGTTTGCATACTTGCTGATGCAGATAGCGACGGTGCGCACATCGCCACCTTGCTATGTGCCTTGTTTTTCCAGCACTTCAGGCCGCTGGTCGCCGCGGGACACGTGTTTATTGCCATGCCGCCGCTGTATCGGATCGATCTGGGCAAGGAGACGTTCTACGCGCTGGACGAACACGAAAAGAAAGGCGTGCTCGATCGATTCGAAGCGGAGAACAAACGCGGTACGCCCCAGGTAACCCGCTTCAAGGGCCTCGGCGAAATGAATCCCCTGCAGCTGCGTGAAACCACGATGGCTCCCGATACCCGGAGACTCGTTCAGATGACTATCGATGAACCCAGCGAAGCCATGGAATTGATGGACATGCTGCTTGCGAAGAAGCGGGCCGGCGATCGGAAGACCTGGCTCGAAGACAAGGGTGACTTGGCGGAAGTCGTCTGATCCATTTACTCGCGCGAATCTGGGATCGCGCACCGTCAGACCATGCCGGCGACTTCAGCTAGCTGCCGTCCAGCTCAGTGCCTCAAGCGCTGCAGCGACATGAATCTGGTTTTGCGCAAGCGGGCGTGGCAGCAGCTCTTCGGCACGCGCCAACCTGCGCAGAAGCGTGTTTCGATGCGTATGGAGGCGTTCAGCTGCCAGCGTTGCGTTGCAACCTGCCGAAAGATAGATTCGTAGCGAGCGCCTGAGACTGGGTTGCGCAGTGGACAGCCCGCCGAGGGTATGTTTGATAAACTGCAGAGTCGCTTCCGGGTCTCGAGCCATCAAGGCAACCAGCCGTATTTCATCGAAACTCGCCACCTGTGCCGGAGAATTGAGTCTTCCCAGAACACCTTGCGTGGCCAGAGCATCGAGATGTGCTCGCCTGAAGCCTTCAATGCCGTGGCCAGCTGTTGCTATCGTCATGCGCACATCCGACAGCTTTCTCAAAGCCACCTGAAGTGCCTGTACATCTAAGGCCTTATCGCCGGTGGTCCAGACCCACAAGGTCGCGGCATTGGCGATAACCGTCAGCGGTTGTGTGCTGCCAGCGCAGCGGGCAAACGTGTTGGCCGCCTCATCGAGAACGCCAATTTCGGTCTCAGCCTGCTCACTCCAGATTACTGCGGCATGATGAGCATGATTCAGGGGGTAGTCGAGGCGGTGGCTGGCCTGCTGAGCGCTTACCACGGCACCTTCGAGTATGGCGGTTACCAGTTCGCGACGATCCACATGTGTGCCTCGAACCAGCTGGTCGTGCTCAGCTTTCATGAAAATCGTCATTTCGCGCATGCAGGCATCAATGAAGCTGGCGATGGACCGTGCGGATACGGAGAGCAGTTCCCGCAGCTCGCTTGGGTCTGAGGTCAGCTGGAAGGCGATTACCATCCAGCGCTGCCAGGCGGCATCCTGGGCTGCTCTGGCAGCGGTAAACATGAGGCTGGTCGCGTCTCGTCGAACCAGTTCACGAGCAGTGCTCAGCATATCCGGCGGCAGGTGGGGCGCGACAGGAGCGCCAGGCTTTTCGATATTCGCCATTGCCCAGTGAACAAGATTTGACCGGTTGGCACGTCGAGTGGCTGCCATGATGACGGGGTCGTCTGCCATGAGGTGCAGATTGTCGGTTGAGAGACTCGCTTGATCGATTTCTTCAAGCCATTCAGGCGGAGCGCTCAGCGCCATTTCGGCACCTCGTCGGAACAGTTCACATACCGCCGGGGATGGTGGCGGCCATCTGGCCACTTGTGGCGTTTTGGTCACATGGTTCTCCTGGTGCGGTTTTCTGACAGACCCGTTGCAGAGCAAGCTCAGGAATTCTAGCGAGCAGCACGCTGCAATTAAAGGGCAAAATGCACCATGCCGACTGATTGTTGGTGAGCTTCACACCTTGTTCCAGGCGAATATTGTGCACACAATAGCCTGACCTGTTTATAAAAAAAATATTCAAGGAGGCGCAGTGCCACTACAACAACAAGCCGCCGCAGCGCACACAGATGTCCTCATCATCGGTGCAGGCATATCAGGTATCGGCGCTGCGTACTACCTGCAGCGGGATCAACCAGAGAAGTCCTACATTATCCTCGAAGCCCGTGAAGCATCCGGAGGCACCTGGGACCTGTTTCGCTACCCCGGAATCCGTTCCGATTCAGATCTGCACACTTTCGGCTATGAATTCAAACCCTGGATAGATTCCGAAGCCATCGCCGGTGCCGATAAGATTCTCGACTACCTTCGCAAGACCGCTGCCGAAAACGGTATCGATAGCAAAATTCACTACAACCATAGAGTGCTCGGGGCTGCCTGGAGCAGCGCTGATGCACGATGGACGGTCGAAGTGGAGCGCAGCGATACTGGTGAGCGAATCAGCATGACCTGTAACTGGATCTTTGCGGCCGCTGGCTATTACCGGTATGACGAAGGGTTTACGCCCGAATTTGAGGGTAGAGAAGACTTCAAGGGTGACGTGATCCACCCTCAGCATTGGCCAGAGGATCTGGACTATTCCGGTAAGCGTGTCCTTGTAATCGGTAGCGGCGCAACGGCGGTCACACTGGTTCCGGCCCTTGCCAGGAAGGCGGCCCATGTGACCATGCTGCAGCGTACGCCGACCTATGTCATGAGTCTGCCGTCCAGGGATCCGCTGGCCAACGGCCTGCGGAAACTTTTGCCTGCTACCTGGGCCTACGCGCTGACCCGCCGCAAGAACATCGCGATCTCGAGTGCAGTCTGGCGTTTTTGCCAGAAGTATCCGAAGACCGCCAGACGAATCATCCGCCGTATGAATCAGAAAGCGCTCCCAGAGGGCTATCCGGTCGACGAGCATTTCAATCCCCCGTACAACCCCTGGGACCAAAGACTCTGTGCCGTGCCGAACGGCGATCTGTTCCGGGCCATATCGAAAGGCAAGGCTTCCGTCGTGACCGACCATATCAGGAGCTTCACCCCGCGAGGCGTAGCACTCAAGTCCGGCCAGGAGCTGGAGGCCGACATCATCGTGACAGCGACGGGGCTGAATCTGCTGGTGTTCGGAGGCATCAAGGTGACCGTCGATGGCAAGGCTGTGGACTACGCCGAGAAAGTCGCTTTCAAGGGCATGATGCTCGATGGTGTGCCTAATCTGGCATTTGCTGTCGGCTACACCAATTCCTCATGGACCCTCAAAATCGGCTTGCTGTGTGAGCACTTCTGCCGCCTGTTGGCCCATATGGATAAACATGGTTTCAAGAGCTGTGTGCCGGAGTTGCCGGACGAGAATATGGAAACGCGCCCGCTATTGGATTTTGGTGCCGGATACGTCAAGCGTTCGATCGACTCGCTTCCGCGGCAAGGTGAGGGTTGGCCATGGGTCATGTCGATGGATTATCAGCATGACAGGGCGGTATTGAGAAAAGGGGAGGTTGCTGACCCCCATCTGAGGTTCGAATCCACTGTGACACCAGTCGCCGAAGCGGGAAACCAGGCTGCATGAAAGACTTCAGAAACAGGGTCGTTGTGGTTACCGGTGCCGGCTCGGGCATGGGTCGTGCCTATGCGCTGGAGTTTGCCGGCCTTGGCGCAAAGCTGGCACTGAATGACTTCGATGCCGAAGGTCTCGCCGAAACTGTTCGACAGCTGGGGAACACATCAGCCGCTGTGTTCAGCAAGGTTTTCGACGTTGGCGATAAGGCAGCTATGAATACTTTCGCAGATGAGGTGAAGGCTGAGCTGGGTAACGCGCATATCGTGATTAATAACGCTGGTGTAGGCGGTGGTGGTATGCCGGTGTGGCTCAACAGTGACGAGGCCTACGAGCGCACGATGCAGACCAACTTTTTCGGTGTCGTTTATGGAACACGGGCGTTTTTACCGCAGCTGCTCACAAACGGTGAGGGCGCAGTGGTCAATGTGTCGAGTATTTTCGGTCTGGTCGGTACGCCCAATACATCCGACTATTGTGCGGCCAAATTTGCGGTGCGTGGCTTCACTGAATCATTGATGGTCGAACTGCAACGCTCAGCGATATCGGTGCACCTGGTGCATCCCGGAGGCGTCAAGACGAATATTGCCAAGGGTGTCGAGGGCGGCGAAGAATTCACCGAGAAGTATCTTAAGACCGCCCCCGTAGACGTGGTTCGACAGGTGATACGTGGCATTCGGTCGGGCAAGCAGCGCATCGTCTGTGGTCACAACGCTTTCCCGGTCTGGCTCGCCTCGTGGGCACTGCCATTGGAGAAGCGCAATCGGCTGCTTTATGGCGAAATGAAGAAGATGATGGAGCCTGACCACTACAAGGTCCTGGACCAGCCAAAAGATTGATTTGAGTGGGGCGCCACAGTGCGCCCGGAGTCCCTGCCAATAACAATAAGGAAACAGTCATGAGCATTCAGGCAGCCAGGGTGACAAGAATCCAGCCTAGAGAGCATATGGATTTCAAACTCGACGAGACGCTTCCGAAGTACTGGTTTCGGAACGACCCCTTCAAGACTCGACTACTCGATGGCATGCAGATGTCCTTTCCTGAAGGCGAACGCTACTTCATCACGTCCGTTCGTGCCTTTCGGGAGCAGATTACAGACCCTGTACTCGAACAGCAGGTGAAGGACTTCGTTCGTCAGGAGGGGCAGCATGGTCTTGCCCACACCCACTTCAACACCTTGCTGGCCCGGCAGGGTATGCCGGTACCGCAGGTCATGGCGTTTCACAAGAAGCACCTGCAGCGCCATCTCGATCGTTTCTCGCCAAGTTTCAATCTCGCCCTCACGGCTGGGTTCGAGCATTTCACAGCGCTGATGGCCGACGGCTTCTTCACCAAGACCTCGGTGCTGGAAGGCGCTGATCATCGCGTCAAGTCGCTCTTTGCCTGGCATGCCATCGAGGAGATGGAGCACAAGGCCGTGGTCTTCGACGTCATGCAGCAGGTGGCGAAGGTTGGTTATGTCAAACGCACTACCGCGATGGCTTACAGCATGTTGCTGACTGTCCGAATGATGCTTGGCTTCTGTGATGTGTTGCTGAAGGCTGACGGCTTCAGCTGGTGGGCCCGAAAGCGCCTGCTTTTTGCCAATCTGGGCTGGATGTACGGCCCGAAAGGCATTTTCTCCACCTTGCTGCCGAAGATTCTGGTCTACTTCAAGCCAGGCTTCCATCCAACTGATATTCCGGACATGCGCCACTACGCCAGGTGGGTGGAAACCTTTCAGCAGACCAACGACCCCCTCCGGGCCTGTGACGCCCTCGTTGATGCCGCCCGAGCGGCATAATGGGCCTGAAGTGACTCGCGCGGTAAGTCCGCTTCAGTTACCCTCTCGTAACAAGTCGGACCTAACGCGGGAACCTCTTCATGAAACTCCAGACGATTGCCTGCAGCACGCGACCGGGTCGCATCGGTCTCTCCATAGCACAATGGTTTCACGAGTTTGCCAGCGCTCATGGCAAGTTCGACTGTACTTTGGTGGATCTGGCCGATTTCGGCCTGCCCGTCTTCGATGAACCAAAGCATCCTTCTCTGCAGCAGTATACTCATGACCACACCAAGCGCTGGTCCAGCTGTATCGCCGAAGCCGATGCCTTCGCCTTCGTACTGCCGGAATATAATTACTTCCCACCGCCGTCCTTCGTCAATGCGGTCGATTTTCTGTACAGGGAGTGGAACTACAAGCCCTGTTGCTTCGTGAGCTATGGTGGCGTATCGGGGGGATTGAGAGCTGCCCAGGCTGCGAAACAACTGGTGACGACCGTAAAAATGATGCCCATGGTTGAGGGCGTCATGATCCAGATGGCAGGCAAGCGAATCAATGACAGCAAAGTCTTCCAGACCGACGACCACATCGATAGTTCCGCCACGGCCATGCTCGATGAGCTGGGCAAATGGGCGACTTCGCTGAAGACCATGCGCTGATCCTCACCGCTTCCAGCCAATCGACATGTGCTAACTCATGCCCCTGATTCGCGGCTTTTTCGTTTTATGTCTGTTCCTGATCGTCGGTGAGTCGCTCCGATTCGGCTTTGGCTGGCCGGTCAGCGGCGGTGTCCTCGGCATGTTGCTGCTGACCCTGTGGCTGCTCGCCAGCCGTCAGGTCAGTGCGGATATCGCCATCGCCAGTCAACACCTGATTGCGATACTGATTATCCTTATTCTGCCTGGGCTCGTTGGCGTATTTTTTCTCGCTGAACGATTTGCCGGGCAATGGCTGACGTTTGGTGTGGCACTGGTGCTTGGGACCTTGTTCAGTGTCGCTAGCACTTTCCTGATCATGATGGCACTGACGCGTCGCGCACCCGGACAGAGCGAGAATGATTGAGCAGCCCTCCTGGTTGGCTGCACTGCTGGCACATCTTGGCCAGTCGTCGATATTCGCCATCACCTTGACGATAGCGACCTACATCGCCGGGACCTGGCTGTTCCGCAAGTTGAAGCATCCGATATGGTGCCCACCAGTGCTGATGTCTGCCACGTTAACGGCCGGTATCCTGGCGCTGCTCTCGATTGATTTCGTTGACTACCAACGGGGTGCGCAGTGGGTGTCGATTCTTCTTGGTCCGGCAACCGTGGCGCTTGGCGTGCCGCTCTATCAGCAGATTCACCATATCCGTGCGCTCTGGCTACCGATTCTGGCAACAGTGCCGCTCGCAGCAACACTGGCCTGTGCCTATGCGGTCGGGTTGGCCTGGTGGATGGGCGGGACGCCCGAGGTGATGCTTTCGCTTGCACCGAAATCGGTGACGGCGCCAATTGCAATGGGTATTACTGAGCACATTGGAGGATCGCTATCATTAATGATGGGCGGTCTGCTGGTGACAGGCGTCGTGGCAACACTTTTCGTAAGCTTGCTGGCGCCCCTGTTTGGTATCAAAGACGATCGCATCATCGGTTTTGTGCTGGGGGTCAACGGTCATGCCATAGGCACCGTTCATGCCTTCAGTATCAGCCCGCTGGCCGGCGCCTTTTCCTCTCTGGGAATGGGGCTCACCGGCATATTCACCGCACTCTGTCTGCCATTTGCTGTTGAGCTCCTGCAGTGATGACGACGAACCTCGGAGCAACCCGACGGCAGGCATCTGGAGTATGAGCGCATGAACAAACAGTTCTGGGACTTTCTACTTGCAACTGCACTGGAAATAGAGGAACTGGAAGCAGGTGAGACATCATCGGACAGGATCTCGGCACTGATCGAAACCATTGATGTGGCCTACAAAGGCGCGTTCGATCCTGCCGATGCCTACGAAGCGTATGTCGTTACCGCGCTTTGCTCCGCACTTCACAAGAAGCTCCCGCGCGACTAGCATCTGAAGGCAATGCAAAGATGCGAGCCCGAAGCGGAGCACCGTGAGCAGCCACTGACTATAATCAGGTGGCGACAGGTTTTTGCTGTATTTTCAGCTCAAGGAGCGTTTGGCATGGCTGGCCACAAGCACGAACACCATCATCATGCTGACCACACGCGTGGTCATACACACAGCGATGGCCACAGCCACGGTCACAGCCACAGTCACGGCAGTGGCCGAACATTATTGTTTGCACTGGTGTTCACCATCAGCTTCGCCATCGTCGAAGTGGTGGGCGGCATCATGGCCGATTCGCTCGCATTGCTTTCCGATGCTGGACACATGTTCACTGACTCTCTGTCGCTGGCTGTTGGCGCGTTCGCCGCATGGCTGGCCAGTAAGCCCGCCTCCCTGCGTCATTCATTCGGTCTTCAACGTGCCGAAGTGCTTGGTGCGCTCTTCAATGTCATTTTCATGTTTCTGGTCGTGGCATTCATCATCTACGAAGCGCTCATGCGACTGAATGCCACACCTGAGGTCAATGGCCTTGTCGTCATGGTTATCGGAGGGCTTGGGCTCCTGGTGAATGTGATTGTCGCCTGGGTGCTGTTACGTGGAGAACAGAATATCAACGTTCGTGGCGCCTTTCTGCATGTGCTGGGCGATCTGCTCGGCTCCGTGGCAGCGCTAGCCGCTGGTGCAACAATTTACCTTGGCGGACCATTCATCATTGATCCGATACTGTCGCTCGTGGTCAGCCTGTTGATACTGGTTTCGGCAATTCGCCTGCTGCGGGAGATTGCACATGTGCTGATGGAGGGTGTTCCGGCTGGTATCGATGCGGGGCAAGTCAATGAAGCGTTGATCGCCACCCCCGGCGTGCAGGCCGTCCATGACATGCACATCTGGAGCCTCACCACGAGCAGCCATGCACTTTCAGCGCATATTGAGCTGAGCTCGATGCAATCATGGTCGGAGACGCTCCCGCAGTTGCGCAGTGTACTGCGAGATCGCTTCGATATTACTCATAGTACTTTACAGCCGGAAGATGCGGCCATGCGCAGCGCGTGCGATGCGGACCCCGGCTGTGGTAGCGGCACCGCCTGATTCGGTTGGGTTATCGACGGCGAGCCGTTCAATTCTTTACAAGATCCTGCCTCCCTGGAATGGCCGGCACCCCGTGGCCTCCTATACTTGACTGTATCGGGTGCCATTGGTGCCTCTCAAAGGTGTCCGCGGAGATATTTGATCTGACAGCGCACAAGCAAGCTACTGCCCGTCGCAGTAGTGTCCCCTGATACGGCAGAAATCAAAGTGCCGTCATTAGGTGCAGTAGTGGATGAAGCCGCATGATTCGCTGGCTTCGTATCTTGATGCTGGCTCTGATATTGCCCGCTACGTTCTGTGTTGCGCTCGAAGAAGTGCGGGTGGACGACGCCTTCAGCAGCGTATCGCTTGGCACCAGCATGGATTACCTCGAGGACCCTGAAAGGGACCTGACCTTACCCGACATACTCGCCAGGTCCGATGAGTTCCAGCCGAGCACGGTGGAGGTGTTGAATCCTGGTTACACTTCGGCCGGTTACTGGGTGCGCTTTCGTCTGAAGAACGTGACGACCGACGCACAGACTGTGTTTCTGGACTATCAAACGCCTTTCGTTGACACGATCAGACTTTATCAGCCTGCCTACGAGCCTGGTGAGGGGGCATATCAGGTGCAGCGCTCGGGACGGATGGTATTGCCGCAGAATCGGCCTTACCAATCCCGCCATTTTGTGTTTCCCATCACGCTACCGCCCGAGCAGTCGCAGACTTTCTATCTTTACGCGGATAGTGCGGATACTTTTTACATGCCCCTGAAGCTGTTCGACGAGGTGGCACTGAATGAGTATCTACGAACCGGCTATGCCTGGCTGACCTTCTATCAGGGCCTGATTTTCGCGATGATGGTGTTCAGTCTGTTTCTACTGATCACCATACGAGACCGAGTGTATGGCGCCTATATTCTGGTGATCGTCGTTCATCATGGGCTGTTCTTCGCCATGTACGACGGCTTGACCTATACCCTGTTTGGCCTCGAACATCCGTGGTGGTCGCGCGAAGCACTCTCGGTAGTATCTGGCGCGTCGATGGTTCTGCTGATGCAGTTTACGCGACTTCTGCTGTGCACACCCCAGGAGCAGCCAAAGCTCGACCGTTGGATCGTCCGGCTGCAAATCCTGGGCATAGTTGCCACCCTTGGCAGTATCTTCGTGGATTACTACATCTCCATTCGTGTGGTGAATCCGATCGCCTCCACTACGGGCGTTCTGCTATGCGTGGCAGGCTGGAACAGTCTGCGTAATGGCAATAGCGCTGCTCGATATTTTCTGCTGGCCTGGACCTTTGTCATCGTAGGTGGCTTTGCTTTCAGCCTGAAGGCCTGGGGTCTGTTGCCTGTAAATCTGTTCACAGAGTATGGCTGGCAGATGGGCTCTGCACTGGAGGCGCTGCTGCTATCCATGGCCATTGCTGAGCGCATCAATATCGAGGTTCGCCAGCGTGAGCGCTCGCAGCGCCAGGTGCAGCAGGCGCAGGCACATGCTCTGGAAGTGCAGTTGCGGGCGAATGATACACTCGAAGAGCGGGTGCGCCAGCGCACCGAGCAGCTTGAAATGGCCAACCTGAAGCTTGAAAAGATGAGCTTTACCGATGGCCTCACCGGCCTGCATAACCGGCGTTTCTTCGAGCAACGGCTGGACCTGGAGTATGCAAGAGCGTTTCGCGACAAGATCACGCTGGTAGCGATGGTACTGGACATCGACAACTTCAAACGCTTCAACGATACCTATGGTCATCTGGTGGGGGATCAGTGTCTCAAGGCGGTTGCGGAAACGATTCGTGCCCAGCTGCAGCGGCCAACCGATGTGGCCTCACGCTACGGCGGTGAGGAGTTCTGTGTGCTCCTGCCCGCCACCAGCCTCGAAGGTGCCTGCCACGTTGCGGAGCGAATCAGGCTGGCAACCGAGAATCTTGGCTTCCTTGTCGAGGGTAAGCTGGTTCCGGTTTCCATCAGCATCGGTGTTGCCGGCCTCGTTCCCGAGGAAGAAGGAGCAGGGCAGACCTTGTTGAAGATGGCGGATCTGGCGCTTTACGAATCCAAGCACAAGGGACGGAATCGCGTCACCTTATCTGAAACGCTTCCCGCTTAGAGCAGGTTCACCAGGGCAGATCCCTGCCTACATTCACGAGGTCATCGATCAGCAGTCTGACCTTTGCAGACAGATACCTGTTCTGCGGATAGATGGCATATATGCCTCGGGCTGGGACAGTCTGATAATCCGGCAGCACTTGCTCGATGGTACCAGCCTTTAGCTGCTCTGCAGCCGCAAATACAGGTAGAAGACCCATGCCTATACCTTCGGCAACGGCTGTGCTCAACATTTCTGCAGAGTTCGCCAGCATATGGGCGTTTCGGTGCACGATACCCTGCTGACCGTCCTTGTGCTCGAAAGACCAGTCTGACTGAATACCATGGCGGCTGTAGATGATGTGTCTGTGCACAGCGAGATCTCCAGGTGTTTCCGGCCGGCCATACTGCTCCAGATAGGCCGGGCTGGCGCACAGTAGTATGGGGCAGTCGGCCAGCCTTCTGGCCACGAGTGTCGAGTCGGCCAGTGTGGCTATACGAACTGCGACATCGTAGCCTTCGGCCACGATGTCGACATGACGATCGTCGAAATCAACCTGGAGATGAACCGCAGGATAACGGGCCGCGAAGGCGGCCAAGGGCTTGACCAGGTGCCTACGGCCGAAGGACATTGGGGCGCTTATCTTCAATGTACCCTGTGGCCCGGCGCCCAGATCCTGAATCTGCCGCTCGGCCTCGGCCAGGTCATCCAGTGCCAGCCGGGCCCGCTCATAATAGATGGCCCCAGCCTCGGTGACCGATACATGACGAGTGGTGCGGTTCAACAGTTTCACCCCCAGCTGACTCTCCAGGTTCTGCATCTGTTTGCTCAGTGCAGAACCGCTCGTACCGAGCGCTTTGGCAGCCCCGGTAAAGCTCCTGTGCTTTACGATTTCAAGAAAAAGTTCTACCCGGTTGAGACGTTCCAATTTGTGTGCCTGCTGATATCGAGATACTAATTATAGTGGTTTTGGACTTAATTATATTCCTCCGCACTTGATTATCATCCTCCTGGAAAGAGATAGAGTAGATCCAAGCATTTTCGATTCTCTGAAAAAAAGGACAGGACCATGAGCACTATTCTCCATCTGGATGCCAGCGCGCGTAGTACAGACTCTACCAGCCGAAAACTGTCACGCACTTTGCTGCAGGGCCTTCAGAACGATGGCGATCAGGTTATCTATCAGGATCTTGCCGAAGGCCTTCCACTGGTGACCGAAACGATGATTGGCGCCTACTACAGCCCGGCCGCTGAACGCACAGTAGCGCAGCGCGAGACCATTAGTGTTTCCGAGGCCCTGGTCGATCAATTGGAGGCTGCCGATACCATCGTGATCGGGCTGCCAATGTACAACTTCAATGTCCCAGCCAGTTTCAAGGCGTGGATTGATCTTGTGGCCCGAGTTGGCCGCACCTTCCGCTACACCGACGGTGGTCCGGTGGGTCTGCTCGAAGGCAAGCGAGCTTTCATTGCAGTCGCGACCGGTGGGGTAGCCGTTGGTAGTGAAGCCGACTTCCTCACGCCCTACGTCCGTTTCGTGCTGGGCTTCATTGGTATTACCGATGTCACGTTCATCACGGCCGATCAGCTGAATGCCAAGGGCGACGAGAGTGTGGAACGTGCACGCGCGCAGATAGAGGGTATTCTGGGCGAGGCTGCCTAGGCAGGTTGCCGCCTGCGCCGCCGCCAGACAGTCAACTCAGCTACAGTGTGCTGAAACTTTCTGGCGGTCTCGCGGATCACGAAGTGCACGTCGACGGGCTTACCCTGAAGTTCAAAATCATCATTTAGAATGGCGTGCATGCCATCGAGTACTGTTCGCGGCTTGCTGTGCTCATCGATAAAACCACCCAGCCAGGCATCACGTCCGGTGAAGGCCTCCAGCAGTGTATATGGACTGCTGATAACGAGAAGGCCATCATCATTGATGCGCGCTTGCATACCAGCGAGGAACTGGGCGGGTTGCGCAAGCCGGTCAAGCAGATTGCCGGCAAAGATCAGGTCGTGTCGCTGATGTTCCTCAACAGCGCAGGCGTCGCCGACCCTGAACTTCACTCTATGAGCTGTCTGCCTGAGCCCGAGGCTGGCGAGATCGGCGGATCGGTTTTCCAGCAGCTCGCCTTGTATTGCGACCGAGTAGGGGTGCTGCCCGGTCTGTTGCAAATGCTGTGCGGCTTCGATAAACCGCGCAGACAAATCGACAGCCTCCACATGTTGGAAATGGCGGGCCAGCTCGAAAGCGGTACGGCCGCAGGCAGAGCCGAGCTCAAGTACACGTGCGGATTCACGAAATCCCTCGCGGGTGTGAGGGCCCGAGAGCGCCTCGACGCACAGTTGCGCGCAGCGTGCAGGATAATTGACGACCCCGAAGTGCTCGGGACCGTAGTGAAAATCGAGATACTGATTCAGTAGCTCATCAGTCTCATAGGTGGCCTGATTCATGCCGACACTCATGACGGCTGGCCCCGCGTGAGCGCACAGCTGCGAAAACCTGTAAAGACGTCGAAACGGTCGGGCAGATAGGCCTGGCGGTACGTACCACGGATCAGCAGCGATGATGTGGCACAGGAGCCACCGCGAGTGGTTTTGTGGCTGCCGAATTGCAGCGTCGACATATAGGGATACATATCCATCTTGAAGCCATCGTAGGGCAGGAACTGGGATGAGGTCCACTCCCAGCAGGTGCCTATCATCTGCAGGCAGCCCGACGGACTTGCACCATCGGCCAAGGCCGTGACCGGCAGACGACCCAGGCTCCGGGCGTCCATGTCGACCAGATTCGTCCACTCATCAGGTGAGCGAGGATCGCTATCGCCGGCTTCCCAGGGCAATAGTCGAAAACGCTGACCAGGCCGATTTTCAAGGGCAGCGGCTTCCCACTCCTGCTCTGTCGGGAGTCTGCGTCCAGCCCACGCGCACCAGGCTTCCGCTTCCCAGTAAGAGACGTGGATGACCGGCATGGATGGTTCGAGCGGCAGCCACTTATCGAAATGTCGGACCTCCCAGGCGCCAGTCGATGCTGATTTGCGCCAATATTGGGGGTGCTTCGGCTGGACATCGATGATCTGCTGCGCTTCATACCCCTGCTGGGTTCGCCATTCTGCGGCGAGCTGCCGCTTATGAACATTCTGCAACCAGCTTTTGCCCCCCCGACTCCAGAGTTCGGTTCGCTCGTAGCCCCCCGCTTCCACAAACGCCAGATAGTCTCCACAACTGACGAGAGTTCTACTTATCGAGAAGTCGCTGATGGCCGTATGAAACCGCGGCTGTTCGCTGTCAAAGGAGAAATCGCGGCGCGCAAATTCGCTTGAATGACCAGGTTGGCCGATCAGAAAGCGGCCGCCGCGAATATGCACGTCATTCGCCTGATCATTCGCGCTGGTCGCCTCCCGGGCAGCCGCAACGTCACTCGCCGAAGACGGGGCTGGCAAGGCCAGGGTCTGTCTGGCCCAGATCATCGACTCGATGTGCATGTTCTGATGACAGATGGCATAGCGGTACAGATAGTGATCCTGCGGCGTCAATGGCCGATCACGTAGCCGTGTCATGACCTGAGTGTGCACATATCTCGCATATTCCAGCGTCGCCGCACATGAGGGGAAGAGACTCGCTGACCAGCGGTCCTCGTGATCCATTTCGAAGGAATCCCAGACATCATCCATGCCTGGATCGAATGAGGCGATCCCATCCAGCGCCATGAGCAGGAAGCTTTCGTAGAAGAATGCGCTGTGACCAAGCTCCCATACCGGCGGATTTATGCCCGGGTGATACGGCACCGAGCGCTGCGCCTCAGACAAGTCGCTAACCAGGGCCTCGATTCTCCGCTGGGTGATATCGAGCGCTGCGATAAGCTTCTCTTGATTATCCATGGTCTTTAGCGGGCAAGACTGCGTAGGTCATTCAGAGGCCAATTCAACTGATGCGGAGGCAATCCATGCCGTATAAATCTGATTCATTATCACACATCATCTTTACTGATGCCGCTTTTCGTGTCGGGAGTGCACGATCATGAAGTCGCAGACAGCAGTCATAGGTGGCATCCCAATGCGCTGGATCGAGCGAGGGCGAGGTGATGAGGTCCCGCTCGTGCTTATTCACGGTATTCCGACTTCGCCTCGTCTATGGCGGCATGTGATGGCAAAACTCCGAGGAGTGCGCTGTCTGGCCTTCGAGATGGTCGGCTATGGCGAGTCGATGGAAGCAGGCGTCGGACGTGATATCTCGGTTGGACGCCAGGCAGACTATCTCATCGACTGGCTTACTCATCTCGGTATAGAGCGAGCAGTATTTTGCGGCCACGACCTCGGTGGCGGGGTTGCGCACATTGCAGTAGTCCGCCATCCACAACGTTGCGCAGGGCTCTTTCTGACCAATGCGATTGGCTATGATTCCTGGCCCATTCCCAGCGTGAAGGCCCTCAAGCTGACAGCACCATTGGTAAAGCATCTGCCTGACATCGCCGCCAAGCAGATTCTGCGCGTATTGATGATTCGCGGTCATGACAAGCTGCAGATCGCCGAGGAATCACTGGACGTACATTGGTCGGCTTATGAGCGTCATGGTGGTGCCGCTAGCCTCATCCGTCAGGTCATGGCGCTGAATGTCGAAGATACCGAGTCGATCGCCGGGGCCCTGCCAGGCTTGAACATACCGGCAAGAGTGGTGTGGGGCACTAGCGACAGCTTTCAGAAACTGCGTTATGGTGAACGCTTCGCGCGGGACCTGAATGCACCGCTACACCGCATTGAAGGCGGCCTCCATTTCACGCCGGAGGATCATCCGGAAATCATTGCTGAGCAGATCACACGTCTGCTCGAGGACATTGAAAGAGCTGCCTGAGCACACACGAGCCTGCTGATCGGCTTCAAAAGGGTGAGCGTATTATTCCAAGCCTGGTTGTCATCTCAGTCGCTACCTTTAACAGGTCTTCTCTGAGATTGTGCTGCTGTCGATGTATCTCTGGAAGGACTGTTAATGCGCCTTGAAATGAGCGCAGTCCATGGCTCGGTCTGAGATGACCGAAGCCTTGCTGCAAACTGCCTACTGGCTGAGAACCACCCTTGACAGTATTGCTGATGCGGTCATTGCCGTTGATGCTGAAGGCCGCCTGACCTTTCTCAATGCGGTCGCTGAAAAGCTGACCGGCTGGACCTTCGAGGATGCCGAAGGTGTCGATCTGGACCAGATCCTTGTTCTCGTCAATGCCGATACCCGGAACACGGTCAAAAATCCGGTGTTCAACGCACTGAATAAAGGCGTTGCAGTCGGGCTTGCCAGTAATACGCTCTTGATCGCACGCGATGGTACCGAGCGCCCCATAGACGATAGTGCAGCGCCGATCCGGGACCGTCAGGACCGCATCGCTGGCGCCGTGATCGTGTTCCGGGATATTTCGGAGCGAAATGCCCAGGCCCAGAAGATCGAAGATGCCCTGGCCTATGCCACTAATATCATCGGCACCATGCGTGAGTCCCTCCTTGTGCTCGATCATGGGCTGAAAGTGGTGTCAGCCAACAGGGCGTTCTACGAAAACTTTCATTTAAGGCCTGAAGAAACAGAAGGGGAGCTCATTTACGCGCTGGGTGGCGGTGAGTGGGATTCGCCTGAGCTGAGAAGGCTGCTCGAAGAACAGTTGTTGTTCGAATATTCGGACTATGAGGTGCAGCAGTATTTCCCGGGTCTTGGTTTCAAAGTGCTGCAGCTTAACGCGCGGCGGATGCAGTCACCTGAATACGGTGAACTTGTTCTGCTGGCCATCGAAGATGTTACCGAACGCAGGCAAGCTGAAGAGAAACTGCAGATGGCGCGTTCGCGACTGAACTCTACGCTGGGGGCAGCTGAAATCGGCACCTGGGAGTTTGATCTGCTGTCAAATCGTGTGTGGGCTGACGCCAACCTGGCCGAAATGTTTCACATAACGCCAGCAGAGGCGGCCGGCGGCCCTGTAGAAGCTTACATCCGGTCCATTCATCCAGACGATCGGGTACGCGTGAATTCGGCGATTTCGGACGCTATCGAGCAGGATCATCTCTTCGAAGCGGAGTATCGCATCGTTGGACCGGGGAGATCTGTGCGTTGGGTCGTCGCGCGGGGACGGCTGGAAAAGAATGCTGCAGGCACAGCGATTCGTCTGCCGGGGGTTGCAGTCGATATTACCTCACGAAAACAGGCCGAGCGTCGGCTCAAGGAGTCCGAGAAACGATTTCGACGGTTATTTGAATCGGCAAAGGACGGCATCATCATTCTCGATGCCGAAAACATGAGTATCATCGATGCCAACCCGTATATGACCGAGTTGCTCGGCTATTCCCAGCAACAGTTCAAGGGCAAGCAGCTTTGGGAAATCGGCCTCTTCAAGGACAAGCAGGAAAGCAAGGAGGCGATGGAAGCGCTCAAGACCGAAGGCTATGTCCGTTACGACGATTTGCCATTGGAGACCAAGCAGGGCCGGGTGCAGGAGGTCGAGTTTATCTGCAACGTCTACGAAGAAGACAGCCGGATGGTGGCGCAATGCAACATTCGAGACATCAGTGAGCGCAAGGCAATGGAGCGGCAGATCAACAAGCAGACTGCTGAGCTGGCCGATGCCGACAGGCACAAGGACGAATTTCTCGCCATGCTCGCACACGAGTTGCGAAACCCGCTGGCGCCGGTCTTCAACGCGCTTGAGCTGATCAGGCATGTAGGCCACGAGTCGCAGCCCCAGCATGATGCTCGTGGTGTCATTGAAAGGCAGGTGCGCCATCTTGCGAGACTTGTAGATGACCTGACGGAAGTCTCCCGCATTTCCAGCGGCAGGATCAGGCTCAGCCGGGATCGGGTGACAGTCAATCAACTCGTCGAGCGGGCGGTCGAGCGTGTGCGACCACTGATCGAGCGTAAACACCAGACGCTGAAGCTCTCGTTCAGTTCTGTTGACCTTTATCTCAATGCAGACGCCACGAGGCTGGAGCAGGCCATAGGCAATTTGCTGAACAACGCCTCCAAATACAGCGGAAGCGAAAGCGTCATCCGACTGATCGTTGCTCAGCATGGCCAGGAGGCAGAAATCCGTGTAGTAGATGAAGGCGTCGGCATCGAGGCCGATTTGCTGCCACGAATATTCGAACTGTTCACGCAAGGCGATAAATCGCTGGATCGTTCAGAGGGTGGTCTGGGCATTGGGCTGGCGCTGGTGAAAAGCCTGATCGAGCTCCACGGTGGCCGCATTGATGCGAAAAGCGCTGGCCATGACAAGGGCAGCGAGTTTGTGGTGAGACTGCCGCTGGATCAGAGCAGGCAAGACGCAGCTGTTTCGGAGTCCGGCGGAGACTCTGCTACAGCGTTTGTTCCTATGCGTATCCTCGTAGTGGACGATAATACCGATGCTGCCCAGATGACCGCCATGCTGCTTGAAATGTGGGGACATGATGTCAGAACTGCTCATGACGGTACGGCTGCACTCGATCTGGCAAAGGCGTTCAAGCCTCAGGTGATACTGCTCGACATCGGTCTGCCGCTGATGAATGGCTACGAGGTGGCAGCACGTCTGCGGAAGCAGCCAGATTTCAGGAGGGTCTTGCTGGTTGCCATGACTGGCTATGGCCAGGAGGACGACCGCAGGCAATCGCGGGAAGCTGGCTTTGACGAGCATCTGGTCAAACCAGTGGAAGCCCAGGTGCTGCGGGATTTACTGGAGGCGTATCAGCCACACAGCGTCAATCAGTCCTCATAGATCATTTTGCGGGTCATCCCGCCGTCGACCACCAGATTCTGACCGGTAATGAATCCCGCTTCCGGCGACAGCAGGAACGCGACTGTCGCGGCGATATCGACGGGTTTACCGACGCGTCCGACTGGGTGCTGCTGATGATCGCGTTCACCAAGGTCGGCCTGCTGCCGTTCACTGCGCTTCTGCCACCCACTCACATCGATCCAGCCGGGGCTCACAGCATTCACGCGTATATCGGGACCCAGACTGATCGCCATCGCATGTGTCAGAGCAAGTAAGCCGCCCTTGCAGGTGGCGTAGGCTTCGCTATTCGGCTCCGATTGTAATGCTCGAGTCGAGGCCATGTTGACGATGCTGCCGGCATTCTGCCGCAGCTGAGGCAGGGCGTATTTGGAAACGAGAAAGGCACCGCTCAGGTTGGTATTCAGAACCCTCTGCCAGTCAGCGAAGTCGAAACGCTCAAGCGGCGCATTGTACGGGTCTGCTATTGCCGCATTGTTGACGACGCCATCGATGCGACCAAAGCTTTGTATCGCGGTATCGATGCTGGCCTTGACCGAAGCCTCGTCAGCCACGTCAGTCTGGATGAACTTCAGTCGCTGACAATGCTCTTCGTACGCGTCGACGAGATCGGCACCGGCTTCTGCGTCAATATCCGCGGCCAACACCTGATGACCACGCTCGAGCAGATATTTCACGATCCCCCTGCCGATGCCCTGTGCACCGCCAGTGATATAGATTACCTGCTTTTGCCTCATCCTCTGCTTGTCGGCCAAAGTCATGCCTCCGTCTGTGAATTCTCGATTTGCTGCTCGGGATTGGCAAGTACATAAATATCGCCGTCGAACATGCCCTGAATCGTGAGCTTCTGTGTCGAGAGGGCCTTGAGATAGCTGAGGTGTGCCTCTTCGATCCGCTGGCCCGGCACCAGCAAGGGGATGCCCGGCGGGTAGGGCGTTACCAGAGCACAGGCTATCCTTCCTACGGCTTCCTGCAGGGGTATGGATTCGCGACGACCAAAAAACGCCTCCGACGGCAGGCATGCTAGATTGATAGGTGGAATACCATCAGGTAGCCGGTGCTTGGACCGGCTTCTTATGAGGCTGACCTTGCCGTCGTCGAGTTTCTTGAGGGCGTTGTAAAGTCTGACCATCTTCGAGCGCATGCCGCCTAGCGTCAGCAGTACCAGCAGGGTGGAGTGCGTAAACTTTTCGATCTCCAGTCCCACTTCGTCCATGAGATAGCGGTGAATTTCCTGGTTCGAATATTCCAGCGCTGATATGTCGATAAGGATCTTCAAGGGGTCGTGCCCCATGTTATTCGACTCGAAGTGGCTGAACATCTTCGCGAAATCTTCAGGCCCGAGAATGCGGATACGCTTGAAGCGGCTAACCTGCTGTTTGAGCTCCTCAACGTTGCGCAGCAGCGTATTGAGGATCTTGTAGCCCTCCATCTCAAGCTGTTTACGACAGACATCGAGCGAAGCAATCAGCTGATACTTCGGTGAGGTACTGACATAGATGTTGTAGATTTCCTTGAAGTAGTCCTGGTCGAACTCTGGGTCATTTATATGGATGTATGAGGCTTGCGAGAAGGCTGAGACGACCTTGTGGGCCGAATGGGTAACGTAGTCGGCGCCAGAATTGATGGCTGAGTAATGTCTGAAGCGCGGGTGGAACGAGGCGTAGGCGAACCAGGCTTCATCGATGAAGACCTTGATGTTGTGCGCATGGGCTTTCTGCACCACCTGTTCCAGATCGATCAATAGGCCGTCGTAGGTGCAGCCGGTGAGCACCAGCAGTTTGGCGTCGGGATTTTCATCGATAGCCGCGCTGATGTTTTCCAGTGAAGGGGGCGCAAAGATACCGTACTGCGGGTTCAGTATACTATCGAGATAGATCGGCATGGCGTATGACTGAACGACGCCATAGTGGACGGACTTGTGACAATTTCGATCGATGATAGCCTTGTCGCCAGGCCTGAGCAGAGTCTGCAGAACGATCTTGTTCGACGTGCTCGATCCATTGGTCACGAAGTAGGACTTGCGAACATCGAAGGTGTAGGCCACGGCTTCCTGCGCACGACGGATAGCGTTGGTGCTATCGGAAAGCGAGCCCAGGGAATCGACTGAGACAGAGAGGTCGCTCACGAATACGTTGCGACCGAAGAAGTCGTAGAAGTCCTTGATGTAGGACGAATTACGAAAACTCGCGCCACCGCTGTGTCCCGGCGTATGCCAGGAGTCATTGGCCTCGACTACATATTTCCGGTATGCGGTCCAGAACGGCGTGTCACAGCGATCGTCATAGTCGTTGATGATGTAGCCGAGGATCGACTCAGGATCCGATATGATGTCGTTGCGATAGAAGAAGGATTCCATGGCCCGCGTGTCGTTGACGATCTCGAGGCCTCTTTCGGCATCACCAAGCACATACACCGGAAGTTCATGACGAATATGCTTGATCGCATCGATCACGACCGCATTGTTGTCGACCTTGCCGCTGCGATCGACATCGATCTCTCTCCAGTTGGTACTGACGTCCCAGCTGAATACGACGGCCTGGATGTCGCCATCGTTCCTGACCGCCTCGAGCGCGCTCCTGACGTTGTCAGCCTCAAGCACCACGATGTCGATATCCTGCCGTTCGAAGGTGACGATGGTCTTGGTGATGTTCTCGACAATCTGGCTGAGCAGCGCAGCGTCATCTTCTATTATCAGTATCTTGAGCGTAGGGCGCATCTTCTCTCCGTGCCGTGGTCATACGTTTTGTGCAGAGTGTAGTGGCGAGGGCGACGTCTGTCAGCCGAAGACGTGTCAAACGCGCTGGCTGCTTCTAACGTACCAGTGTCTGCTCTATTCTTTTCGCCAACCAGAGACTTCGTTATGTTTACGTCAGTTTTACTCAGGCAATGCACTTTCATTTGCCTGCTCGCCGCAATGCCTGTGGTTGCGGAGTCTGCTCCAGCAGGCAAAACATGCCTCGATACCGAAGGTACCGATGAAATCGTGCGGCAGGTCAATGAGCTGCGTGCCAGCAACGGTCTCGGAAAGGTTTCAGTATCACCGGCCCTGACGACAGCTGCAGAAGTTCACAGCCGCTCCATGCGTGAGCGGAGTGAAATGACGCATGCAGGCCCTGATGGTACGCGTGTTTCAGACCGGGTGAAGAAACAGGGCTATCGCTATAGGGTGGTGGCAGAGAACGTCGCAGCCGGACAGGAGAGCGTCGATGCTGTGATGACAGCGTGGAAGAATAGTCCCTCGCATCTCAAGAACATACTCAGGCCGCGGATAGTCGAAATTGGTGTCGCCTGCTTCAGCGAAAATGTCACCGACTACGGCACCTGGTGGACCATGGTGCTGGCAGCGCCTCTGGAGGAAAGGTGATATGAACGGTTCTGGTACAAACCTGCCTGATGACAGCCCGTTTCGAAACCAAGGCCTGGCACTGCAGGACGTGCAACTGATCATCTTCGATCTTGACGGCACGCTAGTCGATTCCGTGCCCGACATTGCCGTCAGCGCGGATATCATGCTGCAGCATATGGGCTTGCCACCTTGCGGTGAGGGCGTGGTTCGCCATGCCATAGGCAACGGCATCGACAGACTGGTGAAGCGTCTCCTCACAGGAGAGGTCGACGGTGAGCCCGAAGCGGCAAGCTTTCAGAAGGCACTGCAGTTATTTCGGGCCGCGTATGCAGAGCACCTCTGCGAGCAGTCCCGCCTGTACCCCGGTGTAGAGGATACCCTCAAGGTTCTACACGAGTCGGGTTTCAACCTGGCCTGCGTCACGAATAAGGCCGAAGCGTTCACCTTGCCTCTACTCGAGGCGCTAGGCATCCGGCAGCTGTTCGACGTGGTGGTCTCGGGCGATTCGCTGGCCACGAAAAAGCCCGACCCGATGGTTCTTTTTCATGCTGCTGCGCATGTCAATGTTCCGATTGGCAGAAGCGTCATGGTCGGTGATTCGAAGCACGATATCGCGGCTGCGAAAAACGCTGGTATGACAAGTATTGCTGTGCCATATGGCTACAATCATGGCGAGGATATTCAACTGTCGGATCCAGATGTGCTCGTGCAGAGTCTCAACGAACTACCAGCGCTGCTCCGTGGATGAGCCCTTGAGTGTAGCGGTCGATAGAGCCTGGTATGTGTATATGCTGAGGTGTGCCGATGGCACGTTCTACACTGGCATCACCACAGACTGGCAGCGACGTGAATCGGAGCATAACGAGTCAGACCGGCTCGGCGCGAGATACACCCGCTCGAGGCGTCCGGTGCAACTTGTCTGGCTGGAGTTGCAGCCAGACCGCGCTGCAGCCTGTAAACGGGAGTATGCAGTCAAGCGCTGGACCAGGGCCGCAAAGCTCAAGGCTGTTTCTGACTACACGCACTCCTGATACCTAACTGAGGGTCGGCTGGCCCTGCAGGGTTTCCCTCATGCCTAGCCAGGCGTGTATGCACACCGCGCCCAGTATGAAAATTCCGCCAAACAGGGTAAGTGGTGGGATAATCTCGCCCAGCACCAGCCAGACCCAGACTGGCCCGAGTACGGTCTCTATGAGGAGAAAAAGGCTCACTTCCGGCGCAGGAATATACCGGGTGGCCGTCAACGCGCAAATCCAGGCGATCGGGATCTGCACCAGACCCATCACCATGAGCCAGCCGAGGCTCTCAGCTTCAGTGCCAAGAGGATTTGCAAAGGGCAGGGCGAGTAGGCCGGCGACCGCCCCGCTTAATGCCAGAATGGGAATGAGTGGCAGGGCCGCATACTTCCTGAGCAATGTCAGCGTCAGCCCGGTGATCAATGCAATCAGCAGGGCCAAAAAGCTGCCGACTACATCATGGAGACCGTCACCGAAACCCGCCGCACCAGCAAAGACCACCACGATGCCCGTGGTCGCCGCCAGCATCGCAATGACCGTGCGCAGGCGAATCCGCTCGCCCAGGATGAACCAGGAGAAAAGTGCGGCACAGAAGGGCGTGCAGCTGAGAATAAGTACGGTGTTGGCTACCTTGGTCAGTTTGATGGAGAACACGAAAAGAGAGGAGCCCAGTGCATACAGGGCAGCGATGACGAGTGTGGCGACCCAGAATTGCTTCAGCAGCCGGATTTGCGACAGCTGACGCGCGGCAACCAGATAAATCGTGAGTGCCAGACACACCAGCCAACCACGCCAGAAGACGATGTCCCAGGCGGCCACGTCGGCGAGTCGCACGAGCAAAGCATCGAAACTGAGAACAAACATTCCAATAGCGGCTAGCGTGACGCCTGTGCGATGGTCATCCTGTTGTAAGCCAGTCCTGGCAAAGCGATTCAAGGTTTTGCGGGGGGCGCCTGCTCTGACGCCTCCAGGCCGGGCCGGTCATAGCTGAGCGGGAAATGGATGGTGAATCTGGTGCCGTCTGCAGGCGCTGACCTGACCTGAATGCTGGCGCCGAGGGCTTCACAGAGTCTCTTCACAATGGTCAGACCTATGCCTTCTCCCGAGAACGCGCCAGCTGGTTTTCGGATTGGTTTATCCGTTTCCAGCTCGTGAGCCAATGAGGTTGGGTGAGTACAGTCGATGCCAGGACCTGAATCACTGATTTCGATGGCCCAGCGTTCCTGTTCCCGCTCAAGATACCACGCCAGGTTCACCTCACCTTCCAGCGTGTACGTGAGCGCATTGATCAGGATATTCTGCACAATCCGACGAATCTTCTCCGCGTCAGTCTCGACGATGAGCGAATGCTCGCCGGAGGTCGAAAGTTTCAGATGCTTGCCGTGCGCAACAGGCCGATACTCCTCGGCGAGTCTCGTCAGCGTCTCAGCAATATCGACCGATTTCAGCTGGGCCTGGTCTTCACCAGATTCCAGACGGGACAGATCGAGCAGGGAGTCCAGCATTGCCTTGACTGATGCCACGCCACGTTCAAGGCTTTCCAGTGCGTCACCAAACATCTTGTTCGGCTGTTCCGAAACTTTGAGAACGGCAGTGGCGCCTGCTATGGCGGACAAGCCTCCCCGCAGATCGTGTGTGGCCTCACGCAAAAGTTGCGACCGCGAATGGGTGGCCTCTTCGAACTGATCATGGATTGCCTGCAGTTCATTGGCGACACCACCGGCCTCTCGTTGGCGTAATGCCTCGAAACAGCGAACACTTTCGCTCAGGGCATTCTTGATGAAGTCTGCAAACCTGGTGAACACGAGCGCACGCGCCGCGTGATCCGCCTGATGATGCTCATGGAAAAACGCGTCAAGTTCGTTGATGAGTATCTTGTTGAGGTTACCCCAGTCGCGGATGAGTTGCCTGAGACTGAAGCCCTGCTTCCAGCGATGCTGACTGTGAAGATCAAGCACCTTGGCGTCAGGCGCGAAAAAAGCATGGTCGCCGCAGGCTATCGTTTTGGCCAAGCCCTCGATGGCATCGGGAATATCGTCAAGAAATGCTTTCCGCGAGAGCTTGGTAACGATGATGCCCAGCGCGTCGTCCTGCTTACAGGCCTCGAACCACTTCTCTATGATGACATCTAGTCGAGCATTCAGATGTGCGCCGCAGTCTTTCAGCAAGTCAGTCACGTCTTATTCCTCCTTCACCAGAATCCCCACTCTAAATGGTTCGACCCCAAGGTTCCATGCACATGTACATTTTTACAGGCTCAACTCGGTAGACGGGTTTGGCTCATGCGTGCTGGGGGCAACCCTGGCTAACTGAAAGCGCTCACACTCAAGACGCTGGCCGAGCGCTGACGACATAGAGCTTGGACAGATTGCTGGCGTCGACCCGCCCAGACACCACGGAGGCAAGCGACACCTCTTTGTCACCCTGGGTGGAAAAGGACTCCACTTTCACAGTACCAATCTGCTTGCCTGGTAGCTCGAGCAGTATACCCGATTGTGGACTCCTGACTATCTGGCCGGCAATCATCAGCTTGAACTCGTCGCCCACTGCAATGCCCTGAGACTGACCGCCTGCAAGCATGTACATGCCATCCTGTTCACCGATGAGTGGTGCACGCCAGGGCTGGTCCAGGAGATTGTTCACCAGAGGGTTGAGGAGCTGACCAAGCGCGGCGGCAATGGCCTTGTCGTCGAGTGATGCATCGTAGGCAGCCTTCTGACCGGCGCCAGTCGTATTGACCTCAGCAGACGCCTCACCACTGGCCTCTTGTGAAAAGATGATCTGGCCAGTCCTGACGTCAATCAGCCGCACGTCGACTTTGGCACGAGCTGTCTGAATCTTGTTGCGGCTGAACATGCCCACTTCACTCTCGGCCGAGCGGCCGAACTCGGAGATCGAGCCAACAATGAGATAATCAGCCCCAATCAGCTGTTGTTGGGCGCCAGGGTATCCCTTCTCTGCAGCTGCGGTCGTGAGGTCCGAACGTTCTACCATCATGAACTTGCCGGTCTGGCTGAGTCGGCGCGATAGCATTGCCATCGTCTGCTTGCCTGCCTGCTCATCATTCTGGTCGAGCGCAGAGGCATTACGATGTCGGGTTTCATCGGTGAAGCGTGCTATGGCGACCTTGCGCTTGAGCGTCCTTTCGATTTGCACAGTGGCGGGGCCGGTTTTGCTCTGCCGCGCACTGGCCTCAACGAGATCGCTGGTTTCCGGGCCTGTCATGCCAGAACAGGCGCCGAGAGTGAGACTGGCGAACAGAGTCATCGGCAAGAGAAGGTGTCTGAACATAATGGCTCTGCTGCGGCAGCATCCTGAAGAATTCGATCTTAAGCATAGCGCGTAACACGATGCCGAAGCTGGCAGGAATTCGGGGTACGGCCGGCGAATTTCAGAATTGCGGTGCAGTTCTCAACGCCGGGGTTTCGCGCGTGTGGTGGGTGGCGCATTGGCTGGATCATCAGGCCAGGGATGTTTTGGGTAGCGCCCGCGCATTTCCTTTGCCACCTCTCGGTAGCTGCCGCTCCAGAAGCCGGGAAGATCACTGGTTAGCTGCAATGGTCGTTGAGCCGGCGAAAGCAGTTCCACGAGCACAGGTGCGCCGTTTGGCAGCCTTGGGTGCTGCTTCAGTCCGAACAGCGCCTGCAGGCGCACTCGCATTACCGGTCCTCGCTCTTCACTGAAGTCGAGTGCCACGACCTGACCATTGTCCAGAGCCATTGATGCCGGCGCGATCTGGTCGACCAGAGTCCATTGTGACCAATCGAGACGCCGCTTAAGGGCCGAGGCCAGGTCGATCTGGCCTAGAGAGGCAAAGCCTGAGGCCTGATCCAGGTCAGGGCCGAGCCACTCATCCAGAACCTCAGGACTCTGCAGCAGGGCACGGTCGCTCATATCCGGCCACTGTTCAGGGTGCTGCTGATGCAGCCACTGCAGCCGGGCTCGAAGCTGTCGGGTTGCCTCGTTCCATGGTAGCTGGGCGCAATTCTCAACTGCGAGCTGACGCAGCAGCTGTTGCTTGACTTCAGAGGCAACCGCGAGCGGCCAAGGGCGCTGCATAGGCTGTGCGCTGATCACCAGCTCGCCGAGCGTCTGCTGACTTTCCACCTCCACTGTCTGACGCTGCCGATTCCAGGCGATATGCTCACGTCGCACGAATAACGGTGCTAATGCGCTTTCGAGTTGACGCTTACTGAGCGCGCACGCTAGCGCTATGGTGAGTTCTCGTGCCTGACTTTCGCCGTGACGACCGTTGCCGAGACTGCCGCCCGCCTGACCGGAGGTATCCAGCACGACCAGGTATGCGCTGCCCGCTAGACTATCCTCGTTATGAAGCCTTACACCGCGGCCATCTGCCATTCGATACCGTGTCGCACTGTTTTCGCGGAGCTGGGCCACCCGGTCTGGCCACGTCTGCGCGAGCGCTTCAGCAATCCCCTCCAGATCAGTCGATTGGGGAGCCCACTCGATGCTGGTTCTTCGCGCCAGCTGCTTAATAATCTTCTGAAGACTCTGCCAGGTGGATCGCTGGAGCACACCGAAGCTAGGTGAACGCTGCCAGAGGGCCAGTCGCAGCCGGATGTCGCTATGTGGCGCCTCACCTGGAAAACGCAGTGGATCGCCTTCGGATAGTAGTGCGGCGCAGGCCAGCGCTGCCGAAGCCAGCTCGTCATCACGATGGCTCAACAAAAGCTGGCCCAGGCGCGGATGCATGCCAAGATCGGCAAGCCGGCTACCCTGTGGCGTCAGACGACCATCAGCTTCGATGGCGCCAAGATCGTGAAGGATGCCGCGTGCGGCTTGCCACGCCACCGGTTTCGGCTGACTGGGCAAGCTGAATTCATCAAAGGCGGTCAGCCCCCATTTGGCGAGTTCGAGCGCAACTGGCACCAGATCGGAAGTGAGGATATCCGGCTCATCGAATAGGCTCATGGTGGCTTCGTCGGCCTTGCTCCATAGCCGATAGCAGACACCAGGTGCCATCCGTCCAGCTCGACCCTCTCGCTGTCGGGCAGAGGCCAGAGAGATCTTTCGGGTTTCGAGCGTATCGAGACCTCGCCGCTCGTCGTAGCGTGAGACGCGCGCCAGGCCACTGTCGACGACGATGCGGATCCCTTCGATGGTCACGCTGGTTTCAGCAATGTTGGTCGACAATACGACTTTTCGTTGACCCGCGGGCGCCGGTCGAAGCGCTGCCAGCTGCTCTGACTGTGGCAGCGACGCATGGAGGCTATGCAATACAGTCGCCGACGGCAAAGACTCAAGCAGCGTTCGTCTGACCTGATTGATCTCGCGGAAGCCGGGCAGGAAAACCAGCGCATCACCAGGATCAGCAGCCAATGCCTGCAGAATCACCTGGGAAACATGTTGACCGACAGGTATTCTCGAAGCGCTTGGCCGGTGGCGAACTTCAACCGGAAACAGGCGGCCCGCGGACTCATGGAATGGCGCCTCCAGCCATTCCGAAAACTGGCGTCCGTCCAGTGTGGCCGACATGACCAGCAGGTATAGAGGATCAGCTGACTCCCGCAGCGCCAGTTGTGACTCAACTGCAAAAGCCAGGCTCAGGTCCATTGCAACGGTGCGCTCGTGGAACTCGTCGAACAGCACCGCAGACACGCCCTCCAGCGCCGGGTCGTTCTGAATCCAGCGCAAAAAAATCCCATCGGTGACGACTTCGACCCTGGTCGCCTTCGAAACAGCGCTGTCGTGTCGCGTACGATAGCCGATTGTCTGTCCGACCGGTTCTGCGAGCATGCTTGCCATTCGGTTGGCTGCCGCAAAAGCCGCCAGACGCCGGGGCTGGATCAAAATGATGCGGCCGGGCAGCCAATTGCTATTCAGCAAGGCGATCGGGATGGCCGTGGTTTTACCTGCACCAGGCGGCGCCTGCACGACGACACGATGCTGCTGCCTGAGCGAAGCGAGTACATCGGCAAGTATGGCGTTAATGGGTAAGTGCTGGTCTGGCATGTTGGGTCTGCAAATCACTGTCGGCAAAGGGGGAACTACTGCGAGACTGGCGCCGTAGACACTTCACGATTCAAGCTACCATAGAACGCCAGGCCATACTGTCGCCAGTGGCGCCAGCACCAGCTGTAGGCGTGCGGAATAGGGAGAGCCCGTGGAAACGCAGGAGACCGCTCCGAAAGAAGCGAACAAGCCCCGAATTCTTATCACAGGTGCGAGTGGCCGAATTGGCACCGCACTCAGCAAAGTCTTCCAGAAAGAGTACCATGTTATCGGTCTGGATCGCAGCGGGCCGGGAGACGAGAAACGTCCGGCGGACCGGGTGCTTGAATGTGATTTGACCAATCCAGAGTCCATCCAGCTGGCGATGAACAAGATCATCGAGGCTCATGGAGAACATCTCGCCGCCGTCATTCACCTCGCCGCTTATTTCGATTTTACCGGAAAGAAGAGCCCGCTCTACGACGAGGTGAACGTTCAGGGGACGCGCAATCTTCTTAAGGCGCTGCAAGGTTTCAAAGTCGAAAGATTTCTTTACGCTTCGACCATGCTAGTGCATCAGCCTGCCGTGCCCGGCAAGAAGATCGACGAAACCACACCGCTCGCTCCGGGCTGGGCCTATCCCGAGTCGAAAGCTGAGACCGAGGCCGTAATCGAGCAGGAGCACGGCAACATACCTTATACCCTGCTGCGGCTCGCAGGCCTCTACGATGATGAATCGGCGGTGCCCACGCTCAGCCAGCAAATTGCGCGCATCTACGAGAAAGATCTCAAGAGCCATGTCTACTCCGGAGACCTGATGACAGGGCAGGCTTTCCTGCATCAGGAGGACATGATCGACGCCTTCATCCGGGTCATCGAGCGGCGTAACGAATTGGAGCAGAACGGCAGTATCCTGATCGGTGAAGATTCAGTGATGAGCTATCAGGCTTTGCAGAACCGAATAGGGGAACTACTGTTCGGCGAGGCGCAATGGCAGACCATGGTGGTGCCAGAGCTGATCGCAAAGCCTGGTGCCTGGTTGCAGGTCAAGGCAGAGCCAGTGGTGCCGGATGCGATCGATCAAGGCGAAAAACCTTTCATCCGTCCTTTCATGATCGAACTTGCTTCCGATCACTACGATCTCGATATCCGCAAGGCGAAGGCCCAGCTCGGCTGGGCGCCGAAGCACAAGATCTACTATGGATTGGAAGCACTGACCGAGAACCTCAAAAAGGATCCTTTCAGCTGGTACAAGCGCAACGGCATCACACCGCCGGACCGTGTCGAGACTGCAGAAGAAAAGGATCGCAATGCGGAAACACTGCGGAGTGAGTACGACAAAAAATTTCGTGCACAGCACAGGCGCAGTCTCTGGACGCATTTCATCAACATGGCGCTGGCCTGCTGGTTGATCACCGCGCCGTTTACCCTGGGGTATCAATCTTCGGCAATGACCATCAGCGATATGGCTTCGGGCGCTGGCCTGCTGCTCTTCGCCACCTTGTCGTTATCGCATCGGCTCAGTGCCTTGCGGTGGGTCAGCGCCGCAATAGGACTGTGGGTCCTGTTCGCACCGCTAGCCTTCTGGGCGCCGACAGCAGCTGCCTATATGAACGGTACCTTGGTCGGCATGCTGATTATTGGTTTTTCTGTTGCTGTGCGACCAACGCCAGGTGTTGCCAGTGTGGCTTTGATGACTGGTCCAAGTATTCCTCCAGGATGGTCCTACTCGCCGTCCGGTTGGTTCCAACGTGCACCCATAATTGGCCTGGCGGTCGTTGGCTTCCTCATATCCCGATATCTGGCTGCCTATCAGCTTGGCCATATCGACGGAATCTGGGACCCGTTCTTCGGTGGTGCGCTCGATAATGAGAAAAACGGTACCGAAGAAATAATCACTTCCCGTGTTTCTGAGGCGTGGCCGGTTCCAGATGCAGGTCTTGGTGCCTTGACCTACGCCCTCGAAATACTCACTGGCCTCATGGGATCGAACCGACGCTGGCGCACGATGCCCTGGCTGGTCATGCTGTTCGGAATAATGATCGTTCCGCTGGGCGCCATTTCGATTTTCTTTATCATCATCCAGCCCATTCTGCTTGATACCTGGTGCACGCTCTGCCTCTTGGCGGCTGCAGCGATGCTTATCCAGATCCCGTACTCTATCGATGAGCTCGTCGCCACGGGGCAGTTTTTGTGGCGCAGGAAGAAAAAAGGGCGCCCACTGCTTCGGGTCTTCTTCATGGGTGACACCGATGATGGACCAGGCGACGATATCGAAGAAGATTTCGAGCAAAGGCCTCGCCGGATACTGGCTGAAATGCTGAGTGATCTTCGCATACCCTGGAATCTCGGACTCTCCCTGCTGGTCGGGCTCTGGTTGATGCTCACACGCCTCACCATTGGACAGACCGGTGATATGGCCAACGCAGATCATCTGATCGGTGCCTTGGCAATTACTGTTGTGGTCACGGCGTTCGCCGAATGTGCCCGACCACTGAGATTCCTGCTGATTCCACTGGGCCTGGCGCTCTTCGTCACGCCATTCGTCTACGAGACCGAGATCATCGGTATGATCACCAGCTTCGTGAGCGGCGCGTTACTTATTGGCCTGAGCATCAGACGCGGTGCGATTAATGAACGATATGGTTCCTGGAATCGTCTGCTCGTTTAGCACGTCATGCCAGATATCGAATCGTTTGGCGTGCTAACCAACTTGGCCGAGCGCCGCGATAGAACAATTGGCAGAAATGGGCGTCGACTCAGCCGCCGTTGTCGTCCTCTACTGTGCTGGTCTTGGCCTGCTCTTTAGCTTGCGAGGATAGAGACTGCGCATTGCGAGGGTTCGAATCCTCAGCGTCCTTCCTGAATAGCGTTCTGAGCATCTTTACGGTGTCCAGTGGTTTGACCACCGGCCGAAGACGTCGGCTGGCATGCTCATCGGCGAGCTCTACCAGCGTTTGAAGATCCTCTGGTGTGACATCTATGAACGAATCCATTTTCTGCAGTGCTGCGGCAAAATCTTCCTCGGTCAGTGCCGCGGCTCTCTGGGCCGTACGAATAACAGGGCGAGGCTGGCGCTGCGCCAGATGGGCAGGATAGCGGCGCCACGCGAAGAAGGCGTTGAAGACAACAGCGACGGTCATGAGAATGAGGGCATTGGCAAGGACCGGCATGAGCACGAAACCGAAACCCTGCTCGGTAACGCCGGCACCACCGGTCACTGCCAGCAAGGCTGCTGCGCCGCCCGGCGGGTGCAGGCATCGAAGATAGTGCATGGCAACGATGGCGAGTCCAACCGCGATAGACAGGGCGAGGCCGCTATCGGTTATCAATTGCTGGCAGCTCACGCCGATCATAGCTGAAACTAGATAACCGCCCAGAAGGGGCCAGGGTTGCGATAATGCCCCGTGGGGCGCTGCAAACAGCAGTACTGCCGAGGCACCAATAGATGCAGTCAGCCAGATGGACTGCTCTGCCCCAGCGTAATGAGTGCCAAACAGCACGATGGCATACATACCCAGGGCCGCACCTATACCCGAAAGCAGTTTTTCCTTATGGCTGGTAGCGTTGTCTCCCAGGCCGATGAGAAGGAAGAATTCATGCCAAAACTTTTGCACTACAGACACACTGACTTCATCAATTACCAGTACAAATGATCGATTGAATAGAGCTGGCGGATTGTAGGTTGAAACCTGGATCACTGATAATGAATTTGAGCGATACTTAGTATCAATATTTTTGATGTGTACGGTGGTAGCTTGATGGACATCAACCTGGCCAAAACTTTCATCGAAGTCATGAACTCACGCAGCTTCATTCGAGCTTCGGAAAAGCTCAACGTGACCCAGACTACTGTCACGACAAGGATTCAGAACCTGGAAGAGCAACTGGGGGTGCCACTTTTTATCAGGAACCGCTCAGGTGCTTCACTGACGCCGGAGGGTGAACGATTCGCCCCTTATGCCAATTCTCTGGTCCAGACCTGGGCCAGGGCGCGCAACGACCTGCGCAATCCGCAAGGGGATCAGGTCTGTCTTCGATTGGGTGGTGAAACCAGCGTGTGGAATCCGCTGCTACTGAGCTGGCTGCTCTGGATCAGGCAGAACGAGTCGGCGATCATCTTCGATGCCCGGGTCGACACCTCGGCGAACCTGACCAGCGACCTCGAGCACGGCGTACTTGACGCGATCATCGTTCACCGCCCCGTATACCACCCGGGCCTCGTGGTGGAGCAGATACTGGAAGAGAAGCTGATCCATGTTCAGTCAAGTGAGCGGTCGGAACCTGACATCTTCGTGCAGTGGGGTGATGAGAATTCGGGTGATTTCAATGCTGGTCTTCCGCGTCCAAAGAAAAACGCCTACGGCTTCAATCTGGGCTTGTTAGCGCTGCACACCATGTTGGCGAGTGGCGGGAACGGATGGTTCAGGACGAGAGTCGTGGATCAGTACCTGCGTGCGGGCAGCTTGATTAAAGTGCCCGGGTCACCGGAGTTCACCTATCCACTTTTCGTCAATCACAGGCTGGATATGGGTTCGCCCGAGCTTGATGCCATTCTGTCCGGCCTCCGACAGGTCGTCGCAGAAGATCCGGCCTGGATCGTCTAATGGGTTGAACTCCGGTAAGGTTACGTCATCAATCACTGCAAAAGGCGCCAGGTATGACAGCACCCTCGAACAAGACACAATCTGCGGCAGACGCGCTCGTTCAGGCCCACCGTACTGCTCGGCAACTCGACGTAGAACCCTTCAGGCTCAGCGGTGAAGACGAAGCCTACCAGGTACAGGCGCTAGTCGCGGATGAGCTCGGTTTGCAAGCTGGCTGGAAGCTTGGTTTGAATGCGGAAGGCCGGGTGGTTTACGCGCCTTTGTATGCCGAGCGAACTCATCGCTCGCCAGCTACCTTGAGCAGGCAAGAGTTCAATCGCTTTCTGCTGGAGAGTGAACTGGCAATCAGCTTCCGCCAGCCACTTCCTCCACGCGCTGAACCCTATAGTCTCGCGGAAGTCCAGGCGGCAGCCGGCTTTATTCATTCCGCATTCGAGATTGTTGATACACGCTTCGCAGCCTGGCCGGATGTCGAGCCACTCTGGCTGCTGGCGGATGGTCTGAGCCATGGCAGTTTTATTCTGGGTCAGGGCGTTGAGCTGAAGGATCCGCAGATGCTCACACACGCCGCTTATGAGCTGGTAGTGAACGGCGAGCTTGCTCAGAAGGATGAACGAGCTCATCCACAGCCAGATCCGTGGGACTCGATCCTGCAACTGGCCAATCATCTCAGGGCGCAGGAACTGGGAATAGGCGAGGGTGACGTCATTACCACAGGTTCATTTTCCGGTGTGACGCCTCTCGAGCCGCATCAGTGGGCGGAAGTGCGTTTCGCAGGCATCGGAGGCTGTAGGCTCAACCTGGTCGAATGCGAAGGCCTGCCAGATAAGCGAAAAGTTAGCCCTTCCTGATGCAAACAGGCGTACTGTCTCTTATATGGTCTGGTGCTACCTGCAGCGTCAGACGCGCAGGCAAAGGTAAAGAATGACCTCAATTCGTGTTCGCTATCAAACTGTTGAATTCGGTGATGTCGACATCCATATCCGTTCTCTGCGCGATAGTCAGCAATTTTACGATGCTGAAGGCATTGCCGAAAAACTTGGCATTTCATCAGCCAGCTGGCCGATTTTCGGCATTGTCTGGGGGTCCGGGGAGGTGCTAGCCAGATATCTCTACGACATTGATATCGCGGGCAGGCGTGTGCTGGAGGTTGGCTGTGGTATAGGCCTGGCGAGCCTGTTGCTGAACCATCGGGGCGCCGATATCACTGCGACTGATTATCACCCAGAGGCAGGCAATTTTCTGGCAGAGAATGCCAGGCTGAATGGCGACAGGGATATTCCCTTTCTCCGCACAGGCTGGGCCGATGATGATGGCGCGCTCGGGCTTTTCGATCTTATCGTCGGTAGTGATCTGCTCTACGAGGCCGAGCATGTCGATCTGCTGTCGAAATTCATCGACCGTCACGCGAGGCCTCGTTGCGAAGTCATCATCGTCGATCCTGGACGAGGCAATCATGCGCGCTTCAGCAAGCGAATGGTGGCTTTGGGTTATGTTCATACCCAGGCGCTATCCGTCCATGGTGCGGCACTCAATCCGCCACTACGGGCACAGGTGCTTCGTTATATCCGCAGCTCTCCTCAAGAGGTGTATTGACTACGCAAGCCTGTCATGGCGTAGTGGGCATCTAACAATCGCAACTACACTGACAGCCGAAGATGACCTCGATGAAACTGGAATCAATTGCACTGCATCACGGATACAAGTCTGAAGCGACTACGCGCGCAGCCGCAGTCCCTATTTATCAGACAACCTCCTACACCTTTGATGACACCCAGCACGGCGCCGATCTGTTCGATCTGAAAGTTGCCGGCAATATCTATACGCGAATCATGAATCCGACCAATGCAGTGCTCGAAGAGCGCATTGCAGCAATGGAAGGTGGCATAGGGGCGCTAGCCCTCGCTTCAGGTATGGCAGCAATCACCTATGCCATCCAGTGTTTATGTGAAGTCGGCACTAACATCGTTAGTACAAGCCAGCTTTATGGCGGAACCTATAATCTGTTCGCCCACTCTTTCCCACGTCAGGGCATTGAAGTGCGTATGGTGTCAGCGGACGACTTCGATGGTTTCGAGCGCGCCATCGATGAGAACACAAGAGCAGTGTTCTGCGAGTCAATTGGTAACCCGGCAGGTAATGTCGTCGACATCGAACGGCTGGCGAAAATTGCTCATGCCGCTGGTGTGCCGCTGATTGTCGATAATACGGTGGCCACACCATATCTTTGCCGCGTCTTCGATCACGGTGCCGATATCGCGGTCCATTCCTTGACGAAGTATATCGGGGGGCACGGTACTTCGGTGGGGGGCGCGATTGTCGACTCTGGCCGCTTCGACTGGACCAGAGACAAGAAGCGCTTTGCGGTGTTCAATGAACCGGACCCTTCATATCACGGCGTCGTCTACACCGAAGCCCTGGGAGAAGCCGCTTTTATTGGCCGATGTCGCGTCGTGCCGCTGCGAAATACAGGTGCTGCCTTATCGCCAATGAACGCATTTCAGATACTTCAGGGCCTGGAGACGCTTGGCCTGCGCATGGATCGTCACTGCGAGAATGCCGAAAAGCTGGCCAGCTATCTGCAGAAGCATGACAAGGTCGAGTGGGTGAATTATGCAGCCCTGGCAGACAGCCCATATTTCGAAACCTGCCGGAAAATCACGGGTGGACGAGCATCCGGTATCCTCAGTTTTGGGATCAAGGGTGGTCAGGCCGCTGGCGCACAGTTCATTGATGCCCTGCAGATGATTCTGCGACTGGTCAACATAGGTGACGCCAAGTCTCTGGCCTGCCATCCGGCATCGACCACTCACCGTCAGCTCAATGATGAAGAGCTGGCGAAGGCAGGCGTTTCGCGCGATCTTGTTCGAATTTCAGTAGGCATTGAACACATTGACGACATCATTGCAGACGTGGCACAAGCATTGGAGGCAATAGCATGATCAGCGCAATGGAAGCGCTTGCAAGACTGCAGGAAGGCAATCGGAGATTTGCAGCAGGCGAGGGTGGTAATGGCAGCTCCGATGCGGAGCGACGGAATCAACTGGTCTCTGGTCAGGAGCCGTTTGCAATCATACTCGGTTGCTCGGACTCGCGCGCACCTGCCGAGATCCTTTTCGACCAGGGGCTTGGCGATCTATTCGTGATTCGTGTCGCAGGTAACATCGTGGCGCCTTCACTGGTCGCCAGTATCGAGTTTGCGGCAGAGCGGTTCGGTACCCGTCTCGTCGTGGTGCTCGGCCATTCCAGCTGCGGAGCTGTTCAGGCCACAATTGAGGAGTTGAAGCGACCACCGGAAGAGCGTTCGCCGAACATGCGCTCAATTGTCGGACGTATCCGGCCTTCTGTTGAAACGCTACTGCAGACCGACCTCGAAAAAAGCCCGGAGAAACTGATGCACCATGCTGTGCGCGCGAATATCCGCTCTTCCGCCCATCAATTGCGTAACGGCTCTCAGGTACTGGAGCAACTGACCGAGCAGGATGGGCTGCTGGTTGTGGGCGCAGAGTATTCTCTTGAAACCGGACTCGTGGACTTTTTTGACGGTCTGCCGAGCAAGACAAGGCGATAGTCTCTTCTGAACGGCGCTCTGCAGGTCTTCGTTAGCTGCACTTGAAATCCTGCAGATCGTTGACACTATATGATGAATGATTTTTACGCCCGTGGAGACGTTGATGATGAAGCCAATTAAGGTCCTGATGCTATCCCTGCTGCTTGGGGCAGGTGCTGCAAATGCTGCTGGCGCCGACTCCGAAGTCGTGGAGGTTTACAAGACTCCGTGGTGCGGCTGCTGCACCGCCTGGGTCGATCATCTGGAGGCCAATGGCTTCGAAGTCAAGGTTCACAAGATCGAGGACCTTGCCCCCATCAAGCAAAAACTTGGCGTGCCATCTTCACTGCAGAGCTGCCATACGGCAGAGGTAGGCGGATACACCTTTGAGGGTCATGTGCCGGCGGAAGATATGCAACGGGTTCTGAAGGCAAAACCTGATGTACAGGGACTTGCGGTTCCGGGTATGCCCATAGGATCGCCTGGCATGGAAACGGGTGGGGAGCCTGACAGATACGATGTGATACAGTTTGGCCAAAAGGGGCAGTCTGTCTACTCGAGCCATGTGGGATTGCGTGAGCCGCCGTCCGGGAAACATTGAAAAGAATGGCCTTGCGGCTAGCGAAGCCGCCGCCGCACTCCGCCCGGTGCCAAAGTTCGCTCCCACTCCGGAGTAAGCGGAATAACAGAAAAGTTAAGCGGCGTTCAGTTCTGTTTCAGCTTGGCCTGTTTAAATGAGTCTGTAAGCAAGAGAAACCCAGAGGACTCAACCATGAACATGATTATCAAGACACTTGCGATTACCTTGACGTTAACTGCAGCGGGAATGGCTTCAGCAGGTACCGGACTGGCCGATCGAATCAATGAAGCGCGGACGTATCCCTTCAAGACCGCTGGCGATGCTTTCTTGGCCAGTGAATCACACCGCAAGGTTGTTCAGTTGGTGAAGGAGATTCACAAGATCGATCCAAATTCGGTTGATCAGGCAAAGCGCGACGAGTTGCATGAGCAACTTCACAGAGAGCTCGAGTTGCACGCTGTTCGCTAGTCGAACAAGACTGTGCATGTCTGCCCTAATGGCCACGGATGGCCATCGTTGGATTACTCTCAGCCATCGTGAGCTCGACCCGCACACATAGGCCGCCAAGTCTGGCCGATGCTGAAATGTCCATCACACCCCCATAGTCATTGACAAGCTCTCTTACGATAGCGAGCCCAAGTCCGTGGCCTTCGCGCTGATCATCGATACGGAAGCCACGATTACCCAGAAGTGAGCGTTGATCTTCAGGTACGCCAGGCCCGTCATCCTCCACCTGAATGCAGAATTGGCGGCGCGAGCCTTTCAGGGTGACAACGACGACGGAACTCGCCCACTTCCCGGCATTGTCCACCAGGTTTCCCAAAAGCTCATTGAAATCCTGCTCTTCGATAGGCCAACGGTCACTGGGGCCGAAACCACTCTCTAACTCAAAACGCTTCTGCGGGTACAGGCGCCCAAGCATCCACAGCAAGTTGCGAGCCTGGCTCGATAAACTGGCCGTCTTACCGGCCTGTGGACCTGATAGGCGATTTCGGCGCAGCTCGGCGTCCAGTTGTCGATGCAGTGTTCGCAGCCGATCAGTCATCTGCTGACGCAGCGCCTGATCGATTTCAATAGTCGGGTCCTCGAGGATCTGCGTCAGGGCTGTAACCGGGGTCTTGATGCTATGCGAAAGATTGCCCAGCGCCTCTCTGGACTTCCGTACTTGTTTGTCTAGCGTATCGAGCAAACTGTTGAGCTGCCTGACGAGGCCAAGAAACTCAACCGGCGTAGCCTGGTCGAAACGACTGATCCGCCCAGCCTGCAGGTCAGCCAGACTGTGGCGAAGCGCCTTCAGTGGACGCAGTGAAAGATGAATCGCCGCAATAATGAGCACAACGAGCATGCACAGCAGGACAACGGAAACCACGCCGACCCAGAGGTGAAGTCTGGCCTCATCACTTTCGAGCTGTTCGAGGTCCTCTGCAACAACGACCACACCCGGCTGACCTTTGATACGGAACGGTTGTTGAACCGCGTAGAGGCGCCTCTGGTCGACGACGATGAACAGTTTCTCAGATGTGGTGGGCAACTGAAGGGGCTCCAGGGTTGCAGCGAGATCCTGCGGATTTGACCAACTCTGCAAGCCTATCCTGATCGCCACCATATGGTGAAAGGCTTTTGCAAAAAACGTATCATTCTCGAACCAGCTGTCCAGATCGGGATACTCTTCCTCGATCCTGCTCACAATATAGTCGGCCTCCTGCTGTAGCCGATCGCTGAGAAAGTTCTTGAGCATGGCATCCATGAGCGCGCCATGAACGACCCAGGCGATCAGCATCAATACGGTAGCGAATGGGAGCAACCAGAGCAGGAGTGTACTTCTGATCGAACGGCGGGCCCTAGTCATCAGGTTTGAAGCAGTAGCCCTGGCCGCGCATGGTCAGAATAGAGGACTTGCCGACTATGGCGCGGAGCCGATGAACATAGGCTTCGATGGTATTCGCACTTGCTTCCGTATCAAGATCATAGAGCTGTTCCAGAAGCTCATGCTTGGAAATGACCCAGCCTGGTCGACTCATGAGGGCCCTCAGCAGACGAAACTCTGTTGCGGTGAGGACTTGCCAACCGTCGGTCGTCTGGACCTGCTGTCTGTCACCGTCGAGTATGAATTTGCCGGCACTGAGTCGGTTCTCCGCGCGACCCTCACTACGGCGAACGAGGGCGTGAAGTCTGGCCAGAAGTTCTTCTATATGAAAAGGCTTCGCCAGATAGTCGTCAGCGCCTGCTTTCAGACCATTGACCTTGTCTTGCCAGTCGCCTCGGGCAGTGAGAAGCAGAACAGGCAACCGCTTGCCAGCTTCGCGCCATCGGCGAAGAACATCGAGACCATTGCCATCCGGCAAGCCTATATCGACGACGGCGACTTTGTAATCTTCCTGCAGGCCGAGCTGAAGCGCGCTTTGCGCGGACCCAACCTGATCAACTACGAAGCCGCCAGCCATGAGATTTCTGCAGGTAGTTCGTGCCAGCATCAAGTCATCTTCGACCAGTAGTAATCTCATTATGGATGACCAGTCAGATTGCGAAAGTGGCGGGTTCTGCGCCAGCTGAGCAGAATGCCTTACCAACCTTAAACGAAACTGAATTCTATGACTTTACGCCGCTGTTAAGGAAAAATGAAATCACTTCGGCTTTCGGGAATTTAAGCGAATTTACTTTGCACTGCAGGCGGGAGTCTGCTAAAAATTGATGATGAATCGTAGCGCAGCAAAGTTCTGGTTGGTACTCACATTGGTATTTCTGATGCCGATGCAGGTCTTTGCGGCCGGAATTCAGTGTCATACCGGTACGCAGCAGTCATCGAACATTGCTGGTTCACCGCATGCGCATACTGGCTCGGCAGACCACCTTTCCAATATCGATTCTGCTGAGCTAGCCGACGACTCACATGCCCAAGGGGCACATGAGAAGAGTGTTCAGAAGCAGGCCCAGTGCATGCACTGCTCTCCATGCTGCGCGGGTTCCATTCTGATGCTCGATTCCGGATCAGATCTTTTCGAAGCCCGAGCGGTTCACGTCGGCTCTGATCCAACTTCGCTTTACGTGTATTCATTACTCCCTGCGCTTGATCGCCCCCCTCGAACTACCTCCATTTCCTGAGTCTTGTCAAACGTAGATCCTCGGCTGGATTTTGATTGCCCTGCCGATATCTGAAGACGAAGTAATGTGAGGACCTCATGTCTTTCAAATTTCATACCCGTATTGTCTACGGTTTATGTTTGCTTGGCCTTGGCGCCGCCGGGACAGTCTATGCCGAAGAGTCTTCCGTCGATTCTGAGGACAGCTGTGTCTGCGAAAGCTCTGCACACGAGGGCGTATCTGCGCACAAGAGCGTAGCAGTCATCGACAACTGGAAGCCCGTCTTCGCTGACTACGAAGCTTTCAATGAACAGCCAGTGTTGTCTTGGGAGCGACTCAACGAGCGCGTCGGAGAAATTGGGGGCTGGCGCGTTTACGCGATGGAGCCCTATGAAGACGATGAAGAGATGTCTTCTGAAGAGATGCCTTCAGATGGAGGTGATCACCAATGAATACGCTCAGACCACTCCGTCCTGCGCTGCTACTTGCCATAGTCATTGCCAGTGGTTGCGCCTCGGTCGATATTTCTGAATCAGTCAAGCAGACCAATGACCGCGCGAGCGCTTTCACTGGTGGTGAGCTGCAACTTGGCACAACAGACGAACAGCGATCAGACATGCAGGCCGCTGCAACTGAACTGCTGACGCAGCCCCTTGGCGAAGCTGAGGCAGTTCGAGTTGCCCTGTTGAACAGTCCGCGTATGCAGTTGCTCGTTGCCCGGTACTGGGCAAACGCCGCAGCCATTGCCGATGAAGGCCGCATACCGAACCCTGTTTTTGCCTTTGAGCGCATCGAGGTCGGTGATGAGCTCGAAATCACCCGCGCATTGTCGATTGGACTGATCGATATCCTCACTTATCCACAACGCTACGACCGTGCCCAACAGGCCCTGGCAGCTGCTCAGCTTGGATTGACTTCGACAGTGATCGGAGAAGTCACTGCTGTTCGTCAGGCATGGGTACAGGCCGTGGGTGCGCGTGAGCGTCTCGGGTATGCCGAGCAGGTGTACCAAAGCGGTGAGGCAAGTGCCGAACTGGCCCAGCGTATGAAAGCCGCCGGTAACTTCAGTGAACTGGCGCGAGCCCGTCAGCAGGTGTTTTATTCTGATGCTGCGACGTCGCTGGCAAACGCCCGGCATGAGGCACTGCGTGCCCGCGAATCACTGGTGCAAGTCCTGGGTCTTACAGAAAAGCAGTATGGCGCTCTGAAATTACCAGACAGGCTACCGAAAGTACCTGACGCGCCGGTCAATGCCGAGGCCATAGGCACCATGGCGGTCGAAGAACGGCTTGATGTGCAAATGGCTAAAGCGGAGTTTGAAGCCGCCGCAGAAGCCCAAGGCTTCACACTATTGACCAGCTTTACCGACATCGAAGTGGGGGCCATTCGTGAGACTGCCTTCGGAGACGAAGGGCGCGAGTCCGCCTGGGGCTACGAGTTCGAATTGACCCTGCCGCTGTTCAACTGGGGCGGGATGGCCAGGGAAGCCATGAACGCCAGGACACTGGCTGCGGCAAATAATCTCGAGCTCACGCTGCGTAAGGTCAGCTCCGAACTTCGAGAGCAGTATTCGACCTATCGCAGCGCTTACGATATCGCGCTGCACTACCGCACCAATGTGATTCCGCTGCGACAGAAAATCATGGATGAATCAGTGCTGCGCTATAACGGCATGATTATCGGTGTCTTCGAATTATTGGCAGATTACCGAAGTCACGTCGCCGCGGTGGTTTCGGCAATCAATGCGAATCAGGCCTTCTGGATGGCCGAGGCGGGCCTGAAGTCGGCGCGCGCTGGCGTATCCATGGGTGCCGCTTCATCTTTTTCCGATCAACCCAATGCTCCCGGAGGTGACGATGAAGGTCACTGATCAGCGTCAACTGGCCGCCGCAGCGGCACAACGACGAGACTTTCTGAAATTTGCCAGCATGACTGGCGGTATGGTCGCTGCTGCAGGCGTCAGCAGGGTAGCCATGTCGGCATTGCCTGAGCCTGTGATTCAGACCAGTACCGATACCATGCCACCGCTCGTTCCTGAAACAGGACGCCCTTACAATCCGGTCGTCACGCTCAATAGCTGGACACTGCCCTGGCGCATGAAGAACGGCGTGAAGGAATTTCACCTTGTCGCCGAGCCCGTGGTACGTGAAATGACGCCCGGTTTCAAGGCGCATCTCTGGGGGTACAACGGCCAGTCGCCAGGTCCAACCATCGAAGTAGTTGAAGGCGACCGGGTGCGCATCTTTGTGACGAATCGTCTGCCGGAGCATACCAGTGTGCATTGGCACGGCCAGCGTCTGCCAAACGGTATGGATGGGGTGACAGGGCTGACGCAGCCAGCCATTCCCGCCGGCAAGACCTTTGTCTATGAATTCATGGCCAGACGGCCTGGTACCTTCATGTACCACCCACACGCCGACGAAATGACACAGATGGCCATGGGCATGATGGGCTTCTGGGTAACCCATCCAAAGGGCAAGCATCCGCTCATCGATCCGGTCGATCGAGACTTCTGCATCATGCTCAATGCCTATGACATCGATCCTGGCAGTTATACGCCGAAGATCATGACCATGCTCGACTTCAATCTGTGGTCGTGGAACAGCCGAATCTTTCCGGGAATCGATTCACTCAACGTGCGTCATAACGACCGGGTGCGCATCCGTGTCGGTAACCTCACCATGACCAATCACCCCATGCATCTGCACGGTCATGAATTCGAGGTCACTGGCACCGATGGCGGGCCAACCCCGAAGGGCTCGCGCTGGCCCGAAGTCACTGCCGACGTAGCCGTCGGGCAGATGCGGCAGATCGAATTCCTGGCCGATGAGGAAGGCGATTGGGCGTTTCATTGCCACAAGAGCCATCACACCATGAACGCCATGGGCCACGATGTGCCTACGCTTATTGGTGTCGATCATACCGGCCTGACGAAAAAGATTACCCAGCTGATTCCGGATTATATGGTCATGGGTGAGCGCGGCATGGCGGATATGGCTGAGATGGATATGCCGATTCCAGAAAATACTGCGCGGATGATGACCGGGGAAGGCCAGTTCGGCTCTGTGGAGATGGGCGGCATGTTCAGCATGGTCAAGGTTCGCAAGAATCAGCCGAGAGGCGATTACAGCGATCCAGGCTTTTACGATCATCCTAAAGGTACGGTGGCCTACGAGTTTGAGGGGGAGGTGCCTGTGGCTAGTCGGTCAAACGACGCAGGTGCATCTGCGATGAGCCCCGTCCAGAAACCGTCAAAAGACATTGAGGTCAAGGTACGAAAACCGGGTGCAGATGCAGGTAGCCATGAACACTAAAAGTAAACCAATGTTGTGAAAAGGGAGTAAGTCATGTTTAAAAGTATGATTGGTCAATTGAAGTGCGCGGCGCCGCTTTTTTTGGTGTTAGGAAGCTCATTGGTGGCGGCCCACGGCGACAAGCATAAGGCTGAAGCCAGTGGACCTGTTGACAAGACCCAGCAGATCTGGGGTGTGGCTGCTGATGCGGGCAAGAGCGACAAGACGATCACAATGGCGCTGTCCGATAACATGCGTTTCTCGCCATCCAAGGTCACTGTCCAGGAAGGAGATACAGTGACTTTCAAACTCAAGAACGACGGCGCCATCATGCACGAATTCGTGCTCGGCACCAAAGAGACTCTCGAGGAGCATGCTGCGCTGATGGTGAAATTTCCAGGCATGGAGCACAGCGAACCTTATATGGCTCACGTACCCCCGGGAGAAACTCGAGAGGTAAACTGGACCTTCAACAAGCCTGGTGAATTCGATTTCGCCTGTTTGATCGCAGGCCATTATCAGGCCGGCATGGTTGGAACAGTCACTGTCGAAGTTAAATAAATAAATCATTCATTCAGATCGATTCAACGAAAGGACATCAGCAATGACTATCAAGCATTTTGTATTGGCAAGCGCAATTCTGACAGTTTCACTGGCTAACACTTTTGCAGTCGCCGATTCCGGTCACGGCCATGACAAAGCCATGAAGAAGGAAGGCGGTATGATGATGGAAGACGGCAAGATGATGGAAGGCGACATGGGCAAAATGGACGGCATGATGAAAGACAAGCATGCCGACGCCATGACCAAGGGAACCCTCCGCAAGGTGGATGCCGAAGCTCGAACCCTCACCATCAAGCACGGCCCTATCAAGAACCTGGGTATGCCGCCAATGACCATGGTTTTTCAGACTGAAGACAGTGTCGATCTGAGCGAGCTGGAAGCTGGCGACAAGGTGAAGTTCAAGGTCATCGACAAGGGCGGCAAGATGACGGTGACTGAAATCGAAGCAGGGAACTGAGAATAGGAGGGCACCCACAGTGAAGA